>Ga0172372_10011113_pt1 | contig 11463 bp, 4 predicted proteins | sample LakKiv5m_2_FD_114544 | JGI IMG/M metagenome (GOLD analysis project Ga0172372, IMG submission 114544) | Freshwater microbial communities from Kabuno Bay, South-Kivu, Congo - kab_092012_9.5m | ecosystem: Environmental > Aquatic > Freshwater > Lake | place: Democratic Republic of the Congo... | reverse complement strand
GGCATTTATGTAATCTCCCTCCAGTAGATGCAGGTAGCCCCAATAAAAGTTTGCCCATCCGTGGTAGGTATTCATCTCCAGCGCACGTTTTAAATAATTCTTTGCCTCACTCCTTTGCTGCATGAGCAATATAACAGATTTTAAAACCAATGCATCGGCATGTCCCGGATTCATCTGTATGAGCGTATCAACAACCAGCAATGCGCCGGAAATATCCCGCTGTGCCAGCAGGCTTTTGGATTTGAGATATAACCCGTATTCAGATTTCCAGTTTATTTGTGTAGAAACGTAGAGCGGTCTGTTAACGGCATGGCTCTTCGCTGAGCTGTATACTTCTCTGTCATCGAGGAATAAAGAGGTCAATTGACCACCTGACCACGCAAAAGAAAGGGTTTCTCCGGCATTTGCATTGGCTGTATACTCATACTTACTGCCACCGGGACTAGAAAGTTTTACCATTCCTGAATACGGTTCATGAAAGAAAATGTAGGCAGAATCTGCAGACATATGCAAAACGCCCTCTTCAAAAGCTTTGGTATGGCCACCTGTTCCGGCAAAAGTCATCCATTTCTCTTCCCATGTATCGGACTGCTGTGGCATCAGGCTATTGTATTTAAAGGGAGATTCGATACTTGATGGTCCTGCCTGGTTGTAAAACCTGCCAGACTGCAGCTCGACATATTGGCCGTTTTTATCCGTAAGGAGGTCTTCCCAGATCATACCTTGTCTCGACAATCCCCATATCCAGAGCTTTTTTCCCAATTTCTGATAATAAGGTGAAAAGTGGATAAATCCCACGTCATCATTTTTCCAGTATCCCCCAAAATAATCGGTAGTTTCACCAAGCACATGATATGACTTATACGTGCCAAAATTATTTTCTTTATAAAAATTGATATTTCTACCCTTTTCATTGACCGGCCATGCGTAAGGCTTACCGTCATGATCAATATATGCCGTTCCGGGATATAAAAACTCCAGATCATCCGAGGCTTTGAAGCCGGCATTCATCCACTGATAATTGGAAGCCGGAAACGGGGTCAAATTATGCCACCTGCATCGTGTAGAAAAAAAAGAAGCATTCTCTTTCAAAGCGACTTCAACTACCCAATAGGTCCTGGAAGACCAGTCGAATGCACTTAAAAAAGTACTTTTACTCCCGTCCTTATTTGAGCGTGTCGCTACGTCGACTGGCGTGGCACAGGTGGGGGCATGTCCGTAATCTCCAAAATTCAGTTCGACACCTCCGGATGTCCATGGCCCACGCGCAGCTATATCCCTGAATTTAACCACATCATTGTAATAGATAAAAGGAAATCCAGTTTTAAGGTGGTACGCACCCCATATTTTGCCACCAACTTCCGGAAGTATGCTTAGCCTGATGACATCATTTTGCATGGTGATGGTTTTCCAGGGTGCCGGAGAGCCCTTAAGGGCAAATCCATCAAACCGGTGATAGGGGTAAAAACGTCCCAGTGGCATCACCGGACTTGCGTCCGAAAAGGGGTAGGTAAGCATTGTATTTTCAGAGGTGGTCAAAGTCACCTGCTGACAAGCCACATCAAAACATAAAGACATTAAAAAGGAAAGGAAAAGAAAGCGATAAGTCATAATATCCGGATTTAAGCTATATCGTAAAGATAAAATTTCCACCCGTATACAGAAAATATACAACAGCCTATTTAAAGCTTGTTTGCTAAAATATAAAAAAAAGAGGGATGACTTTTGCCATCCCTCCTGAAATATGTTTTACGGGAATATTATTTATCCCACCACAACGGAGTCGTAGCCTTGTCAGGACCGCCGAGCAGCCCTACAGCGCCATCTACGCCATCCTTATTGGTATTCTTTTCATAATCTATGAAAGGAATTCTTCGCGGTCTTTCTCCTGCAGGAATATCAGCATTATCGCTGTTAACTACTGGATAAAGCTTTGGAAGCTTGGATCTTCTCATATCTGCCCATGCTTCAATACCATCAGGGAATAATGCAAGCCACTTCTGCGTAGCAATTTGTGCCTTCTGTGTATTGGCATCTGAAGACCATTTGATTGGCGTATCAGAAACGGCAGGAGAATTTAATGCATCTTCCGGTGCAACTGGCTTATTGTCTGAATTGACATAAGCTGAAATTGCTGCAGCATCTGCAATACCCCACTGGTTCATGGAAGCCTCAATACCTTTATTGTAAAGATTTTGAGCATTGTCACCCATATTCCAGCCTTTCAAAGCACCTTCTGCTCTAAGGAAATACACCTCAGCAGCATGCATGATGTTCTGAGGCGTTGTGCCTACTCTTGCCCACGCTGATCCTGCACCGGTTACCCAGCGGGAACCAACATTTGAATTGGCGTTGTTGCTGTTTTTAGCATCTCCAAGCTGCGTGGTATTCAATCCGTTACGAAGGCCTTCATAAGTACCTGTAGCCGTTGCAGGCTGGAAGTATACACCAATTCTTGGGTCTCCGTAACCTTTAAGTACAGACTCCATGGAAGCACTCATTCTAAATTCATTCCACACAGAGATACCTGCCAATCCGTTTACGTCAGTTCCGGCTTCTGTTTTAAACATATAAGCGTCATCACCAGTAGCGGTCATAACACCACCTGCTACAGCTGCCTCAGCTTCCGCTTTTGCCCTTGCTGGATCAGCATTTGAAGCTCTTACAGCTAGTCTAAGTCTAAGTGAGTTTGCAAATTTGATCCACTTATTGACATCACCCTTAAACATAAGGTCAAAATTACCATAAGGCTTTTCAGATGTTTTACCAGCCAGTACCTTTACAGCGGCATCAAGACGCTTGAAGAAGTCGTCATAGATTTTGTCCTGTGCATCATAAGGGATAGAAGGAAGTGCTTCACCAGCCTTGAAATAAGGAATTGGACCATAATAGTCTGTTACACGGTGGAAAGCATATACCCACATAATACTGGCAAGTGCATTCTCTGCACTGCTGGGGTCTGTTTCCTTAAGTAATACCTTCAACTGTGGCATACAGCTTGTGTAAATAGGTCTCCAGTGCCACTGCATCCAGTCCATACGGATGACGTTTCTGTCTGAAGGGAAATAAGTCGCAGTGGTTGCATAATACTGCGCATAAAGATCTGCAAAAAGGTTCTGGGCAACCTGGTACTTCCAGAATGCATAGGATGCTTCTGTCTGTGCCTTGCTGAACAGAAACGGATATTCATTTTCGCCAAGCGTTGCGAGCTGAGTCTTACTGGTGTTTAGCTCATCAAATTCGCTTGTGCAGGCGTTGAAGCTGACAATTACTATAAATGCCAGACAAACCAACTTCAGAAAGCTATTTTGAATGTATTTCATGATTTTATATTTAATTTAAATGATATTAAAATTAGAAGCCAAGCTGCAGGTTCAAACCTATTGACCTTGTTGAAGGCAAGTTACCATACTCTACTCCCTGATAGTTACCGGCACCCAACTGAATATCCGGGTCAAATCCCATGGTTCTTTCAGGTATACCTGGGATATCCAGAATAGCCTTACCCCTGTAAAGGAACATCAGGTTTCTTCCAACAACAGATAGTCTGCAAGACTTGACACCAAGGCTTGAAGGCAAATTGAAATTATATCCTAAGCTAAGCTCTCTTATTCTGACGTTGGTAGCGTCATATGCAAAGAACTCACCAAAAGAATAACGACCTCCTGATACTCTTGTCCAGAACTGCTCGGCAGAAACAGCAACTGTATTCTTCTCACCCTTATCATTTACAGCATCAAGGATAAGTCCTCCGTCACGGAAAGCTTCTGTATATGCAGCAGTTCCGTCAAATGCCAGGTTGGCATCTGTACCAGAAACCATAACACCACCAAATCTTCCGTCAATTAAAGCAGAGATAGTGATTCCCTTGATGTTTAACTCATTTCTCCAACCCAGCATAAAGTCAGGATTGAAATTTCCGATAGAGGTATTTCCGGCACCTGATCCTACAGGCAGACCATTTGAATCTACTATGTATCTGCCCTGTGCATCCTTTTTCCAGCCTTCTGTCCAAAGGTCACCATAACGACCTCCTTCTTCGATCAGTGGTCCGGCAGTTCTACCATAACCACCACCGAGGAATACCCGCTTGGTTCTGTCTGAAAGTTCGATAACATCATTGACGTTTCTCGTAAAGTTCATGCTTGTTGTATAGGAGAAATCCTTTCCTTCCACAGCTTTCCATGTTGCCATAACTTCCCATCCTTTGTTCTGGATATTTCCGGCATTGATGTACTCATTGGAAAATCCTGAACCAGCAGGAAGTGGTACAAAGAATAACTGGTTGATAGAATTTGTTTTATACCAGGTAACATCCAGACCCAATTTACCATTCATAAAACGAAGGTCTGCGCCAAATTCAATGGATGAAGTCAATTCAGGCTTCAGATCAGGAATCGCCTTGGTAGAATTCTGTGCGATAAATCCTCCGGTACCACCCTGGCCAACAGAATACGTATTCTGAAGCAGATAAGGTGCGGCATCATTACCTACTTTTGACCATGCTGCTCTAAGCTTGGCAAAAGATAAAAATTCAGGTAATGTAGTCATTTCACTCAAAATAAGCGAAGTTCCTACAGAAGGATAAAAGAATGAATATGGAGAAGGAAGTGTAGATGACCAGTCATTTCTGGCAGATCCGTCTACAATCAGGAAGTTTTTGTAAGCAAAAGATGCTGTAGCGAATACAGACTGATATTCACGCTCGCTCAAAGAACTTGAAGTGGACACGTTTTTACCAAAATCTGTAGAGAATTTATTTGGCACCAACAATCCATTGGCGTTTACAAATACATACTTGGAGTCTCTTCTGTTATTTGAAGCACCAACTGTGAAATCAACACGGATGTCATCATTAAGATTTTCATATCCTGTCAAGAACATATCAAAGTTATCTTCTCTGAAAAATCCGCTGCCTTCCTGATATGTTCCACCAGGTCCGGCAAATAATAATGTTCTATCATAGAATCTTCTGTCTTCAGCATCATTTGATTTATCCAAAGATGCACGACCTACAAGTTTAATTTTGCTGGTAATGTCATAGGACAAAGCCGCAAGGAAAGTAACCCTGTCTCTACTTTCTGAATTCAACGTTCTGTTGAGTGTCCAGTAAGGATTTGTGTAGATAGATGAAGTAGTCCAGTAGGTTGGATTTCCATTTGCATCCTCAAAAGCTTCATAAGCCGCAAGATCTACTGATCTTGGGATTTTGTACAAATTCTGAACAATACCGCTTTCCTCTCCTACCTTCACGCGATTGTCGATGACCTGCTTTATATAAGTAGCTTTTACATCTGCAGACAATTTGCTGCTAAGCTTCTGGTTTATACGCAGGTTGAGGGTATTTCTTCCAAGATTGTTATTGGAAATGATGCCCTGGTCTCTGTTGTTGGTAAATGAAAAATAAGCCTGTGTATTTTCTGTACCTCCGGTAACACCGATGCTGTTGTTCAGGCTGATTCCTGTGCGGAAGAAGTCACTGATGTTGTTGCCATAGGTATTGGCCTTACCACCCCAGCTACCGCCGGAAGTTGTGTTGCTTACGCCACCATTACCCTGACCATAGGTATTTTGAACATCAGGAAGAAGCATAGGTGAATCCATAGACACTCCTGAAGCCACATTTATGGCTACCTTTCCTGCTTTACCTTTTTTTGTAGTGATAAGCATAACACCATTGGCACCACGGCTACCATACAGAGCTGCTGCTGCACCTCCTTTCAGGAAACTCACACTTTCGATATCGTTGGGATTGATGTTGGAAACACCATCACTGCTGTTGTATCCACCGAAATCGTTTCCAACCTGACCTCGGTTGGAGTTGTCGATCGGAACACCATCCACTACAATAAGTGCGTTGTTGGAACCTGAAATTGATTTGTTACCTCTGAGCACTACTCTGGCAGCACTACCGGGGCCACCCGCATTGGTGGTAACCATCAGACCGGCAACTTTACCGTTAAGGGTGTTTACAAAGTTGGCATCTCTCGAATTTCTAAGTTCATCACCGCTGACTTCCTGCACGGAATAAGTGATGTTCTTTTTGCTTCGCTCAATACCAAGAGCGGTTACAACGACTTCATCGAGCGCTGTACCTTCAGAAAGCATCACCTTTACGCCGGTCTGTCCGCCGGAAACTGAAACGTCCTGCGTGGCATACCCAATGTAGGAAACCTCCAGAGTAGCAGGAGATTTAGTGATTTTAAGACTGAACGAACCATCAATATCCGTAATGGTACCGTTACCTGTTCCCTTTTCCAGAACTGACGCACCAATCAGCGGCGAACCGTCTCCGGAAGTAACCATTCCGGAAACCATCTGCGCTGAAAGATCCGTTCCCAGAAACAGGAACAAAAAGAGGGTAAGTGATGCAAATGGCTTGAGCCAGCATCTTCCCTCGCTTGCAAAATGGTTAAAATGTTTTGTCATGTGACTAATGATTTAAAAAGTTAAGTATGAAAAAGTTAGAATTTCCATCGTACAAAGGCTTCCATGGCCTCATATTCAGCGAGGCCCAAAACATTGTATTTATGTGCCGTATCTTTATTTCTGTCTTCAGCGCGTTGCCAGAATTCCCGTTTGTCTTCTCCTGGAAAAACGGGAGAATCTTTTTGGGACTGGTGCATAAAAATAGCCTTTCGTTTCTTCATCAGTTCATCTGGACTAATAGGCACTGCCATTTCTATTTCATCCACAGGCCATTCATGCCATGCCCCCCTATACAGCCACATATAGCAGTCCTTCCACCATTTTTGGTCTCTGGTCCGGTGAAACGCTTCAAATATAGCATCCAGACAAACCCGATGGGTGCCATGGGGATCAGCCAGATCTCCTGCAGCATACACCTGATGAGGCTTGATTTCATTTAACAGATCTGTAATTATCGAATAATCCTTTTCCGATAGATTGTTTTTTCGGACGCCTCCGGTCTCGTAAAAAGGCATATTCAGAAAATGAATATTTTTTTCAGGCAATCCGCAAAACATGGCCGCACTTCTTGCTTCTTCACGGCGTATAATGCCTTTTAGTTCGCGGAGTTCTCGAATATCCGTTTCGCCCTGTTCTTTTTTATCCAAAAAGCGGGTGACCTTATGGACTACCTTTAGTAGTTCAGGACTGTCCACCTGCATTACCCTGGCAAAATCAGCCATAAATTCAGCATATCTCCAGGCATCCGCATCATGCACGGCTATATTGCCGGAAACCTGATAAGCCACGTGCACCTCATGTCCCTGCTCCACCAAACGCAAAAATGTTCCACCCATCGATATGACATCATCATCGGGATGCGGACTGAAAATGATAATACGCTTCTTTGCCGGGTTAGCTCTTTCAGGGCGATTTGTGTCATCAGCATTGGGCTTACCTCCGGGCCAGCCGGTGATGGTATGCTGAAGTTTATTGAAAATCTTGATATTTAAAGTGTAGGCAGAAGTATATTCTGCAATTAATTCAGACAATCCGTTATTGATGTAATCTTCATCGGTCAGCTTAAGGAGCGGTTTCTGAAGCTTCAGGGACAACCAGATGACAGCTTTTGCTGCAAGACGATCATCCCAGTTGCAAATCCCCGCCAGCCATGGAGTTTTTATTTTGGTGAGGGCTGAAGCAGCAGATTCGTCCAGATAAAACTTTACATTGGCGTGATTCTGAAGATAGGTGGCCGGAATCATTTCCGTAATCTCCCCTTCCGCAGCCAGGGATACAATGTCCGCCTTGTGGGAACCCCATGCCATGATGAATATCTGCTTGGCCTTGAGTATAGTCTGAATACCCATGGTTATAGCCCTGTATGGAACATTTTCCTCTTTTCCAAATTCTCTGATAGCATCCACACGCGTGATGTGATCCAGTTTGACAAGCCTGGTTCTGGAAGTGAGCCATGATCCTGGCTCATTAAAGCCTATGTGACCTGTACGCCCGATACCAAGTATCTGAATATCGATACCTCCGAGTGCATCAATTTTTTTCTCATAATCCTGACAATACTGATCCATATATTCAATGGGAATTTCTCCATTGGGAATGTGAATATTGCCCTGGGGGATATCGATATGATTAAACAAATACTCATGCATAAATCTGACGTACGACTGATTGGCATCCGGCTTCATCGGATAGTATTCGTCCAGATTGAAGGTGTAAACATTGTAAAAGGACAAACCTTCCTCAAAATGCATTCGGACAAGCTCATTGTAAATTTTAATGGGTGATGAACCTGTCGCCAGTCCAAGAACCAGATGATCATTTTCCTGCTGCTTCTGTCGTATGCAAAGCGCAATGTACCGAGCAATTTGTATAGCACCCTCATCCGGATTATCCCATAATTTTACCGGAATTTTCTCAAAGATTTTTAACTGATACTTTAAGGCTGATGTTACGAATGATGCACTACTCTTAACTTCTGTCATGTTCTCTTTTGATTCTCCTTCACAAATATAGCCAATCTGTTTAACCACACAAATTTTTTGATTATTTTATTTTGCTGTCGCCAGGTGTAAAACGACACCATTATGCATAATGCTGCCAATGAATTATAAAATTTTGCAAAAAACGTTTAAATGAAAAATAATTTTATATAAAACAATTTTTAAATATAAAATATTTTAATTGATCAGATTAAATATTACTAATATTTTTAATTTATTAGTATAACCAACACTAAATTTTATATATTATAAATAAAAATAATGTAAATTGAAATATTTCATTGTTAATTGTAAAGTGCTTCTTTTTTATCGTTTGAAAGCAGTATAAACCGGCGATTGAGAAAGTACAAATTCAAGTGTTCCTCCGTCCATTATTTGTTGGTGTGCAATTTCAGGAACTTCCAGTTTTTTACCATTCCATCTGACTTCCCCGACGTATCGCCAGGGTGCTTTTTGATTGACTTCAGGTCCTTCTTTTTTTTGTGTTACAATCCTCAGTTTTTTACCGTTTCCCAACTGTATTTCTGCACACGTTATGATCGGTACTCCAAGTTGATATTTTCCGCTGGCAGGATGGAGGGGATAGAACCCGAGGGAGGAAAAAACAAACCATGCCGACATCTGTCCGCAGTCTTCATTGCCACATAACCCATCGGTGCGTGTTGAGTACATGGTTGTCAGAATATCATAGATTTTTTCCTGGGTTTTCCAGGGTTGACCGGCTGTATTGTATAGATAGGCTACATGGTGACAAGGCTCATTGCCGTGGGCATATTGTCCGATTAGCCCTGTTATATCGAGGATATGGTTGTCGATTTTGCCCTGTCCGGCTAAAAACAGACTATCCAGTTTACGAATAAATCCTTCCCGGCCACCATGAAGTGCCATCATACCGTCGACATCGTGATGCGCATGAAAAAGGTATTGCCATGGTGTCGCTTCCACAAAAGATTCCTCTGCAGTCACGGCAGGATCAAATGGAAAAACCCATTTTCCGGCGCCATCTTTCCCACGAAAAAAACCGGTTTCAGGATCAAATATATTTTTATAATACCCTGCTCTCTTCGACAAAATACCAATAATTTCCTCTTGTTCAGGAAAATAATTGACCATAAAATCACGGGCACACGCACTGGCGTAGGCCATTTCGAGCGTCTTGGAAACTGTAAACATTTCTCCGGAATGAACCGGTATGTACCCGTACCTGTCAAGGACGCTCCAAGGAGCTACGGGGTTGTCATGGCACATTGTCATGGCAATGGCATCCTTTATTTCCGGTAATCTGTCATGACCGTACCCTTTTACCGCTGCCTCTGCAATGACAGGCACAGAAGGGACTCCAATCATACAGTGGACATCGTCATGCCAGAGCTTCCAGACAGGCAGATAACCGTTTTTCCGTGTCGCCCGGAGCATAGTACCTATCATTCCCTTTACAATTTCAGGCCTGAGGAGTGTATTCAGTGCAAATGCAGCCCGGTAGGTATCCCACTGAGACAGTGTACCATATTCGTCATCGTAATCACTTGTTTGTTGCAGATCTTCCATATTTTCAGCCCCAAGCCTGTTGGGTGCCATGGCACTATGGTACAAAGCCGTATAAAATATCTGCTTGATGGTATCATCGGCTTCCAGATTGATTTTTCCCATTTCATTAAGCCATAGCTCCCGGGCATTATTTTTTACCTGGTCAAACGAGTTCATCACAAATGCAGACTCTGGTATGGACCTGTCTGAAATTTGTACGGCAATTTCAAGCTTTTCACCTTCTTCCATGGAAAATGTAAAAACTCCTTTTACATGCCGGCCCCGCATCATATTGGCACCTTGCCTGTACACATCGTGCAGTGACATCCCATTTTCCCGAAAAGGTTTTGAAAATCTGATGATAAAATAGACAGGCTGTACATTTGCCCATCCGGAGGAAATCCTCGAACCGGCAACAGTAACCGAATCAATGACCCGGAGGGAAGATTCAAGTACCCGCTCTGTCAACCATGATCTGTGCCTGTCGAGTCCGTGCACCAGATCGACAATTACCCTTGCCGAATCAGTTGCCGGGTATGTATACCGATGGACTCCTGTATGGTGTGATGCAGTCAACTCTGCATAAATCTGGTGCTTCTTCAGGCGAACGGCATAATATCCGGGCTCAGCAGTTTCATCATCGTGCGAAAAAGCAGACCGGAATCCTTCATTGGCTCCATCCTTATCACCGGGCTGGAGGTGGATTTTTCCAATATAGGGCATGATCAGGATATCGGCAAGATCAGAAATTCCCGTTCCCGAAAGATGCGTGTGGCTAAAGCCCATAATAGATGTATCCTGATAGTGATATCCACTGCACCAGTCCCATCCCTTATCATCCGTGTCCGGCGATAATTGTACAAGCCCAAACGGAACTGTTGCCCCCGGAAAGGTATGTCCATGTCCACCGGTGCCTATCATTGGATCGATATATTTCAGGCTATTTTTTTGAGCTGATATACACTGTAAACCAGTAAAAATTAAAATCAGGAATCTCCCTGAATATTTTGAAAGCATGTCAATAATAAATCTTGAAATTTCCGGTATTTTGGCCTCAATTTACTGTTTTTAAATGAAAACAGATCATTTCCTCTGTTTTTGTTACAGCAAGGATTGATTGTTTCCGGCCTTTTTTTGACCAATGACCTAAGATTTTTACAATCCGACGTCATGTACAGCGACAGCTTCTTTCATGACCTGGGACCTATGACCTAGGTCCTAGGATATTTTAGGGTATGGGAATTGGGAAATATTAATGTCTAAAAATCAATCACTTACAAAATTTCGGCCTTTTTTATTTTAGCTTAATCCGACGTCATGTACAGCGAAGTGCTGTGTCAATATAAAGAAGTAGGATATTTGTAAGTAGTTTTTGGATAGATTGAGGCAAAAAACGTAGCTGAACCGGGAGTTCAGCGAGGCTTTTTAACGATAAGATATACAAAAAGAACCGCAAATAGTTAGTTTGTTTATATTGACAGAGCACTTACTGCCGAAGGACCGGATT
>Ga0172372_10011110_pt1 | contig 11466 bp, 13 predicted proteins | sample LakKiv5m_2_FD_114544 | JGI IMG/M metagenome (GOLD analysis project Ga0172372, IMG submission 114544) | Freshwater microbial communities from Kabuno Bay, South-Kivu, Congo - kab_092012_9.5m | ecosystem: Environmental > Aquatic > Freshwater > Lake | place: Democratic Republic of the Congo... | reverse complement strand
TGCCGCTCACACCCAGCAAGTCCAGTGTGCTTGACACAGTCACCATTGGCTCCCAATTCTCCGTTTTGGGCCGATACCGCCAACGAAAAATCGCCGAAGACAACGAAGCCGTTGTCAACACACGCTCGCTGGCACAAATGGGCATTCCGGAGTTTCTCAAAAGACTGGCTCGCGGCAGTTCCGCCAAGCTCTAAACTGGAATCAACGACCATGTCTGAAGAAAAGTTCTTGGCCTTCAAAGGCTTGAAGCAATACGAGCCCGGCACGGGCTGGGCGTCGGTGCACAACTTCACCGATCCCAATGCAACCGACATGCAAACCATGACGCAGCATGCGTTTGATGAGCAACAGTCGCAACAACAGACGCAATCTTTACAAGCTTTGGCCGCAGCTGCCAGAGAAGACGCGCAGCCCAAACCAGAAGAGGTGTTGCAAGACCCATTGCTGGGCGAGTTGTTTGAACAGTTGAACCAACCCCCCCAGGACGAGTTGGCACACAACTGGAAAATCATCGCCACCAGTGTCAATGTCCTGAGTCAACGCATGAGTCAGCAACGCGAGTTGCGCCGGCGTCTGGCTTCGATTGACGAGGAGCTGGACAAGCTGCGCAATACCATCTTGCAGGACCTGCAAGAAATCCAACGCGCCTCGGACCAGCAACTGTCCATGGCCCGTCTTCGGGCTGAAGTATCCTCGCTGGCACAAGCGCGGCTGTCGTCCAAGTTGCGCAACACGTCCACCTGACCTCTGTGAGAGGTCCGGCCAAACAGGAGACCTCGTCCATGCCCGATCTCAGCAAGATTCAATTTCCGGTTCGCTACACCATTTTTTTCCTGGCCTTGGGTGGGCTGGTCTTCAGCTTGCTGGTCTTGCTGGCGTCCGGTCAAGGCTTGCTGTGGTTGTTGTTGTTCGCCGCCTTCAGCGCCATCGGGGTTCACGACTTGCTGCAACAACGCCATGCGGTGTTGCGCAATTACCCCATTCTGGGCCACATGCGGTTTTTGCTGGAGTTCATCCGCCCTGAAATCCGCCAGTACTTCATTGAATCCGACAACGAGGCGGCGCCCTTTTCCCGCGCACAGCGCAGCCTGGTGTATGCCCGCGCCAAGGGGCAATCGGACAAGAAACCCTTTGGCACCTTGCAAGACCTCGACAGCAACGGCCATGAATGGCTCAACCATTCAATGGCGCCCAGCGTCATTGCCAACCACAACTTTCGCGTGAAAGTCGGCACCTCGGCGTGCACTCAGCCCTATGACATCAGCCTGTTGAATGTATCGGCCATGAGCTTTGGTGCACTCAGTGCGAATGCCATCATGGCGTTGAACCAAGGCGCACAAATGGGTGGCTTTGCCCACGATACCGGCGAAGGATCTATTTCGCGCTACCACCGCATCCATGGCGGCGACCTCATTTGGGAAATTGGGTCGGGGTATTTTGGGTGCCGCGATGAAGAGGGCCACTTCAGCCCAAGTCACTTTGTGGACAACGCGCGACTCCCGCAAGTCAAGATGATCGAAATCAAACTCAGCCAAGGTGCCAAACCGGGCCACGGTGGTGTCTTGCCGGCGGCCAAAGTCACGCCAGAGATTGCAGAGGCACGCGGCGTGCCTTTGGGTGCCGATTGCGTGTCCCCAGCAGCCCACAGCAGTTTTGGCAACCCGATCGAGTTGTTGGAATTTGTGCAAGCGCTGCGCGAACTGAGCCAGTTCAAACCGGTCGGCTTCAAACTCTGCATTGGTCACCCTTGGGAATTCTTCGCCATTGCCAAGGCCATGTTGGCCACCAAGCTATTGCCCGACTTCATCGTGGTTGACGGCGCCGAAGGCGGCACGGGTGCTGCCCCGCTGGAGTTGTCTGACAACATGGGCATGCCCATGAAAGATGGTTTGCGATTGGTCCACAACACCTTGGTGGGGGTGGGCTTGCGGGATCAAATCCGCATCGGTGCCAGCGGCAAAATCATCAGCAGTTTTGACATAGCCCGTACCCTGGCGCTGGGGGCCGATTGGTGCAACAGCGCGCGGGGCTTCATGTTTGCCTTGGGCTGCATACAAGCCCAGACCTGCCACACCGGTGAATGCCCAACGGGTGTGACCACCCAGGATCCGCAACGGCAAATCGCGCTGGTGGTACCCAGCAAGGCCGAGCGCGTGATGCACTTTCAACAAAACACCCTGATCGCGCTGCAAGAGTTGTTGCAATCGGCGGGCTTGCATTCGCCGCAAGACTTGAAACCCGAACACATTCAGCGTCGCGTCAACGACACCCATACCCAAACGCTGGCAGACGTCTATCCAAGTCTGGGTCAGGGGGTGTTGTTGACAGAATCCTTAGGCAAGTTGCCCGAGCCGTTCAAAAGCTATTGGGCCAAAGCCAGCCCTGAGACCTTTTCGTTGGGCTGAAAACCTCAGTTTTCGCTGGCAGGTCGGGGGTAAATGACCCGGTCTTCTTTCGGCGCGGCACGCGGTGGCAAGGCCGGAGGTTGGGATGCCGCTTTGGCTTCTGCAGCAGCACGAGCAGCGTCAGCCGCCGCTTTAGCCGCCGCCAAGGCCTTGGCTTCCGATGCGGCTTTGGCTTCCGCTGCGGCTTTGGCTTCCGCTGCCGCTTTGGCATCTGCTGCGGCTTTGGCTTCCGCTGCCGCTTTGGCATCTGCCGCTGCTTTGGCTTTGGCAGCAGCCGCTTTGGCGTCCGGTTTGGGGGCTGGCGGCTTCTCGGCACCAGGCAATAGCAGCGGGGGTTGCTTGTACTCGCCAGCTTTTTCCCGTTCTTTGGCCGCTTCTTTGCTGGCTTCTTTAGCTACCTTGGCCGCGTTCGCATTGGCTGCTTCCAAGTCTTTCTTGAGCTTTTGAATTTCAGCCAAAACTTCTTTTTGGTTGTTGGCGTGCGCTGCCGCTGCGGGTGCTGGTCTGTTGGCCAGGGTTTGAACCTTGGCCTCCAGGGCTTGAATGCTCTTGTTCAAGGCTTGCAGTTTGGCGTCCAAAGCCTTCTCTGACTGGCCATTGACCTGACCCGAAATTTGATCGGGCAATTTGGTGAACAGCTTGCCCATGTCCTCGAGCTTGACTTCCACCGTCTCGTTCAGTTTGATTTGACGCTCTTCCATGCTAACGAGCTTTTCGGTGGTGTCTCCCAATCCACGGGTGGCGTCACCAAAGGTGGCCAACGTGGCATCGAGCTCGACCACGCGCTTGCCCACGGCCAAAGACAAGGCGTCCAACTGGCGAATGTTTTGTTGCAAGCGGGTGGAGATGGCAAAGAAAGTGCCCACGGCGATCATCAAAAAAGCCAACAAGCCAATCAAGATGACACGTGAATGCAGGATGTTGCGGCTGTTGGCTGCAGAGACGATCTTCATCACCTCGCGCATTTCGTGGCTGATGTTGGCGGCCACCTCGGCCGATCGGGTGGAGACCTCGGCCGAGCTGAGGACGACGCCGGTCAGGTCTTCCAATTGACGGGACACCTCTGAAGGGTCCAAGCTTTGGGCTTGCAGGGCCTCAATCCCTTCGGCCAAAGCGTCGTTCGACACTTCTTCCACGATGGGCGCAGGCGGCTCGGGCAGGAAGTCGCCGTCATCGGAGGCTTCTGCTGTTTGCTTGTCTTGCGCCATGGTCGGGGTCCTCAGGATTTTTTGATTGTGCGTTTGGCTTTTTCCAGCTGGTCCAGTTGTTCGTTCACAAGCTCGATGTCCGAGTGCAATTGGTCAATGCGGGGCTTCATTTGCTCCTCCCATTGATCGGCGGCAACCAGTCCAACTTGAGTCAAATGGGCTAAATGCGGGTCCCAATTGGAAAAATCTGTGCTCGCTGGTGCAGGGCTGGAGTCCCTTGGGCTGGTGTCTTTCTGGCTGTCTTCAGGGCTGGGGCGCAAATCAGGCGGCTTCAAGGCATCGGTCTGGGCGCGGTGCAGCTCAGGATGGTCCAGCTCGGCGGCTTGCAGGGCAGCCAAGGATGCTGGATCGGAGCGGCCATAGCTGCTTTGAGGCTGCAGATCCGGGTCGTGCAAGGACGATTCGTTCCAAGCCGTCGCAGCCTCGTCCCCGACACTGGCCGCGCCGGGAGTCTTGGCTTGGGGCTCCAATCCCGGCAAGGGATCGTCTGAAAAAGGGGGGTCTTGACTCATGGTGTTTCTCCAATCAATGGAATCGACCCTTTATGGGACATCTTGATCCATCAAGACAAGCTTAATCCTGAAACTGAATCTTCAACGACTTTGCAGAACGCAACCAGGCTTTGGCCAAAGGCGGGTTTTGCCGCATCAGGTTTTCAGCTTGGGCTTTTTCAGCATAAGGCCCGGTGATCAAAATGAAGTAAGGTTTGCTGCCCTTGCGCTGGGTAAAAAACACTTGTCCCGCCTTGTAACCCAAGGCGCTGGATTGAAAAGTGCGGGCTTCGGCCAAGCTGTCAAACGCGCCATGCTGCATCACCCAAGCATCCTCTGGCAACTGTTTGATCCATGCAATGTCATCCGCTTGCGGGTTTGAATTCGCGGCTTTTTCTGCCGCTTTCTCTGCAGGTTTGTCTGTGGCATTTTCTGCTGGTGTGACGACCGCTTTGTCGCCGCTGATCTCGGCTGGTTTGGGCGCTACAACGGGCGCTACCAACGCTTCGCCCTTGTCGGTGCTCAGGGCATCGGCGGGCTTCAAGGGCGTGGGGGTGGTGCTTGAGGACATGCCGACGGTAGGCGCCGGCGTGCTGGTCGCGGCGACGGGGGGTGGGGACGCGGGCGGCGACTTGCTTGGGCCGGCCAAATAGGTTTGCAACTTGGCCCATTCAGCCAAAACTTCCTCATGGTAGATGTAGCCCAACGCGCCAAAGCTCAGCAACAAAGCCACCAACATCGCCCCAGCGACTTTGCCGCCGATGCCCTTTTCAGCAGGCGGCTCCCACGCTTGGGCGAGTTCGTCGCCCGTGGGACCCTCGCCAGCGCCGGGCACCACCGCACCCATCACCGGATCGCTGGAGAGGTCCAAGTGATCAGCCGGGGGCAACAAGTCGCCAATTTCAAGCGGCTTGGCGGGGGCCGGGGGCAAGGTGAAATTGGCATTGGCCAAGGGCTTGGGGGCTGGTGCATCAGAAGGCGCAGGCGTTTGTGCTTCCTGCGACTCCAACACCCATTGCAACAAGTTCTTGCCAAATGCCGAAAGTTTTTTCTCGTAATAGTTGCTGCTGTTGATCAGCAGAATCAGGTTGATGTTGCTGGCTGGAAAGCCATTGACCAAACGCGCGAGCAATTGCAATTCGAAGTCTTGGATGCCCTGGGTGTCGGGAAAAATCATGTAGCGCTTGGGGATGGACTTGTTGGTTTTGTCCAGCGCCTGATCCAGGGTCATTTGCGACAAGATGTCATTGAAGCGGTCGACCAATTTGTCCGAATCAGCCAAAGTCCACAACTCCACGTGCTCCTCGCCCTGCTCGCGCAGGTACTGAAAAATGCGCCGGCCGTAATGCGCCAAGGCCACTTCATCTTCGCCCAAGATGGCCAGGTTCAATCGCCCATCACGCAGCGACTTGAGCAAGATTTCAAAGCGCAGTTTGTCCGCAGGGCTTTGGAAGAAGTCACTCATGGCACACCGTCATCGCGTCATTGCTGGAAAAGAAAACCATTTTCGTCATAGCGCATATTGTCAGGGATGCGCAGCGTTGGCTTGACCAAGCCCTCACCTGGTGCATAGCCTTGATTCAAGCTGAACACATAAGCGATGACTTGGGCCACCACGTGGTAGAGGCCTTCGTGGATAGGTTGGTCGAGTTTGGTGGTGAAGTAGAGCGCGCGGGCCAAATCAGGGGCCTCAAAAATATAGACATTGTTTTCTTTGGCGCGTTCGCGAATGCGCTTGGCCAAATCGTCAGTGCCCTTGGCCACCAAGGTCGGGGCGCCGTCTGAGTTGGGGTCATAACTCAAGGCAACAGCGAAATGCAGTGGGTTGGTGATGACGACATCAGCGTCTTTCACATTGTCCAACATGCGGTTGTTGGCGATCTCGCGCTGACGACGGCGAATGGTGGCTTTGACCTCGGGGCGGCCCTCGGCGTTTTTCATCTCGTCCTTGATTTCCTGGCGCGTCATCTTGAGTTTTTTGTTCACCTGGTAATGCTGCAAGGGCACGTCGGCGATGGCGATCACCACCAGGCCCATACTCATCCAAAAACAGGCATCCAAAATCATGGAGCCGGCATGGCTGATGGCTGTTCCCAAGTCCATGCGGTTGAGTGTCACCAAGTCTTCAATGTTGTTGGTGATGGCCATCCACAAGATGAGACTGATGACCAAAAATTTGAGAAATGTTTTGCACAACTCAATCAGCGCCTTCAAGCCAAACATGCGGGCAAAGCCCGCCATTGGATCGAGCTTGCTGAATTTAGGCAGCATCATCTTGGGTGAAAAAATCAAACCTCCGCTCATCACGGTCGACAGCAAGGCCACCACCGCCAACAAGGCCATGATGGGCAAGATCATCACAAAGCCATCGATGATCGACTGGAAAAAAATCGCTGGCAACAGTTCGGCCTTGTCCATCACTTTGCGGTCGAACTGCAATTGATTGATGAACAAAGCGCCAAGCCGGTGAAACAAATAACTGCCCGACAGGCTGAAAAACAAGGTTGCTGCCACCAAGATGGCGGCCGTGGACAACTCGACCGAACGCGCCACCTGCCCTTCTTCACGGGCCTTTCGCAGTCGTTGTTCCGTGGGCTCTTCGGTCCGTTCTGCGGAGTCGTCTGCCATGGTTAGCCTCCAACCAACATGCCACGCATTTGGCTAAAGGTTTGCACCCAGAGCCAACTGATGCGGTTGATGATGCTGGGCACAGCCATCCACAAAATGACAAAGCCCGACAACAAAATGGCGGGCAAACCCACCGCGAACAACTGCAAACTGGGCGCGGCACGGGTGACAAAGCCCACGCCGATGTTCACAAACAGCAGCGTGATGACCACCGGCAAGGAAATCAACAAGGCCGATACAAACATCATCGAGCCCCATGCGGTCATCTTGCCCAGCACATCTTGGGTCATCAGGCTTTTCCCGATTGGGAACAGGGTGAAGGACTCCAACAAAACAGCAAAAACGATCAGGTGGCCACCGATGGACAAGAACACCAAGGTGCCGATGATGGTGAACAACTGCGACACCACAGGCACGTTGCCCAAGGTGGGGTCGATCATGTTGGCCATGGACAAGCCCATCGAGCCTGACACGGCTTGACCGGCCAACACAATGCCCGCTGTCGCCAATTGCATCAACAAGGCCATGGCAAATCCAATGAAGAGTTGGTTGAAAATTTCTTTCAAACCCTCTGCGGTGGCCGGATCAATCCTGGGCACCTCCAGTTGCATAGAGAGAAAAATAGTCAGCACTATTCCAATGGCGATGCGGATGCGCAGATTGACCGCACGGATGGAAAAAATGGATGAAAACGCCAAAAAAGCCGAGATGCGAAGCATGGGCCAGATCAGGGCGTAAAACCTGTCCAGCAAATTGAGCATCTCAATGTTCATGGTTCAACCAAACAGCCCCGGAATACGGCCATACAACACCTTGGTGTAGTCCACCAGGGAGTTGATCATCCAGCTGCCAAATATCGCCGCGGTCAAGCCCAACGCCAAAAGCTTGGGTATGAAGCTCAGGGTTTGCTCGTTGATGGAGGTGGCAGCTTGAAAAATACCAATGATCAAACCCACCCCCAAAGCCACCAGCAACATGGGGGCCGAGATCAACATCGTTATCCACAGCGCTTGTCGCGCCAAATCAACCACCATGGCGGTATCCATCTGGACTCCTTATTTGAAAATAAAACTCGATGCCAGCGAACCCATCAGCAAGGTCCAGCCATCGACCAACACAAACAACATCAGCTTGAAGGGCAAGGAGATGATCATGGGGGAGAGCATCATCATGCCCATGGACATCAAGACGCTGGCCACGATCAAGTCGATCACCACAAACGGGATGTAAACCATGAAACCAATCATGAAGGCACTTTTCAATTCCGAGGTGAGAAAGGCCGGCACCAGGGTGGTGAAAGGCACTTCATCCGCACTGGCGATTTCTTTGCGCTGGGCAATTTGCATGAACATGGCAATGTCATCTTCACGGGTTTGCAACATCATGAAGTTGCGCACCGGCACTTCGGCCGTGGCCAGGGCTCGCTCAAAAGGCATGGTGCCATTCATGTACGGGGCAATCGCATTGGTGTAGACCTCGTCAAACACTGGCGTCATGATGAAAAAAGTGAGGAACAAGGCCAAACCCACCAGCACGGTGTTGGGCGGTGTTTGACCCGTGCCCAAAGCTTGTCGCAGGATGGACAACACAATGATGATGCGCACAAACGAGGTCATCATCAGCAACAACGACGGCAGCAAGGTGAGCACCGTCATGAGGCCCAGCAATTGCAGCGTCAAGCTGTATTGCTGTCCGCCTTTGCCACTGTTGACGGTGACCATGGGCAAGCCCTGGGCCGTTGCCAAATCGGGCAACCAAAGGGCGAACAACATCAGGACAGGCAACCAAAAGTATTTATTGCGCACGTTGAGCACCCTGTTCATCTTGAGGAGGAGGATCTGCAAGCCAAGCGTGCAGTGTTTGAATGTCGTTGGATGTGACGGAGAGCAGCAAGCGCTGGGAATCGACTTGCACCAACAGCAGCTTGTGGCGCAACCCCATGGGATAGGCCTCTAGAATTTGGATGCGGCGCTGAGCTGCGGGGAGGAGAAAGCCCTTGTTGCGACGCGACAGCCACCACAGGACGGCCGCCAACAGCAACAAGACGAGTGTCATACTGAGAGAGTACTGAGCCCAGTCATGGTTTGGCATGAGCATCATTATCTATCGCGCGAGATTGAAAAATGGAATTTTTTGTGAAATTGGTGAAATGGCAACTTGGCCTGTTGCTCGCGCTCACTGCCCCCCTGGTGCTTGCAGCCCAATGGACCGCCACGGGTTTGTCGGACGATGTCGAGTATGGGATTGACCGCAGCTCGATTGCGCGGCAAGCCGATCTGATCACCGTTTGGACGATGCTCGATTACCGCAAGCTCCAGCACACCAAATTGGGCAAACCTTATTGGTCCACCAAGGCCTTGATAGAGATGAATTGCAGCAACCGGCAAGTGCGCACCCGGTCTTTGGCTTTTTTCAGCGGCCCCAAGCTGAGCGGCGAACAACTCTCCCGAGAAGGCGTGTTTGATCAATGGCGTGCACCGCCGCCGAATTCGCCAGTGTTCAACATCATGAAGTCACTTTGTGAACAGCAATACTGACTGGCCTCGGCTTGGCGGCTTGTCGGTCTGGCTGCGTGACTTGGCCAATGCCGGCGGCACCGGTGGCCTGAATTGGCATGTGCATGCCGTTCGGTCTTTGCAGCGTTGGATGCCCACGCGTGAATTGATCGCCCAATTTTTAGCGCAGGTACAACCCACGCAAACCGATTTGCTACTGATCGGTTGCAGCGCGGGATGGATGCTGCCTACCCCTTGGTTGCTGCGCTTTAAACGGATTGATGTGTATGACATCGACCCCTTGGTGCCCTGGCTGTTTGGACTGCGCCATGGCCGTGCGCTCAAAACTGCCGGCGTGGCAGTTCACTTTCATCGCCAAGACGCGATTGCCCATCTGCCTGCGCTCTTGAAAAACCACCCCCAAGCCTGTTGGTGGTTTGACAATGTCTTGGGTCAGGTGGGGTTTCGCTTGGGCGATGAGGACATGGCCGAGCGTCAACTGGCCCAGCTCAAAACCATGCTCGCGGGCCGCGCTTGGGGCAGTTTGCATGATCTGTATTCAGGGCCCATCGATGCCAACTTGTCCTTGCCGGCTTACAGCCCCATGACATGGACGCGGCTGGATGACTTGCCGCCCGAACAAGCCCAAGTCAAGCTCGATGCTGTGGTGATGAACCATGCCGATGCAGCGCAAGCCCTGCTTGGCCGTTTGAATGCCACGGGGGTGTGGCATGACCATGCGACACAAAGTGTGTTTGCCGTGAACACGACCTGCACCATGATCCCTTGGGCCTTCAAGCCACACTATTGGCACTGGCTGCAAGCTGCTTGGGTCAAGGCTTGAGGTTGTAGAGCGTCAGCCCCAAAACATCCATTTCTTTTTGCTCGCTTTGGCGATGCCACTGCTGCACCGCTTCCAAGTCTTTGTCTTGCATGGTTTCCATTTTCATGCGCTGATGGGTGGCTTGCAGAAAGGCCTTTTTGGCGCGATCGTAAGCAGCCAAGGCAGCCACCAGGTCTTTGTCCACCCGGTTCACCAGTTCTTGCAAATGCAACATGAATTGCCGGTTGTTGGCGGCGTCCGCCATGCTGTGCAGCTTGCTTTGGCTTACCAAGGCGCGGCGTTTGTAATCATTCAACAAGTCATCCATGCGCTGGCGACTGGCTTGTAAATGCTCGACCCGCTTGCGCGCTTCAAGCTGCGCTTGCTGGGCCAATTCTTCATCATCTTTGGCTTTTTTCGCCAGCACTGACCAACAGCTGCGGGGTTTCATGGGTCAAGTCTTCCGTGTCATTGACTGAGCAACTCATGCAGTTGCTGGCGTGTGGCTTCATAGTCTTGGCTGATGTGCATGTCTTGGCGTAAAAAACTGACGATGCGGTCATGCAGTCGAATGGCCTCATCCAACTCGGGGTTGGAGCCGCTTTCATACGCGCCAACTTGCACCAAATCAACGTTTTGCTGATAGAGAGACCAGAGGCGGCGTAATTTGTTGGTCAACTTCATGTCCTCTGTGCTCAGCAGCGATTGCATCAAACGCGAAATAGAACCAGTCAAGTCGATGGCGGGGTAATGCGCCGCATCAGCCAATTTGCGTGACAGCATGACTTGGCCATCCAATGAAGCGCGGGCAATGTCAACGATTGGATCGGCGGCGTCATCACCCTCGGCCAACACGGTGTAGATGGCCGTGATCGAACCGAGCCCATGACGGCCAACGCCGCCGCGTTCAATCAAATTGGGCAGCAATGCAAACACCGAGGGCGGATAGCCTTTGGCGGTGGGCGGCTCGCCGATGGCCAAACCAATTTCGCGCTGCGCATGGGCCACGCGCGTCAGGCTGTCGCACAGCATCAGCACATCTTTGCCTTGGTCGCGGAAATACTCGGCAATCACATGGGTGAGGTGCGTGGCTTTCAACCGCAAGACGGGCGATACATTGGCGGGAGAGGCCACCACCACCGACTTGGCCAAGCCTTCTTCACCCAAGGACTCTTGAATGAAAGCCTGCACCTCTCGGCCTCGTTCGCCAATCAGACCAATCACCACCACATCGGCTTTGGTGAAGCGGGTCAACATGCCCAATAGCACGCTCTTGCCCACTCCTGAACCTGCCACCAAACCCAAACGCTGACCGCGCCCCAGCGTTAGCACGCCATTGATGGCTTTGACACCGACATCCAAAATTTTGTTGATTGGACCGCGCCCATCGGGTTGATCGGGCGGCCCAACAGACTG
>Ga0172372_10011108_pt1 | contig 11468 bp, 9 predicted proteins | sample LakKiv5m_2_FD_114544 | JGI IMG/M metagenome (GOLD analysis project Ga0172372, IMG submission 114544) | Freshwater microbial communities from Kabuno Bay, South-Kivu, Congo - kab_092012_9.5m | ecosystem: Environmental > Aquatic > Freshwater > Lake | place: Democratic Republic of the Congo... | reverse complement strand
TAGAGCGTGTGAACGTAGTAAACGCAGCAGGACAAGTGGTAAACAGCATCGCAGTAGAAAATACAACAAGCGTAACATTTGATGGCTTAACAGCAGGTGTATACGTAGCACAAGTGGTAACAGTAGACCACACACAAACAATCAAGTTCATCGTACAATAAGAAACAATATAGTTGGTTTAGTTTAGTTTTAAGAGAAAAAACGCTTCACAATGGTGAGGCGTTTTTTTTTATGGAATAAGTTCAAGATCCACTTGCCGTTTTCTCGGATTAACCTCAAAAACTCTCACCTTCACTTTATCTCCAAAATTATACTCCTTTTTATTCTTTGCACCAATAATCCTGTATTTTTCCGCATCAAAGTAATAACGGTCTCCAGGTATTTGATTCATTGGTACCATTCCTTCACAATGATTGTCGTCCATTCTTACAAACATCCCGTGTTCCGCGATACCCGATATCGTTCCTTCAAATTCTTCGCCCACGTGCTCGTGTAAATATAGGGTTTGAAAATACTTAGTAGACTCTCTTTCAGCATCTGCTGCCTTGCGTTCATTTTTTGAAATACGTTTACACACATCCGATAATTCGTTTCCGTATCGATGTTTTTTATCCGTTAACTCCGTTTGAAGAATGCGATGCACAACAAGATCAGCATACCTTCTAATAGGAGAGGTAAAGTGCGTGTAGTATTCGAAAGCTAATCCGTAATGTCCAATATTCTCGGTTTCATAAGTAGCCTTAGCCATGCTACGAATAGCCATAGTTTGAACCAATGAAAACTCATTTTCCTCTCGTAATGAATCAAATAAACTATTCAAATTCTTTGCAATATTTCGTGAATCAGACAAATCTATTTTATGGCCAAACTTTTCAATAAATACAGCAAACATGGCCATTTTCTCTGGATCAGGTTGGTCGTGTACACGATACACCATGGGAATGGTGTCGCGATCTTTTATTGGTTTTGAAAGAAAGGTCGCGATAGTGCGATTTGCCAAAAGCATGAATTCCTCTATCAGCTTGTGCGCATCTTTAGAAGTTTTTATTAGAACCTGAATTGGAAAACCTTTATCGTCAAGTTTAAATCGCATTTCTTCTGACTCTATACTCAATGCCCCTTTTTTCAATCTCTTGGAGCGATAGGTTTTGGCAATACCATCAATTTTCCTTAAAACCTCTTCGTGATCACCCGATTTACCTTCCAAAATTTCTTGAACTTCTTCGTAGGTAAATCTACGGTCAGAATGAATAACTGTTTTGCCAAACCATTCTTTCACTACCTTGCCATCTGGGGTCATTTCAAATAATACCGAAAATGCGTATTTATCTTCGTTTGGGCGCAGGGAACAGGCAATGTTTGAAAGTTGCTCTGGTAACATAGGAATTACCCTGTCTACCAAATAAACAGAATTAGAGCGCATCAAGGCTTCTTTATCCATAGCCGATCCCGGTCGAACATAATGACTCACATCGGCAATATGCACCCCTAACTCAATGTTTCCATTTTCTAGTTCCTGATATGAAATTGCATCATCAAAATCTTTCGCATCAATAGGGTCGATTGTAAAAGTTAAAATACCTCGGAGGTCTTTTCTTTTCGTAATTTCTAGTGCATCTAATTCAATTGGAATATGTTCTGCCTCTGACATTACCTCGTCTGGAAACACCGGGTTTATTCCTTGGCTATATAAAATGGATAGCATTTCCGCATCATTCGACCCTGGCATACCCAAAACTGCGATAACTTCTCCATAAGGCGTTTCAGATGATTTAGGCCAAACTGTAATTTTTACCAATACTTTTTCTCCATTTCTAGCGCCGTTTAATTGCTCTTTGGAAATGTAAACTTGAATGCCTGAACGATGATTATCTGGAATGAGTAGAGCGTATCTGTCTTGCATTTTTAGCGTTCCAACAAATTGGGTGCGTTCGCGTTCTAAAACTGATATAATAGCTCCTTCGTCTCGCTGAGCTCCTTCTTTAAATATTCTGAGCTTAACCAAATCACCATTCATCGCTTGTCCAACATTCTGAGGAGCAATAAATACATCCTTTTCTCGTCCTTCTATCGTGACAAAAGCAGCTCCTCTTTGCGTCATTTGAACCTTTCCTTGAAGGGAAGATTCGGCGGAAGAAAGTTTAAAGGTAAAGTGATTGGATCTTGAAATTAATTTATTTGCGCACAAATTTTGCAAAGCCTCGAACACAACTTGTCGAGAAGCAGGATCCTTAGCGTCAATTAAATAACAAACTTGCTTGTGCGTTAATTCTGTCTCAGGATTCTTTTCGAATACCTTAATTATTAAGGATACTACAGCATTTCTTTTGAATGTAGGTTTTGCTCCTTGTCTAGGTTGCTTTTTGTTCTTTTTGGACATGCTTTACGAAAGTAGTAAAAAGCATGATTAAACGATGTAGAGTTAAACTTATTTAATGATTAACTTTTTGGAAAAAGGCTTTGAACCTGAAATTTCAATTGTAACAAAGTATATTCCCGGCTTAAAATCATTTACGTTAAATTTCTTGGAACCATAAATTTGTTCTTTAATAACCAAAGAACCAAACGAATCAACAATTCTACATTGAGCAGACTCTGCATTCGCTAAGGTAATTGAAATGTAATCACTTGCCGGATTTGGAGTAATTGAAACTGAAGGCTCTTGTTTAACTGGCTTGATCGAGGCAGTATAGTCCACAACTAGATCAACAGAGTCAGAATAAACATTTGACCCAGCTTGCGAAATATAATATCGGTAATGCGCCTGACCGCTTGTTAAATCTTCGGGATTAATTTGCGGCTTCATTTTACCGTATTCGCCATCATTGATTGTAAATAACACGGCTTGAGAAGCAGGAGATGTCCAAGTATCATAATCCATTTGAGTGGAAGAAAAACATGTCCCACCGAAAGGATCTGTGGCATGGCCCCAACACAATCCATCTGCCCAACCCGAAGGGACGCTCAATCTTTTACGAGTGATAACCCACTGTTTGGCGCTTCCGGTGTTGTTATAGACATCAAATAAAACATCAAAAACATCATAAGATGGAGCGGTTACTGTATGAGTTGCTCCAGAAATATCATCAGTTTGACCATCAACTTTTATGGATATTCCATCCTGTGCAAAGGTTGTAAAGGTTGAAATAAATAGTGCGCTTACGAAGTATAATTTTTTCATTCTAGCCTAGTTTAATTATCAAATATACCGAAAGTCTCGGTTACTTTCAAATTTTGAGCCAATTTTTTTAGCTATTTATTTTTTCCTAACTTTGAATTCGGCAAGATTTTTGAATATGCCGGACACTTTAATTCTAAACTATGAAAATTATTTATTTCGCTTCATTTTTTTTACTTTTAACAACCTACTCCAATGCTCAAAAAGTAGCTGCTGTCAAATTAAAAGATCTTAAAGGAAAAACTTATAATACTGCTGAGCTTGGTTTCGAAGGGCCTGTGGTTATAAGTTTTTGGGCTACTTGGTGTTCTCCTTGTAAAAAAGAACTGAATACCATACATGAATTATACGAAGATTGGCAAACTGAAACTGGGGTAAAACTTGTTGCCGTATCAATTGACGATGAAAAAACAAAAAGTCAAGTACCAACTTACGTTAATGGAAAAGCATGGGAATACCTTGTATTACTGGACCCTAATGGAGATTTCAAACGAGCAATGGGCGTAAATAATGTCCCACATACCTTTTTGTTGGATAAAGACGGAAATATTGTGTACACGCACAACAACTATGCTCCGGGCGATGAAGAAAAGTTATACCAGGAGATTAAAAAATTGAGCGGTAAATAGCATGAAATATCTTTGTTCCCTTTTGGGATTCATTATTTCCGTATCGGCACACTCTCAAGGCGAATTAACTGGAAATATTGAAAGTACCTTTCAATACTTGAATGAAGACACGCTTATTGGCGCTAATCAACCTGCTCAGAAAGGACTTATTAATTCTTACATGAATGTGTTTTACACTCAAGGTAAATTTAAAGCAGGAATGCGACTTGAGTCATATCTGCCGAGAATTCAAGGGTATCCGAACCGTTTTGATGGAACAGGATTGGGTATGCGCTACATAGGTTATAGCGATGAATTTGTGGATGTAACGCTGGGTTCATTTTACGAGCAGTTTGGCACAGGGCTTTCCTTTCGCGCTTATGAGGACCGCGCACTTGGATACGACAATTTAATGGATGGCGTTCGTTTAATTGTTCGCCCGAAAAAAGGAATCCTATTGAAGGGAGTTTACGGTTATCAACGTTTATCCTTTCAACAAGGAAAAATAATTCACGGGGATGGGATTGTAAGAGGTGTAGATGGTGAGGTGAACCTCAACGAAACTTTTTCAAAGCTCGAAAATTTCCCTTTGAGTACAGTGATTGGAGCATCTTTTGTAAGTAAATATCAAGCAGATAATGATGCTGACTTAATTTTACCAGAGAATGTTGGAGCCTACGGAGGAAGAATAAAATTGGGATACAAAAATTTTATTTTCGACGCTGAATACATTCAAAAAGAACAAGACCCTTCTAATGATAATGGGAAAATTTACAATTTCGGACACGCCGCAATTTTTAATTTGGGTTACAATCAAAAAGGATTAGGTATTTTACTTTCAGGAAAATCTGTTGACAACATGAGCTTTCGTTCAGATCGTACAAAGGACCTACAAGACGTTTTCATTAATTATTTGCCCGCTTTAAACAAAACCCACACGTACAACCTTGTCGCTACGCTTTATCCTTATGCCACCCAACCATTAGGGGAGGTTGCTTACCAAGCTGAGGTATTGTACACATTCAAAAAGGGTACTTTTTTAGGTGGTAAATACGGTACATCGATAAATGCCAATTTTTCGACGACTTATCGACCAAAACAATTTTTGGATAACATCAATTTACTTGATTCTTCAAGAGTGGTATACGAAAGTAGACCATTTGTCATGAGTGACAGTCTTTATTGGCGAGATATTAACGTGAACCTTACCAAGAAAATAAACAAAAAGCTTAGTTTGATATTCAGTTATTTTAATATCAATATTAATAATGACGTTGCAAAAATCTCAAACGATGCATCAGGAATAATCAGAGCTCATATTGGAGTTATCGAAGGTTCCTATAAAATTAACAAGAAACACGCTATTCGTTCGGAATTACAAGGGTTGATTGTTGAGCCCAAAAATGGTCAACCGAACGATAAAGGTGATTGGGCAACAATACTCGTTGAATATACAGTTTCGCCACATTGGTCTTTTGGATTTATGGATCAATATAATTACGGAAATCCAAAAGAGGAACTACGGGTTCATTATCCAATTGTGACATTTGGATACGTGAAAGATGCTACACGATTTATGATTTATTATGGACGGCAACGGGCAGGATTATTTTGCGTTGGAGGCGTATGTCGATTTGTTCCTGCATCGAATGGATTAACGTTAAGTTTCACACAAAGTTTTTAATGAAATGAAGTATTTTCTGGTTTTATTTTTAGGTGCTATACTTTTATTAAGCACTTCCTGTGATCGCGTTGAAAATCCATATCCTCCAACTGTTCAAACAGATCTTGACACGACCCTGTACCCAGGTAATTGGGGTGACTATGTGGCAAACGAATGGCCTGTTTTCACGCCAAACACAAATCTTTTTCGCAATGTATTAATTGAAGATTTTACTGGTCATCAATGTGTTTTTTGTCCGGCTGCTGCTGATTTAGCCCACGCTTTGCATGAATCAAATCCATCTCGAGTATTTACTGCTTCAATTCATTCCGGCCCTACGGGAATGGGAGATTTTCAAGTAGTTTCTCTTCCAAATTACCCCACAGACTTCACCAACGCTCAAGGGTTGGAAATAGGCACCTATTTCGGAACGAACGATGGTGGGTTTATTGGAAATCCAAGAGGCACCGTAAACAGATTCAACAACGGATACATATTCCAAAGTCCTGCTCAGTGGTCTTCAATGATGAACGACCAACTTACTCAAAATTCATTGAAAGTGAACATCCAGTCAGCGTTAAATTATTACCCTTCCACAAAAGGAGCTTTCTTGCATGTTGAAGTTGAAAAATTGGATCAAAATCTTACGAATGAATTAGGAGTAGTTGTTTATTTACTTGAAGATTCATTGGTTGGAGATCAAAAAATGAGTGATAATTCACACAATAGTAGTTACGTGCATCGCGACATTCATAGAGGAAATATTGATGGTCAGACCTTTGGAAGAGTACTTGGACCTGATGCTCTTATTGGAAATAAATATTATGTAAATTATAGTTTTTTGGTTCCCAATCAGTTGGATGGAAATTTCAATGCTGAAAATATGCACCTTCTCATTTATGTTTACGATCGTACAACTTGGGAAATTTATCAAGTTATAAAGCAAGATATTATTCAATAAGCGCACGATTTCGTATATTTGGATAATTCAAACGTATGGCACTTAGACAGCAATTAGCCCAAAAATTAGAACAACGCCTTTCGCCTCAACAAATTCAACTAATGAAATTGTTGCAGGTGCCAACTATGGAACTCGATCAACGCATCAAACAAGAAATCGAAGAAAACCCGGCTTTGGAAGAAGGTGGTGAAGATCAAGAAGATGAATTCGACAACCAAGAGGAATTTGACGACGACGATGATCAGGAAGAGTTTGACCTTTCAGATTATTTAGACGATGATGTTGCTGATTATAAAACACAAGCAAATAATAACTCAAAAGATGAGGAAGAACGCGTCATTCCTTTGTCTGGTGAACAATCCTTTCAAGAAAAACTGACAGAACAACTCAATCTGCTAGATCTTGACGACAGACAATTTATCATCGCAGATATAATAATCGGCAACTTAGATGAATCCGGCTACCTCAATCGCGACCTGGAAGCTATCGTAGATGATATTGCATTTTCGATGAATCTGTCGGTTACAGAAGATGACGTATTAGAAATATTATCACTTGTTCAAGAGCTAGACCCTGCCGGTGTTGGTGCAAGAAATTTACAAGAATGTTTGTTGCTTCAGTTGCGAAGAAAACAAGATGGTGATATTGTAAGGTTTACTGCACTTAAAATTTTGGAAGATTTCTTTGAAGAGTTTACTAAAAAACACTACGAACGTATTGCAAAAAAACTTGAAATTGAAGAAAATGATCTAAAAGATGCTTTGGATGAAATTTTGAAACTCAATCCAAAACCAGGAGGAGCGAGTAGGGAATCTGCAAAAAATTACCAGCAAATTATTCCTGACTTCATGTTATTTGAATCAGATGGCCGGATTGAATTATCCTTAAATGGAAGAAATGCACCTGAATTAAAGGTCAGCAAAGATTATGAAACGATGTTACGTAAATATGCAGAAGGTGCTAAAACTTCAAAAGCAGACAAAGATGCTTTAACATTTGTTCGTCAGAAGCTAGACAGCGCCAAATGGTTTATTGATGCTATTAAGCAACGACAACAAACGCTTTTACTCACCATGAATGCCATCATGAATTATCAAAAGCCTTATTTTCTCTCTGGTGATGAAACTAAGTTAAGGCCAATGATACTGAAAGATATTGCCGATATTGTAGGCCTAGATATTTCAACTGTTTCTCGCGTAGCAAATAGTAAATATGTTCAGACGAATTTCGGGATTTACCCATTAAAGTATTTCTTCTCTGAGTCATTGTCAACTGATTCCGGCGAGGAAGTAAGCACGCGAGAAGTGAAAAAAATTCTCTCGGATGCCATTGAAAATGAAGATAAAAAGAATCCATTAACAGATGAGAAATTAATGGACTTGCTAAATGAGAAAGGCTATAATATTGCCAGAAGAACCGTTGCAAAGTACCGAGAGCAATTGAATTTACCGGTAGCGAGAATGAGAAAAGCACTTTAGTATATGCAGCTAACTGCAAAACTTATTTCTTGGTTGTTTCTCCCTTTTTTAACTCCGTTATACGGTTTGTGGTTAACGCTGTATTTACCCGCTGAAGAGGTAATGGTTGATACGAAATCTCTTTACTTACTTCCTCCGCAAATCAAAAAAGTTATTATCGGAATATTTTTCATTTTTGCTGTCTTGGCTCCTGCCATCTCATATTACACTTTATACCGAAGGAAGCTTATTTCTTCTATCGAAATGGACGATAAAGAGGAGCGCAATGCCCCGTTATTTATCATGTTCGCTTATTGTATGGTCATGTACACTTTGTTCTGGTATAAAGACCCTCAACATCTTCTACCAAGTTATGTGAATTCCTTACCCTTGACCGGTGCTGCTGTCGCACTAGCATTTGCTTTAATAAATAACTGGACTAAAATCTCCTTACATGCCGGTGGAGCGGGTATATTGGTGGGTTATTTGGTGGCGTTTCAAGCTAATCATATACAATCTTCTGTTGAACCTGTATTAATTAGCGTATTGCTTTCTGGACTCATCATGAGCTCTCGGTATATCCTAAACAAACATACCTTGATGCAACTTAATATTGGCTGGGCAGTAGCAGCGGTATTTTCATTTTTATTGAACTATTTTTATCCCTTATTTATAAAATGAAACTTTTGTGTTTTTTTGTATTACTTGTTGTGTACTCTTGTTCGTTTTTAGATAAGGAAAGAAAGGAGTACTTTAATCAGCTAGACCAACTTGAAAGTGAAATTAATGCCTTGGAGAGTAAATTGCTTTCTAATGAAATTGACACCTTGGCAGCACTACAGTTGGCAACAAATTCTGTAGAGTTACGCATTAAAAACTACCTAGTATTGGATACCATAAATATGCCCTTAGCAAAAAAACTGAATGAATATAAAGTGATGAGGCGTGCCTTTGGTCCATTAGGCGCACAATTTCAAAAAGGTAAAAAATCGTTGGGAGAAGAACGCGAGACCTTAAAAAAACTTAGAACTGATATTGAAAATGGAAGTGGGGAAAGAGAAAAATACGGTGATTACATTTCCTTCGAAAGAGAAAAGGTTAAAAAAATTAGCATACTTATTGATGATTACGTCAAACAGAAAAATAAGAACATGAATACGTTCCTTACCCTACATCCAGAATTAAATGAATTTTCACTTTCCTTGTTGACAAAAAAATGATGCCTGCTGAAGTTAGAGTTTTGTTGGTAATTTTATTCTTAGGGTTTTCTTCCTCAAGCATTGCACAGCCTGCAGGTCAAAACGACCTACAATTAGCACAGTATTATTATTCGAATGGGGATTTTGAGAAGGCAACAACTTATTACGAAAAGTTATATGCCAAAGATCCGTCAAAACAAGTATTTCTTCGATATGTAGATTGTCTAATGCAATCTAAACAATTTAAAACCATTGAAAAAATTTACAAACGTCAAATTAACTCGAACAGACAAGATTTCGACCTTCAAGTATCATTTGGACAATTTTACGAGGATATCGGAGAGCCTGATAAATCCACCTCAATATACGAAAATCTAATTAAAAATTTACCTCCCTCTCCCACAAAAATCATTGAATTATACCGATCATTCCTCTCAAGAAAAAAATTAGACTTAGCTTTCGATTGCCTCAAGAAAGGAAAGAAAATAACGTCCTCCGGTTTTGAACTTCAGTTTTCAGAACTACATTTTTTAAGAGGAGAGAAAAAAGAAATGATTGAAGTTCTTGTTGTTTTTTTAGGTCAGAATCCCGAGATGCTCGACAATGTGGAACAATTATTGGCGAGTAAATTAAATCTTGAAGATCAGTCGAGTGCCGATTATTTAATAACAAAAGAAATACTAGTATCGACGGCCCAAAAGTCAAATTCCCCTTTGATTATTTCCGAACTGGTAACGTGGATGTTCATACAATCCAAAAATTTCTCCGCTGCTTTCAATCAAACTGTTTCCCTAGAAAAACGACTTGGAGGAGATGGATATCGAATTTATGATTTAGCGGTAATTTGTATGGAAAATAAAGCATATGAGGCGGCTCGAAAATGTTACTCCTACATATTAAATCAACCAAACTCTGAGTATATTATTGAAGCGCAACGAGGCTTGCTGAATGCTAGATACCTAGAACTTACAACGAATAGGAATTACAACGAGCAGGAAATTTCTGCCACAATCTTGGAATATGAACAGGCCTTGAGTAAGTATGGTAAGCAAGTAAAGACGCATTCGATAATTATAGAATTGTCGCATATTTTGGCCTATTATGCTAATAAATCTTCCTCTGCAATTAGCCTATTAAAAGAAGCTTTGGCAATTTCGGGATTAACGGATATGCAGAAAGCTCAACTAAAAATGCAACTTGCAGACATCTATGTGTTAAGTGATGATATTTGGGAGGCCTCGCTTTTATATATGCAAATCGATAAGGATTTTAAATTTGAAGCAATTGGAAATGAAGCAAAGTATAAAAATGCCAGGATCTTTTATTACGATGGAGAATTTAATTATGCTCAGGCCCAGTTGGATGTGTTGAAAGAATCAACATCTAAATTGATAGCGAACGATGCCATTCAACTTTCGGTAACGATCACCGATAATTTTGGTTTAGACAGTAATTTTCAAGCCATGTTTTGGTTTGCAAAGTCTGAACTACTCATTGAACAGCACAAATATAACGAGGCATTTCAATTAATGGATAGTATTCGCATCAACTTTCCTTATCATTCATTGGCCGACGAAATGATGATGCGTAAGGGGAAAGCAATGGAAATGCAAGGAAAATGGCTAGATGCCATAGCGTATTACGAAGATGTGTTGAAATTTCACCCTAAGGACATTCTAGCTGATGATGCGCTATTCCGCATCGGGGATATTAAAGAAAACATATTGTCGGAAAAAGAACAAGCGCTTGAAATTTACAAGCGCTTGTTAATGGATTATAAATCGAGTTTATTTGGTGCTGAAGCAAGAAAACGTGTTCGAGCTATACGAGGCGACCAATTTATAGACGACGATCTTTGATTAAAGATTAGGCATTTCACGCGTAAAGGAAGGTATTCCCGTAACGTCCATCCCTGTTATCAATAAGTGAATGTCGTGTGTTCCTTCATAGGTGACGACAGATTCTAAGTTTGCCATATGCCGCATCATAGAATATTCACTCGTAATACCCATTCCGCCATGAATTTGTCTCGCTTCACGTGCTATGTTTAAGGCAATCTCTACATTGTTCCTTTTGGCCATTGAAATTTGAGCAGATGTTGCTTTCCCTTCGTTTCTAAGTTGACCTAGACGTAGCGTTAACAATTGAGCTTTCGTGATTTCAGTAATCATTTCAGCCAATTTTTTCTGAATTAATTGAAAGGAACCTATTGGAACATTAAATTGAGTTCTTTCCTTGGAATAACGCAGCGCTTGATCATAGCAATCCATTGCAGCACCTAAGGCTCCCCACGCAATTCCAAAACGTGCAGAATCCAAACAGCTTAAAGGCGCACCAAGACCAGTTCTTCCGGGAAGTATATTACTTTTAGGCACTTTGACATCTACAAAAATAAGTTCTCC
>Ga0172372_10011105_pt1 | contig 11471 bp, 7 predicted proteins | sample LakKiv5m_2_FD_114544 | JGI IMG/M metagenome (GOLD analysis project Ga0172372, IMG submission 114544) | Freshwater microbial communities from Kabuno Bay, South-Kivu, Congo - kab_092012_9.5m | ecosystem: Environmental > Aquatic > Freshwater > Lake | place: Democratic Republic of the Congo... | reverse complement strand
GAACGGCTTGTCAATGAAGACGGGCAGGCCGGCTTCAAGGAACGGCTTGGCCCTTTCAAGATGCACCGTGCCGTCGAGCGAGGCGACGATCACGCCGTCCACCTTCCCCAGCAAGTCAGCGGGCTTGTCCACCAGCGGAATTCCGAGCTTTTTCGCCTCGGCGGTGTACCCGGCAAGGCGATCGGGCGCGAGCGCCGACTCGCCTGGACAGCCTGCCACCACCATGGCGCCGTCCACCCATTGGTTCTCCGCCACCCCGGCATGGTTGAGCCGGGAGGCGAAGGCCACCACATGGGAAGTGTCGAAATCAAGGATTCCGAGGCGAATCATGAAACTGGCCTCCCGCATTCCGTCAGGTCAGCCGGGCGGCCATCAGCCGCCGCAACCCGACCATGACGGGCATCAGTATCAGGATGCCCCATCCGGCCGGTCCCGCCAAGCCCGCGGCCCAGGCCGCGTCGAAAGGGATGTATCCCAGCAGCAACCGGCCCACCGCCGGGCGCACCGAGGCCGGCTGGGGATTCCGCAGCGCGCGGGAGACGCGCTGTCCCAGGAACGCGACCAGCCCGACGATTGCCGCCACCGGTACCCAATTCCCCTCCAAGGCAAGCGTCCAAGCCGTCAGCCCAAGCGAAACGGCCACCACGGCGGCGGAAGCGGCGAGTTGCCAGCGCTGGCTCCGCCCACCATCATTCCTCGCGAACCAGGTGAGCCCCGCGATGTAAAGGAAACAGGCCGCGGAAGGCAGCCAGGCCGCGGACAAGCCCGACTCGCCCGCCACGCTGGACCCCAGGAGCACATTGAGGCCGCGGCAGGCCCCCATCACGAAAGGCCCCATGATGGTGCGCTTGGCCCGGGCGTTGTAAACCCAAACAGCAGCAATGAGGCCCATGGCCACACGCCCGGGAGTCGGATCATTACCCCCGAGGAAGTGCCCGGAAACCATGGCGAAAACCAGTCCGGCACCCAGAAGCACATGCCCGGCGATGCCCGCGTCACGCCGGCTGATGTCGCCCCTTGGAAGCGGCCTCTCGGGACGCTGGAGGCAATCCTCGGAAACATCGAAGTAGTCGTTGAGCACCATCCCCGCGGCGTAAATCGCCATCGATGCCAACGCCAGGAACACCACTGGCAGGGGGTCCGCCGGCCAACCGGCGGCCAGCGCGCCTAGCGCGATGTCAGCCAACGGGGACGGAAGGTTGGGCAAGCGAATCAGGCGCGCCCAAGCGATCACGCCGTCGCCCCGGCAAGCACCCGTGAAACAATCGGCAGGACATGCTCGCGGGCCCGGCGCGCGGCGTCGTCGGGATTGTCGATGCAGGGATATAGCTCGATCGTGATCCATCCTCCGTAGCCGGCGCGATGAAGCGCCGCCAAGACCGCCCCGAAGTCAATCGCCCCGGTGCCGGGCACCATGTGATGGTGCACGCGCGTGGCGGCGATGTCCTCGAGGTGGACATGGCCGATGTGGGGAGCCAGCATCGGCACCACGCGCGCGGGATCCTCGCCCACGCAGTAGCTGTGGCCGATGTCGAAGTTGAGGCCCAGCCACGGGGAATCGAAACGGCCCATGAACTCGAGCGCCTGCTCGGAAGTCTCGATCAAAAGGCCCGGCTCGGGTTCCACAAGCAGCCTCACCCGCTCGCGCTCGGCCTGACCGAGAACGGGCTTGATCTCCTCGACGAACAGGTCGAGGGCCCTGGCCCATGATTCCCCGGAGCCGACCGGCCCACCCGGTTCGGTGGTGATGCAGGGCGCGCCGAGTTCACGGGCCAAGGACAGCGCCTTGCGGGTGTGGTTGACTCGAATCAGCCGGTAATTCCGATCCGGCTCGATCCAGCTCGGATGCCAGTATTTTTGCCGGGGGTCGTCCACCGCGTGCATCATGAACGCGTTGATGTTCGAGATGGCCAGGCCGCGCCGGTCGAGCGAATCCCGCAGCGCCGCCTTCTGGGCGGGCAACAGGTAGGCCGGCCAGGCGTGCGGCACATCCGCCATCAACTCAACGCCCTTGTAGCCGATGGAAGCGAGCCTGCCTACCGCCTCGTCGAACGGGAAGTTCAGGAACGCGTTGGTGCTGAAGGCGAGTTCCATGGCGGGGTCACTCGCACTCGCGGCAGGTGGTGACATATTCCTCGAGCATGGTGAACTGCTTGAAGAAGTCGTTCTCGGCGCATCCCTGGGGGCCCTTGAAGAAGCACGCCAGGTGGGACAGCACCCCGGTCTCCTTGCGGGATCGGGCCAGGAGCGCCAGGCGGACAAGGTCGATCGCCAATGGCGCCGCCAACAGGCTGTCGCAGCCCTGCCAGATGAACTGGAGGATCATCTTCGTGCCGAGGAACCCCTGGAAATGGATGTGGTTCCACGCCGTCTTCCAGTCGTCCATGCTGGGGATGTACTCGATGCTCACCAGGGTCGAGGGCTTGTAGCCGACGATGCTCGAGACGACGGCGTCCTTGTGGCCCACCTTGGCGGCCTTGTTGCGCGGGTCATCGAGCACCACGCCGTCGCGGTTTCCGAAAATGTTGTGGCCCACCCAGCTCAGGATGCGCCAGTTCCGGTGGGCGAACATCGGCGCGAGCACGGTTTTCATGAGTGTCTCGCCGGTCTTGCCGTCCTTTCCGGCGATCACGGTGCCGCGCTTGACGGCAAGCTCCTCAAGCGCCGGCATGGTCGCGCCCAGGCAGGGCGTGAAGTTCACATAGGGCAGGCCGAGGTCTAGCGCGGCGTAGGCGTAGAGCGAGCTGGCGGGCAGGACGGGGTTGCCCGCGCGCGACAGCAGCGGCTCGAGCGCCGACAGGCTCTGGTGTTCGGGCCCGGTGGGAAACGGGGGTTCCGTCGAGGCGACCGAAAGCACGACCACATCGTCGAGCTTGTGGCGATTCTTGAAGTCGAGGATGTCGGCCTTGATCCTTTCGATCGCCTTGGCCGGCGTTTCGACCGCGTTCACCTCGGGACGATCGGCGAGCTTGGCGATGGTTTCGCCGCAGGCGACCAGGGTGCCGGGGCGCAGGTTCGACTCCCAAGAGGCAAGGGTTTCGGAGCAAGCCGCCAGCAGGCTTTCATGGAATACCCCGGCGTGTTCATGCATTTCGCTCGCCGTCTGGCGGAAACCAGCCTGCCGGATTTCATGCCCGCCCACCACGAACTGTTCGGCCTGGGCCAGTTCCAGCCCGTCGAAAAGGGGCAGCTCGGTCACCAGGCTGGTCGTCTCGGTCACCTTGCGCGCCAGGGCGGCCAGCCCCAAGGCGATGGTCGTGCCAACACCCCCGCAGGCGCCGACTAGCCACAGACCGTATCTCTTGCTCATGCTGCTCGTACTCCAGGGAGGGTTGGAACGGCCGACCAGGCGGTGTGTCCGTCAATCTTGTCACTATGGTGGGCGGAGGAAGCCCGTTCAAGCCACCGGATCGGGTTTCGCCATTCTGGAACCCCCCTCCGCCCCACTAAAATGAACTCACATGACGACTTTTTGTCGTCTTCCGGGGGAAGCATCATGCCCAATTCTGGCCTTCGCGAGGGTTTCTGCCCGATTGAACAGGCGCTCGATGAACTTCGCGCCGGGCGGATGATCGTCGTGGTCGACGACCCGAACCGGGAAAACGAAGGCGATGTGATCGTCCCGGCTCAGAATGCCACGCCGGAAGCCATCAACTTCATGATGCGCCAAGCCTGCGGCCTGGTTTGCCTGGCCATGGACGGCAGCATCTGCGACCGCCTCGGCCTCGACTTGGTGCCATCGCAGGGCGTCGACTCGCAGACCACCCCCTTCACCCCGTGCATCGACGCCCGCACCGGCATCACCACGGGAACCTCGGCGCACGACCGGGCCCGAACGGTGCAGGTGGCCACCGATCCGCGCAGCACCCCGCAGGATCTCGTGCGCGGCAAGGGGCATGTGCCTGGTTTGCGGGCCCGCGACGGCGGCGTCTTGGTCCGCGCCGGGCATACGGAGGCCAGTGTCGATCTGGCCCGCCTGGCCGGGTTTTCTCCCGCCTCGGTGATTTGCGAAATTTGCAATGAAGACGGTTCCATGGCGCGACTGCCCGACCTCAAGGCGTTCTCCGCGCGGCACAGCCTCAAAATGTGCACGATTGAGGACCTGATCCAGTACCGGCGCCAGCGCGAAAGGCTTGTCAAACGGGAAATCCAGGTCACCCTGCCGACGCGGTTTGGAGACTTCGACCTCATCGCCTTCAGCAGCATGGTCGACGCCGACCCCCACCTGGCGCTTTGCTACGGCGGCGTCGGGGTTGAAAAGAATGGCATGGTGGCGGCGCAGGAAGAAGCTGTCCTGGTGCGGATCCACTCCCAATGCCTCACGGGAGATATTTTCACGAGCCTCCTGTGCGACTGCGGATCGCAGCTGCATCATGCCATGCGGCAAGTTGTGGATGCGGGAAAGGGTGTCATCCTCTACATGCGGCAGGAAGGGCGCGGCATCGGGCTCATCAACAAGCTGCACGCCTACAAGCTTCAGCAGGAGCAGGGCCTCGACACCGTGGAGGCCAACCTGGCCTTGGGTTTCGGCGCCGACCTCAGGCATTACGGCATCGGGGCGCAGATCCTCGCCGACCTGGGAGTGCGGCAGATCAGGCTGCTCACCAACAACCCTCGCAAGGTGGTGGGGCTTGAGGGCCACGGCCTGAGCATCGTTGAACGCGTTCCCGTGGAACTTCCCCCCAACGAACGCAACGCCCGCTACCTGCGCACCAAGCGCGACAAGCTGGGCCACCTGCTCGACCTCGGAGGCGAAGTCCCCGAGGCCTGATAGAATGATATTTCTGGTCAAAATCGCCAATCAGGTCACGGATTCATCATGAAGGCAGGCATCGTCGGGCTTCCCAATGTGGGCAAGAGCACGCTCTTCAACGCGCTCACCAGTTCCAAGCAGGCCCAAGCCGCCAACTACCCTTTCTGCACGATCGAGCCCAATGAGGGAATTGTCCCGGTGCCCGACCCGCGGTTGGGGCGCATCACCAAATACATCGTTCCCCAGAAAATCATTCCCTCGACGCTGACGCTCGTGGACATCGCCGGCATCGTGAAGGGCGCCAGCGAGGGCGAGGGGCTTGGCAACAAGTTTCTCAGCCACATCCGGGAAGTGGATGCCATCCTGCAGGTGGTGCGCTGCTTCAGCGACCCCGATGTGGTCCATGTGGCGGGCAAGGTCGACCCGATGGCCGACATCGAAACCATCGAAATTGAACTGATGCTCGCTGATGTCCAGTCGCTTGAAAACGCGCTGCCCAAGGCCGAGCGCGCCGCCAAGGGAGGCGACAAGGAAGCCAAGGACCGCGCCGAGGCGGCCCGGAAATGCCTCGATCACCTTCTCAAGGAAAGCAAGCCGCTGCGCACCCTCAGGCTTGAGGACCATGAAGCCAAGGCGATCCACAGCTTCGGACTGATGACCGCCAAGAAAATCCTTTATGTGGTGAATGTCGACGAGAACGATCTTTCCGGAAAGGGGCCCCAGGCGATGCGCGTGCGGGAACACGCCGGGAAGGTCGGCGCCGGCGTGGTGCCCGTGTGTGCCAAGCTGGAGGCTGAAATCGCCGAACTCGACGAAGGCGACCGCGCGGAAATGCTTGCCTCATCGGGGATCGCCGAGCCATCGCTGGCCGTGCTGGCGCGGGAAACCTACCGGGTCCTCGGTTACCAGAGCTATTTCACCGCTGGCGAGAAGGAAGTGCGCGCCTGGCCCATTCCCGTCGGCGCCACGGCGCCACAAGCCGCCGGGGTGATTCATACTGATTTCGAGAAAGGCTTCATCCGCGCCGAAATCTACAGCCTCGAGGACCTTGAACAACACAAGAACGAACGCGACATCCGGTCCGCTGGCAAGTTGCGCACGGTCGGCCGGGATTATGTCATGCAGGATGGCGACATCTGCCATTTCCTGTTCAACTAACAAATCGCACTCCCCTGGAGACACATCGATGTTCCGACTCGCACTCCTTTTCCTGATGGCCGCCTGTTCACAGGTTTGGGCCCAGCCCCGGATTCCCGCTGACCTCAAAATTGAGGAATCCGTCGACGCCAAGGGCAAGGCCAAGGTTCTGTTCATCGCCGGGACCACGGTGTTCAAGCCCGGAGAACACGACTACATCGGCGGTTGCCGCGAACTGATGAAATCAGTGGCCGATGGAGGCAAGGCCGCGCCGGTGCTGGCCCTCGAATGGCCAACCAAGGCGGAAACCTGGAATGATGTCGCGTCGGTTGTGTTCTTCTTCGACGGCGCCGAGAAGCATCAGGCCGTCGCCAAGGGTCGCGCCGCCCAAATCGACGCCCTCGTGAAAAAAGGCGCCGGCCTTGTCCAACTCCACCAGACGGCGGATTACCCGGACGCCTTCACGGAAAAGGCCGTCTCCTGGTCCGGCGGAGCCTGGAAGAAGGGAATGGGCAAGCGCGCCCATTGGGTGGAAACCTTCAAGGATTTCCCCCAGCACCCGTATTCAACGGAGTGGGCGCCTTCACCATCGACGATGGATGGCTTTGGAACATCAAGTTCGTGGATGGCATGAAGGGAGTCACCCCGCTTCTGCGCACCGTGGATCCGAAGAAAAAGGATGATCCCAAGGCCGACGCCGCCATCGTCGCATGGGCCTATGAACGGCCCGCCGGGGGAAGGTCCGTCACCTTCACGGGCGGCCATTTGCATAAGAGCCTGGAAGACCCGAACTACAGGCGCTTCCTGACCAATGCCATCCTCTGGTCCGCCGAAAAAGTCACCGCAAACGCCGCGGCAAGCCGCTGAATCCGCGAAACATCGCAGCAAGCCCGTCCACGCGCTTCATTTTTATACTTTATTGATCCTTTTAATAAATAATTAAACCATTTTTCTCAATCTATTGATTTAATCAAAATCCAAGCTAACATCTTCTTTTAATTGGTTTATATACCAACATAACTGATAGATCTCCAGAAAACCGCAGTCGATGCTTTATTTAATCAGGTAATGGCATGCTCAAGCTATTAACACGACCGGGCAATCAACGGCATCCACAGCAATTTCATCGTGGAATTCCGGTAGTTCATGAATTCGCATCAGGCGGGATAGCCTGCAAAATCGTTGCGGTTGGACGGAAATCCGAAAGATCCGCTCAATCAAAGCTTCTTTTCCAATCGTCATCACCTTCACACCTTGTTACTTTATTTCGATAAATTGGGAAATTTGCGAATTTTAATTGGAGTTTCGTCCATGAGTCTGAACTGGTTCTCCTCCCTCTTTCATTCCTTTAAGAAATCCCAACCCACCCGGACTCGAAACAATCGGCCACGGCGATCCTTGGCCCTAGAACGCATGGAAGACCGTTGCACACCTGCCACGGCTCTTTTTAATTCTGGAATACTCACCATCGACTTCACCGGGCCGAGCGATCAAGTTTCCGCCTCATTTGATGGCACCAACATCACATTGACCGGATCGTTCACCACCGCCCCCGCGCCCTTCAGTGGTGTCACCAGAATCGAAATTTTGGATTCTGCGTCCTCCCCCTCCAACCAGAAAATGACATTCACCGGATCCAACCCGTTTACCCTTTCAGGCGGATTGGAATCGTCTGGCGTTGAAAGCGTCATTTTCAACCAAGAGATCGATGCTGGCGGCGGATCAAATGGAATCTCGGTGAACGCCCCGACTTCCATCGCCGTCAGGGCTGACCTCATTGCCGGGTCAGCCGGCGTCAAACTGATAGCCAACCCCGCGGCGACGGGTTCCTTTTCCTATGGCATCCTGGTGGAGAACGGGGCCAACATCTCCACCACGAATGACGGTGACATCGAACTGGATGGCCATTCGGGTAACACGGGAGGCGGATACCGAACGGGCGTTATCCTGCAATCATTCGCGAAAGTCACAGCCGACGGCGCGGGCAAGGTTTCGATCACCGGCAACGGAGGAACCAACGCCGGCCCCAGCAACCTCGGAATCTCCATCACCGACACATCCATTGTCTCCTCGGTGGATGGCGACATCACCCTGAGCGGAACCGGAGGCGGCGGGCAGGGGGCCGGCAACACCGGCATCCACATTGGCTCCTCTTCCCGCATCATCTCTTCAAACGGGTCCGTGGACATCACTGGCGTTGGCGGCACGGGAACCAACACGGGCAACTACGGCATCCGTCTCACCGGAACTTCCGCCATTGTCACGCAGGGCGGCGCGCTTTCGATGACCGGAACTGGCACCAGCGGAGGCAATGGCGCCGCCGGTATTTCCTTGGAAGCCAATTGCCAGCTCGATGCCGACGGCGGCGACCTCAAACTTGTGGCGGACAGCATCGACACGACGGGCGCCCCCATCATGTCGGTCGGTGGAACGGTTTCCTTTGAATCGCTGACAGCGGGACTTCCCATCAACCTGGGTTCGGGTGACAAATTCACGGGAACGCTCACATTGGGCCTTTCCGCAACCGAATTGGCCGCGGTTTCCGCCAATCTCGTCACCATCGGGTCGGCATCCACAGGCGCGGTAACCGTTTTTGGCAGCACCGGGCTCGCATCAACACAAAACCTGAAGATCATCTCGGGATCCACGATCAACAGTTCCTCCTCTTCCGTGGTGTTGTCGGTGGCTTCCCTGGAACTGGCGGCGGGCACAGGTATCGGCACGACCACTCCCTTCCGCACGGCTTCCAGTACGATTATCGCCTTCACGACCTCGGGCGGGGTTTCCATCTCCAACACCAACTCAGGAATCACCACAGCCACCCTTTCCGGATCGAGCGTGTCGTTCTCTACCACGGGCCCGCTGGATATTTCGGGGGGAACCGTGGCGGGAACCCTGAACATCACGGCGGGCGGCGACATCACCCAATCGGGTCCCTTCACCGTGGGCGGCGCGACAACGGTCAGCACCGCTTCGGAATTCGACATCATTCTTGACAAGGCGAATGATTTTGGTTCGATTGCCATCTCTGGCGGTCGCAATATCACCATTGCCGACAAGAACACCCTGACTCTTGGAACCCTTGCCGTCACGGGCAACCTCACCGCCAACTCCACAGGCGACCTCAACCTCGGACAAGGCTCCGTCGGCGGCACCCTCACCGCCAACAGCAACGGTGGCAACATCACCCAGGCCGGACCTCTCTCCGTCACTGGTGCATCCTCCATCAATGCCGGCGCGGGAAGCATTTCCCTCATTAACGGATCCAACAACTTCACGGGCGCCATCAGCCTCACCGGCACCACCGTTCAGATCACCGACAAGAACACCTTGACACTGGGAACCCTCGCCGTCTCCGGAAACCTCACCGCCAACTCCACCGGCGACCTCAACCTCGGACAAGGCTCCGTCGGAGGCACCCTCACGGCCAACAGCAGCGGCGGCAACATCACCCAAGCCGGACCTCTCTCCGTCACCGGTGCCTCCTCCATCAACGCCGGCGCTGGAAACATCACCCTCAATAATTCTTCCAACGACTTCAAAGCCGCCGTCACACTAACGGGCGCCGCCGTACAAATTAGCGACGCCAACGCCCTCACCCTGGGCACCCTCGCCGTCTCTGGAAACCTCACCGCCAACTCCACCGGTGCCCTCAACCTTGGTCAAGGCTCCGTCAGTGGCACTCTCACGGCCAACAGCAACGGCGGAAACATCACCCAGGCCGGCTCTCTCTCCATCACCGGCACCTCCTCCATCAACGCCAGCGCTGGAAACATCACCCTTACCAACGGATCCAATAACTTCACGGGTGCCGTCAGCCTCACCGGCGCCACAGTTCAGATCACCGACGCCAACGCCCTCACCCTGGGAACGCTCGCCATCTCCGGAAACCTCACCGCCAACTCCACCGGTGCCCTCAACCTCGGGCAAGGCTCCGTCGGCGGCACTCTCACCGCCAACAGCAACGGCGGCAACATCTCGCAGACAGGCCCTCTCTCCATCACCGGCACCTCCTCCATCAACGCCGGCGCTGGAAACATCACCCTCGCCAACGGATCCAACAACTTCACGGGCGCCGTCAGCCTCACGGGTGCCACCGCACAAATCACCGATGCCAACGACCTCACTCTGGGCACCCTCGCCGTCTCCGGAAACCTCACCGCCAACTCCACCGGTGCCCTCAACCTTGGGCAAGGCTCCGTCGGCGGCACTCTCACCGCCAACAGCAACGGTGGCAACATCACCCAAGCCGGACCTCTCTCCGTCACCGGTGCCTCCTCCATCAACGCCGGCGCTGGAAACATCACCCTTACCGACTCCAACAACGATTTCACGGGTGCGGTGACGCTGACAGGGGGAGTGACACAGGTCACAGACACGAACGCGCTAACCGCGATCCTGGCAACCACCGATGACACCTCGCTGATCGCGGGCGGAAACCTGGTCGTCAGCGGCACCGTGACGGGCGGGACGAGCGACCTGAACACCACGACCACGGGCAGCGGCACGACGAAATTCGGCGTGACCTCGGTGGGTGGCAACCTTCTGGTGACCAGCGCCGGTGCCGTCAGCCAAACGGGAACCCTCACCGTCGGCGGCACCTCCAACATCAATGCCGGCGGGAACGCGATCACTCTGACGACGGGAACAAACGACTTCACGGGCGCGGTGACAGTGACGGGCGGCGTGACGCAGGTCACCGACGCGAACGCGCTCACCGTGATCCTCGCGACCACAGGAGACACCACCCTGATCGCCGGTGGAAACCTCACGGCCAGTGGATCGGTCTCAGGCTCCGGGAGCGACCTCACCACAACCACCACCAACGGCGGAACCACAACCTTCGGCGCCACCACCGTCGCGGCCAATCTCTCCGTCACCAGCGCCGGTGCCGTCAGCCAAACGGGAACCCTCACCGTCGGCGGCACCTCCAACATCAACGCCGGAAACAACCCGATCACCCTCACCGATGCCAACAATGACTTCAAAGGCGTCGTCAGCCTCACGGGTGGAACCGTTCAGATCACTGACACCAACGACCTCACGCTCGGCATCCTTGCCGTCACGGGCAACCTCACCGCCAACTCCACCGGCGACCTCAACCTCGGACAAGGATCGGTCGGCGGCACTCTCACCGCCAACAGCAATGGCGGGAACATCTCGCAGACAGGCTCTCTCGCCATCACCGGCACTTCCTCCATCAACGCCGGCGCTGGAAACATCACCCTTACCGACTCCAACAACGATTTCACGGGTGCTGTGACGCTGACGGGCGGCGTGACACAGGTCACAGACGCGAACGCGCTCACCGCGATCCTGGCAACCACGGGCAACACCACACTCCTCGCGGGCGGAAACCTGGCCGTCAGCGGCACCGTGTCCGGCAAGGGCAGCAACCTCGCGACAACCACAACCGGCACCGGCACCACAACCTTCGGCGCCACCAGCGTCTCGGGCAACCTCTCCGTCACCAGCACCGGCGCGGTCAGCCAGATTGGCGCACTCACCATCACCGGCACTTCCAACATCAACGCCGGAAACAACCCGATCACCCTCACCGATAACAACAACGACTTCACGG
>Ga0172372_10011104_pt1 | contig 11472 bp, 12 predicted proteins | sample LakKiv5m_2_FD_114544 | JGI IMG/M metagenome (GOLD analysis project Ga0172372, IMG submission 114544) | Freshwater microbial communities from Kabuno Bay, South-Kivu, Congo - kab_092012_9.5m | ecosystem: Environmental > Aquatic > Freshwater > Lake | place: Democratic Republic of the Congo... | reverse complement strand
ATAATTTGAGGGCAAAACTTTTCTTTCTCCTTTTCAATAACTTTTATAATATCCAACAGGTCCACAGAGTCAAACCTGTTATCGGCAAAGTCGTAAACGCTTAATGATTGATAACCAATAGCGGCCTGCGCATTTTTAATATTACTTCTATGCGTTTCTAGTTCCTTCTGCCATGCATCAGTATTTCTAACATCACTTCTTGAGGTAATACCCTCGCCAAGTATTACTACATGTACTCTCGCGTTTTGTTCTTTTATTAATTTATTCATGGTTGCACCTAAACCAAGTAACTCATCATCGGGATGAGCCACAACCAGCATTATTTTTTTATCCCTTAAAAAATCAATCATATTATTTCTTTTTAAGTACAAAATTCCATGAGGCAAACGTATGATTCTTTGAGGGTATAGTTGTTACTACAGTTTTATGCTCCATTAATACTATCTCATACTTTGAAAACAACTCTTCTAAATGTGCCTGATCAGAAAAATGTACCCGACCAAGACCAACAAACTGTCCATTAACCAAATTTGTTTTAGTATATTCATCTTCGGCTACTACACCTTCATTATAATCAGTGTGCGCTGTAGAGAACCAATCAATTCCAATAAACACACCACCTGTTATTAATTTATCCGTTATTAATTCAATACTGCTTTTTATTGCTACTGTAGTGTTATGAGTTAATGATGCCCTGTCTACAATCAAATCAAAAGTTTCATCAAAGGGAATAATACTGGTAAAATCAGCAGTACATATATTATTTTTCAGTTCGGGATATTTTGCGTGCAATTTACTAACTGCCACAGCGCTCCCTTCAATTGCAAAATAATCAACGCCCAGCGACTTAAAAAAAGATATGTTGGCGCCTGCCCCACATCCTATTTCTAAAACTTTATATGGCCGCCTATCCGGTTTGCTAAAACGGTATACAAAAGAGACGAGATCACTCCAAGGCCATACAGATAAATGCTTGCCTTCTTTATAAGTATCGTTCCATTCGGTTGAAAAATTGTTCATACTTCTATTTTTCTAAATTTGACATAAGTACATTTTTACTTTCGGGACCACAATTCATCAACAAGTCAACCACCGAAAGATTTGGTGTAAAACCTGTATACAATTGCGGATAAACGGGATGACTATATTCGTGATAATAAATGTCAATGCCATTAGTATCAAATGATTCTTTATCTAAATAATCTTTACCAAACGGGCCCGATATATAGGTTGTGCAATTTACTTTTTTGCAAAGGTTTAATACCAATTCGCTTTTTGCTCCTTCAACCTGCATATCTGTTGAATAGATAAGCGGTGTATTTATTTCAAGTGCATTAAGAAAATATTTATTCAAATGCTTTATTAGGTCGTTTAACAAAATCCATTCATGACTTAAAAAGGCATCTTCTAAAAACGGAAAGTAATCAATAAAATATGGTGATTTCCTGTAAAATTGCCTTACTGATTCGATGATTTTTTTTTGCCATTTTGAGGTGTGTGATATCTCTACTTTATTAATGGCCAAATTCCCAAATTTACCAGAAGTAAGTAACGGTACAGTAAGCCACAAAGGCTCATACTGGGTTTTAATTCTGTTACGGTTTACATAGCTGTTCTTTTCAAATTGAACATCATCCAAAACAATATGCTGATCAGAAATAGCTATTCTGTGAAAATACCCTAGCCATGGAAAAAATGCAGGTTGATTAATTGAAACTTTCATGCCGTAATGTACTAACCGATTAAAGATTTTCTTGTATATTTTGTATAATATAATTTACTTGAGAATTGCTAAGCGAAGGATATACGGGCAATGATAATGAGGTCCTTGTAAATGCTAACGCATTAGGGAAATCACTTCCTTTGCCTAAAAGTTCCCAATCTTCTAAAGGTATAATGGTTTTAATATCCTTTTTTAATAATGCTTCGCGTATTTCTACCGACTTTTGAGTTTTAAGAATTGCACGGTATCTAACCGGTTTAGATTCGCTATTCTCAGAATCAAGAATTTCTAGCCCTGCATTTTTATACATATCAAAAATTTCCTGGCGTCTTTTTAAAAAGTTGGGTAATTTTTTTAATTGAACACGGCCTATCGCAGCTTGCAAATCGGTAAGTTGAAAGTTAAACCTGATCTTTGAATCTGTTCTTTGATCAAACTCACGGATATCTTTGATTTCGTCAATCAAAGCCTTATTATTTGATACGACCATACCTCCTTGCCCCCCAGATGTCATTAATTTTGACGCGTAAAAAGAATATACCCCAATATGGCCATGTAAACCTACCTGTTCATTATTTAATTTAGCGCCAAGAGCCTGGCAGCAATCTTCAATTATTATTTTATTGTTGATCTTGCCAATATCAACAGGTATACCATAAGTATGCGGAACGATTGCTATTTCAGCTTTAGAAGCATTTAGCTTATCAATTGATAAATTGGCTGAGTAGGTCTCATTATCTATTAACTCTTCGACGGCTTTATTTAACCCAACCGCATTTCTTAAAGCAGCACACACATAAGCCGGAAATGCAACAGTTTTACCTGTTGCACCCAAAGCTGCAAGTGCAACATACAATGCTGATGTACCGTTTGATACTGCTATGCTATGACCATGAGGCAAACCTATGAAATCGCAAAATTCGTTTTCAAACGCTGTAACTTCACTGCCTTGCGCCAACCATCCAAATCTGATAACGCGGGTAGCCGCAATTTCCTCCTGTTGATCCAAAGTTGGCTTATTATGATTTATATAGTTAAGCGCCATCTATACAGGAAAAATAATTTCCAGGTCTTGAGGGAAACCGGGTTCTTCTTCAGGTTTAATATATACTTTATATTTTGCATTATTATAAATAAAATACGCTGGAAAATTATCCTCACATCCGCGTAAAAGATTTATTTGATTAATTAATGGTTGATTAATATCCAACTCATTATCTGATGCGGTTCTCCTTACATTAAAAGAAGATTCTCCTACCTGTTTTTTTCCCGTTACTTTCCCCGATGGAAATTTTTCAAGTATTCTCTTTATTAATAATATACAAATTTCAGTATCCCACATACGTAAATACTTAGCGGTATAATTATTTTTTATTGAGTATTTTGCTTGAACAATAATATCTCCAGCGTCTACCTCATCAGTTGCTAAAATACCTGTAATGTAAAAATATTCTTTGTTTTGCGCCAAGCTATAAAAAATAGGAGCCCAGCCTTTACCTTCGGGTAAATTTGTGCTATGAAAAACAATTATATTATTTGCCCCCGTTATATCTTTTAAAATTTTTTTATAGTTCCACAAAATTATTAAATCATAAGAACCAGTGTCATGTGGTAACCCTTCACCAACACTTACTTGATACTCGCTTTTTATCAAATATTTTTCTAGAGAATGACCAAAATCAAACTCCATTAGACTATTTAAAACAAAAAATATTTTCTTCATTTTTTATATAAATATTTGCTCGCCTTTGGTATAATCTTTTATTGCGGTTTTATCAATAATATATTTATAATAATATCCCGGCAAACCAACTCCTCCTGATACCCTTCTCATACCAATATTTTCTGAAGTGAATTTTTCACCTTTATTAATATTTTTAAGTGAAACAATAACCCTTTGGAATTCCTTTTTATTATTTAACTCCTCTTTTGTAGGTCTAACAATAGAGCTACCTAACATTGCATAAGCTGTTTTAATTCCTTCAACCCATAAAGCAAGTCCTTCGGGGTTCTCTGAAAACCAATGATCTGGCCCTGATAAATCATGGCTCATTGTAAAATGCTTTTCAAATACAGTAGCCCCAAATGCAACAGCTAATGAAGATGCCAAAGGCCCTTGTGTATGGTCTGAAAATCCTAATATTAAATGAGGAAAGGCATTAGCTAAAGTTTTTAGCTTCAAAAGATTCACATCTTTTGGAGGAGTAGGGTATTGAGATGTGCAAAGCAATAACACAGTAGGATACCCATCAAATGTACCAATTGAAGAAAGCGAATTAAATATTTCGGCCATGTCAGACATCCCCATAGATACGAACATTGGTAACTTCGTTTTTGAATAACTTTGTAATAATGGAACGTTTGTAAAATCATCTGATCCAACTTTAATAGCAGGTATACCTATTTCCAATAACAAATCAAGATCTGATCTATTCTGTGGTGTTGACATAAATATAATACCTTCTTCATCACATCTTTTCTTGATAGCCCTCCACTCATCATCACTAAACTCGTAACGTTTAAACATTTCAAGCATTGATTCAGTTACCTCTTTTCCCTGAGATTTATAGGTAAACATCTGGTTAGGATCGCCTACAAATTCATGAGCTTTAAAAGTTTGAAACTTAACACAATCAACACCTGTATCTTTAGCCACCTTAATCATTTCATAGGCTTTTTCAAGGCTGCCGTTATGATTTATACCAACTTCGGCAATAATAAACGGGGCACCATCCTTTTTAATCTCTTTATTACTAATTCTTATCATAACTTAAGGATTTAAATAAACTTTTAATTGAATTTGAAGCATCACCTAAATTGGAAAAGCTAAATTCATTTGTTTGTTCTTTAATTGTTTGCAATTGGTTAAGTAATATTTCATGATCTAGGTTCCTAAAATCGCCAATTGTTTTCACTGAATTAAATTTTACCAGGCCATTATGAATATCAATTTGATTTTCATCGGTTATACCTATAAGTAAAACCTGTTTTGCAGCATGGCACTCAATAGCTATTGAACTGGCAGGAACTATTGCCAATTCGCTATGATGCATTACCTCAACCATTTGACCCGCGGTAAGGTTAGAAAAACACTTTACGCTTTCATGATCAGCACAAAACTGTGTTAATTCTGAAATATAATTGTAGGAGTTGCCAACAATTACATTAATACGTTTAAACATACAAGACCTTACAACAGTTTTTAATATTATATATGTTATGTTGTAAGGATCTGCACCACCAAAACATATCAAAACGTTATCAATGCTTTCAATTTTTCTATTTCTATTAGCTTGTTCACGAAATTCGCTCCTTAACAGCGCATAATCTAACCCTAAATAAAAATGGGTATAAGTTTCGGCATCGTACTGATTACTTTTTACACCCGGCGCATGATTAATAATAACATCTGCATAAAAATGTTCTTTGTGCAAATCATCAATGCATACTAATTTACACCCTTTTTGCTTTATTATATTTTGATAGCTTGAACCCAATCCATAATGATCCAATACTACAATTTGCTTACTTTTTAGCTGAGATAAAAATGATTCTTCCTCATCAATTACCAGCAACTTAAAATTCAATTCCTTTATTAAATCTACGCTTTTACAAGGTATTTGCTTGCAAACAAACGTGATATCATAATCAAATTTAAGTATTTCTGCTAAAGCCATGCATCTTATCAAATGTCCCAGGCCAATTTGATCACTTCCATCTGCTCTGATAAAAATGTCCTGTTGCTTCAAAATTAATTCAATCTTTTAAATCGCGAATGGCATACAGGTCCTACTAATAAACTATCCGCACTTTGAGCACCACTTTCACATTTGGCAATAGTTGCAAAAACCTCATTTAATTCATTAAAGTAAATTTCAAAATTATCGTCGGTATGCTCTGTGCAAGCATAAAAATCTGTACTGGCTAAAAACCCTTTTTTAAGCATTTCCTGCGTAACATAGGTTTTATAGACCAGGGCATTATCGCTGTTAAAACTATAAGTACTTAATGCCGGTATGCCAGATATTTCAATGGCAACTTTACTTTCATCAGCCAGTTTTTGCCAGCCCAGTTGCATTTTTTTACCAACCGAAGTAATGATATCCCAGCTTTTAATACGCTCCATAACTTTTAGTGTTGCTAAAGCGGCGGTTGGACCTATACGTTCTGTCCAAAATGTACTGCTTATAAATGTATTTTGTGCAGCTTCCATTACCGATCTTTTACCCACAACCGCTGTTAAAGCATATCCATTGCCTATAGTTTTACCATACATAGCCATATCTGGTTCAACACCATATTTTTTATAAATGCCACCAAAAGTTTCCCTAAAGCCTGATGTACATTCATCAAAAATTAATACTATGTTTTTAGCTGTTGCCAGGTCTCTTACTTTTTGTAAAAAGTTGTCCTCGGGGCCAAAATTGCGCATCACTTCCATTTTAATTACACCAATATCATTGTTGTTTACAATTGATAGTAGTTCTTCATAATTATTATAATGAAAAGGGTAAACGGTATCTTTTAAATTTTTTGGTACACCATTGGGGCTCAATCCAGGAAGTAAATGGCCTGACAGATCATCACCGCCACCATTATGATTTGCTGATAAATACCAATCATGCCAGCCATGATAGCCACAAATGGCCACTTTATCTCTACCAGACGCCGCACGTGCAATACGTATAGCTATTGAATTAGCCTCGCCTCCGCTGCGGGCAAATCTAACCATATCAGACCAAGGGTTTATTTCTATTAATTTCTCGGCCAAATAAACTTCTTCGGGGCAGTTTAAGGTGCTCATGTTACCGCTTTTTAAGGTTTCCATTACCGCGGCATCTACTTCATTGTTACCGTAACCAAGTGTATTGGTACCAATCCCCATTATAGACATATCAATCAGTTCTTTGCCGTCTAGGTCCCACACTTTGCATCCTTTGGCTTTTGAAAAATATGCCGGCCATAAATCAGGTAAGTATAATTCGGGTCTTTTTGATAGTAGCATTGTGCCACCCGGTATTAATTTTTTAGCTTTTTTATATAGATCTTGTCCTGTGCCCATATTTATTTAATTTGATCGAATTTCAATGATTTCAAATATCCTTCGTTTCGGATGATGTCCTGGTTTTTGAATTCGTGTATATTATTAATGATGTATTCTGTATAAACTTCCCATGATGCTTCTAGTCCTAATTTAGAAACTAATATTTCAATCGCTTCAAGATCTTTCGGTTCATCTACGGTCATTCTTACATGATTAAAATTTGACGGCGCAGAGTAATGGACAGATTTAAAATACCGCCCACCCTTGAGGTTTGAGTTGTTTCTAATGTAAGGCGTAACATGCTCTCTTTCTGACGATAACTTTGCTTCTTTCCAAGCTTTTTCTAATGAAGCAAAGGTAAAAACTTCTACATCCTGTCCATCTGGAAATTCTTCAATAAAAATATTCGCGCCGTAGTCCGCTTGACATGAAATTGTATGCTCAATTACAGCATCTATTAAATTCGGATCCAAAAGAGGGCAGTCTGAAGTTACTCGGACTATATAATTTGGGTTAAAGGGTAGCGCAGCATGATAGAATCGATCAAGTACATCGTTTAAAGCTCCTCTGTAAACAGAAACACCGGCGTTCTGTGCAATGTCTGTTATCGCATTAACACCCTTCTCATTTGTAGTAGCAACAACCCATTCAGTAACCATTTTCGCCTTTTTTACGCGTTCCAAATGGACTCCTAACAATGTGGATGTATCTAGGGGTATAGTTACCTTGTTGGGGAAGCGCGTGCTTCCGATTCTCGCTTGTGTTATTAATATTATTTTCATTCGTTCCAAGTGGCTGGGTTTAGAAGACTTATATCCTCTACTCTTATTGTATCTAATTGACGTAAAGCATCCTGATTGATTGTAGCATCCAACATACCAAGGTTGCTTTTTAGTTGTCCCACAGAATCCACTCCTATTAAAACTGAATCAATATATTTCTTTGAAATTGCATATTGAAGAACCAGTGCAGAGACACTCACATTACAACGAGATGCTATAATTTTTAATTCATCGAGATACGGGTTTAAAGGTTCAAGTTTTCTTGGTATTCGCTTCCGCTCCATAAAAAATAACCCTTGTAAAAAAACAGATCTTGTGTGTACCTCAATACCTTTTTCTTTAAGTCCTCTGAGTTTCTCTCCTCTCAAGTATTCATTATCCATGGCATTGAATGGAATCTGTATGACTTGAAAAAGATTAGTTTTGGAAATTTCGTCAATTTGTTCGTTGGTGTATAAGGATATACCCAAATTACTGAAGTGTTTTCCTTTTAATTTGAGCAAAGCATCTAAATCTTCTTTTGTTGTTGTTATAAAGTCTTCATAGTTATGAAACATTATAGTTTTTACCTTTTTTATTTGTAATCGATGAAGAGAATTTTCTAATGATTGAACAGGTGTGAACCCCGTTTTAAGATTGAATTTTGTAATAATTGCGAATTCCTTTCCTTTATTTGCTAGAAAATAACGCCCAATACGTTCTTCAGAGTTACCGTAAGCGGCAGCAGTGTCTAACCAACGTATATTCGAATCAAATGCAAAATCGAGTATTTTAAAAACCTGATCTTCAGTCATTTGACCGCTTTTGTTATTAATTCCGTAGTTTAAACCGAATTGAACAGTACCTAAAATTAATTTACTAGTCATACTTGGAGTTAAAAATCGCCATTCTAAGAATGTCATCGTAACCATCATTGGTTTCAACATGCTTTTTTAATTGTCCTTCAACATTGAAACCAATTTTTTTATAAAGCTCAACCGCACCAGTATTTTTTACATGTACACCAAGATTTACTTTGCGTAAATCAATTTTTTTAGAAAAACAAAAGTTGAGAACTAAAATAGATGCTTCTTTTGCATAACCTTTGCCCCATTCATGTCGATCTCCTATCATAATTCCATACTCGGCATATCTATGCTTTAAATTAATCGGATCTATCTTAATATTTCCAATATGCTTATTTGACTTTTTTATATGTATTGCCCAAAAAAGAATGTTTGCACTCTCTACCCCTTTTAAAAAGTCATGAAGTTTATCTAGAGTATAATCTCCCCCTGACTCTAAAAAAAAATTCACTTCGGGGTCATTCATCCATAGTACATATGACTCAGAATGGTGAGCTAATCCTAACGGAATAAGTTTTAACCTATCAGACTCTAAAATCGGCGCTTTTATATCCATAAAATGATTTTATATTATCAATTACAAAATCTTGAATTTCAACTGTTAGCGTCGGATACATCGGCAAACTAATACATTGCTTATAGTAAGCTTCGGAATTTAAACGGTCTCCTTCATACCATCCTAACTCTCGATAATAAGGCATTAGATGACAAGGAATGTAGTGTATTTGGGCAAAAATTTGATTTTCTCTAAGGTAGTTATACAGACCCAATCTGTTCTCTACTTCTAGGATATATAAATGATAGGCATGTCCTTCGATAAGCCCTGATTGTCCTTTTACAAAGTCTTTTCCATGAAACGCTTTTTGATAACTTTCTGCTATTTCACGTCTTCTTTGAATCCCGCTATCAGCTCTTTTCAATTGACTTAAACCCAATGCAGCTTGAAAGTCTGTCATGCGGTAATTAAAACCTAACTCTTGCATTTCCATGTACCAAAATGGGTATAAAGTGTCACCACCTGCAAAAGCTATTGAATTTTTAAAGCTGATTTCATTTTTAACAATGCCATGCGTTCGTAGTATCAATAACTTTTCGTACAAAACTTTGTCATTAGTGGTAATCATCCCTCCTTCACCACTTGCTATGTGTTTAACAGGATGAAATGAGAAAATGGCTAAGTCAGCAAATTGTCCATTGCCACAATTTTGCTCTTTTCCATTAGAATCAATAAAGTATCCTCCCGGAGCATGGCACGCATCTTCTATGAGCCAACATCCATATTCATCAGCTAAGGCTCTGTATGCTTCTAAATCTACTGCTCTACCTGCAAAATCAACTGGAATAATTCCTTTATACGTTCCTCTTGGTGAAGCCTCCAACAATGCTCTTACTGTTTTAAGATCCAATAAGTAAGTACTTGGGTCAATATCACCAAATACCACCTCTCCACCGCAGTAGCGCACACAGTTAGCAGATGCAGCAAAAGTGATTGGTGTTGTTATGACTTTGTCGCCAGGTTGCACGCCTAGTGCTAAAGTGCAAAGATGCAGTGCTGCCGTACCGTTGGAAAGCGCAACAGCATATTCTGCTCCAACATATTTTGCAAACGCCACCTCAAACTCATGAATTTTTGGTCCTTGGGTTAGGTAATCAGATTGCAATGCTTCAACTACAGCATCAATATCCTCAGGCGTTATATGCTGTTTGCCGTATGGAATAGGTTTACTCATATTTCAAATGTTCGATCTACATGTTTTTTGATAAGAGTACGTAATGTATCTATAGTTTCCCACTCGGTATTTGTGCCTGAATCATAATTGAACCCTTCTGGAACTTTAGTAGCATCAGTTGATGTAATAAAATCTTCTAATTTCCATGTGGGCGTTTGAGGTAATATTACGTAGTATTTACCTAAGTCGTAGGTAAAGAAAGAATCAGAAGAAGTTATCATTTCTTCATGTATTTTCTCACCCGGACGAATTCCAATTACGGGGTGCTCGCATTCCGGACCGATTGCGTTGGCAACATCAGTAATTTTATAAGATGGTATTTTTGGAATGAAAATTTCACCTCCCCAAGCATGTTCTAATGCATGCATAACCATATCTACACCTCCCTGCAACGAAATATTGAACCTAGTCATACTTTCAACAGTAATCGGTAAAATACCATCAGTCTTTTTACGGTGAAGAAAAAATGGTATAACAGATCCATTAGAACCCATAACATTTCCGTATCTAACAACACTGAAACGAATTGGATTTGTTCCTTTAATATTATTTGCGGCAACAAATAGTTTATCGGAAGCAAGTTTAGTTGCGCCATACAAGTTTATAGGTGCGCACGCTTTATCGGTAGAAAGTGCAACGACTCCCTCTACACTCGTTTCCAAACAAGCATCAATTACATTTCGAGCACCGTCCACATTGGTTTTTACACATTCTTCAGGATTGTACTCAGCAATATGAACATGCTTCATAGCAGCTGCATGGATTACGTAATCAACTCCTTTGAAAGCACGAATTAACCTATCCTTATCACGCACATCTCCGATAAAAAATCTGATCTTTGGGTATACAGAAACTGGATATTCCTGCGCCATTTGAAATTGCTTTTGCTCGTCACGGGAAAAGATTATTAGTTTCTTAATATTAGGATAGTTTTTAAATATGTGTGAGGTTAGAGCTTTACCTAAAGAACCAGTTCCGCCAGTAATCAATATTGTTTTATCGTTTAACATGATTTGTTTTTTATGATTATAATCTTGAGTCAACTAAATCGCGATCCAAAAAAGACTTTGTGTCAAATATTACTGATGAATTTGATGATTTAAGCTTATTTAATTCAAGTCCTAAAAATTCTCTATGAGATACAGCTAAAATTATTCCATATTCCATTTCAACTTCATGCTTATCTGCATGTGGGTCAAATACATCAACGTTAATACTGAATTGCACTAATTCTCTAACAATATCTATTACCTTTGAGTTACGGATATCAGGGCAATCCTCTTTAAATGTGATGCCCAAAACCAATACTTTCGATTTTGAAATCACATGGTTTTTAGCTATCAAAAGT
>Ga0172372_10011100_pt1 | contig 11474 bp, 6 predicted proteins | sample LakKiv5m_2_FD_114544 | JGI IMG/M metagenome (GOLD analysis project Ga0172372, IMG submission 114544) | Freshwater microbial communities from Kabuno Bay, South-Kivu, Congo - kab_092012_9.5m | ecosystem: Environmental > Aquatic > Freshwater > Lake | place: Democratic Republic of the Congo... | reverse complement strand
TTTCAAGAAAGAAAACGCTTATTTGATTTACCCAGGTCTACTTGGCTAGATTACAACACAGGCAGCCTAAGCAAAGGGGGCGGCATTTTTGAAAGAAAAGCCAAAGAAATTCAATTAAATGCGGACATCATGGCTTTATTGGGGATTTCTCAAGAGCATGTGACTGGGGATGAATTAATTCAATACATTTTAAAAATGAAGGTTGATTTCATTTGGTTTGGGGGGATTGGCACGTATATTAAAGCGGATGATGAAACCAATGGTCAGGCCAGTGATCCTGCAAATGATGGGGTTCGGATTAATGCGTCACAATGTCAAGCGAAGGTGATTACAGAAGGAGCGAATTTAGGCATTACCCAAAAAGCAAGAATTGCCTTGTCCCAGCAAGGCGTGAGACTGAACACAGATTTCATAGACAATTCTGCTGGAGTGAATATGTCAGATTATGAAGTCAACATTAAAATACTATTGCAATTGTTACTGGATACCAAAGCCATTGCTTCTGTTCAAGAGAGAAATGCTTTGCTTGAAAAAGCAACAGAAGAGGTCACAGAATTGGTCTTAAAAAACAATGTTGGCCAACACAGGTTGCTGTCCATAGATGGCTTAAGGTCCAAAAAAAACATCAGGCCATTTATTCAATTGTTAACACATTTGGTCAGTCAAAATTTATTAGACCCTGTTCACGAGTCCATTCCAAGCACAGAGAGTCTAGAAGCCCACGCCAGCATGGGACTTGCCGTCTCAAGGCCTGTTTTATCTGTTTTACAATCTTATGTCAAAATGGATGTGTTTAACCAATTGGTGGGGTCTAAATTAATGACCAGCGATTTTCTTTGTCCGCTATATCATGATTATTTTCCTCAGACTTTTAAAAAATCTTACCTGTCCTTTTTTGATCAGCATCGTTTAAGAAAAGAAATCACCGCAACAGTGATCACCAATAAAATTGTTAATCAAGCGGGGATTACCTTCTTTTTTGATGTACATGAAGAAAGCAAAGCCAGTTTTGAAGACATTGTCAAAGCCTACCTTATTGTAGAAATGGCCATTGGTGCAGAGGACTTAAGACATCATCAAGATTACGAGGTATTAATTCAGCTAGAATCTGCCATCAAAGTGGCTGTTATAGAGCTGTTAAAAGTATCTCATTCTTTAAATGAGCTATTAGAAAAATTGCCTGACCTTAAAGAAAATTGGAAAATATTATGTAGCGTCTCATCTAAGTTTCAAAAAATAGACGCCACTGATGAATTTCAAGTGATATCTGGGAACATAAACGCTTTGGAATTTGGGGCTTCATTGTGGGTTTTAAATAGCCCAAGCGCTTTTAAGCAAACCATTCAATTATTATTCAAATTGGCAGAATATCTTGAATTTGAATTTCTAAAAAAACAAATTATATCTATTTCAACCCAGCAAAAATGGGAATCTCAACAAAAGGAAATGCTTTTACAATTACTTAGACAATACCAAAAACGCTGCATCCATTTATGTCAAAAAAATAATATTAAGGAAGAAGCATTGGTTCCCTTTTTAAGGGAAATAGCCCCAGGTATTGAAACCACCTATTTAAAATCCATTCAACAGCTTCATCATCATGTGGAATTAAGCAGTGTAACGGTGACATTAGGACAATTAGGACTGGCCTTACCCTCTTAATTATTCCTTAAATAAACTCTTCAAAAAATAAATTTCAGCTATTTTTCATAGTGAAAATAACCCTATTCAAAAAATAATTAACTTACATAAATAAGCATTATCTTTAAAAAAAGTCCTTCGGGCAAAGACATCTCTCCTTCCTTAAAAAGGATCTTCAATGAAAAAAAGAATCTCTGTAATCAAAAAAAAACCTTGGTTTGAAATCCTAGAAAAACACCTTTTACAAAAAGTTGAAAAATTACCCCCTCTACCAGGAGTCATTGATATTCAGGAAAAAGAAAAAATAGAAAAGGTGTTGCAAACACTCAATGAAATCCTTTGTACACAAAGTATTGAACTTGAAAATTTATTAGAATTTTTAAGAAACCCCAAAACCCTTATTTACTTACAAGGAAGTGCATTAAGAAAAGATGAAGATCACCCTATTCCTCCGAAAGACATTGATTTGTTATTGCTCACCACCAATGCGTACCTGCCCAAGCCTATTTGTTTAAAGAAAAAATTCGAAATGAAAAAAAAGGAAATTAGATTAGACATTAACATTTATAGACACCAGGGATATCAATTGCCTTTAGTTGGAAGAAGCCTTCCAGAATGTATTGTTGCAGAATTAATGTATAAAGAAGGGTCTTTATGGTTTAAAGAATACTGTACTTATAACCCTGAATTTATAAGAACCGTCATCCAAGAAAAACAAATACAGATTCCAGCGCTATTTAATCAAATGCCTTATTTTTTAAATCCATATCATGCATTTTTATCGAAACAGATGGCATATACAAAACTTTCTGAAACGATTGTCAATAAAAATTTAGACATTGCAGATAAAGTGATCGAAGACATGCTGGAAAGTTTGACGCATTATTCACAATGGATTTCTCAAAAAGAGGGGTTAAAGATACAGCATGGCATTGACAGCATTAAAAAAAGTTTAAAGACATCAAATGACATCATGACTTTAGAAAAAGAACTGTCAGATATTTCCGAAGAACTTAGGAAAATCAAAGAAGAAGAAAAAGAAAGGGTTGTTTCAGAGCTAAAAATAATTTTAAAAGAATTAAAAAAAATAAGAAAAACCATTAAAAAAATGGTTGCAAGCAGTCAAAAACACATTCAAAAAGACTTACAAGCAGAAGAAGCATTAACCCAAACACCCTGTTTACAAGAAAACCCGCTGGCTGAAAAAAAAGAAAGGGTCAACCCTACTCCTGAAATCAGCGTTTTTACAATAGCAACAGTAAGACCTGGGTTAGAAAAAAAAGCAAAAAAAACTGAAACCAAAGCAGAAAAAAATTTAAGAGAATGGGAAGCATTTAAAGACTCCTTTTCTAATCTAAAAGGTGAAGGCCTTGGCCATGTTTTACATCAATGCAAGCAGGTCACAGAAAACATGGTGGGACTAGAGCCTGAAGACATCGCCGAAAGTTTACTAACGCTATTAAAAAGGATTGCCCCATTCATGACAGAAAAAACCATTAAAAGATTTAGCCAAGAAGATTATGAGGCTTACCATGACATCTTATTATTTATTGCCAAAAAACACCCAGAAACAGACCTATTTCCATGCCTCATCCCTCATCAATTTATTTCTCTAGAAGACAGCCTAATGGGGTCTTGCCATAAAACAAAATATTTAACAATGGTATTAAAATGGTTAATAACCCGAAAGCCTCTTGGCTTTGAAGAGGAATTTATACAAATTTTAGATAAAATCATATCGTTAGAGACCCAAAAAAATACCTTGGCTGACAAAATGTTAGACCTGTATTTTAACCCTTGTTTGTTTGATCAAGGGAACCATGACTTAAATAAGATGTTATGGAAATTATTTTCAAAATCAATCATTCCCTATATGGAAAAATTAAACCCTCTAGACCCTAAAAAAATATTTCCTAGTATCAAATGGGGGTTGAATCACGGGTGTAATGAGGTTTTTTCATATTTAATCAAATTTCAAAAATTTGTTCCTTATGAGTTATTAAAACCCATGCTTGAAAGTGTCATTGAAATCACTCCTGACACAGAGGAAGAAACATTAGAAAAAAAATCAGAAACAGTCACCCTGATCTCTTTATACCTCACCAGCCGCATCACAGAAGTAGCCATTAAAAAAATAAAACCAGACATGCCTTTTCTTGACTTAATAGAAGCAACATTGGGGTATTTTAAAGAGTTCATCTCTAGACTTTCAAAACATGGCATAAGCATACGCCCAGAAGGTCAATTAAGACTTTACACAATACCCATATGGGAAAAAATAGCCCCCAATCCAACTGTTTCTGCAGCGATTGTCATTCTGAAAAGAAAAGAAGACAGCCCAGATTCATCGAATGAAGATAAAGAACAAAAAATTTTAAATGAAGTTCTTCCTTTTTTAAAAATCCAATCGTTCAATATCTTAAAATCAATGGTTTTATTAATCATTGGGGCCTTAAGGGATTCAAGTATTAAAGAGTCAAAGTCTGCTCTAGAAAAAAAACTACCTCGGTTTCTAGGAATGATTGAAGAATTTGAAAGAACAAATGAATTAGTAGAAAGGAGTGCCCAAGAGAGGTCAGAGATGAAAATATCTGAATTTCGTAGTGACTTATTAAAAATTATTAATGAATCTGAGAAAGACATTTATCAATCAACCTGGTTTTCATCTATTAGAAAACTTATATTTAAAGAAACTTTATTGGGCATACCCCTTTTATTTGAAAAAACAAGCTTAGAAGAGATAAAAGAAAAAATTCATGTCTTTTTTTTAACCACCTTAGACCTTTCACGTAGAGGATTTTCTTTCAACAGAGCACAAACTGTTGGGCTACACTACAGGTCTCACATTTTAGACGAAATTTACCTTTTATTTAGAGAATCTTTTACTGGTAACCCCATGATAAAACATGAACATCATCTGGATATATTTTTAATATTCTGCCATGACTTATTGACCGTTTTAGAGAAAACAAATACGCAAATAGAAGAGGGGTATGAAGTTGAAAAAGCGAAATTAAAAATTGAAGATGAAGAGACTAAAGCCATAATTGAATTAATAAAAAAACGCGAATTAACCCTACCAAATGCCCAGATGAAACTAAGTAGTCTAGAAAAAAAGAAGCTAGAAGGAATAGAGTCTATTCACCAGGAATGTAAAGATAAAATTGAATTAGAAATACAGGCAAATACTAAAAAACCAAATTTATTACATGCTCTTCATCAAGAAATATTAATTGCTTTAAAATTTTTACAGCTATTACATCATTTAAATAAAAAATTGGCTGAAAAAGAGATAAAAGAAGAAAAGATAAAAGAAGTTTTAGAAAGAATGACAGAAAGCTTTCAAGCTTATATGAAAAAAACACAAAGCATGGCATATGAAATCCCCAACCTTGATGAACCAAACAAGAAATTACATGAAGAAATTGAAAAGAAATTACAAAAGGTCTGTGCTTAAAGAAAACGTTGAGGAAAAAGACTGATAATACTGACATAAAGAATGAAGAAAAGCAGGGCAGTCCTCTTCTTTACATAAAGCCCGTAACCTTGAAAACGCCACATGAAAAGGCTGAAACTCTTGAGGGTCTTTGTGAAGCAACCCTAAAACATATCTATTTTTAATATAAGTGGCTGCCTGAGAAGAAGATTTTGAAATGTTTAAGTATGACCGATTATACAGCTGCAAAAAGTATTTATCTTGAATATTTTTAGACTTTTGATAAGTTTCCAACAACTTTTGCATCCTCTTTTCCCATCTGTCAGGGTGATCGTATAACTCCTGAATCAAAGGAAGCAAAAGATCCAACCGATTAAAGCCAAGCTCGTGAATTTGGTATTCAATATCCCAATTTTTTTTTGTCATCTCAAAGTAGCCGTAAGGGTTTTTTGAAACTTCGATAAAAAAAGGCATCTCTAAAATTTTTTGATAAGTTAAAAGGTCTTCTGCCTCATAACGGGGTTCTAAAATAAAAAAGCTTTTATTGGGATTTTTATAATAAATACAAGAAAGATAGTCATTTGTATGACCAGCCTCTATAAACGCTTTAAGGCACACCCATAAGCCCGAATGAGGGGCTAATGCGGCCCAAGACCTATATTGCCATTTAAATTCATCAGAACGGCATCTTTGACGACCTAGGCCCCTAACCCCATTTTCTTCGTCACGAATCTGAAAAGGGTTAAATGAAGAAAAAGAGATTTTAAAAAAATGTTCAATGTATTGAATCAGTGAAATTAAAACCATAACATCTTCTTTTGCAGTATGGGCTTGTTGGTCTTGAAGAACGCCAAAGGCCTTTGCCATTTCTTCTAAGCTAAAACTGTAATACGCATTTTCTTGGTTCACTTTTTTAACCCAAGGAAAGGCATCACTGTATAAAAACGCAACATGATATAAAAAATGCAAGGCATCTTTATTTTTAAATTTTAAATAAGGGTTATACCCATACCTCAAAAGCAAACCTCTTAAAAAATTCAAATCAAAGGCATTGCTATTAAAGCCCACCAAAGTCACCGTATCATACTGGGCCAAGATAGCGGTTAGAAAAGCATGAATACGTTGTGCAGCAACGGCTTCAGATTCACCCTTTTCTTGAAGCCAACCCACGTCTATTTTTGTGGTTAAAATGGCATCAATATCAGGAAGTTGGACTGGATTTAACTGAACAAACCCTTCTAATTCTTGATAAAAATGCCATGAAGAATCTGTTAAAACAAAATAGTAATTTAAAATTTGACCAAAAGGTTCTTTTGAAGAGGTTTCAAAATCATAAAATATAAACATAAAAAACCCTTCCAAATTTTTTTCTTCCTGAGAAGAAAATGTTGTCAAAAGTACCTTGAAATCATCATTTTGTAAAAAAAAGCTTACTCAAAGAAATAAAAGAAGGGTAAGTATCTCTACACTATTTTAAAAAGCAGACTCTTTTTTAAAGAGGACTTGAATAGTGAGAATGGTAATATCATCTGGTAAAAAATCTATTTCTTTCACATAGGAAATAAAGTAATTTGCAATATATGTTGCCAAGTTCATTCCAGAATCTGAAGAATATTCTTGAATAACCTCTTTTAACAAAGAAACATCATAAAAGGGGTAGTCTGAGGTACCTAAGATAAACGAAGGCTGATTCCCTTTTAAAGGCGCAGTTAAACAATCTGTAAATAAACAAATCACATCATTTTCTTCTAAAGAGATTTTTTTAGAAATAAACACATCATGACTTTCAGCCCTTAGAGGAGGATTATCATTTTGCAGAAAAATAGACTCCCCATTCCTCATAACGCACAAGGCTTCCATCCCCGCGTTAACATAATGCATTTCACGGGTATTTCCGTCTAATATTGCATAAAAAGAAGGCACTTGTTTTTGAAATGCAGGTTCCAGGAATAAAAGTTTTTGAAGGTCCATCATCATTTCTTCAGGATTTGCACAATCTAAACCAGATTTTTGGTCTATTAAATCTTTAAAAATTCTATAAAGTAGTACAAAATTTAAAGCAGCAGGAACCCCTTTTCCTGCACAATCTGCAATAAAACAAATAAAAGAATTATCTGTTATCTGTTTTAGAAAATAAAAATCCCCGGACACCGACATATTGGCCCTGTAAAACACAGAGGGTAAAAAAGAAGGAAAGACTGGCAAAGACTGCGGCAACATTAATTCTTGAACCACTTTCCCCGCATCAACAATTTTCAACTTTTTTTTCTGGTTCAACAAAATAAGATTTGCTTTCATGACTTCTTGATTAATCTCTTCAACCCCCTGTTTAAAAAAACGCACACTAAACAAAATAATAATAAAAGTAGCAAAAACCGCACTCACATAAATCATTGTCAAGTAATACCGATCAAAAGAAAAATATCCAGGAAATGCGGTATTGGTATAAATGTATTTAACGGAAAAAAATAAACCCATGGTAAAAAGGGGTAAAAAATAAGAAAGTCTATCTTGTCTATCCAAAAGCAAAATAGGCATACAACTTAATCCAAAAAACGCCATATAAATGCCTGATTCTTCTCCTAAAAAAAGAGAGAAATATAGAATAGCAAAATTGGAATTTAAAAAAGTAACCAATTTTCCATACAAAACACAATTCATTCGAACCAATACAATAGAGGTTACGTACCCCAATAAAACCAGTAAAACAAATAATGCCGGGGTATAAAGACCTAAAAAAGCAAACAAAATCACATAGGGTGCACTTAAAAAAAACAGTAAAAAAGAAAGCCTATTGGATAAAAGGGCTTTTGCGTAGGAATCTTGCGACAAAAAATTAGAGGCTTTTATAGAAACAAAAAAAGCAATAAATCTTTTCAAAGATGTCAGTAAAAGTATTAATAGTTTCTTCATGATATTTATTAAGATTAAAATATTATGTAAAAAATTGGAAAAAATATTTGTTGTTATACAAATAAAACATTAGGCAGAAGCAGCGTCATGTCTTTTACTTCTCATTTGGTACTCCCACTCAATATGCCCATCAGCCCATTGCTCCATTAATAAAATAGATTCATACGCATTCTTAATATGGTCAAACAAATCCTGACCAGGCTTTATCGAAATGCTGCCTTTATCTATACCTTCAATCAAGTGATCCAATGATATTTCAGTACTCTCTATAGGGGTAGAAAGCACATCTTGAATTAAAAGTGCTTTCAAACTTTCAAAATAAGCTTGTTTTTTAGTAGAAATATCTTGTATTAAAGAGTCAAGATAATTTTTTGAGATCGAAAATCCCTCTTCTAAATTTTCATGAAAAGCGCCTAAAATCAACACTAAATTATGAGGATTGGTTTCCGTTGACTCTTTTGGGAAAGATTGCATGTCATTCACAATACAAATATGGTCTACGTACAACGTTCGAAGTTCTTGCCATTGTTGCATTAAAGGAATTTGCGTTACATCAATATCTAAGCCATGCATTAAAAAAACATACTCAAAGCAAGGGGCTACCGCACCATTACGACGACGTATCTCAAGATAGGACTGAATTGTATCTGCCTGTGTCTCTTTCAAAAAAGAGGCGTGAGAGCCTTTAATTTTATTTTCAAACTCTTCTTCACAAGCTAAAAAGTAACGATTTACTTCCCTTCTCATATTCATCTCGGCATACTGACCCTGACCATCAGGTAACGATAAAATAAGTTTAGAAACATCGTTTGCAAATCTAACAATGGCATCACCAAGAAAAAAGGGTTGGCCAAAAGCAGAATCCACTTGCTTAGAATGCGACACAAGCGCTTTATAAGCCGGCGATGTGTCTTTAGACCATGAGGGCTGAAAAGAATGTAAGACTTCATCATATAAATTCATATAGTTTAAATGAAGTTCAGTAAGTAACCCCTTATTTTTTTCTGTATAAACTTGAGGCGCTAATGAATCTATTCTTATGTCATCATGAAGAAATAAAATATTCAGAAATCCAATATATCCTGAAACTTTAGACGGATTATCATGAATACCACTACTAAACATAGCCAGTTTATGAACACCCACTTTTTCTTTTAAATAAAGGTCCGTCTGTATCAATTTTTGTTGAGACCCATTTAAAAGGGTAAGAGACTTAGGAAAATCAGACCACCTGTCTTGCATTTCCTTGCTTAACCCACTGACTTGTCTTTTTACGTTTAAATCAGGATTCCGTGGCCTGGTAAAAGGATCTGAAGATACCTTTTGGTTTAAACGATAAGCTTTTAGTTGAGCTTGACACTGAATCAAAAGATCTTGAAGACGCGAATTAAGCACCACAATGTTTTCATAGGGTGTTTGAACTTTTTGAACATCCCTGCCCATTGGCCCTAGAAAAAAATGACCTTCCCAACGAAATGTTTTATCTTTTACTTTTGGAAAAAATTCTCGAAATTTAACACTTTTTTGATTATCCTCAGTTTCTTTAGTCACTAATTCATGTTGTGAAGGCTTAGGCTTCGCTGAAGAGGGAAGTTCTTTAATTTTATTCGATACTCTTTTTGATAAATCCCCAGCAGGAACACGCCCACGCGAAAGAGTAGTTGATGGCATTAATGATGGTCTGATTGACTGCATAAAAATAAACCCCTTATTTTAAAATTTTGAAATAGAAACTTTTTTACTCACACAAAAACAAAAAAAATTAAAAAATCTAAAAAATATATAATTCTAAATTAGAAAAATATTTAAATTAAAAAAGTAAATTAAAAGAATTTATAAATTAATTCAATGTATTTTTTTCGAGATTTTCGCATAGTATAACGAATGCTTTTTTTAGTCCAGAGCAAAATTGAACCTCTTGAAAGACAGATGCCTTGGATTGCCAAAGGCTATCCCAATTAGGATACGTTCTACATTGTTGCGGCCTTGAAAAATAAACTTGGCATTCATTTTGACAATTTAAAAAACAATCTTTCCTATAACCAGGCTTTGAAATAAGAAAATAAGGCCCGTCTTGAATAACATACTGTGCTTTAAAGACATCTAAAGATTGCCCTAATTCCTTTGCCATATTTAAAATTTCTTCTTCAGAGACATAAACATACCCTTCAAATCTACAACAATGACCTGTTTTTTGACATTCAAACAAGGATAATATTTTAGATCTTAACTTTTCTAACGAAAAAGAATTAAAAGCAATATCAAAGTTCATAATTTTTATATACCCCTTAAAAATTTTAAAAATTCGTTTTTTTTAAAAAAGAATTTGTACTTAGGTCCCACCTATTGCATAGGGTGACTTTAGCTAGACATATTTAATATGGAAAAAACCTAAGGAAGAAATTTGCATTAATGACTCTGTTTCATAAAAAAGATCATTAAAATGGTATTTTTGAATTTATACTGATGTCTCAGTAGGTAGCCCCGTATTAAAATTTAAGTGTGGAATTTTATCTTACTGAGAACTAAACTTAAAACACCATGGAAAAAAATGAAAAAATCGCAAATAACCCCAAGGCTTTTTATGATTACATAATTTTAGAAAAACTAGAAGTAGGAATTGTATTAATGGGATATGAGGTGAAATCTATTCGATTAGGACACATTAGCTTAAAAGAAAGTTACATTAAACCTTCAGGTTCAGAGTTGTGGCTAATGGGATGTCATATCAAACCATACCCAGCAGGAGGTCAGTTTATTCACATAGACGCATTAAGAGATAGAAAATTATTGCTCCATCAAAATGAATTAAAAAAATGGATTGAAAAAGTAGCCCAAAAAGGGCTGGCCATTGTCCCCCTTTCGCTTTATTTTCGACGTAATAAAGCCAAATTAGAAATTGGATTAGGAAAAGGTAAAAAACTGCACGACAAAAGAGAAAGCCTAAAACAAAAAGCCATTAAATTAGAATTGGATAAAGCAAAAAAATACCAGTAAAATCTTAATCAACACTATGCCCCCCTCATAAACTTAAAAGTTCATAAAATTCACAAAATAAATCCCCCTGTTTTTTAATACCAAGTTGCTTGTCTTGCCTAATTAAACTGAGATTGTTAAAGTTCGGCAAATGCAACAACTATGTCTTTTTGAAGATAAAAATTATACCCAACTTTTACCCCTAACATTTTTAAGACCTGCCTATGATTTACTGCTTGGACAAAATAAATTGTCTGAAAAAATCGTCCAAAAATTTCCTGATGATTTTTTGATCTTGCACTGCAGGCCACATGTGAAAGGATATATCAAAAGATATTATCCCAAAGCATCTTTTAACCCCGTACAACAAAGTGGGCCTTGTCTGTTTATTAACGGCCGCGTGGTGATAAATGAATATTTAGAAACCCATTTAAAACAAATAGACCTCACACACAATGCCTTATTTATTCAAAAAAATACCGTCGTGGCAGCATATTTAAATGGATCT
>Ga0172372_10011098_pt1 | contig 11475 bp, 12 predicted proteins | sample LakKiv5m_2_FD_114544 | JGI IMG/M metagenome (GOLD analysis project Ga0172372, IMG submission 114544) | Freshwater microbial communities from Kabuno Bay, South-Kivu, Congo - kab_092012_9.5m | ecosystem: Environmental > Aquatic > Freshwater > Lake | place: Democratic Republic of the Congo... | reverse complement strand
GATGCACACCTCCACTTCGCCTCAATACGCCATCATTGCTTCGTGCGACGTGGCGGCTGCGATGATGGAGCCGCCCGGCGGCACCGCATTGGTGGAGGAGAGCATCGCCGAAGCGCTCGACTTCCGCCGCGCTATGCGCAAGGTGGACGAAGAGTGGGGCGCGGATTGGTGGTTCAAGGTATGGGGTCCAGACTATCTGTCGGAAGACGGCATGGCCGACCGCGAGGATTGGGTGCTGCGCGCAGATGACCGTTGGCACGGTTTCGGCAAGCTGGCCGAAGGTTTCAATATGCTCGATCCGATCAAAGCCACGGTGGTCACGCCGGGTCTGGATGTGGACGGCGACTTCGCCGACAGCGGCATCCCCGCCAGCATCGTCACAAAATATCTGGCCGAACACGGCGTGGTGGTAGAGAAGTGCGGTCTGTATTCCTTCTTCATCATGTTCACCATCGGCATCACCAAGGGGCGCTGGAACAGCATGGTGACCGAGCTGCAACAGTTCAAGGACGACTACGACAAGAACCAGCCGCTGTGGCGCATCCTGCCTGAGTTCATCGCTAAGAACCCGCGTTACGAAAAGGTTGGGTTGCGCGATCTGTGCGACCAGATTCACGGCATCTACAAAGCCAACAACGTGGCCAAACTTACCACTGAGATGTATCTCTCTAGCATGGTGCCTGCGATGAAGCCGTCCGATGCCTTCGCCAAGATGGCGCACGGCGAGATCGAACGTGTCGCCATCGACGAGCTGGAAGGGCGCATCACCGCCGTGCTGTTGACACCGTATCCACCCGGCATCCCCTTGCTCATCCCGGGGGAACGCTTCAACAAAACCATCATGGATTACCTCAAGTTCGCGCGTGACTTCAACAAGAAGTTCCCCGGCTTCGAGACCGACATCCACGGATTGGTCGCTGAAGTTAAAGATGGTGTCAAAACGTATTACGTGGATTGTGTGAAGTAAAAAGCTCTCTTCCTCCGCAGGCGGGAGAGGGGTGAATCAGCTACGCTCGATTAAAATGACCGACTCTTCAGAAAAACTCCGCGTCGATAAGTGGCTATGGGCTGCGCGTTTTTACAAAACCCGCAGCATCGCCTCCGATGCCGTCGAGAGCGGCAAAGTGACCATGAACGAGGCACGTATCAAGCCCGCCAAGACGATTGGTGTAGGAGATCGCTTGCTGATTCGCCAAGGGCAGATCTATTTTGATGTCGAGGTGCTGGGGCTTTCCAACAAGCGCGGTGGTGCACCGGAAGCGCAAAAGCTGTATCGCGAGACAGACGAGAGCAAAGCACGCCGCGCGCAGATCGCCGAGCAGAACAAAGCACTCCCGCTCCCTACTTTTAAAGGCCGCCCCACCAAGCGTGATAGGCGCGACATCGAGAAGTTCGAGACGCGCACCAGGACTGCCTCCAAGAGCGCTTGGGGCGATTTCGAGTAGATGGCAAAGAACGTCTCGTCGTCAAAAAAATGGCGTGGTTACGCCATCAATGTGCTGATCCTCATCGTGGTCGTTACATGCATCCGTCTGTGGCAACAGCGCGATATGGTGAGCGGCAATGCGCCGATGTTGAAGGGCGTGACCTTGACGCAACAGCTTTATGAATTGCCCGCTCATCCCGTTAAGCCGACGTTGGTTCACTTCTGGGCGACATGGTGTCCTGTCTGCCGCGCCGAACAAGGCAACATCGCGGCCATCGCGCGCGACTATCCCAACACCATCACCATCGCCATGAACAGCGGACTCACCAACGAAGTGAAGCGATACATGCAGGAGCAGGGGATAGACTTTCCCACGGTGAACGATCCCGATGGCAGCATCTCAGAAACTTGGGGAGTGCATGCCGTACCCGCCAGCTTCATCATCGCGCCGGATGGGAAGATACAGTTCGTCGAAGTGGGTTACACGACCGAGATAGGACTTAGGCTGAGACTGTGGTGGGCAGGGGTTTGATCTCTGGAAAGTGCGACTGATCGTATCGGTTTGCCAAGACCTGTTAATGGCACTACCATTAGCTCACTTAAACGTATTGAAAGAAGATCATGGCACACTCGATCATGGCCTCTACCACGGCTAGTATCTCAGAATTGAAAAGAAATCCGATGGCCACCGTTGCTGCAGGGGAGGGTTTTCCTGTGGCGATCCTCAACCGCAACGAACCCACCTTTTACTGCGTTCCCGCAAAGGCCTATGAAGCGCTGATGGACAAGTTGGAAGATGCCGAACTCAACGCCATCGCCGACATGCGCCTGAAAGACGGCAAACGCCCGGTCAAGGTGAAACTGGATGAGTTATGAACTGAGCTTCCATCCAGACGCATTGGCGGAGTGGAAGAGACTCGATGGCTCAGTGCGTGAAGTGTTCAAGAAAAAACTCGCCGAACGTCTGCATACACCGCGCGTCCCTGCCGCAAAACTTTCTGGCCATAAAGATCGATACAAGATCAAGCTGCGTGATGCGGGATACCGCCTTGTGTACGAGGTGCGCGACAAAGTGTTGATGGTCGTGGTCGTTGCCGTGGGTAAGCGCGAGAGGAATGCGGTCTACAAGATTGCGGCAGGTAGGTGAGTGTTACGCCAGATGGTTTAAATGTTCCGCATGCATGGCGGTTGATCGGCCAAAGCTGCCGTGCAGTGAATTTGATGCCAAAGGCTGGTTTACACAGTATTCCGGCCCCTCTCTTCTTTCGCTAAGCTAAATTACTTTGTCTGATAAACTTCGCGTATGCGCACCGTTGCCATTCTTCTGTTCTCACTCATGCTATCGCTGAATTCCGCTCACGCGATTGCAGTGGGTATTGGCGATACGCTGCAACATGCATCGGATTTCACCGCGCATTTCGGCCATCACGAACATGGTCATGACCATGACCATGGACACGGCGACGAGCAGGCAGTTATGGATGTGTCGCTTGACTCGACTGAGGCCAGCGATCACCACCATATTCATGTGTATCCGAGCTTTATTTATCTTTTTTCGGACGTGGCCGACGTTGTGCCACTGGCGGCCGAGAGTGATTTGGTCGCAACCCCACTCGCCGTGTTGATTTCGGCTCCCCTCTCCAGGCTCGAACGCCCCCCCAGGTTCAGTCTCGCCTAAGCCGGCGGGACGCCCCTTAGTTGCTCCGCAATTAACGACTTCACACGTCTCGCCGAATTCTTTCCTTGTTCTTCAGGAGAATACGATGCGCAGACGCATATTGCCGCTGGGTTTGGCGGTACTGTTTATCAGCCCGGGATTTGCACAACCCATCCCTGTTGCACCTGCGGGTGCGGCTAATCAGGGTAGTACACCAGCATCGACCATCTGGTCGCTTACAGACAGCGCCAAGCGCGTGCATGAACTCGCACCCGAGTTGCGTGCCGCCGAGGCGGAAATTGCGGCGCGTGAAGCCGAGTTGGAGCAGGCGGATGCATGGCCGAATCCGACTGTAGGTTTGCGTGCCGATAATCGGCTCGGTATCGAAGACGGCAGCGGCGGCAGCGGGTTTACGCAGTTTGCATTCAGCCAGCCGCTGCCACTCCGTCGGCTGGCCCGCCAGCGAGCCGTTGCCGAAGCGAACCTCGACAGTGCGCACGAAAATCGCCGTAGCCGGCAGTTAGTCCTGGAACGCGAGACCGCGCGCGTTTTTCATGCCCTGCAACTGGCCGAAGCCAAGCGCCAACTCGCCCGGGAGCGGCAGCAACTCGTGGCGGAATCGCCCGGCACTGCGCGCAAGGCAGGGGCAGACCGGCTGTTTCGCTATCTCACCCCGCTCGAACGCCAGCGTCTGGCCATCCTGAACGAGGAAGCAAGCCAAGCCGTGATCGTGGCCGAGCAGGAACTGCAAAATGCGCGCATTGATTTCCGCGCTTTGCTCGCCCTGCAGAACGACGCACCCATCGCGTTGGCTGCAATCACCCTTCCGCAAACGCCAGCCGATCTCGAAGTATATGTACGCAAGCTGGATGCACATCCGGCACTGGCAGTGGCGCGCAAGGAATTCGAGGCGGCACAGGCCGGAATCGCTGCCGCCGAATCGCAACGTTATGCCGATCCGGCATTGAATCTGTACCGTGAGCGCGAATTTCTGGCGGGTCAGCGGCGCAATGTGACCGGCATAGGCGTGACTGTGCAGATACCGCTGTGGGATAGCGCCAACTACATGGTCGCCAAGGCCGGGGCGGAAGCCGGGCGCGCGCAGGCGCAACTTGCGATGGTGCAACGCGATGCCCGCAACAGTCTTGCACAGGCACATCTTCGGTTATCGCGTTTGCTCGAACAGGCCGAGCGCTTGCGCGCGAACCTTCTTGAACCTGCGCGCGAGGTATATGCGCTCACGCGTCGCGGTTTTGGCGCGGGCGAGTTGAATGTCCTTGCGCTGGTGGACGCCAGCAACACCTATTTCGATGCCCGTACCCGCCACCTGGAGCTGAAGAGCGAATGCGCACTTGCCGCTGCCGACCTGCGCCTTGCAGCCGGCATTCCCATAATTGATCCCGCGAAGGAGGTTGCGCCATGATCGCCGCCCTGATTCGTTTTGCCCTGACCCAGCGCCTGATGATGCTGCTGGTCGCGACTGCTGTTGTGGCCGGTGGCCTGTGGGCATTCCGCACACTCCCCATCGACGCTTTCCCTGATATCTACACGCCGCAGGTGCAGGTGATCGTGAATGCGCCGGGCATGACGCCCGCAGAAGTCGAAAGCCGCATCACCTTCCCGATCGAGATCGAGATGCAGGGCTTGCCACGCCAGACGGCGTTGCGCTCGCTCAACAAATACGCGCTCGGTCTGGTGACTGTCTGGTTCGAGGACGGTACAGATATCTATCTGGCGCGCCAGCAAGTGGCTGAGCGCCTGAGCCAGGTGCGTTCAAGCCTGCCGCCCGGTGTCGAGCCGGTGCTGGCACCGATCACGACCCCGCTCGGCGAGATCTATATGTATCGCATCGAGGGCGGCGAATTGAGCAACGCCGAATTGCGCACGCTTCAGGATTGGACGGTTCGGCCGCGCTTGCGCACCGTGGCCGGTGTCGCTGACGTGAACTCGCTCGGCGGCGAGGCGCGCGCTTTTGAGGTTGTCGTGCAACCCGGCAAGCTCGCGCGCCACGGCCTGGTTCTCGACGATGTCGAGATGGCGCTTGCCGCGAGCAACCGCAACGCCGGTGGCGACCGCATCAACCGGCAGGAGCAGACGCTGCTGGTGCGCACGGTGGGCGTGTTGCGGGGGGCGGACGACATCGGCAGGGTGGTTATCGCCACGCGCAGCGGTGTGTCGGTGCATGTCGGGGATGTGGCGGAAGTACGCACGGGATCACTCACCCGCTATGGTGGCGTGACTGCCGATGGCAAGGGTGAAGTGGTCACGGGTCTGGTTCTGCTGCGCAAGGGAGCGAACGGGCGCACCACGGTCGAGGGGGTGAAGCGCGAGCTTGCCGCACTCGCCAGCGCATTACCGGAGGGCGTCAGGATCGTGCCCTTCTACGACCGCACCGAACTGATAGACGAAGCCGTATGGACGGTAGAGAAAGTGCTGGGCGAAGCGGTGTTGCTGGTGCTGATCGTACTCGTCGTACTACTCGGCAACCTGCGTGCGGCGCTCACAGTGGCATTCATCCTGCCGCTGTCGGTGCTGTTCACTTTTCTGATGATGCGATTGTTCGACGTGTCCGCCAACCTCATGTCGCTGGGCGGACTGGCGGTCGCGATCGGCATACTGGTGGATGCCGCCGTGGTGATCGTGGAGAACATCCATGCGCAGCTTGCGCAGTCGCCGAAAGGGGTTAGCCGCTTGCATCTGGTATATCGCGCCACTACCGAGATCGGGATGCCGGTATTGTCCGGTGTACTCATCATCGTCATTGTGTTCCTGCCGCTGTTCACGCTTTCCGGACTTGAAGGCAAGATGTTCGCGCCGCTCGCACTGACAATCTGCTTCGCGCTGGCCGGTTCGCTCCTGCTTTCACTCACCGTCATCCCGGTGCTCGCCAGCCTGCTCATGCGCGGCGGCGAGCACGGCGACGAACGCGTTCTCGCGGCGATCAAGCGTGTGTACCTGCCGGTGATGCGCTGGGCCATCACCCACCGCAAGACCGCAGCGGGTGGCGCGCTCGCCGCGCTGTTCGCCACGGCGTTTCTGCTTCCCTTCATCGGCAGCGAATTCATGCCGGTAATGGATGAGGGATCGACCGTGGTGATCATCGAGAAGAAGCCGGACATCACGCTTGAAGCCTCGCTGGCGGCGGATGCGCAATATCATCGTGCGATGATGGAATTGCCGGAGGTCAGCGGGGTCGTGTCGCGCACCGGGGCGGACGAACTGCGCCTCGATCCGATGGGGCTGTATCAGACCGACAACTTCGTGCTGACCCGGCCGCGCAGCGAGTGGACGCGCAGCCTGGGTGATTTCAAGGAGGCGCTGCGCCAAAAACTCGAACAGTTTGACGGTATCGAAATCGCTTTCACCCAGCCTATCGACATGCGCGTTTCGGAGATGCTTTCCGGCGTGCGCGCCGCGCTGGCGATCAAGATCTACGGTGACGACCTTGCCGTGCTGGAGGAGAAGTCGCAGCAGATCGAGGAACTGGCAAGCAGGGTTCCCGGCGCGGTGGACATCGTTCGTCCGCCCATTCTGGGGCAGCGCTATCTGCAGATCGAGATCCTCGCCGAGCGCATCGCCCGCTACGGGATCAGGGTGGAAGACATCAACAGATTGATCGAGACCGCTGTCGGCGGCAAGGTTGCCACCGAGGTGATCGAGGCCAACCGGCGCATCGGGGTGCTGATGCGCTTCCCGGAAGCCGCGCGCAACTCGCCGCAGGCGCTTTCACACCTGCTGATCGGGACGCCGGGCTGTGCCAAGGTGCCGCTTTCCTTGCTGGCCGACATCCGCGAGGTGGAGGGGCCGGTGCAGATCACCCGCGAGGCAGGCAAGCGTCTTGCCATCGTGCAGGTGAACGTCGAAGGCCGCGATGTGGTGAGTCTGGTAGAGGAAGTGCGCAGCGCGATCGAACGGGAAGTCAAACTGCCGCAGGGCTATTACATCGACTACGGCGGGCAGTTCGAGAACCAGCAGCGCGCGGCACAGCGGCTGGGTGTGGTCGTGCCGGTGTCGGTCGCGCTGATCTTCTTCATGCTGTTCTCGACCTTCCGTTCGGTGCGACAGGCGGGTCTGATCATCCTGAATATACCGTTCGCCATGATAGGCGGCGTGGTGAGTCTCTACATTTCCGGACTATATTTTTCGGTGCCGGCATCGGTTGGGTTCATCACGCTGTTCGGTGTGGCGGTGCTGAACGGTATCGTGCTGGTGACCTATATCAATCAGTTGCGCGCAGCCGGACGCACGGTGCTGCAGGCGGTGCAGGAAGGGGCGGAGCGGCGGTTGCGGCCGGTGTTGATGACGGCGCTCATCGCCAGCCTCGGCCTCGTGCCGATGCTGCTCGCCACCGGCCCCGGTTCAGAGTTGCAGCGACCGCTTGCGGTGGTGGTGATCGGCGGGCTGTTCACCTCGACGCTGCTCACGTTGGTGCTGCTGCCCACGCTCTATGCCTGGCTTGAGACACGCGCCGGGGCAAGCGGCAACCATTCCAAAGGAGGTGCATTGTGAAAAATCTCATGTTGATCGTGCCAGCCGATGTCGAACAGGCGCTGGCCGATACATTGCGCAGTATCGGCCAGGTGGCGGGATTCACGTTCACCCGTGTCGAGGGACACGGCGCCCAGGACGAATATGACCGCACACTTTCCGCGCTCGACCTTGTGGTCGGTTACACGCCGCACGTGCGCGTGGACATGCTGCTTGAGGCCGACGATGTTGATCATGTGTTGCGCGCCTTGCGCACTGCCGACGGCGGTCTAGTCGGGCGCGGCATCTACCGGGTGACCGAGGTGGAGCAATATGGGCAGTTGTGAGGCAATACGTGCGGGTATTCGCGGCGCATGCAGCCGCGCCGTCCCGGCTTTTCTGAGCACCACTGCGGCAGATAAGTTTTCTGCCGCACGGGTGGAACATTCATATTTTTGGAGGTATTCATGTTATCTAAGATGAGATCATCACGATGGCTTATCGCGCTTGTTGCCGCGCTTTTCGTCAGTCAGGCATTCGCACACGGCATGTCGGAAGCGGAGAAGCTGTCGATCATCGACGGCGGCAATCTGCGTTACATGTGGCTTGGCGCCACGCACATGCTTTCGGGCTATGACCATCTGCTGTTCGTATTCGGCATCGTTTTCTTTCTGACCGGCTTCAAGGAGATCGTCAAATACATCACGGCATTCACCATCGGGCACAGCGTGACCCTGATCTATGCGACTTTCAACGGTATTCAGATCAACTACTTTCTGATCGATGCCGTGATCGGCTTGAGCGTTTGCTATATCGCGTTTGCGAATCTCGACGGATTCAAACGCCTGCTGGGCATCAAGGCCCCAAGCCTTTTGTTTATGATCACGATGCTGGGTCTGATTCACGGTCTTGGCCTGTCGACACGCCTGCAGCAACTGCCACTCAACCAGGACGAACTGCTGTTGAACATCATCTCGTTCAACATCGGCATCGAAGCCGGGCAGGTGCTGGCACTGGCGGTCATGCTGTTGTTTCTGTCGAACTGGCGCAAGATGCCGTCGTTCAAACCCTTCAGTCTGGCTTCAAACTACCTGCTGATCGCCGCCGGTGGTTTCTTGTTCCTGATGCAGATGCACGGCTATTCGCACGTCAGCAATCCGGATGAATTCGGGTTCAGTGCCGATAACCATATTCATGAGCACATCAGGATGAATGAAGAGCGGGCAGCGGAGCTCGTCAAGCAAAACAGTCACCATTCCATCGACTGAGCAAAGGATAACCATGCGAAACTTTTTTGTAATCTCGATATTCCTGACCATCATGGCAACTGTTTCCGGTTGCGATGCCGGGCACGGGCATTCCCACGACGACCAATCACCTTCACACCACCACAAGTCCATCGACTGATTTTTTATAGGAGTTAACCATGCGTAAATTTTCGACAGCTTTGCTCGTTTCTTCCCTGTTCTTCGTTTCGCCGGTGATGGCGGGGGCCGACCATGACCATGGCAGCGGCGGACATTCACACTCCCACGGTCCGGTTTCCGCCGATGTTGCAGCAATGAAGGCAAGCAACAAGGTCAAATCCATGGTCGAAAGCTGCAAGCTCGACAAGAGTTGGGCCGGAGTGAAAGCCACAGGGGTTTCGCAAAAGACTTTCGGGCATGACCCCGAGTGGGTGGTGACGTTCAAAAACCCAAAGATCAGTGATGCGTCCAAGCAGACACTGTATGTGTTCTTTACCCTGGATGGCATGTATATCGCCGCCAATTACACCGGTAATTGAAACTGGATGGTGGGCGCTGCGTAGCGCTCACCGTTCGCTATTGAATCAACATACCGCCATACCATGAAGCACATTTTTCGCTCGGGCATCATCTCCGCGCTCTTTGCCGCCTTGTTGTTCGGCATCGCAACCCCGCTTGCGAAACTCCTGCTGGAAACCACAAGTCCGTGGATGTTGGCCGGTTTGCTCTATCTGGGTTCCGGATTGGGGCTGTTCATCTATCGGCAAGTCATCAAAGCACCATCTGTTGCGCTGCTGCCTGAAGATAGCTTCTGGTTCGCCGGGGCTATCCTGTCCGGCGGAGTCGTCGCTCCTGTACTGCTGATGGCAGGATTGAGCGGCATGTCGGCAGCCGATGTTTCGCTGCTGCTGAATGCGGAGGGGGTGTTTACCACCTTGCTCGCATGGTTCGTCTTCAAGGAAAACTTTGATCGGCGGATCGCCCTTGGCATGGCGGCCATTGTCGCCGGAGCCCTCGTATTGTCGTGGCCGGCGGAAGTGCGGCTGGCTGCTGCATGGCCATCCCTGGCGGTTCTGGGCGCATGTTTGGCATGGGGCATCGACAACAACCTGACCCGCAAGGTATCGCTGACTGATGCCAGTTGGATTGCTTCGGTCAAGGGCTTGGTGTCGGGCACCGTTAATGTCTGTCTCGCTTTTGTGCTGGGAAGTGGGATACCTGCGCTTGCGAGTGTTGGCGGTGCTTTGCTGCTGGGGTTCTTTTCCTATGGCATCAGTCTGGCTTTGTTTGTCATCGGCCTGCGCCATCTCGGCACAGCGCGCACCGGCGCGTATTTCTCCGTCGCACCGTTCTTCGGGGCCGTGCTGGCGGTGTTACTGGGCGATGCGCTCACGCTGCCGCTGGTTGTGGCCGGGGTGCTGATGGCGCTGGGCGTCTGGCTGCACCTGAGCGAACGGCATGTACATCCGCACAGCCACGAAGCACTGGTGCACGAACACAAGCATGCCCATGACGAACATCACCAGCATGCGCACGACTTCCCGGTTGCACCCGGCACGTCACACAGCCATCCGCACCGGCATGAACCCCTGACGCATAGCCACCCACACTACCCGGACGCGCATCACCGGCATAAGCATCAAGATTGATTGTCCAGTATTGGAAGGAATCATCGAGCGGCCGCACAAGAATATTGCGCGGCCGCCAGGTTCTGATCAAATCTCTGTCTGCTCTGAAATTTCCAATGCGTCATCCACCTCAATACCCAGATAACGAACTGTACTCTCCAGCTTGGTATGGCCTAGCAGCAGTTGAACAGCTCTCAGGTTTTTCGTTCGCTTATAGATCAGTGTTGCTTTGGTTCGACGCATCGAGTGCGTGCCATACATGGATGTATCAAGCCCGGCAACATCGACCCAGTGATGAACAATCCTCGCATATTGACGTGTCGACACATGTAACGATCTCCCTACACGGCTAGGAAACAGGTACTGATCACTTCGCAGGTGAGCATTTTCGATCCATGCAGCTACAGCCACTCGCGTCGGTTCAGTGAGCTCAAATTGAACAGGACGTTGTGTTTTGCGTTGAATGACCATAGCCCTTGGAAGAATCTGGCTTCCGTTGGTCACATCACGCACATGCAGATTGACCAGGTCGCAGCCTCGTAGCTTGCTGTCTATGGCCAGATTGAACATAGCAAGATCTCGAATCGCATGCGCATTCTGCAAGTGGATTCGGATAGACCAGATATCCTTAGGCTTGAGCGGTGGTTTCTGGCCAACCAGCTTGCCTTTATTCCATGCTTCGCGCTTTTGAGTGCTTTCCATGACAGACTCCTTGGTTGTTAATCGGAGTCTGATTGTTCTACTTTATTACGAGCGACGATATTCAATCTGGATGCGGACTGGCTGCAACGAGTCATTAGTCTGTATTCGCCAGAGCATCAGTGCATTCTCTAGCGAAGGGCTGCTTAGGGACCTTCTTCTGACGGAAATGGCCAGCCGACTATATGGCAGCAATGGCCGACTTCGAGACGTTTGATAAAGTTGAGTTTCAGATAGCTTCGGGCGCAAACTGAGCAGCAAAGATTCAGCTATTTCTTGTATGGAAAGTCACGGGCACTACGCTCGGCGGCGCTGATCTCAAGATGTGTTTCTTCATCTTGCCCATCACGT
>Ga0172372_10011094_pt1 | contig 11477 bp, 6 predicted proteins | sample LakKiv5m_2_FD_114544 | JGI IMG/M metagenome (GOLD analysis project Ga0172372, IMG submission 114544) | Freshwater microbial communities from Kabuno Bay, South-Kivu, Congo - kab_092012_9.5m | ecosystem: Environmental > Aquatic > Freshwater > Lake | place: Democratic Republic of the Congo... | reverse complement strand
TCCGCGCCGGACTGGGATCAGATCTTGGCGCTTGCCAACAGTCCGACCTACGGTGGCGCTGGATACGCGGGTGCGGATGTCAGTACCTGCTCCGGTGGAAACGCGCAATCGTTTCAGATCGCCGAGCATGAACTCGGCCACGCATTCGGTGGACTTGCGGACGAGTATCAGGACCCCGCCGATCCACCGAACTACGCTGGGCCTGAACTCGCAGCACCGAATGTCAGTATTCGGAATCGGGCGATGATGATCGCCGCCGACACAAAGTGGGTCCATTGGCTCGGTGTCGAACTGCCCGAGGTTGGCGTACACGACTGCTTTGAAGGTGCGTACTACCACAACACTGGAGTATTTCGCCCGACCCTCGACTCACTCATGAGGACGCTTGATCGACCGTTCAACGGGCCATCGATCGAGCAGATGATCGTCAAGATCCACCTCGCCACTCAGATGGCTGAGTATTTCACCCACGCGCCCGGAACTTCAGTGCGTGCCGGTGGGAGCATTGGAGTTTCTCTGGTCAGACCAATCGGCCATGATCTCGTCGTGCGTTGGAGGCTCGGCGGCGCGCTGCTCCCGGATGAATCATTGCCTTCGATCGAAACCGGGCTTTTCACGATCCCACCGGGCGGTATCCAACTTTCGCTTGAGGTCACGGACCCAAACCCCCTCGTCCGCAATCCCAACAACCGCGCGAACATCATGAAGGAGACCTACTCATGGACGCTGCTTCCTCAGGATGGGCTCTCCTGCAGCACCGCTCTCACGATCACGCCATCAGTTCCGACCAATGCATGGTTTGATACGCGCGTTGATCTTACGCCGTCCGATGAAACGCCTTGTGGCATTGGTGACCAGTGGTCGGTTTGGCGTCGTGTGGTTGCAACATGCAGTGGCATGATGACGGTCACAGCCTGTCCGACCAGTTACGCGACCGGAAAGGCAAGCCTCGCGATGTCTGAGGAGTGTGGGGCATTCGCTGCGTGCTCGCTCGACAGCACAACAAGTTGCAGTGCAGCCAACGCAAGTTCTCTTCGCTTTGGAGTGGTCGCCGGCGAGGACTACTACATTCGCATCTCGGCCGTGGGTGGCGGTGATGTTGCTGGTGAGCTTTTCGTTTCGTGCGCACCGATCTCGCCTACAGGTGACTGCTTTGCTGAACACTCGACGGGAGGCTGCAGTTCAAGCCGTTGTTTCGCAGCCGTGTGCACCGTCGATCCATTTTGCTGCGACCAATTTTGGGACGAACTCTGCGTCCAACGCGCCGAGTCTACATGCCGGACGGGCTACAACTGTGATCAGGCGATTCTGCTTTCAGACTCTGTTCCGTCGACTTACCAGTTCTACACCTTCTACAGCGACGGGTGGGAGCCAAGCGCCCCTTCGCCCTGCGGCGTTTACGATGTTCGAACGGCATGGCGCCGCTACATCGCACCATCAAGCGGCATGCTGACGATTCGCGTGTGCACCGAGTTTGCCGAGGCGCAGATGACGCTGGCGCTCTATGAGGACTGCGCTCAACCCCTCGAATCGATCACTTGCTCGGCATTGGTGGGGGCCGATTGCGTTCTCGGCAACGGCGTTCGACTCGATTACCCAGTGCTCGCCGGACACAGTTACCTGATACGCGTCGCCGCCAACAACGCCCAGAACGCAGCGGGAACGCTTGTGATCACGAACAACGCTGTTTGCGGCCAAGGCGGAGTGTGTGACACGGCACATTTCACGCCCGGTTGCAACGATGCCGAGTGCTGTGTGGCGGTCTGCGCTGCTGATCCGTACTGCTGCACCAATTCATGGGATTCGTACTGCGTTCAAGGTGCAACGAGTCTCTGCTTCGATGTGGTGGGTGACATCAACAACGACGGAGTGGTGAACGCGTCCGATCTTGCGTTCATGCTTGGAGCATGGGGTTCGATCGGAGGAGCGGCTGATCTTGACGAAGACGGAAGTGTTGGCGCGTCGGATCTCTCGCTCCTACTGAGCAACTGGACGAGTTGATCAAGTGGTGGTGCAACATGAAAATGACGACGGCCCCGTTCGGGGCCGTCGTCATTTGAGAAGGTATTCCTGCTTCGTCGAGGTGCCTTTGCAGTTGAACATCACGCCTGCGCGTCGGGCTTCTTGCCGTGGCAGAGGCGATACTTGAGGCCACTTCCGCATGGGCACGGCTCGTTGCGTCCAACGACTGGAATGGTCGATGGATCGACGGGCGTAGACACTGCAACCTGTTCTGCAGCCACGGGCTGTGGAATTGTGGCGGCCGCTGCCTGCGCAGGTGGAAGCGCTGCTTGGCCACCAACTTCGTCACCGTTCGCACCGCCTGCATCTGCGGGAATCGCTTGCGGCATCGGCCGCTGAGCCACGCGCGGCACTTGCGGTGCAAGACGACCGCGGAAGGCAATGTCTGTCACACGATCACGAATCGACTCCTGCATCTCGTTGAAGACCTTGGCGCTTTCACGCTTGAACTCGATGCGCGGGTCCTTCTGACTGAACGCGCGGAAGCCGATCGAGTCGCGAATCTGATCCATCGAGTGCAGATTTTCCTTCCAGGCGTTGTCAAGGATCGACATCAGCACATAACGCTCAAACTGCGTGAGTTCAAGTCGAACGAGGTCGCGCATCTTCTCGCGCACAAAGGCGTCTGGCTCAACCGCAGCACGATCGCGCTCACTTTCACTCAGGCGCACCAATGCTTCTTCAGCAAACCATGCAGCGATCGAATCCGCATCGCGGCCGCGCGCCAAGCATTCTTGCGCACGCCGATCAAAGTCTGCATCGGTCATCGATCGCGCGCGCTCCAACAGCATCGAACGAAGCACTTTCGGGTCGGTGGATGGAAGCTCCAGCGGGTTCCATGTCAGCCCGTATCGCGCTTTCACGAAGGTACAGAACTGTGCGAGTGCGCCTTCTGGATTCTGTTGCAACGCAGCGTTTGTCGTTTCGATCGCAAAGTCAATCGGATAGGTCGCCTCGCGCTCGCTGTAGGCCTCTTCGACCTTCGCCATCAAACGATCGGTCGATTGCTGTTCGTTCTCTGCACCTTCAAAGAGTGACGCCTCGGCGGTCAGACCGAACTTGCGATTGGCCCAATGTGCCAATTGCATCTTGCCAAAGTCTGGAACCAAGAACTGCGCAATAGGTGACAGATCAATGGCGGTGAACTTCTCAAGCGCCGCAGCTTGCACTGCCTGCATTGATGCCGCGCGTCCTTCGGTGCGAATGAACTCTGGTGTGAGTTCTGCACCGAAATGTGTGCGCGCCCATGCAGCGAAGCCCTCTGCGTCCCATTCTTCCGGATCGAGTTCAAGTGGCAGACACTCACCTGCAGTGGCGCGAATCGCCTCTTGCGCCTCTTCTTGTGCGTCAATCCGAATGAGTTTCTCGATTTCCTCGCGATCCTTCTTGAGGAAGCGATCTGCTTCAATAGAAACACCGCAGTGTGTGCGCACCCATTCGCTGATGGTGTTCGGCACATGCATCTTTCCGAGGTAATCCTCGCCGGCCTTCTCGACAGCGTCTTCGATGTACCGCAGTGTGAGTTCGCGAATGCCGCGACCCTCGATAATCGGCTGACGAAGCCCGTAAAACGCGCGGCGTTGATGCTCCATCGGCTCGTCGTACTCGAGAATGTTTTTACGCATTTGGAAGTTGCGCTCTTCGACCTTGCGTTGTGCTTTCTCAATCGAACGCGTGAGCATGGCGTCTTCGAGATCGTCGCCTTCCTTCATGCCAAGCGTCGAGAGCACTTTGAGCATCGCCTTCCCCGCGAACATCTTCATCAAATCGTCGTCCATCGACAGGAAGAATCGACTCGAGCCGTTGTCGCCTTGGCGCCCAGCGCGGCCGCGCAATTGGTTGTCAATGCGGCGGCTCTCGTGGCGCTCTGTACCAACGATGTGCAGGCCGCCCATCTCTTCGACATCTGTCCACATCGCGAGTCGATAGATCGGCGGGAGACCAGCAGCATCGAGGATGTCTACGAGCGCGTCGTCCGACATCGAGGCAACTTTCTTCTCGGGGAACTTCGCGCGCTCGACAGCCCAGTGCTTCAAGAGCATCGAGCGCACTGCGCCTGCGTCACGCCCTTGTACCGCATCGGAGCCGAGCACTCGCTCGCCAAGATGGCGGTAGCAGAGCCCGATGATCTCTTCATCAGGCATTCCAGCGTGTGCTTCCTTCGGGCAGATGTTGCGACGCTTCCAGTGTTCGACAAGCGCTTCGCGCGTGAAGGGTCGCAACTTGATATCGGTACCGCGGCCTGCCATGTTCGTCGCAATCATCACGCCGCCGATGGAGCCTGCGCCGAGCACAATTTCGGCTTCGCGATCATGCTGCTTTGCGTTGAGCACTTCGTGTCGAATTTGATACTTCGCACCAAGCATGCGCGACACCATCTCGCTTTTCTCGACACTGGTCGTGCCAACGAGTACGGGCCGACCCACATCATGGAACGCCTTGATTTCCTCGACGATGGCGTTCCATTTGTCCTTCTGCGACAAGAACACTTTGTCTTGGCGGTCGAATCGCGCAATGGGGAGATTCGTTGGAATCGACACCACATCCAATTTGTAGATTTCGTGGAACTCTTCGGCTTCGGTATCGGCCGTGCCTGTCATGCCTGAAAGCCGTTTGTACAACTTGAAGTAGTTCTGAATGGTGATCGTGGCCATGGTCTGGGTCTCTTCCTTGACCTTGACCTTCTCCTTCGCTTCGACGGCCTGATGCAATCCATCGGACCATTGGCGGCCAACCATCTTTCGACCTGTGTTCTGGTCGACGATCACAACACCCTCAACGCCGTTCTCATCGGCAGCGACAACATAATCACGATCGCGCTGATACACCGTGTGTGCGCGAACGGCCTGCTCGCAAAGGTGGGGCATATCGATGTTGTCGCCAACATAGAAACTCGCAACCGTCGGATCGATACGCTTGGCGTATCGCTGTGCTTCTTCGACGCCGTCGTGCGTGAGCGCAGCGGTCTTCTTATCGAGTTCCACTTCGTAGAACTGCTTGTGGCGATCGCGTCGAGCTTGTGCGGTGGCAAGTTCCTTGCGGGCTGTGTCCATATCGCGCTTCATCGCGGGAACACTGGACTTCTCTCTGGTGTTGCGAATGTCGCCCTCAAACGCAGCGATGCGCTCTTCGAGTTTGCGGCAATCCTCGTTTTCGTTGTCCCACTCTGCTTGACGCGAAACCAAGTGGCGCGCAATCTGATCTGCGAGGTCGTAGCGCGGGGCTGTTGAGTGCGCGGGACCAGAAATGATGAGTGGCGTACGCGCTTCGTCGATGAGAATCGAGTCGACTTCATCGACGATGGCAAATCCACGGCTCTTCTGGAGTTGCTCCTCCGGTCGCGTCTTCATGTTGTCGCGAAGGTAATCAAAGCCGAACTCGCTGGTCGTTCCGTACACGACATCGCACGAGTAGGCGACTTTCTTCTGCTCATGCCCCTGCATGTGCTGCGGATGAATCGCGCCAACTGTGAGGCCGAGCGCGCGGAAGAACGGGAATGTCCAATCGCGATCGCGCTGCACGAGGTAGTCATTCACAGTGACCACATGCACTTGCTTCTTCTCGCACGCAGCGAGATAGCATGCCAGCGGGCCGACGATGGTCTTACCTTCGCCGGTCTTCATTTCTGCGATCTTGCCCTCCGCAAGCACGATGCCGCCGATCAACTGCACATCGAACGGACGCGCGCGGAATGGTGGTCGAGACTCAGGGTAGATCGTGCGGACAGCCTCGTAGATTTCGTTGGGAATGTCGAGAGTTTGCCAGCCCTCGATCATCGTTTCGTGACCGCGCAGTTCGTTCTCGGGAAAGCGCGGTTCAATCGCTCGCATTGCTGCGAGGGTCGCGTCAAACTTTGCACGCACATCCGCGGGGAAAAGTGATGGGTCGAAGCCGCCGCCCGATTGCGACGGATTGAAGATGTTGCGAATGCCGACGCCACGGTCCATCGCTTCACGCGCGACCGCGAAGATCTCAGGGATCATTGTGTACGACTTTTCGCCTCCCGCAATGCGAGAGCGAAACTCTTCGGTCTTTGCGCGCAATTGAGCGTCGGTGAGGCGTCGCGTTTCTGGTTCGAGTTGGTTGGCTTGCTCGACGATACGGTTGTATCGCTTGACATCTCGCTGGTTCTTGGTGCCCATGGTGATGCGGACGAACCAGTCGAGAACGGGAATACCCTTGAGAAGTTGACTCATGGTGAATGCTCACGGAACATCGGCGGGGCCGACAGCGCGGCGACATGCGTCGGGCGCAAATGAAGTCAACGCGCGAGGCGTTGCGAGACGAGTGACAGGTACAAGTGACCGGATCGATCAGCCAAAAGGTGCGGCCGAAACACAGCAGCGCGCAAGCATTTAGGCGACGACGGATCGCAGCGGCGGCGGGAGCACTGTCGTGCGCAGGAGCGCAGCGCGCGCTGGGCTCGCAGCATCAAGTCGCATTCGCCGCGTCGCGCGATCCGTGGCGCGAGTCGACATGGCATGCGGTTCCGGAAGTGCGGTTTGACCTTCAGTGCCGTGTCCAAGAATCGCACCGAGGTGCGTGTAGTCGATTGAGCCAACTTCGCTTGTCACGACCCCAAGCGCGAGCAGCGTGCGGGCGATCCCGTGCGAAGCCAGCGTGTTCGCATCACGCGTGTTTGAGTCAAGGCGTCGGGCGCGTGACTCAGCATTGTCCGCTCCACCGAGTGCCGCAAAGATCGCCACAAAGCCAGCCACCACAAGTGCTGCGGTGAGTCGAAGGTGGGGGTGATGAATCTCTGGCGATCGGTGCATAGGGGCGAAATCATGTGTCCGGAATCGCCGGACCGCGGGGGACGGAACGGTAGCACAGATACACGCAAGGGCTGCCGTGGAACCAAGAGAAGCCAACAGATCGGTCCAATTGCGGACATCGATGCAGCGATTTCGCCTCTTCCGGTAGTCTCTCGGACCGTGGCAAGCGTTCCGACCGCTCCAAACCCTCCCTCAATGGCGCCTCGCACGGTGCTACTTGCAGCTCGTGATGTCACGGTCGACTACCCAGGAGTCCGCGCACTCGACGGTGTCAACATGGAGTTTCGGAGCGGCGAGATTCACGCCATTGTGGGCGAGAACGGAGCAGGAAAGAGCACCCTGATGAAGGTGCTGTCCGGTTCGGTGCGCCCAAGTCAAGGGCGCGTCGAACTCGGCGGGTCGGGCCAGTTTCGAGCGGTGCACTTCACCAAACCCTCCGATGCCATTCGAGCGGGGGTGTCGATGGTGCACCAAGAGTTGAATCTCGTTCCAGGCCTTGATGTCGCCGAGAACATCCTGCTTGGTCGTGAACCGGTGGGGCGTCGATTTGGCGTCGCGATCGCGCGGCGAGCGCAGCGGCTGCGTGCCGCTGAACTACTCGCGTTGCTTGGCGCAGAAATTGATCCAGCGAAGAGCGCAGCGGACCTCTCGATCGCAGAGGCGCAGTTCGTTGAGATCGCGAAATGTCTCGCAAGCGATGCGCGTGTTTTGATTTTCGACGAGCCCACCGCCGTGCTCGGTGCGCACGATGCAGCGCGACTCCTCGCACTTTTCCGCCGATTGCGTGACGAAGGCCGCGCCATCATTTTCATCTCGCATCATCTTGACGAAGTGGTGGCCGTTGCCGATCGCACCACGGTGCTTCGAGATGGACGCGTGGTGCAAGCGTTCGCGCGCGATCACGATCAACACCGCCAACTTGATGAGAGCGCGCTTGCAGCAGCCATGGTTGGTCGCGAGCTTGGTTCGATGTACCCTGAAAAAGGCGCGTGCGATAAAGCCGCAACGCCCGCAATGGAACTCGTGCATTTCGGCGCAGTCGGGCGCTCGCGCGGTGTTTCGCTGGCGGTGCGGCCAGGCGAAATTGTGGGTGTCGCGGGGCTTGTTGGAAGTGGACGAACAGAAACTGCGGAAGCGATTGTTGGCTTGCGTCTCTCGGAAGGTTCTCTGCGCGTTGGCGGTCGTTCGGTACGATTTCGCTCACCTCGCGAGGCGCTTGCAGCTGGAGTGGTGTATGTCAGCGAAGACCGCAAGGGGCGCGGGTTGCACACATCACTTTCGTCGATTGAGAATACGACGATGCCATCGCTCGATCGATATGCGCAACTCGGTGGTTTGCGCGTGGATCTTCAAGAGGAGCGCAACACGACGGCGCGGTGGATTCGCGAATTTGCCATCCGGTGCGCGCGGCCCGACTTGCCAATTTCCTCACTTTCAGGCGGAAACCAGCAGAAATTTGCGCTGGCGCGTTGGCTCGAGACTGGACCGCGCGTGTTGATTATTGATGAACCAACGCGGGGAGTCGATGTCGGCGCGAAGGGCGAGATCTATCGCATTCTTGCGGACCTCGCTGCTCAGGGGCTCGCATGCATCGTGATCAGTTCAGAGTTGCCTGAGGTCATCGGGCTCTCGCATCGTGTTGTCGTTCTCCATCAAGGCGAGGTGGCCGGAGAACTGACGCGTGATCGATTGTTGCGCGAAGATTGCGAAGAGCGCATCGTTCGACTTGCATCAGGCTTGAGCGAAGAGAAGGAGCGTGACTCGTGAGTGGAACGATCCAGGACGCGAAGTCGCAGCGTCCCCGCGCTGGCGCGCAGGTGTTTCTCCAACAGTGGGGAGTTTTGGTTGCATTCGGGCTTCTCCTCGCCATCAGCACATGGCGGGAGGGATTCGACTTTTTGAGTTTCGAAAACTTCCGCACCATTTTGAACTCCAACGCCGCAGTGGGCATTCTCGCCGTCGGCATGACATTCGTCATTGTGAGTGCTGGCATCGATCTTTCGGTTGGAAGCATGGTGGTGCTCGCGGCTGCGATTGGCGTGACCACGATGAACTGGGCCGCGGGCCGCGAATGGAGCGAAGGAAATTCGGTTGCGCTTGGTGTGTGCGCGACGCTGGTCACCGGACTCGCTGCAGGCATGGTGAACGGTGCGTTGATCGTTTTCGGGCGTATCGCGCCGTTCATCGCGACGCTCGGCGGGCTTGCCGCGTTCCGATCGGTTGCGTTGGCTATCGCAGAAGCTGGCGAGATTCGCTCGTCAAGTTCCACGCTCTTTGCGAAGTTTGGCCGAAGTGGGGTGCCGCTTGCGTGGGAATCTGGTGTGAACGAATCCGGAAGCCCAGTGTTCACAGGCCTCACAAACGCGGCCGGCAAACCGCTCACGCTGACCTACGGCATGATCGCGTTTGTGGTGATCGCCATCGTCGCTCAATGGTTCCTTTCGCGAAGCCGCTTTGGACGGCATGTTGTCGCTGTTGGCGCCAACGAAACTGCAGCGCGTTACGCGGGAATCGGCGTCGATTGGGTGCGCTTTCGCGTGTATGCGATCATGGGATTGCTCGCGGGTTTTGCAGGGCTCCTGCTGAGTTCCCGCATGAATTCCGTTTCGACATCTGGCCTTGGACTCGGGGCCGAACTCGATGCGATCGCGGCGGTTGTCATCGGTGGAACCAGTCTTCGCGGCGGATTCGGTCGAGTGTGGGGCACTGTGATCGGCGTCCTCATTTTGGCGATGATCACCAACATTCTCACGATCTCGCAGGTCAGTCCTTATTGGCAAGGCGCAGTCAAGGGCGGCGTCATCGTGCTCGCGGTGCTTGTGCAACGCGGCGCGCGCGATTGAGCATGTGCGCCGTCCTCACGGTATCTTCTGCGAGTTCAAGATCTTTTCCGACCTCGGAATCTTCTCCGAGCTCAGAATCTTCTCCAAGTTCGAGGTCGTCAACCCGACGACCCAATGAGTTCGTGTTTCGCTTTCTCCCGTGCGTCGTATCGAAACTTCGAAGGAACCCATGAAACTCCCTCCCATGCTCTCAATCGCAGTTCTCGCATCCGCTTCCCTTGTTGGACTCGCCGCAAGCGAACCTGTTGCGCCAGCGTTGAGCGCAGCGCCGGTTGTTGCGCAACCCGCGAAGGTTCGTATTGGCGTGTCGATTCCGGCGGCTGATCACGGTTGGACCGCGGGCGTCGTGTGGTGGGCGAAGGAGTGCGCCAAGTTGCACCCAAACATCGAGTGGACCATCGAAACCGCAGCCACGCCTGAAGAGCAAATCACTGACATCGAAACGATGGCGCCGAAGATTGACGGCCTCGTGGTCCTCGCAACAGAGAGCGCGCCGATTACACCGGTCGCGAAAGAAGTGCACGAGCGCGGCGTGCTTCTCGTGAACGTCGATCGCGGATTCTTGGAGCCCGTTGCCGACATCTTCATCGAAGGCGACAACAAGGCTTTTGGCCGCAAGAGTGCAGAATTCATGGTCGAGAAGCTCGGCGGCAAGGGTAAGGCGAAGGGCAACATCATCATTCTTGAAGGTATTCCATGCACGGTGAATACCGATCGCGTCAACGCGGCGCTCGAGGTTTTCAAAGCCGAATCCGGCATCAAGATCGTCGGCCAACAAGCGGCGAACTGGAATCGTCAGAAGGCGCTCGAAGTGACTGAGACCTTGTTGACGAAGGCGCCGAATGTGACGGCGATTTGGGCGTCCGACGACGACATGGCGCTTGGCGCCGAACAGGCGCTCGCGGAGAAGGGCATCGAAGGCGTCTGGATTCTTGGAGGCGCCGGCATGAAGGACATCATCAAGCGCGTCATGGACAAGGATCCGATGTATCCCGCCGATATCACCTATCCACCTTCGATGATCGCGACGGGTATGGAAATGGCCGCCGCGGTGCTTCGCGATGGCAACAAGGCGGAGAAACTTCAGTTCATGCCGCGTCACCTCATGATCGATGTCGATCTCGTGACACCATCAAACGCCAAGCAGTTCTATTTCCCAAAGTCCGTGTACTGAGCGCTGCGTGACTGAACCGCTGCAACTACAGCAGAATCTCGCAAACGCATGGGCAGAGCTCGCGCGTGCTGTGGTTGATCGCAAGCATGTGTGGCACACACCCACGCTTGTCTCCATCGGACTTGATGGCGCACCAGTCGCGCGCACGGTGGTGATGCGATGCGCGTCGGAAGAGTTCGCAGAGATCCGGTGTCACACAGATCGGCGTAGTCCAAAAATCGCCGAGATTGCGCGTGACAGCCGTGTTTCGTGGCATTTCTACGCGCCTGAACTCAAATTGCAGTTGAGGTTGAAAGCACGCGCGACCGTCCATCTCGACGACGGCGTGGCGGATGATGCGTGGGCGAAAGCCAGCCTCTCTAGTCGTCGTTGTTATCTCGCACCATCCGCGCCGAGTACGGTGTGCGCAGCACCAAGTCCAAACCTTCCTGAACATCTCCTCAAACGGGTGCCGACGCTTGAAGAGTCGTTGCCCGGCCGAGCAAACTTTGCTGTGGTGTCTACCAAGGTTGAGGAAGTCGATTGGCTTTGGCTTGCGTCCGAGGGACATCAACGCGCACGCTTCACTCGCTCGGAAGGCCGATGGATCGGCGCGTGGATTGAAGCCTAGATTGAAGTGTCTGCATCGTGATCCACAGCCGACTTACGCCCGCTTCCACGCGG
>Ga0172372_10011093_pt1 | contig 11477 bp, 18 predicted proteins | sample LakKiv5m_2_FD_114544 | JGI IMG/M metagenome (GOLD analysis project Ga0172372, IMG submission 114544) | Freshwater microbial communities from Kabuno Bay, South-Kivu, Congo - kab_092012_9.5m | ecosystem: Environmental > Aquatic > Freshwater > Lake | place: Democratic Republic of the Congo... | reverse complement strand
CTTGAAGAAGTTGAACATCAGATATGTGATGCATCAGGCATTCTATCATGAATACAGCTTGTCTAGTCATCAATGGAATGATGTGAACTACTGGGATGTGAACAAGTTATCACCCATTGATAAATTCTTCTGGGATGATGTGGATGCCAAACATTTCATGTTCAAGAATGACACCAGATTCCGAACATTTCAAGGCTACATCAAATATCGTGGTGTGTTGAAGAATCAGGAAATGTTTGAACAATTTCATCCCAATGTGAACGGACATGCAGTCTGGGCAGACAAGATGTATGAATACATCAAGGACAACATTCTGTGAGTGTGGCTGTGGTGTTGCGAGGCCATCTTCGCACCTGGAATTTCTGCAAGACCAGTTTGTTTCAGGTGCTGGAATCCGAGTACACCAACATTGATTGGTACATGGTGACCTGGCGAGAAAGTGTGAATCACCAACGCATCCAATCTTTACACCAGGACTTTCAAGGTAGAAATTTCACTTTGAAGGTGGTGGAAGAACCATCATCTTTGTACAATGCCTGGACCAGCATCGGAAAATGTTGCATGGAAGTGGCAGACATCATTCTGGAAAAACAATACACCACAGTGGTGGAAACACGCCCAGATGTGTATTTGCATTTGCACCCAGAAGTGCATCTTCCTGAAGTGCAACCTGATGACTTCTACACCTCAGGATATGTAATAAACTGGGGACAGGTGATAGATTTAGGTGCCCATGATTGGTTCTTGATGTATGACGCAGCCAGTTTTCATCTGTTTGCTCATGAAAGATTCAACACCATAGAAGCACCTGTCACAGGACATTTGAAAATGGCCAGAACATACAACAAAGCATTGATGTCCTTACCTTATCATCAAGGATTTGATGCTGAATTGATTCGACCTTCCATCTGGGAAGTGCCAGATGTCTATGGGCATCATGGTGCTGTTTGGATGCAACAATGGGATGAACAGAAAAAGAAGGAGGTGTTGGTGCAACAGGATATTGCTTTGGCAGATTATTACACCACAGGTGTGGCATCCTTGAACAGGAGTGCATGCTATGAGTAAGGTGGCCGTGGTGATTCGTGGACATCTACGCACCTGGAATTTTGTGAAGCATCAATTGTTTCATGTCATGGAATCCAGATACACCAACATTGATTGGTATTTCAGCACCTGGCAGGAAAGTGTTACACCTGAAAGAATTCACAACATCCACCAGGATTTTCAAGGTAGAAACATGCGGTTCTACACCACCACAGGATGTCATGAGTTGAGTTCCTGGTTTGGACCTGGCAAATTGTGTGAACAGGTGGTGGATGATGTCATGGCAAAATCCTATGATGTCATTATAGAAACTCGCCCAGATGTGTACATTGAAATGGATGACCAACAACAATTTCCCATGGTGCAACCCAATTCTGTGCATTTCACAGGGTTGGATCTGGTGTACACCTTGGTGCCTGGCCATCAAAGAATGGATCATCATTATGGCGCACAAGATTGGTTCTTCATGTTTTCACCTGAAGTGTTTCAACGATATGCCTTTCGAAGATTGCGTCCTGTACCACAGGACAGTCATGGTGACATCATCAGAATAGCACAGGAACACAGCATCAACATCTACAACATGCAAGCCATGATGCGAACGGTGTTGGTGCGTCCCAATGTATTTCAACATACAGCTGATACTGCTTGGGTGTGGGGCCATGGACAACACTGGATTGAATCCTCCACAGATGAGAAAAAACATCATCTGAAACTTCATGATATTGCTTTGGATGATTACATCACCAGCAATCACACCATCAGTCTATGAAATTGCCTCCCATGAGACCTGACTTGACGTTCAATAGAATTGCTGTGGTGCTTCGTGGTCATTTACGCACCTGGCCCTACAACAAAGACATTGTGAAGAAGTTCTACAGCAGTATTTCACATGAAGTGGATTACTATGTGATGTTATGGGATTATGAACAAACCAGAAACTATGATGTCACCCAGGATTTTCATACATCAGAGTTGGTGAAACACCAACTGGTCCCTATTCCTGACAACCCAGATGAATTGGGTGGGCTGTACAATGGCTGGCGCGGCCCAGCCTATTTGGCTAGTTTGGCGTTGCCTGAGATAACTTCTAGAAAATACGACATGGTGTTTGAAACCAGACCAGATGTTATTCCTGTGTTGAATCACAAATTGATGCCAACAGCACCCACCTACAATGAATACTACACCACATCAATTCCCATTGTGAATCTACAGGGAGGGAGACCATCAGCAAACAATGCCTGTTTGGATGATTGGATGTTGATGATGCACCCAGACAGATACTCAGACATGGTGAAACGAGCAGAAGGTGTTCAGCAACACTTTTTTCGTGAGCTGAACACCTTCGGACATCAACGTGCGTTGGCTTTGTACATCCAACATCTGGGAATGAAAATTTGGCGTCCCAAGTGGTTGACCACATTTTTTGCAAGGCCCACCACCATTGAACATCTACCTGGCATCAATTTTGATGAAGGGTGGTGGCCTTGGTCACCAATAGGCACCAGCCCGGACTGTAACAGGTTGATTGCCTATTCCAATGCATGGGGCTCACTCCCATTGGGAACCAAACTCCGATTACTGAAGCGTTATAACCTGGGGATGGAAGATTGGAGAAATGAATTTCACTGGCGAAGACCTAAGAGACCTTCCCCCATTTCTGAATAGCCACATTGTATTCTTCTCCTGGCTGCTGATAGATGGCTTGCCGCATGGCCATCACACCTGCCTTGGTGCCCATGGGATGACCATGTAAGGCACCGCCCACATTGGCCATGTAATCCACACCTATCTGTTTAGTGATGGAATCCACCAATCCTGGATGCATACCACAACTTAATGCTGGAATCACATTGTAGTGTCTTAGGATGTTCAATGTGTCCAGGAAATTCTCATCCTGTTGCATGTATCCACCCACCATGCCAGCGTGAATACTATCCACACCCATCATACCTGCCAGTTTACAAATCACATTCCACTTGATGTGATAGGCATGATTGGGATTGGTCAACACACGATCCCCGCTTTTCTGAAAGTGAATGAACAATGGCTCATTCAATTCTCGGATTCTTTTGTAAGTACCCAGCCCAGACCAGAAATTCACATGAACTCCACGACCTCCCAGGTCATACACACGTTTGGCACGCGTCACCACATCATCACCATTGATGCAATAGCAATACACCACTTTGGTGTTTTCAATCATCTTGGAAATTTCTTTCACACGAAGTTCCAAAGGACATGAGCTGGGGTTGGCCATGATTTCATCTTCTTTGATGAAGTTCACACCACCTTCCACCATCTCACCTACAATCTTCTTCAACACTTCCACATCATTGGCCACCTTGGGCTTCACAATGCCGCCTAACAGGGGCTTGTTCCAGGTTTCTGTGAAAGTTCTGGTGCCACTGATACCAAATCTAGGCCCACGGAAATATTTTTCTTCCACAACAGATGGAAAGATGATGTCATTCAAATGACAACGCAGAATATGATTGATGTCCATCTGCCCACCCATCAATTGACATAGAATCTGCGAGACACCATCACCTTGCAAGTCAATGTTCTTCAGTGGAAAAGCAAATGCTACTTCACCCGCCAACTTGGTTTTCAGTTCCTGTTCATCAGCCAAGATGATGATGGAATGGTCTTGAAACAGTTGTTCAGTTTCCCAGATGCTTCGCATGGAAGGATTGCCTACACTTTGTCCTAGTGCCAGGTCCCAGGCTGCCTCACGCAAATTTTTGTTGGAAGCCAGAAAATATTTCACAATGAAATATTCTGAGCTGTTGAAATCAGGGTTGAAAATGTGCATGCCAATCTTCCTTACGGTAATGAAATTCTGTGGAATGTTCACAGTTGTATATATCATTTAAGGTAACATCCAGCAATCTGGTGTTCACCAAATGAAATAGTGCATTGTTGTTCACTGGAAACAAATGGTTGCTTCTGTTATCAAAGAAAGGTTTATTGTCTCGGTCTTTGATGCGTGTTTCCAGGTCAGACACTTTTTGTAATGCTGTCAACATGGGTCCTGCACGATGTTGTCTGGCAAAGATGCTAGGAATGTAATCATGGTCTTCAAATGTACAGATGTTAATCAACCGTTTGTTGTTCACCTGACACATCTGTTGCACATCCAGAAAACATTTCTCTGCCACGTATTGTTGTTGAGATTTGGAAAACAACCAGGGAAACACTTCATTACTTTTGGTGAGAAATGTTCTAACTTGTTGTTTGAATGGTGTGTTATCACCATTATTATTTTTCAAATATCCTGCCAAGGCAGCTGGATGCGACAACGTGGCAGAATATCCTTCAAAGGGAACATCCACAGGCACTCTGGTGTAGTCCGTCCAGGCAAAAACAATGGCATCAAATTCCTGAAATGTTTTCAGAAACAACTCAAAGGAATACCAGATGCAAGTGCCTGACTTGGCATAGTTGGTTACTGAATGATGTTGTTTCAAGGTATAGGTCCAGGACCTGGTGTCCCACAAATCCTCAGTGAAGTGAAAATCATTGTGTGGTGTGGGTGCAGCATAGCTGTCACCGTAAATGGCAATCTTCATTCATGTCCTCCATGATATGAAGATTATTTATCACCACCTCGGGTGTCTCCGAAGATGTAGGTTTTCACAGCATGACAAGTATGGCACAGAGTCATGAGATTGTTTTTATCGTTGTTCTTGTGGTCACCATCCAAATGGTCCACACTGAGGAATCTCTTAGGAAATTCTATGATGTGACATGGCACTCCCAACCACCCCTGGTATCTACCTTTGGCATTCTCACAATAATCCTTTCGATGATTCTTGTACTCCCACCCCTGAATACCTAGATTGCTGAAATGACAGGGAGCACAGATTTTTCGATAGTAACGTACTCCAGCTTTGCTGGTGTACATATACTGTTGAATGTTGTCACAGTCAGGATTCTCACAGGTGCCTTGGATTCTAGGCATAGGATGTTCAGCAGTCTATGAAGAACTTCAATCCTACTGATTCACAAACTTTCTGGATTTTCAAAATCTGGGACAATGTGATGGAAGGTGAAGATGTATTGTAAGACACTGAGGGCTTCTCCTGACCAGGCCTTTTGTAGCCACGAATATACTTGTTGTATGCACCCCTGTTGGAATGATACCCGCCGCCATCAACAAAATTTCTGTGACACAACTCGGCCGACCACCCTTCATCCATATGCTTCTTGTAGAACTTCTGCATCTTGTTAATGATGCCGGGGGTCCACTTGATACGCCGAACAGACATTAGAACCTGCTTACGCTTTCTAGCCATGTTCTTCTCCTTGTGTTGTGAAAGTAAACGGTCAGCTTCTGTATGATGCGAATGACATAACCACTCTACATTGTGTAACCAGGGATTTCTCCAATCACCATCTTTGTGATGCAACTGTACGTTTTTTCTAGACCCACATACTACACACACCTTAGGCTTCTCTGATGCTACTAGTTCCAGATACCAGGGTTCATTTCCACGTTTTCGTATTGTGTGCTCTTGTAATCGTTCAGCATAATTGTGTAACCGGTCGTCTATGTTTTTCATATCTCACCCAACATACTCTTTCACACGGCGCTGAAATTCACGGTCACGCTTGTGCGCACCATTTCTATTGGGCTCCACATATCGCAGATGGTCTGTGAGGCCACCCACCGCCTCACCATTCTTGCGAATGGGTTCCCAATTCTGAAACTCCTCGTACTCCTCGTCCAGATAATCCCACTTGCTCATGAGAAATCTCGCTCCTCGTCCTTGGTGATTAAATAGTAGCTGATGTGGGCATACATGGCAGCACCCAACACCACGATGGCAAACAAGCACAGCAATACACCTACCACTTTGAATAACATATTACACCCGCTTCCAAACCAAGTAAATCATAATAGCGAACCCGATGGCGGCAGACACCCAACCTGCGTTCCCACGGCTCAACCAAACACCAATGGCTTCCATTAGAACCCCCAGGTTGTCACAGCCTGACGCATCTTCTGCTGCTGTGGCGTGTGAGAGATGGTGACCCAGGCATCAGCAATCTCTGCCTCCACAATGTCATGAGCATACACACTGCCCATCTCTGTGACATAGCCTTCCACTGAAGCCAGGCGAGTGTTACCACGTGCATTGTCCACCAGAGTGGCATACCAACCGTTTGCCAGCTTCACACGGGTTCCCTTCTTCAGGTCATTAGTCTTAACTAAGCTCATCATCTGCGGTCTCCTTGGGTGGATAGAGGGCTTCCCAACAATCACGACACAACTGGCCTGCACCATTAATGTAATACAATCGTTTCTGGATGTCAAGTGTTCTGGGTGTACCAGTCACCACTTTACAGCTGATGCATTCCTCGTACAGCTCATGCTTGTGAATCTGACGGTGAATGAACATCCCGTCTGTCATGCCAAGTACTCCGCGGAGTGCTTGCACTTTCTCCGATAGGTAAACCCAGGGCAATCGCATGTCACCTTCCCATTGTCATAAATGTTCACGATATATTTTCCCACATGCTTCATCTTCACTTGAGGCTTCACCTGAACAGGACGAATCCAATCAATGTCATCCAATGTGGTACCATCAGGCACCACAGTCCAAGTGGGCATCACAATGGTCTTGCCACCTAACACAGCAATGGCAGGATTATGAATGCTGGTGATTGTAATCATACCATCACCTGCTGACCTTCGTAATGAGCCAGAGCCTGCACCTCGTAGTAATCATTCTCGCACTCCACGGTGCAAAACTCCTGGTTCTCATCAATCCATTCACCGCAGATGCAAAGCTTGGGATCCATCAGGTCTGGATTCATACATCCTCACGTTGAAGTTATACATGAAATATAACAAAAAAGGGGACCTTTGTCAAGTCCCCTTCTAAGTCATTGAAAATCAACAACTTACAGAATCATACGACTACCTACCAAGAGGAAATTCATGGGTTTTTGATCCTGCACAATCATTACACGATGGGCAAACGTAGCTCCGAAACGTTTGGTGACTTTGTAATCTAATGAATTACCCACCATCATGCTAGTGGCTTTGTTTGTGACCAATCGGGTCATGTCACTATATGACACAGGACTGGCCATCACAAAGAATTGTGGTGACAACACCATGCGTTCATTCAATGTGATGGGTGGGTGCATCCAGAAACCTACAAGACTTGTGGCATAACTGGTGCCACCATCAGGCATAAACAAAGCAATCATGCCGCCACTAACACCTGCCACACCCCAACGAGGATTGGGCTTCACCCAGGTGTATCCCACCAGGGTCATTTTGGTGCCTTTTAGATAGGCCACCGTGGCAGAATGACTGCCGATGCTCTTCAATTTACCTTTCTCAAAATGCATCTTGGTGTAACTGCCTGACACAGCAGCTTGATCCAATGTGGTCCAGATGATGGCAGTGCCACCATAACTCTTGTCGCCTGCCAAACTGCTTTGTGACACACCCACAGTGAACAAGGCTGTCAAACTGCCATCAGGATTTTGTCCTGCCGTGAGGTCTGATGCCACCATAACAGGATTCACAGCCTCAGATTTCTTTTTCTCTTCCTTCTTTTCTTCTTTTTTCTCTTCGGACTTTTCTTCAGATTTGCTTTCAGACTTGCTTTCTTCTGATTTGCTTTCTGATTTGGAATCTGAGGAGGATTCTGATTTGGCTTCTGTCTTGGTTTCTGCGGGCTTGGATTCACTGCTACTGGAGCTGGCAGGTGCTGGTTCTGATGATGAACTGCTAGGCGCAGGAGCAGAACTGCTGCTGGATGGTGCGGGTGTTGCTGGAGCGGCAGGAGCAGGAGTAGATGTGGCTGCTGATGTGGCAGCTGAACTGGCTGCAGATCCCGCAGCACTACTGGCTGCTGATGATGCCGCCGAACTGGCAGCGGCACTGGCTGCTGCTGTGGCTGCCGCAGCCGCGGCTTGTGTTGCCACACTAGTTGTGGTTTGTGTCACCACGGGATTGTTCACCACAGGGCAAGGCACGGTGGCTGTAACCTGTGCCACCCATGCCTGCAATTCTCCTGCTTGTGCTTGTTGTGCTGTAAATACTTTGGATGCCCCACGATACATCACCATGACACCTACACCATTCAAAGGAAATGTGGCTGTTTGAACAGTGTTGGTGCAAGGATCCACCCAAGTTTGTACCACAACTTGAGCCTTACCACAGCTCGTAGCTGTGAATAGTAAAACAACTAAAGCTGTAGCAAGATGTCTCATTTTCATGGCAACTTACGAAGTTTCTTTACACTATCTAATGGTACTTTGTGCATTTCAAATGACTTTGACCGTTCTGGCACATTTGGAAAGACATATGCTTCTGATTGTCCCTTGACCCAAATGACTTTCCAACAGTGTGTAGGAACCGCAACACGATTCATCTTTTGTGCTTCACCAACACATCCTGCCTTTACGATAACAGAATCATTTTCTACGGCAAGTATTCTGGTCCATTCTTCTAAGTTCTTCCATTGCCCACGATTCAAACCGGGATATTGTGGAGCCATGTTGGTGAAATAGAAACTTTCTGCCATATGTTTTTGATTACACCGTGCATCTGCTGCTGGTGAAATGTGTCCACGGTCAAATCCTGACTTCACATAATCTTCATCAATATCACTTTCCTTCTTTACGTTTGGGTCTGGAAGAAACTTGTCGGTGCGTTTTGCTGGATTTTTACATTCCAACTTGCTACGGGTCACTGTCCATTCCACAAGCACAGGATATTTCTTGCTCTTGGAAAACACAGATTCATAGTTTCCATGTTTCACACGAACTGTGTCTTGTGCTTCAATTGTACCTGCCAATAGGAACAACAATAAGAATTTTTTCATAAACAATTAATTTGCGAAGATTTTTTTACGAATCATTCTGGTGATAATTTTTGCTGATGCATCTTCCAATGCCTTCTTGGTTGATGTACCAATAGTGCTTTGATTGAACTTCACTTCACCGAAATTATCATCATTCATCAATGTCAATTCACGAACAGTAGTAGCCACACCTAAACCTGAACCTGTGAAGTATTCACCTGTTTCAGCATCCACAAACTTCACTTGCAACCCCAACCGTGTGACAACTTTGTTCTTCACGCCATCTTTTAGATTCACTGTTTCATCTTCTGACACAGAGAAATCATACACTTCAATGTAGGCAAAGTAGCGTGCCAACTTAATCTTGCCACGACCATCCAGTTTGTTTTCTGTGATACCTGATTGTGATGCTTGGAACTGCTTTACCATTCTGTTCTTGATTTCTGTCTTATCTTCTGTGAAGGTGAAACGATTAGTTTCTTCCAGAAATTCCACCACGATGTTGGTGACACCAAGTCCTACACGCTTGTCCTTCAGTTCTGGATACATAGCATACACTTCTTCGCTGATACCTAAACTTAATAGTTGAATGGGAACTTTTGGTCCTTCATAGTCCATCAAGGCATTGATGTCTGTCTTTTGTTCAAATGATGCACGATATTCTTCTGTCTTGGTGGTGCCTACTACCTGGGCTGATAACGCGGCAGGTAGTAGGAGTGCAATAATTAAATTACGCATTTTCTTCTTCCTTGGCAGCTTCTGCTTGTTTCACTGCTGTGGGCGAGAACTTTTCCAATCCTGCGATACCGAATGAACCCAATGTGATAATCATGAATGAGTTGTATACAAATTCATGAATTTCCAATGGTATACCCATGATACCTGTTACTAGATCCACAATAGAATACAATGTCATGACAGCAAATGATAGGAAACCAATTACTGTCTTTTCGTTATATTCATTGTTGTCCATGAATATTTGTGTGAAGGCTTTCATGTTAACCACCTAGTGTGTTGGAGAGTGATACACCATCTTCTTCATCCATCTTCTGCACTAACATCTTGTCCTTGTCGGTATCAGAGAACCAGTAGTCAATAATCTTACCGTATGACCCGATGAAGGCACCGAGCATTAGAAGAAGAAGTTCCTTCCATTCTCCGTCAATTGCTGTTTGATTATATACTGCCATGGTGATACCAGCCACAATCATCATGAATGTGATGAGAACAATTGCCGTGATGTTCCAACGGCGTGTCATAGTTCTGTTTAGCAGTTCTTGGAACTTGCTATCTGCTGATGGGGTTTTAGTTTCTTCTGTCATGGCGGCTTACCAAAGAGGTTCTTTCTTCAAGTGGTCGTCCTTCTTGGGAGCTGGCTTGGCAGGAGCTGCTGCGCCACCGCCTGAACCACCACCCTTCACTGTGTTGTTGTTTTCAAGATTGATAACAACTGGTGCCACTGCGGGTGCAGGAGCTGCTGCTGGTTCATCCCCACCCATCAATTGCTTACCAATGACGCCTGCAATAGCTGTCACGATGATGGTTACCAACCCGATAATGGCGTTTTTCAATCCACCGCCACCTTGTGCTTCTTCTGACATGATTACCTCCTAATGTTTAATGATAACGGGCACTTTGGTCATGTTGCCATTTGTGTCCATAAGGGTTAAATCGTAGGAACCATTGGTCACCTTTGAGTAATCCAATGTTTTCTCTACGGTGCTGCCGCCTGCTGTGAAACCATGATTATCCACCATCTCACCCTTGATGTTCACTAGTTGCAATGTGTACATAGCCCCAGGTGTCACATCTAATGTTACTTTTACTTTATCACTTACTGTCATGGATGAAAGACTTACAATTTTTGTTGAAGCTGATTCACGACCCATATATGTTTCATCAATGAACTTTGGGTTGGTGATGTAATTCGTATCAAAACATCCTACACAAAAAATAGCAATTACTGAGTATTGAAGGAGTTTTTTCATGGAGTCCGGAAGAAGTTTGCACCAATGAGCTTGATGACGGTGGTGTTGAGATTGACGCCTACTTGATTTCCTTTGTCATCAGCAGCATCCATGGTGGGACGAATTTGAACTGAAGTGTTCAGATCCACACCTGGTTGTAATGCTGAGAAATGTAACTTGAAAGGTACAAGGTTTTGTCCTGTCATAGTATTCTTCAAGTCACGGTCAAGAGCACCAAATCTAACAACATTTCCCATGGGATGAACAAATGACACCCAACTTGGAGTATTGATATCCATCTTTTCAAACTTCACTTTGGTTGCATCGTATTCCACTTCAAATTGCAATCCTGTCAACTTCAAAGTTTTAGTATCCACAGTGAATGGGATGGCAATAGTGTTACCTGTCACCACAACATTGTTTAGATTCACATCAATACTTCTGCCATCTGGAACCACCAGGTCACCAAACATATACATCGCCGCTTGTTGTTCTGTAGCTAATGAAGAATGTGAAAGGTTGACATCACCCTTCAACACATAATTTAATTGTAAACTTTGTTCTGCTGTTGTAGTTGTTTTATTTACAAAGTTGGTAGATAATGTTTTCCACGATGTAAAGTTTACCGCGT
>Ga0172372_10011090_pt1 | contig 11478 bp, 14 predicted proteins | sample LakKiv5m_2_FD_114544 | JGI IMG/M metagenome (GOLD analysis project Ga0172372, IMG submission 114544) | Freshwater microbial communities from Kabuno Bay, South-Kivu, Congo - kab_092012_9.5m | ecosystem: Environmental > Aquatic > Freshwater > Lake | place: Democratic Republic of the Congo... | reverse complement strand
TCTTGAATTATTTCCCATGTTATATTTGGATTTTTACTCAAACTGAAATAATTCCAAGGTTTATGTGGATTTGCTTGAACTATTTCCCATGTTATGTTTGGATGTTTACTTAAATATTCATAACTCCAAGGTCTACCAGAATTTGCTTGAACTATTTCCCATGTTATATTTTTATTTGAACTTAATTCATAATAATCCCAAGATTTATCTGGATTTGCTTTAACTATTTCCCATGTTATATTTTTATTTGAACTTAATCCACAATAATCCCAAGATTCATCTGGATTTGCTTGAACTATTTCCCATGTTATATTTTTATTTGAACTTAATCCACAATAATCCCAAGATTTATCTGGATTTGCTTGAACTATTTCCCATGTTATATTTGGATTTGCACTTAACAAATTATAATCCCAAGGTTTATCTGGATTTTCTTGAACTATTTTCCATGTTATATTTGAATTTTTACTTAACCAATTATATTTCCAAGATTTATTTGGATTTGCTTGAACTATTTCCCATGTAACATTTGGATTTGAACTCAACCTATAATAATTCCAACTAATATATGGATTATCCTTTACATATTGAAACCACTTTTCAGACCAATCATTTAAAAATTCGTTGTATAAATTCATTTTAGTTATTTATTTTTTAATTTAAATAATTTAATTTGTATTAATTTTATTTCAATTTTTTTATTTCAATTTTTTTTATTTTTATAAAAAAATAAAAAATATATTATCATTATTATTTAATTTCATCATCAAATGTTTCTGGATCTAAATATTTAAATTTTTCCCAATTTTTTGGGTGCCATACGTTTGCCATTAATTCCTCTTTTAATAAACTTTTTCTGAACCATTCTTGAAATCTTTTTCTTATATAATCCTCTCTTGCTTTATCCATTGTATTTTTAACTAATCTAATAAAATTCCATTTAATATGATAATTTTCTTGAACTATTTCCCATGTTATATTTGGATTTTCACTTAAATATTCATAACTCCAAGGTTCATCTAAATTTTCTTTAACTATTTCCCATGTTATATTTGGATTTGAACTTAAATTTTCATAATACCAATTTTTTTCTGGATTTTCTTGAATTATTTTCCATGTTATATTTTCATTTGAACTTAATGCATGATAATTCCAAGGTTCATTTGAATTTTCTTGAACTATTTCCCATGTTATATTTGGATTTTTACTTAAATAATAATATTCCCAAGGTTTATCTTTATTTGCTTGAACTATTTCCCATGTTATATTTGGATTTTTACTTAAATAATAATATTTCCAAGGTTCATGTGGATTTGCTTGAACTATTTCCCATGTTATATTTGGATTTGCACTTAAAATACAATAATTCCAAAATTTATCAGGATTTGCTTGAACTATTTCCCATGTTATATTTTTATTTAAGCTTAAATAATCATAATTCCAAGGTTTATCAGGATTTGCTTGAATTATTTCCCATGTTATATTTGGATTTGCACTTAACAAATTATAATCCCAAGGTTTATCAGGATTTGCTTGAACTATTTTCCACGTTATATTTGGATTTGCACTTAACCATTCATAATTCCAAGGTTTATCTAGATTTGCTTGGATTATATCCCATGTTATATTCAACTTTTTAGATAAAATATTATAATTCCAAGGTTTATTTGGATTTTCTTTAACTATTTTCCACGTAATATTTGGATTTTCACTTAATCTATAATAATTCCAACTAATATGTGGATTATCTTTTACATATTGAAACCACTTTTCAGACCAATCATTTAAAAATTCATTGTATAAATTCATTTTAGTTATTTATTTTTTAATTTAAATAATTTAATTTGTATTAATTTTATTTCAATTTTTTTATTTTTTGTTAAAATAAAAAAAATATATATTATTAATTTTCATCTTCGAATGTTTCTGAATCTAAATATTTAAATTTTTCCCAATTTCTTGGATGCCATACGTTTGCCATTAATTCCTCTTTTAATGAACTTTTTCTAAACCATTCTTGAAATCTTTTTCTTATATAATCCTCTCTTGCTTTATTCATTTTGTTAAAACTCAAATAATTGTAATTCCAAGATTGATCTGGATTTGCTTGAACTATTTCCCATGATATATTTGGATTTAAACTTATCATTTCATAATTCCATTTTTTATCTTGATTAGCTTGAATTATTTCCCATGTTATATTTGGATTTGCACTTACCCAATCAGTTATTTTTGTTTCGTGACTTTGCCAATCATAATTTAAATTTGATTGAATTATTTCCCATGTCATATTTGGATTTAAACTGAAATAATTATAATTCCAACGTTTATATGGATTTGTCTGAATTATATCCCAAGTAATATTTAAATTTAAACTTAATGAATCATAATTCCAATTTCTATTTGAATTTTCTTGAATAATTTTCCATGTAATATTTTGATTTTCACTTAAACATTCATAACTCCAAGGTTTATTTAAATTTGCTTGAACTATTTCCCAGGTTATATTTGGATTTAAACTTAAAGTATCATAATGCCAAGGTTTATCAGGATTTTCTTGAACTATTTTCCATGTTATATTTGGATTTTTACTTAAATAATAATAATTCCAAGGTTTATTTGGATTTTTTTGAACTATTTCCCATGTTATATTTGGATTTTCACTCAATATATTATAATTCCAAGGTTTGTCTGGATTTTCTTGAATTATTTTCCAAGTTATATTTGAATTTGCACTCAAGGAATTATAAGACCAAAATTTATCTGAATTACTTTTTATGTATTGAAACCATTTTTCAGACCATTCATTTAAAAATTTATCATATAAATTCATTTTAAATTATTTTTAATTATTAATTATTGTATTATTTTTATTTCAATTTTTTTAATGAATTATACATATCATACATTTAACAAATAAAAAAATTCTACTTATTAATTAATATTTGTGTAATAGTCAATAATACGATTTCTATCTGATACATCTCTAACTAATAAATTAATTTCATTCTCCATTTTACGCATTCTTATCTTATAAAATTCTAATTCTAATTGTAACATATTATTTGAAATTTCTTTATTTTTTAATTCTTTTTTGATATCTTTTATTTCATCTTCCATTTGGTCAACTTTTTGATTGCAACAATCTGATTGTAATCTTAATATGACATTTTCATGTCTCAATGTTTCACTTTCTTTTTCTAATAATTCATTTCTACTTTTATAGTACAATAATTGTATTTTGATCCAAGTATCTTCATTACTATCTTTATTTTCAGCGTCATTGAGTGAATTTGAAATTCCCATTATTCTTTCTTGATCATCTGTTTGTTCTTTAACATACCAAAATCTTTCAACTCCATTATTATCTCTGTAATTAAATTTATATTCTCCAAATCTTGTTTCTCCCAATTCTTGAAGAAATGTTTTTGCTTGTGGTGTATTATACCAGTGTTCAAATGTAACAATTGTGGAATTATATTGTCTGCTGCTATTATCTAATCTTTGAATAAATTTTATGTCTGAAATTCTACCAATGAATTTAAAACGATTTGCTATGAAATTTTGATTTTGATACATTTCAGTTCTTTTAATATAAATTTTCATGAGTGATGAATTATTTTTTACTGATGACATTTTTAATTTGTGTTTTGTTAACTTTTTGTTTGTTTGTATATTTTTAAAATATTTATAAAAAAGTATTTCAATTTTTTTAAATTTATTTAATTTTGTTAGCTAAGTTTGTTACGGAAAAAATTGAAATGCTTTTTTATAAATATTTTTTAAGTATAAAATACATAAATAAATTAAATTAGTAAAAATGAATACAAGTTTATATTTAAATGGTAAAAAAGTTAGCAGCGATGTATTAGAATATAAATATTACCAATTAAAACAACCAGATTTTATAATTTACAATGGTTATAAATATTCAATTGATTTTCAACATCATATAGATAATTTTTATTATTATGAAACAATTCAAAGGCAATCATATGACAAATTGAATAATGGAATAATTACAGATGAAGAATATTCAAATATTTGTAAAAAAATTGCTAATGAATTAATTCATCACAATTTAATTGATGAAGATGGTCATGTATGTGGTAAATATAATGTGGAAACAAAAATATATTATATTTATAATGAACGAATTAAATATCAAAATAAAATTTATTATATTGGTGATGAGTTAGGAAATACAAAAGGAATTTATAATTTTGCAAGAATGTGTGTTGGGTATTATGATATGATAAATAGTAAAATAGAATTAGATAGAATTTCAACAACAGATGATAATTTTGATGAATAATAATAAGTAACACAACTTTTTTTTATACTTTTATATAATTTAAAAGTATAAACACGAATATAAAAAATATAAATATATTTTTCAATTAATATTTATTTTTTATACATTAATGTCATTAAATATATGATATATTTTTTTATAAAATATAGTTTATTTTTATTTTTTTAAATGATCATTATTTGTTTGTGGTTCTTCAACTAATGATCCACCTCATCCTCCTCTCATATGACGAGTTCTACGATGAGAACGTCTTTTATGAGTTCTTCTTTTGTGATGACGACGTGATCGGCGATGTGTTTTTCTTCCCATTTTATATATATTAATATTCTGAAAAAAATATAATTTAATTTAAAAAAAAGTTTTTCTAAATTAAACAAAAAATAAAAAAATATTCTAAATTAAACAAAAAATAAAAAATATATTAATTAATTACTCAATTTCTTTTTAATAAAATTACAAATATCTATTCTATTTTTACTATTTTTCCAGATTTAAAGAATGCTACTGGTGTATCAAAATCTTCAATTGAAAATGATGTTTCATTTATATAATCATTTATTTCAAATAAATTGAATATTTCTTTATTTTCATCCATTTTTAATTTTCCATCTTTTGCATCTTTTGTCATTTGCATTATTTTCTTTTTATCTTCAAGTAAAATACCAAATCTTCCCGTACTAGTTTTAATTGTTCCATATTTAGTAATATCTTTTTCATTTTCTTCATCTTCATTTTCTGTTTGTTCTGTTTGTTCTGTAAAATTTGTATCAACTGATTTTGTGTCATCATCATCATCATTATCATTATCATTATCATTATTTTCGTCTTCATTTTCATCATTTTTAGTTTGTTCCATTTTTTTTGGTTTTCTACCAGTTGCTTTTTTTTCTCTTTTATACATAATTTTTTCAATTTCATTATCATTCAAATTTATATTATTTTTTCTTAAAATTTTGGAAAGATCTTCTGATGTAAAATTTTTTTTATCACAATAATCTCTAAAATATATTTTTTTTTCAATATTATCTGGAGTATTAAATTTATAATTTCCTCTTTTAAATTGTTGAATACGCATGCTAATATTTCCATGTTTTGGAATTCCATTTTCATTAATAGTTTTGCAACATTTAGAACAATAATCTGAATTTTTTGATTTTGAATTTACGCATTGATTATATAATGGATTTTTTAATGCTTGACAATTACTTTCAATTATTGTACTTGAAATTATATTATCATTTTCAAATACACACCAAAATGGTATTGGACATTCTGTTATTTTTCTTCCACTTTTTTTTGAAGTTTTAACTTCATCAAGTTGTGAATTATTATTGTTGTTTTTATTTTGTTGATTTTCTTTAATTATTTTTGGAACTCTATTAGGTTGTTTAATAATTTTATTCATATCAGGTTCTTCAAAATTTAATAATTCAATAATTTTTTTATATCTATCATTATCATCATTAATCATTGCAATTTCTTGAATATTTTCATTTATAATAGTTGCAAAATTTCTAATATTATTATGCCATTCTCCAATGAGTGTATTTAATATTGCTTGACTTATTGACATTTTACAATTAATTTCTTGAGACATTTGTTATTTGATGTTTTTTAATGTTTAATGTTTTATTGTTAATTTATATAAATTATTTTTATAAATCAATTTTTTTAATTTTTTCGCTTGAGCACATTGAAATGCTGTAAGTGTAATAGAATGAGTTTTATTTTTCATAAAAATAGCAGACATTAAATAACTAACAATGTATTTAAGTTGTTTTTAATAAATATAATATTTTATAAAATTATGCAAAATAAAAAAAAATATTTATTATTAGTTAGTATAATTTTACATGCATTCATTCTTCATTTTATTCAATATCTCTAAATGTTTCTGGATCTAAATATTCAAATTTTGCCCAATTTTTAGGATGCCACACATTTGCCATTAATTCTTCTTTTAATTCACTTTTTCTGAACCATTCTTGAAATCTTTTTCTGATATATTCTTCTCTTGATTTATCCATTGGATTTAAACTTAACCAATTATAATTCCAATTTTTATCTAAATTTTCTTGAACTATTTTCCATGAGATATTTATATTACAACTAAATCCTCCATAATGCCAAGGTTTATCTAAATTTTTTTGAATTATTTCCCATGTTATATTTTCATTTGAACTCAATGCATAATAATCCCAAGGTTTATCTGGATTTGCTTGAACTATTTCCCATGTTATATTTGGATTTAAACTTAAACTATAATAATCCCAAGGTTTATCTGGATTTTCTTGAACTATTTTCCATGTTATGTTTGGATTGTAACTTAATGCTTCATAATCCCAAGGTTTATCTGGATTTAATTGAACTATTTTCCATGTTATATTTTTATTTGAACTTATCCAATGATAATCCCAAGGTTTGCATGGATTATCTTGAATTATTTTCCATGTTATAGCTGAATTACCACTTAAGTAAAAATAATTCCAATCTTTTTTTGGATTGTTTTTAATCATATCCCATGTTATATTTTTATTTTCACTTAAACATTCATAATTATTGAATTTATTTGGATATTTTTTAATTATATTATGTGGTATATTTGAATTTTTTCCTAAAGATTCATAATTCCAGTCAATTTGATTATTTTCTTTAATTATTTTCCAATTAATATTTGGATTCAAACTTACATACCAATAATCCCATTCTTTATCTAAATTTTCTTGAATTGTGCTCCATGTAATATTTGAATTTTCACTTAAAAATTTATAATTCCAATTTTTATCATCATTATTTTTTATGTATTGAAACCACATTTCAGAGTATTCATTCATGAAAATATCATACAAACAATTTGCTTGTATATTATTTTCATCAGATAATTTTTTTGCTTGATTTTTTAAATTTAACAATTCATTTTCTAATTTTTTTATTATTTCATTCAATAAAATTAATTTTTTATGATTATCATTGTAATTTTTAAATTTGTTATTGCTTTCCATTTTATTACTTTTAATGCAATTAATATTTTAATTAAATAAAATCAATTTTTATTTGAATATTTGTATGCTTGATGGTTCAAATATATTTTTAAAAATTGAAAAAATATTTTTAAGGAAAAAAATTATCATCACAAAATTATTATGGATAAAAAAAAATATAAAAGTATTACATGGCATGTTAAATTAAATCATTTTATAGAAACTGATTGGAACTACAATTGCTGTCAATATATTCACTCAAATGGTATGCAATGCAATAGGCAATGTTGTGATGATGTCATAAATTTAGAATATTCAAATATATATTGTAGGAAACACTATAAATTTGTTAAATTATTGTTAAAAAATGAATAATTATCAAGAATTATTAGAAATGAAAGTACTTAGATATTTAATGATTAAATTGAAAAAATTAATGATATATTTTTTATTGTTACCCATTTTAAAATAAAATTGATAAATTATCATCGTCTTTATTTATGTCTAATAGATAATTGCATATTAACATATTTATTCATATCGGATTGTTGCATATTATATAATGTATAATTATATATTTATAAAAATAAATAAAAAATATTATTATTATTACTCAATTATTGTTAAACTTTTACACCCTTGAAGATTTAAAATCGCACCTTTTATTTAATTTTCTACTATTGGAACAAATTTATCAATGTTATTATGAATAAATGAGATTTCAACTAAACTAACCAAATTATTTTTTTTAACATATTCTTCACGCTGGAGAATATCACGACATAAATGACGTTTATCTCGTTTTTTAAGCCCCCTTATGGAAGGATTATAAACACAATTAAAACATACAGGTAATTGATTCCTAATATGCTTTGGACCAGCACAGTTTAGGTATCCCAAATTTATAACTTTAAATTCTTCTCTCGTTATAAAACCTTTTTCACAAAATTTACATTTAAATACTTTATATTTTTCGTTGTAAGGACTAGCAATTTCATAATGATAATTAAATAATATTTGTTTAATTTTTATGTATTCATCTAAATATTCTGTTTCCTTATTTATTACTTCTTCTTGTATTACTTCTTCCTTCTTTTCTTCTTGTATTACTTCTTCCTTCTTTTCTTCCTTCATTACTTCTTCCTGTATTACTTCTTCTTGTATTACTTCTTCCTTCTTTTCTTCTTGTATTACTTCTTCCTTCTTTTCTTCCTTTATTACTTCTTCCTGTATTACTTCTTCTTGTATTACTTCTTCTTGTATTTTAGTATAAAATAATTCTGTTTGTTGATTATATTGTTGTGAACATCTCCAACATTCTTGTCGTTTTAAAAACAAAAACCCTTCTTTAATTAATACATCAGGATGTAAAGGACAATATCCTTTGTTAAATACATGTTTAGAAAATGAATGTTTTGTATCTTCAGCATAATGAGGCTGATAATTGAAGTTAAACGCAAACGACATTTGATATTATACTTTTGTAATATAATTTATATTATAAAAGTATTTCAATTTTTATTTATATAAAAAGATAAAGGTGCGGTTTTAAATCTTCAATGGTGTAAACTAAATTCTATTTATTTTCTAACACGACATTTTGCAATTGAAACACCACGTGGTCTTTTAGCGTAATTATATTCTTCATCACTATCAGCACCTGCGTATGACGAAACATGAACACGATATTCAATGGGTATTTGTTCTTCTGAATTAAAATCTTCCAAATGATTAAATTTGTTATTTCTATATTTTTTGGCTTTATTATGTTGGTCATTTAAATCTGGTGATATTTCTAAGAAATAATTATATGCATCTTCATAATTTTCAAATAATGTGCAATATGGAGTTACTAAATCATTTGGTGTGCTATTACATCCATATTCTGTTACAACATACATATATATTGATTCCATTTTTTAATTGTTTTATGAACTAATTTTATTTGTTTTATGATGTGATTAATTTAAATTAAAAAATAAAATCAATTTTTTAATTATTAATTAAATTATTAGCATAGCAAAAGTAAATTCATTGTAAAAAATATTTTTTTATTTATTTAAATTATGTAATGTTAAAAGATTATGTAATATGTATTCCCAGTTATAAACGTGCTGAAATTTGCAATAATAAAACATTGAATGTATTGCATTTACATCATATAAATTCTAATAAAATATATGTTTATGTAGCTAATAAAGAAGAATATAACACATATAAAAATGTATTGAATAATAATTTATACAATGAAATGATAATAGGCCGAAAAGGATTAGTACAACAAAGAGAATTTATAATGGAACAATGGGGTGAAGGAAAACATATTGTTTTTTTAGATGATGATATTGAAAGTATTGATTTATCACTATCAACATTATTTAAGAATAGTAGTTTAGATCATTTTATAAAAAAAGCATTTGAAAAATGTAAAGAATTAAAATCATATATATGGGGTGTTTATGCAGTTTATAACGAATTTTATAGAAAAGATAAAAAAGAATACACAACACAATTGAATTATATTGTTGGCGCATTTTATGGAATAATAAATAGGCCAAAATTAAATTCAATAAAATTAAAAATAACAAGAGAAAATGGTCAAAAAGAAGATGTTGAAAGAACATTAAAATATTTTATAAATGATGGAATAGTGTTAAGATATAATAGAATTGGATTTAAAACTAAATATTATGGAACAACTGGAGGTTTAGGAACACTGGAAGATAGAATAGATGCAATGATGAAAGCAAGCAAAAAATTGGAAGATAAATATGGTGAATATGGATATATAAAAGTAAGAAGTAATGGAATAACAGAATTTGTGTTAAGAAAAATAAATAGTAAAAATGACAATAAAACATTAAAAAAAACAAAAAACAAAAAAGCAAAAAATAAAAGCAGAAAAATGAAATAAAATATATGTGTAAATTTAATGTTAAAAGTTTTATGAATAATTTTTAACAAAATAAAATATTAATTATTTAATTTTATTAAATTATTTATGTCAGGTATATGCCTTTGAATTATATTCAAATGTTCTTGTGTCCAATAGTATGCTTTCCATGGTTTATGAATTCCTACAGATTTATCACAAAATGATGATTCGACTGAAAATAATTGAGATTCTTCAAATGATGGCTTATTTAAAATTATATCATTATTATGAATTAAATTAGAAAAAAATAAATCTTCATTGTAACTCAACATTTTATTTTTATTTTTAAAAAATTCACCATTTTTTAATATTTCAAGCATTTTACTTTTACGTCTTAAGGACAAACCTCCATTACCGCATTTATAATTTATATTAGAAATATGACTATTTACCCAAGGAGCACCAACATAATCATAAATCATGTAATTATAAATATTGTTGGAATATAAATCAGATAATAATGTATCTGTTTGAAATACTAAAAACATTTCTGTATCTATATATGTGTAAGTATATTCACTATACATAAATAAATTATATTCATTAATGGTTAAATTATCTACTTTTATATGTTTTAATTTTATTTGCCTATGATTAAATTCATCTTGATTTATTATATTATTTATAAAATTTAAATTATTATTTCCATGAAATATTAAAAATTGCCAATCTTCATTTAAATTTTTATTAAAATTTTTTAAAACTAATTCTAATGCTGGATGACATCTAGGTTCTATTATCATTGCTGTATATTTGCAGTATAATGGTTTTTCCATTAATAAAATATCATAATTAATATTCCACATTGATAATTGTTTAATTATTATTTCTCTAAAATTTTCACCTTTATCATTCCATATTATTACAATATTTCCTTCATTTTTTAATTTATTTAAGTAGTTAATTTGTTTATTATTTGGTATCATTTTTTCAATTTCATTTTCATTTATATTTAAAATTAAATCATTTAAATTTATAAAATATTTATTTACTACAACCATATTATAATATTATAATATTATAATATAAATAATGATACATTTAAATATAATATTAACTTTTATTTAATATTATTATTTAGTGCATAATTCATTTTTTAAGTTATAAATATAAATGAAAAAAGATTTCTTATTAATTACTCAAAAACATGCGAAGCGCGGGGTACGCGTAGGGGTTTACCCCTCGCCTTATTAATTACTCAAAAACATGCGAAGCGCGGGGTACGCGTAGGGGTTTACCCCTCGCCT
>Ga0172372_10011089_pt1 | contig 11478 bp, 8 predicted proteins | sample LakKiv5m_2_FD_114544 | JGI IMG/M metagenome (GOLD analysis project Ga0172372, IMG submission 114544) | Freshwater microbial communities from Kabuno Bay, South-Kivu, Congo - kab_092012_9.5m | ecosystem: Environmental > Aquatic > Freshwater > Lake | place: Democratic Republic of the Congo... | reverse complement strand
GGCGCGGGCGCGGCGGCCATGGCCGAGCTCGAGCGCCAGGCGCACGACTGGTCCGCGGGGCGCCCGCTCGACACGCGCATCTTCCGGCGCCAGTACCTCTTCAACCTCTTCAGCCATGACAGCGCGGTGGGCGAGGACGGGCAGAACGAGGAGGAGCGCAAGCTCGTCGACGAGACGCGCCGCATCTGGCGCGACCCGGACGTGTGCGTGTCGGCCACGTGCGTGCGCGTGCCGGTGCTGCGCGCGCACAGCGAGAGCATCAACCTCACGTTTCGCACGCCGATATCCGAGGAGCGCGCGCGCGAAATCCTTGCGGCGGCGCCCGGCCTGCGCATCGTCGATGACCGTGCGGGAAACCGCTTTCCGGAGCCGCTCGAGGCCGCGGGCCGCGACGAGGTGCTGGTGGGGCGCATCCGGGCCGACCGCAGCCAGCCCGCAGGGTTCGGCCTCAGCCTCTTCGTGAGCGGCGACCAGATCCGCAAGGGCGCGGCGCTCAACGGGATCCAGGTTGCGGAACGGCTGCTCGCGCGGTGACGCGCGCGGGCCCGGCGCGATTGGCCTCGCCGCGCGATCACTTCCTCTGCATCTGGAGCTTCTTCGTCTGGCCGTCGACCAGCGCGCGCCACACGGGCGCGCCGCGCCACTCCTTGTGGTTGCTCGACTTCGCGCTGAGGAGAAAGGGCTCCATGTCGGGCACGTCGACGGGCCCGGTGCGGCCGTCCGCGCCGGTGACGCGCGACCATCCGTTCGGGTTGGGCGGCAGCCCGTCGCGGCTCTCGCCCAGGCGAACCTCGGCGCCGGGAAGCGGCGCGCCGCTCTTGGCGTCGACCACCAGGAAGTCGACCTTCTTGGTGCGCAGTGCGCGCATCGGCATGTCGACCTCGCGCGGCCCGTCGATGGTTCGCCCGTCGATCTCCAGCACGCGGTCCTGGTACCCGGCCATGCGCAGCGTGAAGCGGTTGCGGAAGCCCGAGACCTGCTCGAGCGAAGCCTGCCCGTCGCCGTCGGTCTGCACGCGCTGCAGCGGCGGGAATCCCCAGTCCGCCTCGACGCCCGGCTGCGGCAGGTAGAGGAACGTGGCGCCGAACGCGTCGACGCCCGCGAGCGGCCGCTTGGTCTCCGTGTCGACCGCGCTGAAACGGATCGGCTCGCGGCGCACGGGGCGGAACGCGACGTCGTAGCCGTTCCCCGGCTTGGGCTTGATGTCGCGGAACTGGATGACGTGGTCATAGCCGCCCGCGTCGGGCGCGATGGACGGGTTCGGGACCTCGAACACGCCGAAGAGCACCGGCTCGTACCCCGCGCGGAGCATGGTGAGCGTGGTGTTGGCCGAGCCGACCATCACCTCGGCGCTGCCGTCGGTCCCGGTGTTCACGAACTTCTTGCCGGGGAAGAAGCGGAACAGGCCGAACACGTGTCGGTAGACGCGCACGTCGGCGACGGGGTCGCGCGCGCCCTCGGTCATGGCGCGCACGACGATGGGCTTTCCGCACCCGCCGAGTGCGAGCGATGCCGACGCGGCCACGCACGCCGCGGCCCGCGCCGCGACGCGAACGACGGACCGTGGGAGGGAAGACCGCTCGATGGGCACGGGGACCACGCTACTGCACGCCGCCGGTGCCCGGCGTGAACGCGACGCCCGCGGGCTTCGGCATCGGGTTGGTGTCGTAGCCGAGCTCGAGGAGCGCGGCCTCGACGCGCTTCGCCGAGTCGAACGAGCCCTCCCAGACCAAGAGCTCGACGCGGTGCGTGGCGGCCGGGGCGTCCGCGAGCAGCGCCTCGACGGCGGCCTTCGCGCCGGCCGCGTCGCGGACGTCGGTGCCGCCCGTGGGCGGGAGCACCTGCTTCATGTCGGCCGTGACGCGGATCCGCGAGAGCCGTCCGCCGTTCAGCGCAAGCACCGCGGACGGGCGCGCGTCGGTCTGGAACCGGCTCACGCGGATGAAGCCGCTCGCGCTCGAGCGCACCTTGTCCTTGGCCTCGCGCACCTGCGACACCAGCCGCTCGAGCGTGCGCAGGTCCTCGGCGAGGAGCGCGGACGCATCCGCCACCTTCGCGTCCCTGCTGCGGGCGGTGGCCCGCAGCGGGTCGAGCTCCTCCTCGAGGCGCTGCACCGCCTGCATGGCGGCCTTCCAGCGGGCGGCGAGCTCGGGGTCCCCCGTCGGGGGGAGCGCCTGCACCTGCTGCATGAGCTTCCGCTCCTCCTCCTCGAGCTCACGGAGCTCGGCTTCCTGCGTCGGCGGCACCGGCGACGGCTCCTCGCCCGCGCGGCCGAAGAGCACCACCATGAGCAGGATGAACATCACCACGCCGAGCGCATTCGTGATGGCGTCGAGGAAGAGGTCGAGCGGGTCACCCGCCATCGAGGCGGATTTCCGGCGGCCCCTGCGCCTGCGGCGGAGGCTCATGGCTTCGCCCCCCCGGGGGCGTCCGCGTCGCGCTGCATGCGGTCGTCGCCGGCCGTGCGCGCCGCATCGAGGAAGCCACCCTCGCCCTTCGCGTCCCACAGCTGCCAGCCGACCTCGTACCCGCGCTTGAAGAGGGTGCGCCGCAGCTCCTCGAAGCGCGGGATCGCGTCCTCGTGCACCAGGATCACGGCGAACGTGGTGTCGGGAAGGCGGTCGCCGAACGTGCCGACGAGCCGGCGCTCGGCGTCGGGGTCATCGAGCCTCGCCACCAGCCGGGGCGTCATCGACGAATCGAGCTCGCCGACGGCCAGCCACCTCGGGGCGACCTCGACGAACACCGGCGTCTTCGCGTACTTGGCGCCGGGCCGGAAGCGGACGCGCTCGCGCATGGCCTGGTCGTCCGCGGCCGAGCGCGCGCGCGCGAGCTCCTCCTTGAGCGTCTCGACGCGCGACTCGGCCTCGGTGCGGTCCTTGGTGACGCGCGCGAGGTCGTCGTCGGCCTTCGTGATCCGCGCGCGCGTGCGGTCCGCGTCGAGGGCCATCTGGCGCTGGCGCTCCTCCAGGAGGTCGACCTCGTTCCGCGTCACGTCGACGCCGCCGCGCCGCTCGTCCAGGCTGCGGCGCAGCGTCGCGATGCGCTGGCGCAACTCCTCGATGCGCGCGGTGCGGTCCTGCGGGACCTCGGGGGTCCCCTTCCCGGGGGTCACCTGCATCACGTCGGACAGCCCGTCGATGGCAAGCAGCAGCGCCACCATGATCAGGATGCCCGTGAGGCATGCCATGATGTCCTGGAACGAGAAGAGGCTGAGCGGCGCTTCGTCGCGCTTCTTGCGGCGCCCCATGGGTCACTGCCAGTCGGTGAGCTTGAGCCGCGAGAGCACGTGCTCGGTCGTGTAGTCCGAGACGCCGTCGAGCAGCGCCTCCTCGCGCTTGAACACCCACGTGGAGAGCAGCTGGATGGTGACGGCCGCGAGCAGCGCGACCAGCGTGGTCTCGAACGCGGTGGCGAGGCCGCCCACCACGGGGGCCAGCTTGCTCTTGATGCTCGCGGCGTCGCTTCCCGTCTGGTTGAGCACGTCGGTGAATGATCCGATCGCCTGCGACAGGCCCACCACCGTCCCGATGAACCCGAGGATGGGGATCGTCCAGATCAGCGCGCGGATCACGGTGTAGCTCGAGTCGATGGCGCTCGCGTCGGAGTCGGCCTGGCTCTCGAAGACCGCGCCCACGTCGCGCACCTCGCCGATGTTGCCGAGGTTCGAGAGCGCGAGGTCGATGCGGCGGAAGAGCATGAAGTCCTTCGGCCGCTCCGCCGCAGCGCGGATGCGCTGCAGCACGTCGCCCGCGGTGCCGGGGCTCAGCACGAAGTCGCCGCGGCGGGGCACGATGTCGACCGCGCGCAGCGCGCGCATCTGGATCGAGGTCTTCACCCACTTCGCGTAGAGGATGCCGAGGCACCAGAACGTGAAGAAGAGCACCGCCCAGTTCGTCCAGCAGCGGTTCATCATCTTGAGGAGCTCGCTGTCGGACCCGAGCACGGCGAGCAGGACGCCCGCGAGGATGGTGAGCACCGCGGCCAAGCCGAGCCAGAGCGGCGCGTTCGCCACCGTGAATCGGCCCGAGGACAGCCCGACCATGCACTCGACGTCGCCGGCGCGCGCGTCGAGGCGCGCGTGGTGCGCGGCGCCCTCGCCTGCGGGCATCGCGCGAGGCGCGGCGCGGCGCGTGCTCGGGGTGCGGGCGGCGGGCGATCCGGGCGGTCCGGGGGTTCCCGGCGAGGGCTGCTGCATGCGTTCGTGCTCCTAGTGGGGACCGAGGGTATCAGGCTGCGCCGCCGCGCTGGACGCCCCGTCGCGAACGGCGACGAAGATCGCAAGCCCCAGCGAACCGAGCCCGAGCGTCGCGCCCGCGATGAGCGCACCGAGCCCGTGCGGCCGCAGCGACCGCCCGCCCGCACTCTCGACCGCCACGAGCAACGCGCTCGCGGCGACCAACGGTGCCGCGGCGGCGCACCACGGCGCCCACTCGACCGACGGAAGCGCCGCGGAGGCCGCGAGCACGGTCGCCGCCGCCGCCACCGAGGCCGCCCGCGCGGGCTCGGCCGGCAGGAACACGAGCACCCACCCGCCGATGACCGCGAGCGCGGCCAAGGCACGCAGCGTCAGCGCGATCGCGCCCTCGCTCCACCACCACCCGACCGCGCCCGATGCGTCGCGCCAGGTGGGAAGCGCCAGCACAACGGTCGCGAGCGCGAGCGCCGAGATCACGGCGGGCCGCACCAGCGCCGATCCGCGCCGCGCCGCGCGCGGCGCCGAGGGAAGTTCCAATGGCTCGCCGTCCGGCAGGTCGCCGAAGCGGTCCTCCTCGGCGTCCGGCTCGACCGCGAGCGCGGGCCCCGACACCACCGATCCGTCGGCGTTGAACACCGCGCGCAGCGTGGTGGCCGGCACCCAGGCGGAGCCGTCGGCGCTCACGGCGTGCATGCGCGTGAGCGCCTTGCGGCGCGCCATGGTCCGCAGGCGCTCGGCGTCGAACGGCCCGCTGCGCCGGCCCGCGAAGCGCACGAACCACGGGCCGCGCGCCATCCGGTCGGCGCTCCCGTCACGCGCGTCGGGCGTCGACGCGGGGTCGGGCTCGAGCCAGTCGGACCCGTCGTCGGTCATCGCGCCGCCCCCGATCGGGTGCGGAAGAGCATGGTCCCGGAGGGAAGCGCCCGCGCGGCGGATTCCCACGCGACGCTGCCGCCCGCGCCCACCGTCCCGACCGTCACCACCGCGGCCGCGGCGTCGCCCACCGGTGGCTCGGCGGCGAGCAGGACGGTGCCCGCGGCCGGCGCGGCGCCGGGAGCGGTGAGGAACGCGGGGGCGCCGTCGCGCTGCACCAGGACGCCCGCCGCGGCGTACGACGTGGCGAACGGCATCGACGCGTCCTTCAGGAGGCCCGCGCACGCCTTGCGCCACGCGTCCACCTGCAGCGCCTCGCGCACGGCAGCTGCGGCGGCGGCGCTCTTCTTGCGCGCACCGGTGTCGAGCGGGTCGAGCCAGTCGATGTCGTCGGGCTTCTCGCGCGCCAGTCGCTTCGAGGCGGCCTCGAGCTGCGGGCGCATGGCCTCGGGAAGCTCGGGAATCGCCTTCTCGACCACCGACCGCGCGACCGAGACGAGGATCGCGCCGTCGACCGCGTCGCTTGCGCGGATCAACTCGAGCGCGCCGAAGAGCGCGGCCACGTCGTTCGGGGCCTTCTCGTCGTCGGCGAGGAACTCGCGCAGGCGCACGGCCATCGCCATCTGCGGCGACTCGACCTCGGAGCGCACCGCGGACTTCTGGAACTCCTCGATCGCGTCGACCATCTTGCCGTCGACGCGCCCCTTCGAGACCGTGACGAACTTGCTCTCCTTGCCCGCGGGCTTCGGCTGCCACGGGGTGCCGCGGGGGTCCTTCTGGCAGTACCAGCGCGTGCCGTCCGTGCGCTCCACCATCCAGTACGCGAACGGCGTGCCGGTGGCGAGCCCCGACTCGAGCTCGACGCGCCACGTCGGGGCCGGCTGCAGGAGCGACTTCAGCGACTGGCACTCGCGCGCGAACGGCGTGGTCGGGTGCGACGCGACGTACGCGTCGAGCGCGGCGATCGCCGCGTCGCGCTCCTTCTGCGAGGCGCGGGCCAGCGCCGCCGACGGGCGCGGCGCGATCGACGAGAACGAGAGCAGCGCCTCCCATCCGGCGCGCGCGAGCGCCGCCTCGGAGAACGCCTGCGCCTCGGTGGCGTCGGGATGCTCGCGCGCGAACGCCGCGAGCGCGTCCGCAAGCTGCTGCGGCGAGGTGCTCGCCGCGCCGAGGTCCGCGATCCGTCCGGAACGGCTGGCGTCGCGGCGCGCGCCGGCCACCTTCGAGCGCTGCGTGGCGATGAGCGTCATCGCCGTGGCCGCGTCGCGCTCGACCTCGGGCAGGTCGCCGTAGTTGCGCCGGATGTCGGCGAGCGAACCCTCCCATTGCGCGAAGCGGCCGTCCCACGACGGGTCGGCGCCGGGCGAGGCCTCGGCCACCTGGTGCGCCACCTCGCGCACCTTGGCCAGCCCCATGCGCACGCGCTCGGCGCGGCGCGACTCGAGCGCGGCCGCGCGCGCGCGGACCCACTCCGACACGCGGCGCTGATGGTCCTCGGTGCGCACCAGCGCCTTCGCCTCGTCGACGCGCTCGGGCCGCGCGGTCTCGGCGGACGGGTCGCCGGCCTCGTCCATGAGCGACCTGAACCGGCGGTCCGCGTCATCGATCGCCGCCTTGGCGTCGGAAAGCCGCTTGCGCGCGGCCTGGACCGCCGGGTCCGCCGCGCCTTCGGCCGTTCGCTCGGCCTCGGCGAGGTGGCGCTCGGCCTCGTCGAACCGCCCGGCCTCGACGCTGCCCGCCGCGGCGGTCGCCGCGGCCGCGACGCGGGCGGACTCCTCGCTGCTGCGGACCAGCATCACCGTGGCCACGGTCCCCGCGGCGATCAGGAGCACCACGGCCGCGACGGCCGCGATGCGCCGCACACGGATGCCGCGCTCAAACGCGTCGATGCGCCGCTCGGCGGCCGCACGCACGTCCTCGGGGACGCCCTCGACCGTCTGCTCCGCGGCGCGCAGCGCCTTGCGGAGCTGCGGCAGGGTCGAGGACTCGTCCTGCGCGAGACGGTCGAGCTCGGCGACGCGGTCCTGGTTCTCGCGGCGCGCGGACTCGTGGCTCTCGCGGGCGGCCAGCCACCGCTCGACCTCGTCGATGCGCGCGATGAGCTCGCCGGGCATGTCGCCGCCGAGGCCGAGCAGCCGCTGCTCGACCATGCGCGCCTGGTCGAGCTCCGTGCGCACGCCGAGCTCGTTCTCGGCCGACCACTCGGCCTCGAGCCGGCCCACGACCTGGTGCGCCTCCTCGACGGCGCGCGCGGCCTCGGCGCGGTCGAGCGTGACGCGCAGCTGCGCCGCGAGCCGCGATGCGCCCGACCAGTGCCACTTCCCGTCCTCGAGCCGCTGCACGCACTGCGCGGCATCCTCGAGGCGGCCCTTCGCGAGGTCGTCCTCGAACTGCTCGCCGAGCTCGTCGGCCACCACGGGCTCGAGCGCGGCGCGGTCGTCCTGCCACGCGGGGTTGTCGGGGTCGCGCGAGACGAGCTCGCGGAGCGTCTCGAGCCGGTGCCACGCGGACGCCTCCGAGAGCACCAGCCGCCGCATCAGCGCCAGGCGGCTGCGCAGCGGCGCGGTGAACGCGATGGCCTCCTCGATCTCGCCGAGCGACTCGACCGAGACCTCCTCGGGGACCGGCAGCCGGTTCTTCGAGCAGAGCGCGCGCCACTGGCGCATCACGTCCGTGTCGAACGCCGACGCGAGCTCGAACACCGAGGGCTCGGCCTCGGCCTCGGCGCACGCCTCGAGACGCAGGCCCTGGCGTGCGTAGTCCACCGCGCGCTGCACGCGACGGCGCAGCGCGGTCGACTCCTCGGAGATGCGGTACGCCAGCTCGCGGACCTGCGCGTCGTCGCGCAGGCGTCCCGTGACGACCGATCGGACCGATTCGAAGAGTTCCTGCTTGGCGGACATGGTCACCTCGCCTCGATGGTCAGCGTCGCAAGCGTACGTCCGCGCGCGTCCACGACGCGCAGGGCCGGCACGGGCGACAGGTCCTTGCCGGGCGTGGGGTTCCCGAGCGCCTTCAGCTCGTCCTCGAGCGCGGCGATCTCGCCCGCGACGATGCGCTGCTCGGCCGGCGAGCGGCGCGCCTGCTCGCGCTTGCGCTCGGCGATCTCCTCGCGGAGCCCCTCGGCCTGCACGCGCACGGGATCGCGCCACTCCACCGTGAGCTGCTGCGTCCGCGCGTCGTGGGACACCGAGATCTCGCCGTCCTCGGAGAGAAGGGTCGCGATGCGCTCGGCCTCGGGAGCCTGCAGCGCCCAGCCGGACGGCCCGTCGGCCTCGCACCGGAGCGCCGTGCCCGGGGGCACCACGAGCCGGAGCTTCACGGGCTGCCCCGCCTTGAGCACGGCGCGGAGCTTCGGCGGCGGTGCACACACCGTCCGCTCGGACCCGTCGACCAGCTTCACCGAGAGCCGCGCGGCGGGGAGCGCAGCGTCGGCGTCACGCAGCGCCTCGCGCATGCGCACCGCGCCCACGCGGCTCCACCGCCACTCGATGACGGGGCCGTTCCACGCGAAGGTCCCCAGGAGCACCTCGCGACCCTCGGGATCCTTGGCGCGGACCTCGATGCCGTTGCGGACCGCGCGCGTCGCGATGCGCTCGGGCGACCCGACGAGCTCGAGCGACACCGACTCCACCGCGACCGGCAGGCGCGCAAGCTGCTTCGACGAGGGAACCACATCCTCCATCGCGTCCACCGTGCGGGCGAATGCCGCGGGGTCGAGGGCGATGGTGGCGGGCGCCGCGACCGGCGCAGGGGCGGATTGGGGAGCCGGTGCGGAGGCAGGCGCCTGCACGGGAGCCGTCGGCGCGGTCGCCAGCATCGCGGACGTCAGCAGCGTCGCGATCACTTCGGGCCTCCCAGTTCCGGCAGCTTCATCGGGGCATCGAGCAGCACGGCCCCGGACGGAAGCGCCACGCGCACGGTGAGGTCGAACGACTTCGGTTCGGGCTTGAGCTCGCTCAGTTCGCGCTGGAGCGGACCGCGCGCATCGGGTTCAAGCAGCATCATTCGCTCGGAGACCTCCGCCCGGCGCGCCGCGGCCTTCGTGTCGCTCTTCACGGCGATCGAGATGCTGCCGTCCCCGGCCACCGTGCGGAGCGCGCTCACCTGCAGGAGCGCGGTCGCCTGGAGGATCTCGTTGGTGCCCGCGGCGACCACGCACTCCGCACGCACGGTGCGCGCAGGGCCCTTGCCCGAGAGCACCTGCACGACCAGTGCGTCCCCGGCAGGCGCCAGCACGACCACCGGCCGCAGTGCGTCGACCGTCACCTGCGTGCCGGACGGCTTCGAGAACCCGACCATCGCCACGGGCGCCCCGCCGACATCCAGGACCTCGACGGCGCATCGCGCGAGCACGGGATTCCATTCGTTGGCCGACCGCGGCCCCGAGACGGCGTCGGCCAGCGCCCTCGGGATTGGCTCGTCCAATCCGCGTACGCGCACGACCACCTTGCGGTCGCTCACCGTCGCCTCCGCGACGAAGCGCTCCATCCCGTCGATGCGAAGCTCGTGGCCGGTCGCAAGGACGCCGAACGCGTCGAGCGACGGGGACGTCCGGAAGTGCGCCGTCGCGAACTCCTTGACGCCCGAGGGCGCGCTCCACGACATCGCCGCCTCGTCGCGACGGTCGGACGGGTCCGGACGGAACGATCCGATGGCCCCGAAGAGCGTGCCAGTCAGCAGCGGATTCGATTCCTGCGCGGGGCGCACGTCGACCGGGGGCGGTTGGTCGGTCGTGTCGTTGCTGCCGGGCGCCGGATCCGGGGATGGGGTGCTCACCGCCTTCGGATCTTCGGTTTCCGCGGCAGGCGGCGGAGGTTGGGAAGCCTCGGGCGCAGGCGCGGTGGGTGCCGGCGTGGGCGCGGACGTGGGCGCCGGCGCGTCACGCGCAGGCTCGTGCGCCGCATCGCCCGCGCGCGCGGATGCTCCGCCCGTCACCTCGTCCGCCGCTCGGTTCATCTTCGCCACGTACGGCACCACGAAGAACGCGAGCAGGGTTGCCACCAGGGCGAGCACGAGGATGCCGAGGACGGCCATCGCTGGACCGCCGGACATGCCGAACGCGCTCAGGACGCTGCTCTTCCGTTCCTTCTCCTCGAGCGGAGCCTCATCCTCGTCGATCCACCTTGGCGCGCGACGCATCGATGCCGTGCGCTGCTGCGGGTCCTCCGGCCCGGCCGGCTCGACCTCGATCTCCTCGGCCTTCGCCCGTGCCACGGCAGCCCTCGCGGCCGCGGCCTTCGCGGCCTTCGCCGCGGCGGCCTGCTTGGCGCGCGCCTCGGCCAACGCGTCCTCGTCGACGCCCGTGCGTGCCACGCGCGCGTGGCGGCCGTCGGGCGCCGTCCCGGGCCCGCGCACGAGGTCGAGCACCATCGACTTGGATTGGCGCGCCGCGTCGGCCGCGGGCGTGCCCTCGAGGCAGAACCGCAGCGCGCACGGCACGCCTGCGACGGGCTGCAGGAAGTACGTCGAGAACGTGAGTCGCCACCGCGCCCAGTCCGGCAGCAGGCAGATCACCTCGTCGGCCAGCGGAAGCGGGTCGAGCGCCGCGGGCACCACCACGTGGATGGGCTTGCCTTGGTCACGCAGGAACGCGCTCGCCACGGCGCCCGCCCACCCCGCGTCGCCGCCCGCCGCCTGCCAGGCGCCGCACACGCGCGGACCCACGGGGCCGGACGCCGGCACGCGCACGGGCGCCTCGATCCACGCGGGGTCGCCCTGCCACGCACGCCGCACCAGCCCGGGGCGGCCGAGGAGCCACGCGGGCCCCGCGGGCACCAGCTCGTCCGCGCCAAGCACCAGGTACGTCGCGATCTTGTTCGTGCGCTGCGTGTGGTCGGGCGGCGCCGGGCCCACCACGCTCAGGACGTGCGCGATGCTCCCCGCGAGGTCGATCCGCCAAAACGCCGAGGCCACGGGGCCGTCGCCCGACGGACCCGGCCGATACCTGCCGAGCGCCTCGAGCCGGGGCACGAGCGCCGGCGGCAGGCCGCGCGTCATCGCCACCGTGCAGAACCCGCTGGTGCCCGCGCGCAGGCCCTTGGTCGCAGAGGTGTAGACGAGTTCGAGGGCCATGGGTCGCCGGGAAGGTGCGCGTCCGTCAGTTCGCCTCGAGGTCCGCGCTCGCGGAGCCGATGGACTCGCCCGCGTCGCCGCGGTCGTTCGCCACCAGGTGCGAGGACCAGCGCGCGAGCGTGTAGAGGAACGGCACCGAGACCCAGCGCGGGGCGATGCGCGCCACGGGCACCTTCAGGAGCCCCGACGCGGGGTCGAGCACCGGCGACGTGCCGATCGCGCTGACGGGCACGTAGATCACGCGCTCGAAGGCGTCCTCGGCGGCGGCGACGACCTCGGGCGCGAGGTCCGCGAGCAGCGCGCGCACGCGCTCGCTCACCGCGTCGACGCGG
>Ga0172372_10011088_pt1 | contig 11478 bp, 9 predicted proteins | sample LakKiv5m_2_FD_114544 | JGI IMG/M metagenome (GOLD analysis project Ga0172372, IMG submission 114544) | Freshwater microbial communities from Kabuno Bay, South-Kivu, Congo - kab_092012_9.5m | ecosystem: Environmental > Aquatic > Freshwater > Lake | place: Democratic Republic of the Congo... | reverse complement strand
TCCCCGCGGCGCGCACCGGAGTCGGCGGCGAGTCGCACGGGGAGATGCGCCTGCTCGGCGCTGAAGAGCAAGCGCCGCCACCGCACCGAGTCCGGCGCGCCGTGAAGCTCGCCGGCGAGGCGGGCGACGGCGCTCTGTGCGGTCGCGAGCAACTGACGCACCTCGCTGATCGTGTGATGCCGCCGAGGCATGGGCCGCGGTGGGCCCTTCACCCCGACGAGCGGGTTCGTCCGCAGGATGTTCTCGCTGACCACCCACGACAACGCGGAACGCAGCACGAGCCAACGTGCCGACACGGTCGGCACCGACGCGCCACCGGCCTGCCACTGCGCGATCGCGGCGCGGACATCACCCACGGTCAACACCACCAGTCGCCGGCGGGCGAGCGGATCGGCGACCAGCGCCCGGATGACCGGGCGGTGCGACACCACCGTCGCCGGTACCCACAGGTGCGGCGCCTCGAAGAACCGCACCAGTATCTCCCCGACGCTCAGCCCCGCACCTGCGGTCGTGTACTCGACACGGGTCACCCCGTGGTCCTCGACCAGCTCCCGCCGTCGCCGCTCAGCGAACTCGGCGTCGCCGTGCACGCGAAACGACCGCTGCACACTCCGACCCCGGACCGCGTCGAAACCGACCACGACCCGGATCTCCCACACGCCCGGCGAACGCTCGCGAAGCGACCCGGAACCCCGCTTCGCCCGCCTCACCGCCGATGTCGAATCCCTATAGCTGTGCGTCATCCCTACAGCTACAGGGATTCCTATAGGGACGCGTCACGTCCCAAGGCGCCCACAGGGCGCGTCGTCCCAGGTCAAGTGAGCGCGCTCGGAGGGATTCGAACCCCCAACCTTCTGATCCGTAGTCAGATGCTCTATCCATTGAGCTACGAGCGCTGGTGGAGCCCCAGAGTGTAGAGCGCCGCCCACCCCGCCGGTCATTTCGCCGGGGCGATCCGCTCCACCTTGCCACCGACGACCCGGCCGACCGGACGGTACTGGTCCCCGCTGATCCCGAAGATCGTGAACACGGGTGCCTTGGCCTCGCCCCGCCGGTCGAAGGCGATCTGCTGGGACACGCCTTGGTACTGCACGCCGTCGAGCCAGGCGTTCAGCTCGGCCCGGGTGGTGTTGCCGTCGTCGATGCCCTGGAGCAGGAGCCGGGTGGCGTCGTAGGCCTCGAAGGAGAAGTAGGTGGGAAGGACCCCGTACCGGTCGACGTACCGGCTGGAGAACCGCTCCTGGGGCGCGCTCACCGCCACCACCACGCACGCGCACCCGATCGCGACCTTGGGGTTCTGCGAACCGCTGCTGACCGAAGCGAGGAACTTGCCGTCGAGCATGCCGTCGCCGCCGGCGAACGGCACCTTCACCCCGGCCTCGCTCAGCTGACGTTCGAACGGCACCCCCGAGTCCGACAGCCCGCCGAAGAACACCGCATCGACGTTGGCGCCGGCGACCCTGCGGACCGCCACCGAGTGGTCGCTGGACGCCGGGTCGATCGCCGAGCGCTCGGCCACCAACACGCCGTCCTTGGTGAGCTGCGTGTTGACGAGGTCGGCGACCTTCTTGCCGTACAGCGTGCCGTCGTCGATCACCGCGACCCGCTTGACCGCGTACTCGCCCGTCATCCAGTTCGCGACGGCACCGGCGAGCAACGCATCGGTGCCGACGATGCGGTGGAACACCGCACGGCGCTTCTTCGACAGATCGGGGTTGGTCGCGCTGGGGGTGACCATCGGCAGGTCGGCCTTGGCCAGCAGCGGCAGCACGGCGAGCGTCTCCCCCGAGTAGACCGGGCCGACGACCCCGACGACCTGGGGATCCCCGGTGACCTCCTCGATCCGGGCGAGCGCGACCGCAGGGTCGCCGCGGGTGTCGAGGGTGACCAGACCCACCGGGCAGCGGTCCTTGTCGGCGTTGTGCTCGGCCAGGGCGATACGGGTGCTGAGCAGCAGCGGCTCGCCCGACGACGCGTTGGACCCCGAGAGCGCACCGACGAAGGCCAGCGCGATCGGCGGACACTCCTCGGCGCCACCGGCGGCCGGGCCCCCGACGCTCGCCGGCGCGACCAGCGCCAACGCGCCGACGACGGCACCGACGACGACCAGTCGACGAAGGCGAATCATTCGTCCTGCCCCTTCACCCGCTCGCGCATCGTGGCGGCCTTGGTCTGGAGGTCGCGGAAGAAGTCGCTGTCGGTGACCTCCTCCACCGAGCGGCGGCGACGCTCCTGGTCGATCTCGACCCGCAGGGCCTTGACCTGCTCGCGCAGACGCTGCTCACGGATCGCCACCTGCTCGGCCATCTTGGCGAACACCCGGGCCAGTCGACCGATGTCGTCGTGGGACTTCGCCACCTCGGCCAGCGCGGTCTCGGGCACCGGCTGCTCGGCCTCGACCGCCAGCGCAGCGGTCGTGAGCACCCGTACCCGCCGCGACAGGCGCCGGGCCAGCACCACCGCCACGGCGACCGCGATCAGGCCGACCACGATCAGGAAGGCGTTGGTGGTGCGGGCGAGGTCGTCAATCGGGCCGAAGAAGCGGTCCCGGGGCTGGAGCACCACGACCGCGGCGCCCGTGGTGGTGGTGTCGTAGGCGGCGATCTGGCGTCCCCGGTCGCGCAGCTCGGCGTCGGAGACCGTGCCCGACGGCTCCTTCGCCAGGGCCGCCTGGACGGAGCCGAGCCCGATCTTGCGCAGCGACTGGCCGACGAGTCGGCTGTCGCGGGCCACCACCACGATGCCCTCGGGGTTCACGAGGAGGCGCTGGTCGCCCGCGGCGTTGGCGGCGGTGGCGATCGCCTCGGCGAGGTCCTCACCCCGAACCTCGACCGCGACCACGCCGATGGCGGCCGAGCCGGGGCGGCGGGCCGGAGCGCCGACGATGAGCGAGGTGGAGCCGGTCCGCTCGTCGACTTCGAGCACGCCGAACGACGACCGACCCCCCACGGCCTGGGTGAACCACTCGTTGGTGACCTTGCTGCCGGTGAGGAAGGAGCGGGAGGCGACCGCCGACGACGGGTTGGTGCTGGCGAGGGTGATCGTCCCGGACGGGTCGACCACCGCCACGGCCCGCACGTCGGGCTGCGAGAGCTCACCGCCGAACAGCGGCGGCGGCGCCTGCTGGCCCCGGGCCCGGGCGTCGAGGTAGGCGACGACCTCGGCCTGGGTGGCCAGGCTGTCGGCCCGGCGGGCCACCCCGGACACGTACTCGTCGAAGGACGAGGTCGCGGCCTGAGCGGAGGCGCTCACCGACGTGAGCTGGGCGTCCTCGACGGCCCGCTGGCCGGCGTCGATGCTGACCCGGGCGATGATCGCGAGCGGGATCAGCGCGATGAGGACGAGGGCGACCCCGATCCGCGCCCCGAGGGACCACTGCCGAGGATCGAGGCGCACCCGCACCGGGACAGCATGGCACAGGCGCCCCCGCATCCCTCAGTCACCCGGCGCCCCGGCATCCCGGCATCCCGGCATCCCGGGGGTCGTAGGGTGTGCCGGTGCGGGAACGCAGGCGCGACGCCCTCGGCGACCTCTTCGGTGACTCCGACGCCACCTCCGACGCCACCCCCGGTGCCACGCCGGGTGCCCCGACGAGCCGGGCGACCCCGGCGGCTGCGGTCTCCGCCACCGACGCCGGACCCCCCGCCCGCCTCGCCGCGATCGAGCCCCGCCTGCGGTCGCTGCTGCCCGCCGAGCTCTACGCCCGGACCTGGCTCGATCCGTCCTCCGACAACCTCTACGCCGTGTTCGTGCACCTGCGGACGCTCCACCGCATCCTGTTCGACCAGATCCCCCGGCCCGTGGCCGAGAACCCGCCACCCACCGGCACCATCCACCACGAGTGGCTCTCGGGCACCCTCATGTTCACCGACCTCGCCGGGTTCACCACCTTCATGGAGGCCAACGCCACCGACGACCCGGCGTCGGCGGCGCTCGTGTACGAGGTGCTCAACCGCTACTTCGCCACCATGATCGACATCTTCGGGCAGGCCGGCGGCAACCTCCTCGAGTTCACCGGCGACGCCATGCTCGTGCAGTTCGCCGCCGACGCACGCGGCAACGACCTCCACCGCGCCATCAACGCCGGCCTGCGCATGCAGCGGGCCATGAGCGAGTTCGCTGCGATCGAGACGCCCGCGGGCACCAGCTCGTTCGGGATGCGGATCGGCGTGCACGTCGGCGACTACCTCGCCGCCGACGTCGGCACGCCGCTGCGGCGCGACCACGTGCTCTTCGGCCAGACCGTGCGCACCACCAAGGCGGCCGAGGGCGCCGGGGTGGTCGGGCGGGTGGCGCTCAGCCCCGATGCGGCCACCCGGATCGGCGACGCGTTCCGGCTCGAGGAGCTCCCCGACGGGCACCACCTCGTGGTCGACGACCTCACCGCCGAGCAGCTCGACTACTTCGACCTCAACCCGCGGGTGAGCCGACCCCGCACCCCGATGGTGCTCGACCGCAGCCCCGAGGCGCTCCTCACCGACATCGAGGACGCGCTCGACCTGGTCGAGCCGCTCGCCGGCTACCTCCCGCTCACGGTGCTGCAGGTCATGGTCGAGACCGCACGCGACCGGCGCATCCCGGTCGAGCTCGCCGACGCCACCGTGATGTTCGTGAAGACCGTGGGCCTCGAGGAGCGGCTCGACGTGACCGACGATGCGTCGGTCGCCGAGATGGTGCGCACCTTCTCGTCGCTGTTCTCCCGGTGCGCGGCCGGTGTGCGGTCGCGTGGCGGCATGCTGCGCAAGGTCACGTCGCAGATGTCGGGGTCGGACATGCTCATCTGCTTCGGCGTGCTCAACGCCCACACCGACAGCCCCCGCCGGGCGGCCGAGGCGGCCCTGGTGCTGCGCGACCTGATCGCCGAGACCGAGGGGGTGACCTGCCGGATCGGCGTGACCCGGGGCCCGGTGTTCGCCGCCGAGATGGGCCAGCACCTCGGCCGTCGCGAGTTCAACATCATCGGCGACACCGTCAACGTCGCCGCCCGCCTCACCGCCGCGGCCGAGCCCGGCACGATCGTCGTGTCCGACACCCTCGCCGCCGACCTCGGGCCCGGGTTCGCCGTCGAGGCACGCGGGACCCGCGCCCTGAAGGGCAAGGCCGGCGAGATGGAGATCTTCGAGCTCACCGGCCGCACCTGAGGCGACGGCGCCCGGGCCCGGCCGTTAGAGTCGGGCACCGATCAAGGAGCCTCCGTGTCGAGAATCGCCTCCATCCACTCGTTCCGCGGCGGGACGGGCAAGAGCAACGTCAGCGCCAACATCTCGGCCCAGGCTGCGATCGCCGGCAAGCGGGTCGCCGTGGTCGACACCGACATCCAGTCGCCCGGCATCCACGTGCTGTGCGGCTTCGGCCAGGACATCCCGGGCAACACGCTCAACGACTACCTCTACGGGCAGTGCGCCATCGTCGACGCCGCCCACGACGTCACCGAGCAGGTCGGGATCACCGGCGGGGGCGGCGGCCAGATGTTCCTCGTGCCCTCGAGCATGAAGGCGGGCGACATCGCCAAGGTGCTGCGCCAGGGCTACGACGTCGAGGTCCTCAACGACGGGTTCCGCGACCTCATCCAGGGGCTCGACCTCGACCTCCTCGTGATCGACACCCACCCGGGCCTCAACGAGGAGACCCTGCTGTCGATCACCATCTCCGACGTGCTGCTGCTCCTCATGCGCCCCGACAAGCAGGACTACCAGGGCACCGCGGTCACCATCGACGTCGCCCGGCGCCTCGAGGTGCCCGACCTCGTGGTCCTGCTCAACAAGGTGCCCGAGGGCGTGCCCCTCGACGGACTCATCCAGCAGGTCAGCGAGACCTACGACGCCGACGTGCTCGGGGCCCTTCCGCTCAGCGACGAGGTCGCGAGCAACGCCTCGGGGTCGCTGTTCTCGCTCACCCGGCCCGACCACCCGTGGTCGCAGACCGTCATCTCGGTCGCGCACCGCGTCATGGGCTGAGCGCACCCACCACCGAACGCAGCGCGCGCCGCGGGGTTCCTCAGAGGGAGTCGAGGACGTCGCGCATGCGCGGCGACAGCTGGCGGGCCCGCGAGCGCAGCGTGCTGTGCCACCGGTCGGGCCCCGACGACTCGGCCTGCGGCTCGGCGAACCCGCGGTCGGCGAGCCACTGCAGCCGCTCGGCCGCGGTCACGGCATCGACCCCGAGGTCGGCGGCGATCTCGTCGGTGGTGGACGCGCCGCGCCGCAGCAGGACCCGTTGGGCCTCCCGGATCTCCGGCTGGGTCTCGAGGAGGTCGAGCATGGAGCGGTCGGGAACGGACAGCACGACATCATGGCTCACGTCGACGGTGATCTCGGCGTCGGCGATGACGAGGTCGTGGTTGTGCCCCCCGGTGGTGCGGGCGTGGTCGAGGCCGTGGAGGTGCAGGCCGGGGATGGCCACGCCCCCCTCGAGCGCCGGGAACCGGAACCCCACGAACACCCCCTCGAACGGGCGGTGCTCCCAGCGGACCTCGTCGGTCTGGCACACCTCGACGTAGGGCCGGTAGGGCGGATCCTGGGGCGGGACGCTGCGGACCAGCACCCACTCGAAGCGCCCCTCGATCCGCACGGCCACCACCCCGTTCGGGTCGTCGACCATGCCCTCGACCAGGTCGGCCACCGCGGCCCGGTCGAGGCCCTGGACCCGGGTGCGCTGCGGCCGCTCCATCGTGGTCACCACCGAGAACGGGGTGAGCGTCTCGCCGGGCATGACCTCGGCGTGCCCGTGCCAGTCCACCCGCCACGGCACGCCGTCGACCACGACCAGCTCACCGTCGAGGCGGTCGACGGTGCCGAGACCGTGGTCGCCGCCCTGGAGCGCCTCCTCGAGGGTGGTCACCCCGTCGTAGCCACCGTCGAGCAGCACGTGGGCCAGCGACACCTGGTGCACGGCGTCGTCGAGGGTGCAGTCGACGCCGGCCATCCGTTGCCGGTGGAGGGTGGCCGCAGCGGTGAGTGACGGATCGAGTCCCATGCCGCGACGTTAGGCGCTGCACTGGGCGCCACCCCTTGGCAGGCCGCCGTCAAGGTTTTCGCAATCGCTCGCCCCTACCGTCCCCACGTCGGTGGACGACGAGCAAAGGGATGCCCGTGCCCGAGGATCGGAAGCGTTGGACCCGGGTGGTCGTGGTCTTCGGCCTCCTCGTCGGCACAGTGGCATCCGGCGTCGGGACACCGACCGCAGCCGGGGCAGCCCGGTCGGCCAAGGCCGACAAGAAGATCGCCTCTGCCGGACTGATCCAGGCGTCCGATCTGCCACCCACCTGGCGGGGCTCGGCGACACCCTCTGGGGATGACGACAAGTTCGAGAAGGTCGCCGCCCGGACGCCGAGCTGCGCACGTCTCGTCGAAGGCCGGAAGCGAATGCTGAAGGGGGTCTACGCGAAGTCGGTGGACTTCAACCTCGGAGTCGACGAGTTGAACAACCAGGTCCGGGTGCTCGGCAGCACCGCCGACGCGACCCGGACCTTCGGCCTGCTCGCCGACGATTCCATCTCCACGTGCTACACGGAGGTGCTCGACGCGTTGTTCGCGACCGAGTTCTCCGACCCGTCGATCCAGGACGTCGAGGTTCGGGTACGCAAGAGCCCGTTGGTGCCGGATGCCAACGGCAAGACGCTCGGAGACGACTCCTTCCTGCTCGCATCCGTGATCCGGATCGTCCCCTCCAGCGGACCGACGCTGATCGTCCCGTTGCTGGTCATCCTCGCCCGGGTGGACCGGGCGATCAGCTACTACGTCTTCGCAGGAGCACCGTCCGAGAGCGGGCAGATCGCCAGTTCCACCTACGCCGCACTCCTCGGCGCCCTGCAGGCCGCCGCCGACCGCGTGCGGGCAGCCCAAGCCTGACTCGGCCCGATCCGAACCGATCCCGTTCACGCCACCCGGCACGTCCACTCAGGAGATCCCACGCATGCGTTTCCTCCGTACCCCCAGCGCCGTCATGGTGGCGGTCGCCGTGACCTTCATCCTGTCGGTACCCACCGCGACGGCTGCATCGGCCAGGTCGGACAAGCAGATCGCGCAGTCGGGCGTGTTCCAGGCCACCGATCTCCCCGCCACATGGAAGGCCTCGGCCAAGCCGAGCCCCGAGGACCCGTTGCTGCTCAAGACGGCCCGCAAGATCCCCGTCTGCAAGGCGTACCTCAAGGCACGGGAGTCGCTGGCCAAGGGCACGAAGGCCGAGTCGGTCGACTTCAGCCTCGGCGACGACGAGATGCACAACTCGGTCTGGGTCTTCTCCGGTCAGGCCGCGGCGAAGCAGGCCTATGCGCTCATGACCGATGCCTCGGTCGAGCAGTGCAACACCGAGGTGTTCGAGCAGGCGTTCGAGGCCAAGTTCGAGGATGAGCCGACGGTGCGCGAATTCCGGGTCGAGGTCAACCTGGTCGACGTCTCGAACTCTCCGAACCTCGCCCAGCTCGGTGACAACGCCTCGGTCCTCGCCGCCGCCGTCGGGGTTGCGTTCACCTCGGGCCCGAACCAGACGGTGCCGCTGCTCACCATCGTCGTGCGCACGGGTCGGGCGATCTCCAGCTTCACGCTGACCGGCGGTCTGACCGCGAGCGGACAGATCAGCGACTCGGCGTACGCTGCGTACGAGTCGGCGATCAGGGCGGCGGCCGGCCGGCTGCAGCGATCGCTCGGCTGAATCGTCTGGCGCCACCGATCCGTCACCCGATGGGGGCCTAGCCTCGGTCACCGGTGCACCCGGTTCCCGAACACCTCACCACCACCACGCGCACCGACGGATCGCCCGTTGGTGCCGACATGGCCGTCACCCGCCGCGCCGACGGCTGGGACTGGACCCTCGGCCTCGACGCCGCGACGTCGGTCGACGCCGTCAGGGCGGAGTGGGACGCCGGGCCGGCCGACCCCGCGACCCGCATGTTCGTCAACGGGTGGCAGTCGTGGTCGCCCACCGGCTGGCGCACCCTCGGCGTCGACGACGACGCCTCACGCGCCTCGACCCTCGACTTCCTGCGCGCCATCCACCACGCCGACCCGTCGGTGTGCGCGCCTGGGGAGTTGCGTTCCGAGATGGTGACCGTGCTCGTGCCGCCCGGGGGCCCGGCCACGCTGGTCGGGTTCGTGGGTGGGTCCCGCCACGACGGCACGGTCCGGGTGCGGGTCGTCGACGGTCGCGTCCGCATCACCGCCGAAGCGTGGTTGGGCGGCGCCCGGGTGGGTGGCGACGGGCCGTGGCCGCTGCACCCGGTCGTGGTGCGCACCGGTGACGACCCCGACGCGCTCCTCGCGCAGTGGGCCACCGACGTCGGCCACGCCGAAGCGGCCCGGGTCGCCGCCCCGTTCACCGTGGGCTGGTGCTCGTGGTACCAGTACTTCGAGCGCATCGACGAGGCGACGCTGCGGGCCAACCTCACCCACGCCGTTGACTGGCCCTTCGACGTGTTCCAACTCGACGACGGCTACCAGTCGGCGGTGGGCGACTGGCTGGTGCCCAACGAGCGGTTCCAGTCGTCGCTCGACCGGATCGCCGCCGCGATCCGCGCCACCGGCGCGACCGCCGGGCTGTGGCTCGCCCCGTTCCTCGCCGCCCCCGACTCCGACCTCGCGCGCACGCGTCCGGAGTTGCTCGCCCGTGACCCCGCCGGCGATCCCCTCGTCGCGATGTTCCACGACATCTGGGGGGGCTTCGTGCTCGGGCTCGACCCGACGGCCCCCGAGACCGCCGCCCACCTGACCGATCTCGGCCGCGCCGTGCGCGATGCCGGCTTCGACTACGCCAAGCTCGACTTCACGTTCTCGCCCAACGTGCCGGGGGTCTACGCCGACCCGGCCCGCACCCCGGCCCAGCGGGTGCGGGCCGGCTACGACGCGTTCCGGGCCGGCTTCGGCGACGACGGGTTCGTGCTCGGGTGCGGTGCACCGCTCGGCGCGTGCGTGGGCGTGGTCGACGCCATGCGCATCGGCCCCGACGTCGCCCCCCGCTGGGAGGTCGACCCCACGATCGACACCGTGTGGCCCGGGTACGAGTTCGCCGCGCCCGCGACCCGGCACGCGTTCGAGGCCACCCGGGCCCGGCAGTTCATGCACCGGCGATTGTGGGTGAACGATCCCGACTGCGTGATGCTGCGCACCACCGACACCGACCTGACCGCCGCGCAGGCGCGGGCGTGGACCGACGCGGTCGGTGCCTCCGGGGGCATGGTCGTCATCTCCGACGACCTGGGCCGCCTCGGTCCGGAGCACCGGACACACCTCGACGAGATCATCGCGACCGGACGCGCCGCCGACGCCACGGTGCTCGCGACCACCGCCGGCCACCGTCCGGCCGCCCCGGGCTGACGGGTCCTCCGGGACCGGACCCGGGCCTGGTTCTGCCCGCACGTTCCCGCACGTTCCCGCCGCTCCGCCTCCGGACCTGGGTGCACGACTTCGCCGACCCCGGCGCCGTCGTCGACGCCACCGAGCACTGCGCCGCCGGGTTCGCCGCCGCCTTCGGGCAGGCGCCCCGCCGCCACCGCAGCGGGATCGGGGGTCTCACCGAGCCGATGGTCGCCACGCTCGACCGCCTCGGGATCACCGTCGACCTCTCGATGGAGCGGAGCCGGGGCGACCTCACCGAGGCGGTGACCGGCATCGACGCGAGCCCCGGGTGATGTTCCCCAACCAGACCTGGCCGAGTCCCCGTCGGTTCTGGGACCTGGCCCTGCGGGAGGCCGACCGGATGGACCGGCCCTACCTCTCGTTCGCGACCCGGACCGACCACCCCGACTCCGGGCCGAGCCGCCGGGCGGCCGAGGTGCTGCGGGCGCTGCCCGACCACCCGATCGCCGATCGCATCGACCTGGTCGATCCCCTCACCGTGGTCGACGACCTCGTGGCGATCGACTGAGCCGGGACACTGAGCCGGGACGCGCCGAGGCCCCGGCGGAACCGGGGCCTCGGGGACGAACGGTGGTGGTGGCGAGGTCAGCCGGCGAGCAGGTCGCGGGCGCCGACGTCGGCCGACGGGTGGCGCAGCCGGGACAGGGCCCGGGCCTCGATCTGGCGGATCCGCTCCCGGCTGAGGCTGACCAGCTGGCCGACCTCCTCGGGGGTGCGGGGCTCGCCCCGGTCGAGGCCGTAGCGCAGCGACAGGACCCGACGCTCCCGCTCGTCGAGGAGGGCGAACATGCGCTCCACCTCGGCGGGCAGCGAGGCCCGGATCGCCGCGTCGACCGGCGATTCGGCGTTGGGGTCACCGACGAGGTCGCCGAGCTCGGTGTCGCCGTCCTCACCCACGGGGGCGTCGAGCGCCACCGGGTCGGACAGGAACGGGATGAGCTCACGCACCCGGGCGGCCGTGAGGTCGGCCTCCACGCCGAGGTCCTCGACGGTCGGGGAGGCGCCGAAGCGCTCCTCCAGCACCGTGTAGGCCCGGCGCAGGCGGGTCAGCTCGTCCTCGGCCTGGACCGGCAGCCGGATGGTGCGGGCCGTGTTGGCGATGCCGCGGCTGATGGCCTGGCGGATC
>Ga0172372_10011086_pt1 | contig 11479 bp, 8 predicted proteins | sample LakKiv5m_2_FD_114544 | JGI IMG/M metagenome (GOLD analysis project Ga0172372, IMG submission 114544) | Freshwater microbial communities from Kabuno Bay, South-Kivu, Congo - kab_092012_9.5m | ecosystem: Environmental > Aquatic > Freshwater > Lake | place: Democratic Republic of the Congo... | reverse complement strand
ATTCCCAACTCAGCAGCCATGATGGCGCAAAGATTGGCAGTTTCTCGGCTATGCATCAACAGATTTTGTCCGTAGGAAGAACGAAAACGCATCTTTCCCACCATGCGCACCAATTCCTTGTGCAGGCCATGAATGCCCATTTCTATGACTGCGCGCTCACCAATATCAATGATCTGTTCTTCCAACTGGCGACGAGTCTTCTCCACTACCTCTTCAATGCGGGCCGGGTGAATTCGACCATCGGAAACCAGGCGCTGTAAACTCAACCTGGCTACCTCGCGACGAAGCGGATCGAAAGATGATAAAACAATAGCTTCAGGAGTATCATCGACAATCAGGTCAACTCCAGTCGCTGCTTCAATGGCACGAATGTTTCTACCTTCTCTTCCAATGATCTGGCCCTTTATCTCGTCGGTTTCAAGGTTAAATACGGTCACGGTATTTTCTATGGTAACTTCCGCAGCAGTTCGCTGAATGGACTGAATCACAATCTTACGGGCCTCTTTATTGGCTTTTACGCGGGCCTCCTCAATGATTTCCTGCTGCAGTGATAACGCCCTGGAACGAGCTTCTTCCTTCAGGCTTTCCACCAACTGATTGCGAGCATCTTCTGCGCTCAAGCCGGCAACTTTCTCGAGTCGGCGAATGTGCTCTTCCTGGTGTTTCTCCAACTCAGAGCGCTTGTTGTTAACAACCTCAATTTGTCTGTTCAGGTTTTCTTTGATGGCATCTACTTCCTTCGATTGCTTTTCTAATGCAGCATCTTTCTGAGAAACAGACTGCTCTTTCTGTTTGATGCGGTTCTCAGCTTCATTGATTTTGCGGTTGCGCTCCATCACTTCCCGGTCATACTCGGATTTTAGCTGAACAAACTTTTCTTTTGCTTCCAGCTGCTTCTCCTTCTTGATGGTTTCAGCCCTTAATTCGGCTTCTTTGACTATTTTTTCTGCCAGTTCGTCGGCTTCTTCAATGCGCTTTTTGGTGTTTTTAGAGAAGATCAACCACCCGGCCGCCAAGCCCAGTAAGAGGGCGACAGCTCCTGTGATGATCAATAATATCATAGGGTCCATGAGATAGGCATGTTTTAAAGGTTTTCACAATCGTATACATATACATTTTTTCCATATCTAGAGAAAGGAATGTTTACAAAGATACTTAATCTAATGAATATTTTCTATAGAACCGAAGGACCTACCGGAAAAGAAGCTAAATGAATGAAAACGGGGGAATTATAAATGGTGACAAACCTTAAGAAGTTGAACCAAGTGTCTGGCGGATGAGTTGCTCCATTTCCGAAATCTCTTGAATGGCTGCCTCCCGTTGCAAAACCATGTCTGTCTCTTCTTTTTGTTCAGTGGCAAACCACAACAAAGCCATTGAGACAAAATCCTGCATGTCCTTTCCTGCAAATTGAACCTTAAATTCAGCTATTTTTTGGTTGAGCAAACTGGCAGTTTTTCTAACTTTTTCCTCATCCTGCTTATCTACCCGAATGCGATAAGTGCGATCAGCAATCAGAACATTTACCGGAATCAAATCTCCCATAAAACTATTGATTTAAGAGCGAAAGGCACTGATCAATTTCTTTAATGTATGCTTCAATACGTTTGCTCAATTCTTTCTTTTCGTCTTCAGCCAACAAACCGGCTTCTAATTTGACGGCATCGGCATGGGGTTGTAAACGCAACAACTCAAGATCTTTTGCTGCCAATAGTTTTTCTTTTTTGTCCAATTCAAGCTTCAACCTGGTAGTTTCCTTTTGAACCTGATTGTACTGTTTGATGAGTTGCCGCAGTTGTGACCTCAATTGACCAATCTGTTCATTTAATTGACTCATTGCCTTTCGATTCGTCTGTTGAATATCGGATTATTTTCTGATTTCTGCCTGGACATTCTTTTCCAGACAGGCAATTAATTGCTCTATCATTTTATCCACTTCTTTATCGGTAAGTGTTTTGTCTTCGTCTGAAAAGAAGAAGCTCATGGCCATTGACTTTTTACCGGCTCCCAGTTTTTCACTTTCAAAAACGTCAAATAACCGGTACTGTTTGAGTAAGGGCATTTTTAAAGAAGCTATCGCTGCTTCTAACTCACCGTAAGTTCTTTGCACTGCTACCACCATTGAGAGATCTCTTTGTACAACAGGAAATTTGTTTACTTCTTTGTAACGTATTTGGTTCGATTGCAAACATTCCATTAACTCCGGTAAAAGCAAATCAATCATAACAACCGACTGCCGAATATCAAAACCGGATAGTTTGGTAGCGGGTACTTCCAGAATATTCCCCACCTTCAGATCCCCCACCCTGATCACGGTAACACCATCGTTGCCTGGAACAAAATGAGGAGTCAATCCCAGACATCCGATCAAGCCACCGGCAATACCATTGGCAAAATAATAATCAGCTGTTGGGGGTTTTTCTTTCCAATGTTCCTGGGTTCTTTCGCCGGAAAGAAAGACTGCGAGGTGTTCCAGCTCAAAATAGCCTTGAGCAGTTGATGTATGATAAGTTTTACCCCATTCAAAAAGAAAAAGGCGGTTGTTCTTGCGGTTGATATTGTAAGAAATCACTTCCAATCCGGTCTCTAACATGGAAGGCCGCATCCAATCCAATTCGGCACTCAAGCTGTTCAACATGGCAACCCCATCGACCTTCTCAGCTTCAGTGTAATATTTGCTGTTGGTAATCGAATTGGTACAAATTTCCATGGCGCCCCTTCCCGAGAGATATCCGGCCATTTTTTCTTTCAACCGTTCCTTTACAGATAAAGGGTCGAGAGAGGGACTCATGGTTATAACTGAGGGAATTTCTATGTTGTCGAGACCATCTATGCGAACTATTTCTTCCACTAAATCTGCCGGAAGAGAAACATCGGTTTTATGCAAGGGTACCGAGAATCGAATTTCATCCATTCCCTCTCGAATTACTTCAAAGCCCAAGCTCCCCATGATCTTTTTTACTGCCTCATGGTGATAATTTTTCCCACTCAGTTTTTTCAGGTAATGGTATTTCAAACTGATCTCTTTTTTTTCAACGGGATGCGGGTAAACATCAATAACATCTCCTTCAATTACTCCTCCTGCCATTTCCTTGATCAGCAGGGCTGCTCTTTTGAGTACATGAACCGTCTGAGAAATATCCACCCCCTTTTCAAATCGGGTGGCTGCATCAGTTCTTAAATCATGGTGCAATGATGTTTTTCGGATTCCTGTAGGTAAGAACCAGGCACTCTCCAAAAAAATCCTGCTCGTAGTTGAACTTACTCCGCTCAACTTCCCCCCAAAGACACCTCCCATACACATCGGACCATTGGCATGGCAAATCATCAGGTCATCACTTCCCAGCTTTCTCTCTTTATCGTCGAGGGTTGTAAAAGTGGTGCCTGCAGCCAGTTTCTGCACAATTATTTCATTTCCATCAATAGCATCTGCATCAAATGCATGAAGTGGTTGCCCTGTATCATGCAGTATAAAATTGGTAATATCGACGATGTTGTTAATGGGTCGCAGACCAATGGCCATCAAACGATTTTTCAGCCATTCGGGAGACTCTTCCACCCTAACTCCCCTGAGAGAGACCCCCGCATACCTGGGACAAGCAGAAGTATCAGCTACACGCACATTTATGGGCGATTCGGGGAGATCCGGTTTAAACCCATTCGCTGAGGGGGCATTCACCTTGGTCTCTCTTATATGATGCGTGAGAAAAGCACCAACATCACGCGCTACGCCGGCATGACTCATGGCATCCATTCTGTTGGGGGTAAGTCCAATGGTATAAATCCAATCGGTATAAACTGGAAAAACTTCCGTTAGTTGGGTACCTGCCTTCAAGTCATCGTCAAGGATACAAATCCCTTCATGAGAATTCCCCCAACCAATTTCATCTTCTGCACAAATCATCCCCTCACTTTCTATTTTTCGGATAGTGGCTTTTTTCAGTGTGATGGGGTCACCTTGGATTGGATAGATTGTAGTTCCGACTGGTGCCACAACCACTTTTTGCCCGGTAGCAACATTAGAAGCTCCACAAACTATTTGCAAATTTTCGTTTCCGCCTATGCTCACTTTGGTGAGTTTCAACTTATCCGCATTGGGATGGGGTTGGCAATCAACTACCTCTCCCACTACCAAACCTTTGAGTCCACCTCTTATGCTTTCATAGGGTCTTAATTCCTCCACTTCAAGGCCAATGGAAGTCAGAATTTGAGAAAGTTTTTCCGGATCCGGTAATTCTGTCAAATATTCTTTTAACCAATTGTAACTAATCGTCATTCTTTCAAAATAAGGTGGTCAAAAATACATGAATATTGGCGGATGAAAGTCTGCAGGGAAAAAATAGGGAGAGGTCAGGAAAAAAATGAATGCTTGTTAAAAAACATGGAAAGGTGGTGGAAAACCGTAAAAAAACGGTGTATAGGTTACCTTTATGTGTGGATAGAGCGTGCAGATATGGTGAAAGAAATAGGGAAGAAAATAATTTCCACTCCCGCCTTCTTCGGTATATATTCGCTGTCCGGTAGTTGCCTATGGATTGAAATGATGCCCAGCGAATACCGATACTTAACCCTTTTATTGAAAGATCGAACTGAAGCGAAATGGACCTCTCACCCATCAAAAAAGACAGAACAAGAAGAAAAGCCGGTGTAACCGATACAACGCCTTTGCTATATGGCAAAGTGCCCCCTCAGGCAAGAGACCTTGAACAGGCGGTATTGGGTGCGATTATGTTGGAAAAAAGCGCCTACGATACTGTCACAGAAATTCTCAAACCGGAATGTTTTTATACAGATGCCAACCAAATCATTTTCCGGGCAATGCATGAGCTGCAGCAAAAGAACATGCCGATTGACCTACTCACGGTTGTAGAAGAATTGAAAACCCAGGAAATGCTCGACCAGGTGGGTGGGGCCTATTATTTAACCAGACTAACCAATGCGGTTGTCTCTTCTGCTAACATTGAGACGCATGCGCGTATCATTCTTGAAAAGTTCATACAACGGGAACTCATTCGCATCAGCGGAGAAATCATTGGCTCTGCTTATGAAGAAAGTACCGATGTGTTTGATTTGTTGGATGAGAGTGAAGCAAAGATGTTCCACATCACCAACAATTACCTGAAAAAGAATTTTACCGAGATAGGTGATGCAATTGCAGAAACCCTTACGAGGATTGACATGCTGCGCACCAAAACGGAAGACATCTCTGGTGTGCCCAGCGGCTTCACAAAGCTGGATAAAATCACCTTCGGCTGGCAACCTACCGATCTGATTATTCTGGCGGCGCGTCCCTCCGTTGGTAAAACGGCGTTTGCCCTGAACCTTGCACGCAACGCTGCTCTTCATCCTACAAGACCCGTGCCGGTGGGATTCTTCTCCCTGGAGATGAGTGCCTCTCAATTGGTAATGCGTATTCTAAGTGCCGAGAGTGAAATCGACATGAAAAAGATTACCCGCGGGAAACTTGAAAATTATGAGTATGAGCAATTGCTTACACGTGGCATCAAACGATTGGAATCCGCACCCATTTTCATTGATGATACAGCCTCCCTTAATATTTTCGAATTCCGTGCCAAAGCCCGCAGATTGGTGAACAAGAACAAAGTTGGACTCATCATCATCGATTATTTGCAGTTGATGGGTGGTATGACAGACAGGAATACCAACAGGGAACAGGAGATCAGCAGTATTTCACGCAACCTGAAAGCTTTGGCCAAAGAACTAAATATCCCAATCATTGCCCTGAGTCAATTGAGCCGTGCTGTTGAAACAAGAAAAGAAAGTAAGACACCGCAACTAAGCGACCTGCGGGAATCCGGAGCCATTGAACAGGATGCTGACATGGTTATGTTTATTTATCGCCCGGAATACCATGACATCAAAACCAATGAACTCGGAGAGAGTACCGAGGGGATGGTGCAAATTAGAATTGCCAAACACAGAAATGGAGAATTGGACCACGTAAATCTTCGGGGGAACCTGGCTATCCAACGTTTTGAGGATGATCCCAACGATCTTAACAGGGGTGGTGGAAAATGGGGGTCCGTTGGAATCCGTCCTCCCGGAAGTCCCATAGGATCAGGAGATGAAGGCGCAAAACTTTTTGTGGAAAAAGGAAGTAAAATGAATGATTCTAATTTCGATGAGGGAATTGACGATGTCAGACCTTTTTAGGAAATTGTACCGCCCACCTTCACTTACGTATTATTTTTACATGCATGACCCTTCCGCTGTTTTATGAACCGGACCTATCAGAGCAATCAGCTTTATTGCAATTGGGGGATGATACCGTTCGACATTGCCTTCAGGTATTGAGAATGCGGGAAGGCGAATCGATCGAATTAACCAATGGCAAAGGGTTATCTGCCACCGGAATTCTCTCCCTCACCGGAAAAAAATCTGCACAGGCTTCCTGCCACTCTTTCTTCCTGCACCAACCTGCTAGAGCACAACTTACACTTTGCATATCTCCTCTCAAAAATCCACAACGGATGGAGTGGTTGCTGGAGAAAGCCACAGAAATAGGGATGGCCGGACTTCAACCCATTATTTGTCAAAGAACAGAACAAACAAAATGGAGAAGAGAGAGACTGGAAGGAATTTTGGTATCTGCTATGCTGCAAAGCAGACAATATTTTCTGCCAAGCTTATACGATCCAATTGATTTTAATCAGTTAATGAACTTCCCGACGCTCAAAGAACAATGGATTGCTCATTGTGCCGAAGGAACCAAAAATTCACTGTCTAATTACAGTCTATCCGGAGAAGCAAGAATGCTTATTGGACCCGAAGGGGACTTTACGCCCAAAGAAATCTCTGAAGCCATCGAACACAAATATTTACCCGTTGATCTGGGTAGCAACCGGCTACGTTCTGAAACTGCCGGATTGGTGGCTGTTTCACTGTTGTTGCTTTCCAGCAAGAATCAATCCTCGTTTCGCCTATGATGAGAAGAAATTTTTATCTGTTGCTTTTTTTGTGCCCCTTTTTTTTCGAACAATGTACATTGTTTAGTGAGGAGCGGCTTCCTGTAGTAAGGGATACTACTATCACCCCCTCTAGTTCATTCAATAACCTCTTCTTTGACAGCAGCGAGATCAGTCGTTTTTTAAATTCAGAAACCCGCTATGCAGTATTCGGTCAGCAATACATGGACTTCTACAAGGGTAGAAATTTTCAATATGCTTGGATTGACTCTTCCGGACTATCAGAACAGGCCCTCAACTTCATCAATCTAGAAAACAATTACATCCAGGATATGGCTGATAGCAGCCTTCTCAACCCACGCCTGCTCTCATTAAAAGATTCTATTCAGCGCAGCAAAAAAACCAAAGCAGCTCATTTAAAAGAAAAAATGACAACAACAGAATTACTGATAACGGGACAGTTTTTTATGTATGCTGCTAAAACTTTTCAGGGAAGTGATATCAATGCCACAGATTTGGGCTGGTTCATTCCCAGAAAAAAAATCAATCTCACTGAACTGTTGGATAGTGCAATTAACAATGGTCAACTAACCCCTTCTGCTAACAGCATACAAAACAGACAATATGCATTGCTGCAACAACAGCTGGTGAAATACTTGTCACTAGCCCGCCAGCAGGAACCCGACACCATTGAATTCAATGGTAAGACCATCAGAATAGGTGACTCAGGGAGAATGGTAACTGACATAAAAAAACGCCTTCAATTATTAGGTGATACAAGTGTTGGTTGGTCATTGCAACCTTTTTTTGATAGCAGTCTTTACAAAGCAACCCGACAATTTCAATTAAGAAATGGTCTAACCCCGGATGGAAGCATAGGACAAAAAATGATAAGGGAATTGAATGTGCCCCTTAAAAAAAGAATCAGGCAAATACTCATCAATTTAGAAAGAATCCGCTGGCTACCTGCAGAAAATGATTCCAGCTACATTCTGGTCAATATTCCGGAATTCAAAATGCATGTGTATGATAGCAGCCGATGGAAATATGACATGCGGGTGATTGTAGGTACAGCAGCAAATAGTTCTGCGATATTTAGCGGTCAACTCAGGTACATCGTTTTTAGTCCCTACTGGAATGTTCCTGAGAGCATTGTTATCAAGGAAATTTTGCCTGCAATGAAAAAAAATTCTGATTATCTGGCAAGGAACCACATGGAAATTACAGGTTACAAGGGCAAAGTTCCCATCATTAGACAATTACCCGGACCCTGGAATGCGCTCGGTTTGGTGAAATTTCTTTTTCCAAATAATTACAGTATTTATTTGCACGATACGCCCAATCGAAATTTATTCCAGCAATCCAACCGAAGCCTGAGTCATGGATGTATTAGGATTGGAGAACCCGGAAAATTTGCTGCTTACTTACTGAGAACCGATGCCTCCTGGACAGAAAAAAAAATGGATTCAGCAATGCACCTGAAAAAAGAACTTTGGGTCACCCTCCCGAAAGGAGTTCCGGTTTTACTGGTCTATTTTACTGCCTGGGTTGACAGAGAGGGTCAACTAAATTTTAGAAAAGATATTTATGGACACGATGCCCGCATGGAAGCAAAACTGTTTCAACGATAAGCAGTTAGCCCCCAAAGGATTTAGTACTTTTGCAAAAAATGTCGCCCGCATCTCATGCAAATAATTGAAGTAATTGATGCCCAATCTGAGCGGGAGTTCCTCCGTTTCAACCGATGGATCAATCGGGAGAACCCCTGTTATATTTCGCCCCTCGACCAGGAGGTGAAAGATATTTTTGATCCTCAAAAAAATCGATTGTTTCAATTCGGGGAATGTTGCCGCTGGTTGCTCAAAGATGACAATGGCGAAACCTGTGGAAGAATTGCTGCCTTTACCAACAAGAAATATAAAACCAGGGGCACCGACGTTCCCGTGGGTGGAATCGGTTTTTTTGATTGTATCAATGACCAGCATGCTGCAAACTTGTTATTCCTTCGGGCCCAGCATTGGCTAGCAGAAAAAGGCATGGCAGGGATGGATGGACCTATCAATTTCGGTGAGAGAGACAAATGGTGGGGGTTGCTGGTTGAAGGGTTTGATAAAGAACCCATGTATGGAATGGCTTTCAATCCTCCTTACTATGAGGCACTTTTTGACAATTTTGGATTCAAGAATTATTACAACCAGTATTATTATAAAATTTTTGTCAAGGATCCTCTTCCCCAGAAGTTTGCAGAAAGGCACGACCGTTTTGTGGGGAAGCCTGATTATTCGGCCCACCCTATTGAGAAGAATCTCCTGGAAAAATATGCAGCAGATTTCGTAGCGATATACAATGCCGCCTGGGCACAACATGGTGAGGTCAAAGAAATCACGCTGGAACAGGTTATCAAGATGTTTGGAAAAATGAAACCCATCATGGATGAACGGGTTATATGGTTTGCCTATTACAAAGACCAGCCCATTGCTATGTTTGTCAATATTCCCGATTTGAACCAGTACTTCAAATATTTTAAAGGTAAAATGGGATGGGCAGAAAAACTGCAATTATTGTGGATGAAATGGCGGGGAACCAACAAAAAACTCATCGGTCTGGTTTTTGGGGTCATACCCAAGTTCCAATCCCTTGGAATAGACAGTTACCTGATTTATGAGGTTGGTCTTGCATTAAAAAGCAACAACTGGTACGATGAATATGAAATGGGTTGGGCGGGAGAATGGAATCCTAAAATGGTCAATATCTATAAGAGTTTGGGCGCCAATCAGTGCCGTCGCCTCATTACCTATCGCTATTGGTTTGACCCCAACCAACCCTTTGAAAGACATCCGGTAATGGAGTACAAATAACAGCCCCTTCAACCCCGCTTTGTGCACAAATCCTTGTAGCAGATTGAACCGGAGTTCTGTTCCAAAGTGTATATTGCAACCCAACTATGGAGAATTTCATTGTTTCAGCCCGCAAGTACCGCCCGCAAAATTTTTCTACGGTTGTTGGTCAATCGCACATCACCACCACCCTCAAAAATGCGATACGCCAACAACAATTGGCGCATGCTTTTTTATTTTGTGGTCCGCGTGGAGTTGGGAAGACAACTTGTGCCCGAATTTTAGCCAAAACGATTAATTGCACTCAACCCACAGCTGACGGCGAGGCCTGTAATATTTGCAATAGCTGTATTAGTTTTGATGCTGGTACTTCTCTTAATATCCATGAACTGGATGCCGCCAGCAATAATTCCGTTGATGACATCCGGGATCTGGTAGATCAAATCCGCTTTTCTCCACAAGCAGGAAAATACAAAGTGTACATCATCGATGAGGTGCACATGCTCAGCAACCAGGCATTCAATGCCTTTCTAAAAACGCTGGAAGAACCTCCTGCGCACGCCATCTTCATTCTTGCCACGACAGAAAAACACAAAATCCTACCTACCATTTTAAGTCGTTGCCAGATTTTTGATTTCAAACGCATCACCCAGGCTGATACAGTTGCTCACCTGGAAGAAATTGCCGAAAAAGAGCACATCAAAACGGAAAAAGCAGCACTTCAGTTAATAGCACAAAAGAGTGAAGGGTGCATGCGCGACTCCCTGAGCATTTTAGACAAATTGGTTAGTTTCACAGGAGGAGACGTGAGTTACCAACACACGCTGGAACACCTGAATATTCTCGACGAAGATTACTATTTCCGTTTCCATGAATTGCTATTGGAAGAAAATCTGTCGGAAGTATTGCTGTTGTATGATGAAATTCACAAAAAGGGATTTGAAGCAGAAATGATCATGAATGGCTTCGCCTCCTTTTACAGGAATCTTTTGGTTAGCCAGGATCCTGCCACGGCAGCCATTTTGGATGTTATGGAAGGCATGAGAGAAAAATTTGCCTTGGTAGCCAAACAAACGGAGGGTTCATTTATACTTAGTGCGCTCAACATCATAGGCACCGCTGAAATCGAGATTCGACAAGCACGAAACAAAAGACTTCATCTTGAACTGGCCCTAATCAAACTAAATTTTCTTCACCAGGCCATCGAATTAAGTACAGACCAACAACAGGTAGTGAAAAAAAAACGACTGGATGGTCCGGTACTAATTAAAAAAAAAGTAATTCAATCGTTAAGTCCTATTAAGGAAACGGCTCCTTCGGAAAGGCAGATAAACAAGCCGGTTCCGGTAATTTCTGCAAAACAAGAACCGGCTCCGGTTCAGGAAAAGGTCGAAACTGCCATCATCGCAAAACCGACACAGACAGTAACCAATTCAACACTTGGCACTGGCGATAAAAAGAATTTATTGTCTGCCCTTAGGGAAAAATACGGCAGTGAATATAACATAGAAGAAGTAAAAGAATCGCAGACTCTCTCCCTCGAAAAAATGTCAATCTGCTGGGAGCAGTATGTCCGAATGCTCGAAGAAGAAAAGAAGCATTCAGCGGCCGCTGCATTCAAAACAGCTCGTTTGTTGATTGACAATGATATCAAAGCCATGATCACCGTTTTTTCCATCACCTCTCAAAAATTCATTGAATCAGAAAAAATGAGGT
>Ga0172372_10011084_pt1 | contig 11480 bp, 11 predicted proteins | sample LakKiv5m_2_FD_114544 | JGI IMG/M metagenome (GOLD analysis project Ga0172372, IMG submission 114544) | Freshwater microbial communities from Kabuno Bay, South-Kivu, Congo - kab_092012_9.5m | ecosystem: Environmental > Aquatic > Freshwater > Lake | place: Democratic Republic of the Congo... | reverse complement strand
TACAAACCCAATTTGAATTTTTAAAATGTCCAATTAAAAATGCCGCTTAAATTTGCTCCGAAACTTTAGTTAAATTTTAAATAAAATATTGTTGTCGCTAAAAAGCTAATATGATCCTAAGCTCCTTTAAAAAGGTAAGAAAAATTATACTAGTTTTAAATCGCATGGATTTAATTCCAATTTCTTAAAGGTCAATAATGAAATTCTTATCCTTCTCTGATGTGTAAATTTTTACACCACAATAATGAAACCTTAATTGTTTCAAAACTAAAAGATTATATTTAAATAAAAACCTAGAAAATTTTTTCAATTGGAATGATTTTTAAAGTTAGGCTGTTAAAAAACTTTACCCAAAAAGATTCATACTTTTCATAAATAACACCCTTGTTAGCAGTTTGACGACCTGGCATATAGTAATAAATATTGATTCCTTTTAATTTATCTGAAATTTGATTACTCTTCAAATCATCTAAAGCAATTTTAATATTTTTATCTTTAAATATATCGGTTGAAGTATTTTTTATTAAATTTTCTATATTAAAATTTTTTGTTTCAACAAAATCAGAGAAATAATAAATCTCTTTCTTAGCACTAGAATTTATAAAAAGGTCGGAGGCATAGTTTATTGTTGTTAGTATGTTAGTTTTCTTTGAAAATGATCCGTTCAACAAATTAGTGGCTGGTTCTTTAATATGTTTTTCAACCAAACCTTTATTAGTTGTCAATTTTTTTTCTAAATATTGTTTATTTTGAGCTATACACGTTAAATTAGCTAACCCACTTAAATTATTACAATTTTTAATACCTTTTAATTCTAAAATTAGGTTAAACATAGAGGAAGGTTTAGAATCTCCAATATATGAAATTGTAAGTCTATCATTATTCCTTTTTAAATTTCTGTTCATAACTTGTTTTACAAGCCTAATACAGTACTTTAACTCTTCAGATCCAGCTTGAGTTTTATCAAAGCAACTTTGAGTTAAATCAAAAAAAATAACGGTTTCATTATTTTTACTTCCCGACTGTCCCACAACATTAACCTTAAACACAAAGGTTAGTAAAAACAAGTATAATATTTTTTTTGGTATTCTCACTTTATCATTATTGTTCGTTCGAAAAATCGTAATAATCAATTGATTGTTTTTTAGAGCTTTGCAGTTTTGACCTAAAGTTTTCCCCAATCATTTTTCTTATAGCAATATAAGGCCTATTTTGGATGTTTTCAGTATTAATTTCATAAGTTTTTAAGTTTTGAATAATATTATTATTAGGATTTACATAATCATCCAACTCCCAATAGGAATCGTACTTTTCTTTTAAGGCTAAACCTCTATTATAATAATCTCTGTAAAGTGAAATAGACTTAGTTTTAGACATTTCTAATTTTTGTCTAAAATAGGTATTTAGGTTCTCATTTAAATTATCAAGTTTTACTAGATAATTATTATTTTCCATTTCAAAGGCTAATTCACCAGAATTAACTTTTAACTCTGCCTCATCATGGATTAAATTTTCATTTGCCTTAAAAAGGTCTTTTTCTAATAATGTCAATCTTCGATTAAGTATAAATCGATTATAAGAATAGAGCCATTTTGAAATTAATTTTTGAAAAGCAGGCATAGCTATACCTAAACAAATTGAACCAGCAATAGCAAATAACACACCAGAAATTGAGTAAGTTGCCAAAGCAAGATAAGAATTATCTACTTGCATTTGTGCTTCAATAAGTTGTTGAGGATCAGTTAAAGTTTTGGCAACTGCAAGTACTCCTTTTCCATGATATCTAAAAATACCTAGAATAATTAGTAAAATAATAGACAAAGATGCAGTTATCAAAATAACCCAATTAAAGCGGACCATTTTCTCTTTCCTTAAATAATTTTTTTCAACTAATCGATCATATGCGGGTTTCAATAAAATACTTAATGATGCAAGACCAGCTGCAAAAATCATTCTTTCAAAACCATCTAAACTTAACACACTACCCACTATACTATAAGTAATCCCATAATCAGCTGCTATAAAAATAATAGCGGCCAAGAAAAATAAAAGACATGATATAAAATTATATTCAATATCGATTTTAGAAATTTTATCCGCAATTCCTAAAAGGTTTGCTTTTAGGTTATTAACTTTTATATTTATTTCTTTGGACAGATATGTCCATTTATGGATTGATCCTTCTAGAAAATTAATCTTTGCAGTTAAACTTTTAATTAAAATTTTCCAATCTATTAAAATTTTCTCCAAATTCAATTTTTGAATTTCAGCATTTTTAATTAATCTATTCAATTCATCTAATTCATCATCAGCAATTATAAATGATTCATAAGGTTCTTGGGCTACTGTTAAAGTTCCATTTTCGAAGCCATGTTTATGTGTTGAATAAATATTATAATTTCCGAAATTTATAGAATCATCCCATTTAGTTGTGGTATTTGTAGCACTCGTATTACTAGATGCTTCGCTTTGATTCATTAAATTTATTTCACTAGTAATCCCAATATCTTTGGTTTCATTATTTTCACTTGCCATAACTAATTTATTATTCTGAAATTTTATTTGAAAAATTGTTTGCTAACTCATATTCACTCAAAAATGTTTTTATTCTAGCCTGTTTTTTCGCTTCAACTGTTTCATCGTCTGGCATTTCATTTATATGATCATAATATTTTGAGATTTCTAACCTAATTTTCTCCAGTTCTGAATTCAAACCAGCTATAGTTTTATTTAAAAAAACACTATTTTTTCTTAATTTTCGTTTTCTCATGTAATTTGTTAAATCATTTTGTATAAGTGTAATGATGCTTAAAAGAAGTTTTCCCCCAAATAGAAAAAATAAAGCTATTAACAAAAAATATGAAAAAGCTTTTAATATATTATGAATATCTATTGCATGAATGAATATAAAAAAGGCTACACTTAAAGGTAATCCAACCTCAAGAAGTAGTTGTTTCCAAGTGAATTTCGCATTTAATTCTGAAACATTTTCAAAAAACAAAGATGTTTTAGCATATAACCCAAACAACCCAACTAGCATTAGAGCTATTGAAACAAGACTTGGGTATATGAATTTTTGACCAAGTGCATTAATTATTATGAAGTAAACAAAAATACATGCTGCACTTATAAATAATAGGCCAACAATATTTCTTATAATATATGTTACATCTTTTTTTTCTGACTCAAACTCCGAATAATTTAAGTTTAATTTTTTCTTGTTTTCTTTGATTGTGTCAATTAAATCTTTTTCGTCCGTTTTTAAATAATCAAGCTTAGAATTCAATTGGTTTAATCTATTTTTATAAAATGCTTTTATTTCATCAAAATATTTGCTTATACTATCTATTTTTTCGGCAACTGGAGAATTACTAAGACCAAAAATTATTCCTTCATCTCTTAAAATTCCGATATTTTCAATCCAGTAAAATTTATTGAACTCATAGTCTTTTGGTGATATTATTTTATTAACTTGCTTACCTTTCTGTGCCGGATTGAGTGCTGATATAGGTTCAACAGTTAATTTAGCAGAAGATTCTTTTGTTGCATTTAGAATATTTGAGTTCTCTGGCTTTTCTTCCATGTCTAAATTATTTAGTTTATTATTAATTTTAATAGGTAATGAATTTTTCACAAAAACTCTTTGATACCATAAATTTAAACTATTAAGCGTATTTTTTATAGTCGTAGTGAAATTAAACTAAATTTTTTTCTATAATTCAGTAAATTAAGTTACTACATTTGAAAATTATATATATAATTTATGGAATCATTAACATTACTCACTAAAAAACATACAACTATCCAAAACTAAACTAGTAATTATTTTTAAAATACAATGTAAAGTTTCCAGGAACTAAATCACCTATTAACCCTCCTTATTATTTATCTCAATTATTTACTTTGGATCTGGACCAAATATATTATCCCCTTTTGTTCCAGGCCTACAAGCTAAAATCAAATTATAAATGGGTATAAGTAAAAACCACCCACTTTTTCCTACGTCATGCATTCTTCTGATTGCTACTGAGATCATTGGAGTTAAAACAACTCCAAAAATCAAAGTAACAAGTTCAAAATTATTTGATAAACCATCTAACAGGTAACTTCCAAATAGAATAATACTAACGAAAAGATAAAAGTGCCAAAACTCCTTTCTCCTTGCTCTACCATTATAAGTACTGTATTTATCAAAGACTTCATATATGTAATGCATAATCACATACCATTAAAACTTGGGAATAAAGGCTGAGTATTAAAATGACCTAAAAAACTTTCAATGGAGGGACCAGAAAGGAGTATAAGAGATATAATGATCACGCCAAGAAAAACTACTGAACTAACATTATTATTCTCCAATTCCTCAATAATAGATTTGTTAGTTGTCATTAACTTGAAAAGCAATATACCAAAAATGAAATACACACAATATAAAAGAAAAGAAATGACTATAATTAAACTGATGTATTTGTATGCTTCAGCATCATATACATTGGATTCTATTTTATTTATAATCAATTCAAGTAATTTATTTAAATAAATACCAGAATTACTATACAATAATGAATAGGAAAGAATAGCCATTGCTTTAAAAGCTGTAACAGTACTATTGGTCTTGTAATCCTTGACCTTTCTAAAATATATTAATTTTAATAAAAAATTAATATTTACAAATATGAATAGGCCTAATACAAGTTGTAGGCCCAATAAAAAATACGCTTGATACATAAAAACTATTTTGAATGAAGGACAACTTCCCAATTATTTAAATTTGAGTACGCTATGCTTAGATCACCAGGCCTATAACCCATACTTGTCGTTTCCCATAAGTAATATTTTTTATTGTTAAAAACTTTAAAGGATCCATATTTATATGGCAGATTAATTCCAAGAATGGAGTGTTTATATTCAAGGCTATTTAACATAACAACATCATAATCAAAATATTTTAATACCGAAAACAAAAATAGTGTTCTGGTATCACAATCTCCCTTTAGTGATGTAATAAATTCAATAGGTGACAATATCCCAAATTTTTGAAAACCATAACAAGGATTTCCCTCGCGTAAATAATTCACCGTGAAATCATCATCATATAACTTATAATTACAAGCCGATTCTAATATAATAACGTAATTAATTGACTGAATACTGGAAACAATAGCCTCAGCAAATTGAGCTCTATCAAGCTTACTTTTGGTTCTTAAAGAATCAAAAGCATTATACACATTCCCTAAAGGAACATTATCATTTTTTAATAAAGAAGAAACCAAGAATTTATATTGATCCATCTGAAAATTATCAAAACTAAATTCATTTCTGAAATTTTGGGAATTTCTCAAATCGGATAATTTAATTTTGTAGGCTATTGAATCAGCTCGTCCATCATAATATTTCCAGTAAAGCTTTTTACTTACATAAGATTCATTTTCAATGACAACTTCCTTTTCTTCTTCAACATTTAAGTCAGTATTAAAAAGATTATAAATGACAAATCCAATAATTCCAATAAAGGCAATACCAAATAAAAAACTAATGATCTTTTCAAAATAACTTATAAATAAAGAAAATAGAACAATAGCTATGATGAATAATACTAAATAAAATAATTCTTCTAGGAAATTTATGATTAAATATAATAAAAAAACTGCTAATAAAATGCCTAATATTGTTGTAATAACATCAGAAAACAATTTTGTGAATTCTGGTTTATAATCACAATCTTCCCCCCAGTAGGTGGTTCTGTCGCTGTAATAGTATTCATAACAAATGTAATTCCCAACCCTTCTTTGATTCCCTGTTCTAATAGGGGTTTTCTTGGGTGGTCCTACATACGGCAATATGTCTATATGTTTGATTGTAACAACTAAATCTAACGCTATATCACCTAAAACCTGGTCCTCAACATACGTTTGATTGGTTAATACAACATTTTTAAAGGCAGGGTTAAATATATTGGCATTAAAATAATTCTTGTTGTCCCTTACATATATCGTTAAATTTCTTGGAAAAATAATGCCAGAATCTGAATAGTCTCCAGTATAAATTTTATTGGCATTATCACTCCATTTTATGTGGCTATTTGAAAAATCATCTATTATAAATTCTCCAGATAATACTTCAAGTTTAAATAATTTCTCAAATGAATTGGTTGAATCTATAAAATCAAGCTTATCTCCAATATATTTACCTTTGAATTTACCAACTAATATAGTATTTCTTTCAACTTCAATGGTAGGATTAAAATAGTCTATTTCAGCCATAGATTTTTTCAATCAGCTTCTTTGAAGAATTCATTATCTTATTATCCCGGATTAGTTTGGTATTGAAAGGTGGATCTAGATATTTGGGCGGAATATTAAACCGATAGTCCTTAAAACGATATAACAAGCTATTTTTATGACCTATAAAAGAGACATAATCCTCCTTAACCATTCTCACTTCAATAGCCCTTTTTAACTCATAGTATGGATTATTATTTCGCAAAATAATTTTTAAAAACCATGGTAAAATAAATAGAAATGAAATGAATAATGTAACATATTTACTCTCCTTTATATTAAACAAAATTTTTGTTTTTTCAATAAAAAAGAAGGAATTTTCTATGGATAGCGCTATTTGATCTACCCTTTGGCTATTATTTTCAATGATGTTCTCAAATGCTTTTTTATATCGTTCTCTTTCAATATTAGTATTACTTCTATTATATAAATCATCTAAAACATTTAGGCGCTCTGCAGATAATTCACTTAAATTAATTTTAAAATCTTCTAATTTTTGATCCTTGAAATCTTCCAAAGCCCTCTGAAAGGCTACGTTATCCTTAAATATAAATATTTCTATTGGTTTAGAAATGGTAATGGCAAGAAAAATTAAAAACCCAAGTTTTAATAGTGACTCAAAAAAGTTAGAGGTATTGGTAGCATTATTAGGTAGCAGATTTGGTGATATATTATGTAAAATAAATATATATAAATTTATAATAGATAAGGAAATAAAGAATGTCAGGAAAAAAACTACAAAATAATTATTAATAAAACTATATATAAAAAGGCCAATACTTAATGCGCACAGCAAATAAATAAATAATACTACTAACCCAATAAGTAAGAAATATCTACTTACCTTAGGTGCACAGCTATTGAGAATAAAAGCATCTTCTGCGGCTAAACTGTATAGTAAATGGCGAATATCTTTACGAATTAGGATGAATAAATGATTCCGGATTTTTATCTATCTCTCTTTTCTTTTGCTCTATGAACTTTTCTACCGCATATTTTGCTAATATATCCTGAGCTTTTGCTGCCTCCTTTTTCTCGGAAATAATCTTTTCAACATTATAATGAACCGTATAATCCCGCTCTACACCTTTCCTATCCTTATGATAATCGTATAGGGTATATATACCATTTTCAGCTTTGATTAATTCGTCAATATTGTCCTTTAGATAATCGTAAGGAGATTTCACCAGCATAAGTTTAAAGAAAATAGGCGTTAATTCGATAGCCATGAACAGTAAAGTAATAAAAAGCGAAATCCAGACGCCTGCCACTTCATCTGCTAATTTTATCCTTTCTAATAACCCATCTAATTTTTGAGCTTGTTTTACACTTTGCTTAGTAATGTTGCCCTTTTCAATATTAAGAGTATCCTTCCGAGCAAACAAAGAAGCTAATCTTCCAGAATTTAACATGTCAATTTTATCCAATTCTTTATTCATTCTTTTCACTTCATTATCTAAAGATTTAAATAAAGGGTTAGATACAGGACCGGTATATTGTTGACGAACACCATTTTCATCCGTTCTGTATATTATCCCAGGAATTGTTGGTGAAATAATAACTCTTTCAGAGTTTAGCTTTGAAATTTTATTCTGAATATTTTCCTTTTCCAAACCTATTTTTTCAATTTCAACGTCGACTTTTCTAATTCTTTCGTCATAAATTTTATTTGTTAAATCTTGATATTTTTTCTGAGCTATCAACTGATTTTCATACAACTTAACATCTATCTCCGTTTTAAACATTCTTATTTCAACAGGCTTCGAAATGGTAATGGCGATGATGGTACCCATTATAATCCTGGGAATAGCTCCTTTAAACTCTTTCCAGGTAATCTCCTCCGTACCATCTCCTTTTCCTGTGCTTGATACAATAAATCTATCTAAATTAAATATCATTATACCCCAGAAGAGGCCAAATACAATGGAATAGTAAACAACGTCTGTGAAAACGGTCGTGTCCTCAACCCCAAAGGATCTGGGTGAAAATATGGTGTAAAATGCATATCCACCTGACATGGCTGCCATAAAACTAGTTGCAAAAATGACACCTCCCAGCGTCATATATTTAACCTGGTCTGCATACGTTGCTCTTTCAAGTATATATCGATCTCCTCCAGCTGCATACCATAGTACGCGCATAAAGAAATTAGATTTTGGCGTATTGTAATAGTCGCGATTCATTGTAAATTTTCTAAAGGAGGTGGAGAAATGTTAATGTTGTATATTGGAATATTAGGCTCAACCCTAAAGTTCAAAATAGGTAAGGCGTATGGTAATATGGATACACCCATATTTTTTAAATTGCACTGATAAAATTGAAAATCAATTTTTTGAACTTTAATGTCAAATAATTTAAAATTGAAATTTTTAACTATTTGCTGAAAAAAACCAAAAAAATAAATGGAGACATTGTCCGTATTATTCCTTAAGGTAACTGCTTTAACTCTTGGACTACCAAGGAAAAGGCCTGAACCTTTTACATAAAAAAAGAGACAAGCATGTAAAATAAAAATAAGCTTAACCCGTGAATCATTAACTACAATATTGCTTGTCAGTTCCCTTTCATAGACCATTAGTTTAATTGGCGATGATATAAAAACATCATTTAGCCCTATTACATTTTTTGCTTTTACCCAGTTTTTTAAGCCCGGATACCATATTAAAGTATTAAGCGTAATAAATTCATACTTTAGCTCATCTAAGGTAAATGGCCCACGAATCTTTCTGTTTTTTATGTAATGAAATTTTGTCAATGGGTGCTAATAAATGTATGATGAAATGAGAGGGTTAAAATATATTGAAATACCATTTAATCAAATCATATATGAAATTTCCTAATAAACCTGAAAAAATAAAACTAATAAGAAAAGTGAAGATTAAGCCCTTAATTGGATTTTCCTTTACCCAATCTTTAATTTTATAAAAACTACCAATTTCAAGCTTTTTAATCGCCCTTTCAAGTTTAATCAAAAAATCATTATTATTAATGATACCATTAGCGCTTAATGTGTTTTTAACATTTTCGCTTAAATGTGGGTTTCTAAAAAACTTAGCAATGTCAGGTTTATGAATACCCATATCAAACAAACACCCTGTTGTATTAATCTGCATTAAATTACCAGCTAATTCATAACTAAGTTGCCCATAAGCTTTATAAATGGTTGAAAAAGCGAGTAATAATCGATTAATATACATTTCATAGGAGATACCTTCATGTATGTTTAAAGATTCAATTCCAAATATGGTTACCACAACAATTTGTCTGTCAGGTAATAATCTAGAGAAATAATTATCTTCTAACTCTCTATTAACTATAACAACTATAAAATCAGCACCATTTAATAGATATTCAAAATCATTAAAAGAACTATCAGATAAGTTTGTTGGGAATCGAGTTAATATTCGGTTATTATTGTTGTTGAAATAAGGTATTTCAATTTTAAAAACACCTGATTTCTTGCCAAATTTAGCAATTGTATTAATATCAAGCGGATATATATCGCCTAATGTAATTAACTGAATGAATGACTGCCATAGAATTTAATTTAAAAGATGAGAAATATAAAAATAATTTACTCCTTTAATTTAAGATTAGGAGATATAAAAAGGTCTTTGAAGTGCGTGAATATTCAACAGAACAAATGATTCACCAAGGTTAATATTTTGTTGAATTTAATTCTAAATAGGAAGTATATCAGACCAAACGGCTGAGAGATGTGGCTAATAACCTTATTAAATTTTTTAATAAGGGACTTCGAAACTTTAGTTGAAAAAATTAAAATTTTAATCATTTCTTTTCTTAAATATCAGATACAAATAAACAATTACATTTCATCTAAATAATTTTATAAATTTTTTAAAAACGCCCTTGCAAACTTATCCTTCCGCCGGTGCGAAACCACCAGTTTCTTGCCATTCTTCAATACAACAAAGCTGTTACCCTCCTTAGAAAATTCCTTGATTTGAGACATATTGACCAGATGCGATTTATGGATGCGGTAAAAGGTGGAACCCAGGCTTTCTTCCAATTCTTTTAAGGTCTTTGCAATCAAATAATCTTTTCCCACTTGCAAATGGATGCGGCTGTAATTGATCGCTCCCTCAAAATACATGATGTTGTCCATATTTTCCATGACAAACCCATTATGCGTGGGGATAAACAGTTCTCGCCTCGCAGCCTGATTTGCATTCGGTGATTCTTTCCATTTTTTTACAAGGCGATCAATTGACCTAGTCAGTTCCCTGGTGCTAATGGGATGTACCATGTAATCAAATGCTCCCAATCGAATGGCCTCCAGCGCGTTATTTTTATCCGATGAGGTGATAATGAGCTCAAATTGATATGGTGCCTTGAATTTCTCCAGAAATTTGAAGGGTTTACGCTTAAAAATTTCCAGGATAACCAGATCAGGTACCTCTTTATTTATCAGTAAAATGCCTTTTTTTATCGTTCTCGACGTGCCAATCAACTCCAGTTTATCAGCTAAAGATTCCTTGATTTGATTTGACATATTGGATATCTCTCTTTCTGTTCTTCCAATGATAACTGTTCTTAACATAATTTTTAAATAATTATAAGGCTTCGCCGCCGATAAGTCGCAATGATTTATCTACACAAATTTTTTCTTGAATATTAATCCCCAATTTAACTTAAATACCCTGTATTAAGTAGTAATCAGGAAGTTATGATGTTCACAATTCATCTAATAAGCCTATAAATTTATTAACCGTAGGCTTATGATAATTTACCGTAGGCTTTTTCAATTCTTTTAGGTCATTTTCAAGTAAAATAAGAGGATCAAGTAGGGTATAAGTCAAACCGTGCTCCTCAAAAATGGCCTTATTTCCCCAGTTACTTACTAAAAACCGTATGTCAAGTGGTTCATCTGCCGACATTAAGGTGGTATCCACATTTAAAAATCTCCCACAAGTCACAACGATAGCTCGCCTGATTCCATTTTTCTTCATGTCCTGCACAATAAGTGAGAGGTTATTTGATACCGTTCTTTCCAATGCCAAACGACCATTAGGAAATATGGCTGGTTTCACTATTTCATCCATCCATACCAGGATGGGCAGATCAATACTGATTTTAAACTTATCCAATAGCGGAATCATCATATTTATCTCGTCTTCCATAAACCCATTCGCATCAACATAAACCCGGATCCTTTTTTTCTTAGGTTCGGCATATTTA
>Ga0172372_10011083_pt1 | contig 11480 bp, 11 predicted proteins | sample LakKiv5m_2_FD_114544 | JGI IMG/M metagenome (GOLD analysis project Ga0172372, IMG submission 114544) | Freshwater microbial communities from Kabuno Bay, South-Kivu, Congo - kab_092012_9.5m | ecosystem: Environmental > Aquatic > Freshwater > Lake | place: Democratic Republic of the Congo... | reverse complement strand
TAATTTGATATTTTTAGCTAAAAATCTGCAAATTTCTTTACCAAAAAGATAATTTTAATGTTTTTTTGAATTTTTAAAGTTGGTATAATACAAATAAAATTAATTTATAAACTCTCTCTTAAAAATACTATAATTAAAAGTTTTTTTAATAAGGAGTTTTTTTATTTTTAACATTAACTAAAAAATCAAAATGTGCGGAATTGTTGGAGTTATTGGCAATAAAAATATAAAAGATTTTATAATAAATGGTTTAAAAAAACTTGAATATCGAGGCTATGATTCTGCAGGAATGGGCACTATACAAAATAAAGAATTTTTACTAATAAAAAAAGAAGGTAAAATTCTAAACCTAGAATCAGAATTAAATAGACATCAAATTAATTCTGACATCGCTATAGGTCATACTAGATGGGCAACTCACGGAATTGCCAATAAAGAAAATGCTCATCCGCATTGTTCAAAAAAAATATGTTTAGTTCACAATGGTATTATTGAAAATTTTCAAGAAATTAAAAATAAATTAGAAGGTGAGGGGGTTAACTTTTTAAGCCAGACTGATACTGAAGTTATTCCATATTTATTAGAGCAAAACATCATTAGCAATAATAATGACATTATAAAATCAGTTGCTGATCTTTCCTTGCAAATTAAAGGAACATACGCGCTAGCAATAATTTTAAAAGATTACAATGACTTTATAATTGCAACCAAAAAAGGTTCACCATTAATTATAGGAATTGGAGAAAATAATAATTTTATTGCATCAGATTATTATGCAATTTCTGGCTATACCAATAAAATTATTACTTTAGAAGATAATGAATTTGCGCTTGTTTATAGAAACAAGGTAATCGTTTACGATCATAACAAGCAAATCATTAACAAAAAAATAAAAATAATGGATTCTGAAAACATTAATGTATCAAAAGAAAACTATGATCATTTCATGTTAAAAGAAATATATGAACAACCAAGAGTTATTGAAGAAATACTTCAAACCTATGTTAATTTTTCAGATTATTCAATTCATTTACCGAATTTTAATTTTGATTTAAAAAACATAAATAAGATAACTATAGTTGCCTGCGGAACTTCATATTACTCAGGCTTGGTTGCAAAATACATCATTGAAAAAATAGCAAAAATTGAAGTTGAAGTCGACATTTCATCAGAATTTCGTTATCGTAATTATTTATTTAGAGACGATAATTTAATGATTTTTATTTCTCAGTCTGGGGAAACAGCAGACACTCTAGCAGCTCTAAAATTTTCTAAAGAAAATAAACAAAAAATTCTTTGTTTAGTAAATGCTCCATATAGTACAATGGCCCAATTATCTGATTCAGTTATTAGAACAATAGCCGGTCCAGAAATTGGAGTAGCTTCCACTAAAGCCTATATAGCCCAAATTGTTAATCTAATGATTTTTGCAATTCACCTTGCTTCAATAAGAAATAAAATATCATTTGAAGAAAAATCTAAACTGTTGTTAGAAATTTCAGAATCTGTATCAAAAATAAATTTAATTTTTAATAGTGAGTCAATAAACAATATAAAAAAAGTTGCTAATTATTTATCGACAAAAAATAACATACTTTATATTGGAAGAGGAATTTCACAAATCACTGCATTTGAAGCATCTTTAAAGCTCAAAGAAGTTTCTTATATTAATGCACAAGGCATTTCTGCTGGTGAATTAAAACATGGAACAATAGCTTTGGTTGATAGTGATGTTGCCGTATTAGTTATTGCTCCAAATATTAAAGAAAATAATTTATTTGAAAAAACTTTATCAAATTCTCAAGAAGTAAATGCAAGAGGTGGAAAAATAATTCCAATTACAGATATTTCATCTTTCAAATCATTTTCTAGTATAGCTTTCGATAAAATTATAATTCCAGAAATTAAAGGTCATTTACAAGAAGCAATTTTGAGCACTATACCAACGCAATTAATTGCCTATTATGTAGCATTATTTAAAGGCAATGATGTTGATCAACCAAGAAATCTTGCAAAATCAGTTACTGTGGAGTAATTTTTAAAAACTTTTCTTATTTGTACATAAAATAATTACAAAATTGATTTTTAATTTTTTTATTTATTAAATTCTACATATAGTAAAAATATTAAAAAATCTAAAAAATAATCTTAAAAAATTGCTAAAAATGTTAGATAATAAAAATATTACAGCTGGTTTTTTAATTATTGGTGATGAAATATTATCGGGAAGAACTCAAGATAAAAATCTTAATTATTTAGCAATCAATTTAACTGAGATAGGAATTAACCTTAAAGAAGTAAGAATAGTATTAGATATCCAATTAGACATAATAAATGCAATAAAAGATTTACACACAAAATATGATTATGTCTTCACTAGTGGCGGAATAGGACCTACACATGATGATATCACTTCTGAAGCAATTGCAATTGCCTTTAATGATATCTTAATCAAAAATATTGATGCTGAAAATATTTTAATTAAACATTATGGAAAAAATAATATTAATGAAGCAAGATTAAAAATGGCATATTTGCCTAGTAAAGCTACACTACTTGATAATCCTATCTCCTCGGCACCGGGTTTTAGAATTAAAAATGTTTTTGTTATGGCAGGAATTCCTGAAATTTTTCAAGCTATGTTTATTGCTTCAAAAAAACAGTTACCAAATGGCAACAAAAAAATATCTAAAGAAATTAAAATAAATCTAACCGAAAGCGTTATTGCTAAGGAATTTTCTGATTTGCAAAAACAATATTTAGATATAACAATGGGTAGCTATCCTTTTAATGGCGGAACATCATTGGTTTTTAGGGGTGAAGATATTAAAATTTTAGATGAATCCTATAATAAAATGTTGGATATACTCAATAAAATTAACAATAATTGCATCATAGAAAAAAAATAACTTAATGTAAAATAATGGAAAAGAACCTTGAAGAAGTAGTAAAAGAAAATAAAGAATTAGCCAATGAATATTTTCAATATATTAAATTATCCGTTAAAGAAAAAAGATATTTTGAAGATTCGCTAGAATGGTATTTTTTTCGCTATATAAGTCCAATATGCGATAGAACTCTTCTTATTTTTGGAGGAATAATCTCTGTTATTGTTTTATATCTCTTGATAGTTATGATATCTGGAGCATTTCCTTTAGTAGTTAGTGAGCCAATATTTATAAATTCCAAAGATCAATCAATATATTTTTCAAAATTAGTAAAACTAAAACCTAAAAAAAATGAATTAAATTTTGATCCAGAAATAAAAAATGTTGATGAAGCTGTTTTAAAATATTTATTATCATCGTACATTTCTGATAGAGAAGGTTATAATTTTAGCAAAGCTGAAATAGAAGATGTTAATAATAAGTTTATAAAAATTAGAAATAATTCATCCTCAGAAGAGTATAGAATGTTTCAATTATCAATGAGTAAAGATAATCCTAAAAGTCCAATTCATGATTTTGGTAAAGAAATTAGTAAAGAAATTGATATAATTTCAGTTAAATTTATAAGAAAGAAATCAACAACTTTTGCAGAAAAAGCCATGGAATATGTTTTTAATAATATTCCAACCGAAGCTGAAATTAGATTTTCATCAATAACAAAATCTTCTGATGAGTATGGAGAATTAAAAAATATTAAAGAAAATTTTGTTGCTAAAGTTAAATATGAATTTGAAGGAATTAGTAAAGATGAAAAAAGCACTTATATAAAATTTCTAGTCAATAAATATCAATTATTTAGAGTAAAATAAATTATTTTTTCAACATGATAAAAAAAATCTTTCTGATCACTATTTTTCTAGCAATCAATATTAAAAACTCATTTTCAGCACAGCTTCCAAGATATCTAGGATCTGAAAAAAAATTTAGAAGTTATGTTTATAATCCTAATGAAGTCTACAGATACGTAGGTCACTACACTTATCAAGGTTTTATAGAATTTGATCAAGGTGAATCAGTGGTAACTATCTCTATGGGAAATCCTTCAATGTGGCTTTTTGAAAGCTTGGGTAATCGTTTGTTTTTGAAACCGGTTGGCGAAGATAATTCTGAAACCAACATGACTGTAATCACCAATAAAAAAGTTTATCATTTTGAACTTATGGCACGTGAAGCAAGCGGAATAACAGATAAAAATCTTATATTTGTTGCAAAATTTGTATATCCAGATGAAAAAGATAAAAATATCGTTGAATTTCCAAAGGTTCCAGCTTCTGATGAACCTGATATGAGTGATTTATCTATATATAATTTTAATTATCAATATACTGGAGAACCAATAATTGCGCCTATTAAAGTTTTTGATAATGGAAAGTTTACTTATTTTCAGTTTTCAAATAAAATATCTGAACTGCCAGCAATTTTTTCAGTCGATTCTGATGGCTATGAATCACTAATAAATTTTAGGTCTGTTAAAAATTATATCATAACAGAAATAATATCTCCTCAGTTCACGCTTAGAAACGGAAATGATATAGTTTGTGTTTATAATATGAATCTCTATACATCAGGAAGAGAAAGAAGATCTACTCTTAAAAATATTAACAAACAAAGCGCAAAAACACCGCAAGAATTCAATAATTTTGAATCTTCAATTGATAAAGAGATTGGAAAAAAATAACCATCAAAAATTAATAACATAACCAGATGAGAATACTAGGAATAGACCCCGGTCTTACAAAAACAGGGGTTGGTATTATTGAGGTTAAAAATAATAATTTATATTATATTTTTTCAGACACAATATACACATCCTCTAGTGACGATTTATCTTCAAGATTAAATAAATTTCATAGCGAATTATCTAAAATAATAGATCATTATAAACCAAACGAAGCAGCAATTGAGGAAACTTTCGTTAATAAAAACCCTCTCTCATCTTTAATGTTAGGTCATGCTCGTGGAGCCTTGATTCTTACGTTAGGAATTTTTAATTTAAAGGTTAAGGAATATTCAACAACATCGGTAAAAAAAACTATTGTAGGTATTGGTAGGGCAGAGAAAGAGCAAATTCAAAGTATGATTAAAATATTATTACCAAAAAGCTCTTTTAAAACAAGTGATGAAGCTGATGCTCTTGCGGTAGCAATATGTCATAACAATATGAAATTAAAATATTAAAATTAATTATTCACATTTCTTAATTTTGATCTTCTGTCATCTTCTTTTTTCTTGATATAAGAAGTAGAAGCCTTTCCTTCAAATACTGAGTTTGTACTTAAAATAAAGGTTTGATTAGGTTTTAATTCAAAATCTATTTCAACTTGATTGTTTTCATTGATCTTTGGCGCAAATTCTTCTGAATTTTTTCCAGATAAAATTTTCCACTTACTTACACTCATTTTCCATACAATTTTAGCACGATCCGATTTAACATTCGAAATATGTAATTCACTATCTTTTGAATTACTTTCATTAGTAATCTTTTGTTCATTAATCCAAACAATCCACTTTTTACTAGAAGAATATAATATTGAAGCAAGATAGATATAGGATTTTTCATTGGCTTGATTTTTTCTTTGTTCCTCTAAAGCAATTTCTTGCGCTTCAGCTTCCTGTTTCTTTTCTTGGTTATCCTCATCTTGAGTTGGATCCTCTAAACCTTCTGGTATAAAGGTTTGATTATTTTTTAAAGAATCTATTGCTCGATTAATATTGTTATTTTCTTCTTTATCGAACATTAACGACTTTGTTTTTCCAAATGATAAAACTTCATCTAAAGTTTCTTTTAATATTTCTTGCGAAATTATTGGCTTATTTTCATTTTCTTTAGAGCTATCAACAGCCACATTTGAGGGTTTTTCTTCAATTAATGCTGAATTTTGTGCGAAAGATATTTTTGACAATCCAACAATAATAAAAAAGAATATAGTTGTTCTTAGGGTAAAAAAAAGTTTTATGATTTTCATTAATTAATAGTGTAAATTTAGCTTTTAAAAATATACCAATATAATTCAATTTTGGTAGATACTCCGCCTTCAGATTTTCCGGTACTAATTGTTACAAAATCATTTAAGGAGTAGTCTTTATTTTTTTTAATTTCTAAAGATGTAATTATTTTATAGCCATTCATTGTTTTCATGAATTCATCAATAAATTGCAAAGATCTTATATCATCATATGAATTATATGATAGAGAAACATTGGCAAAAGAAGCTGTTAAAGTTTCTCTTTTAAATAAGCCTTCATTTATATTTTCTGGTAGTGTTACCTTAATTGTTGGCTCAATTATTGAATATTTTTCTGATAATTTTTTTAAGTTAGAATTAACTTCATCCATTTTAATACTTGCCATATTTTTTTTAACAGAACTCATCTTTTTCCATATTTCTTTATATTTTTTGGCATCATTAGCTTTACTTTCTACCTCTGTGTTTCTCTGTTTTAAGGTAACAATTTCTGATCTAACTTTCTCAATATCTTGATTATAATTTTTTTCTTTAAAAAATTTATAAGAATGAATTATGACTATGGAAATGGTAAGAATTACCGAAAATGTAATATTTAATTTTAGTTTTATTCTTAATGATTCAATTTTCATTTGTTAATTTTGTTTTGAGCTTGATATAGTAAAATCAATAGGAAAGTCATAATATTTCTTGTTAAAGTCTATATTCTTTGGTAATTCATTATATTTTATTTCATTTCCTGCCATATTTTTTTTAACTTCACTAACAAAGTTATCAAATTCTGTAAAAAGATCTTCTATATCACCGCTTTTATTTAAAAGAATTCCGTTGATTAAAATTTCATGAGATGAGGTGTTATCTGGAGATTTGTGATTAAAATTTTTTAGATTATAAGTAAATTTATTTAATTTAACATTGTAACCACTAATAAAATTAAGTTTGCCATAATAGTCTATAAATTTTGGCTCAGAAGTACTTAAAACTTCTTCAATTTTTCCAAAATCATTAATTGTTTCGATACTTATTTTTGCATCACCTTCATTGACTTGCGCACCTTCTAACATTAATTTGCTGAGTCTTTCTAATTGATCTGAAGTTTCTTTTTTTTCTGATTCTGATTGCGATAAAGTATCTTTAACTCCTTCCAGAGAAAACAAGGTATATATTAAAGAAATTCCTATGATTGTTAGTGCTACAATATTATAAACGAAGGAAGCGTTTATGATAGAAAAAATCTTTTCAGAAGTTTTGATTTTGATATTTGAAAATTGTAAAATCTTTTTCGATTTATTGAAAATATTAACGATGATATGATCGCAATATTCTTTGTATTCTGGATAGTTTTCTTTAAATTTTAAATTTTTTGAAATATTTTCAATATCTAAATTGATTGAGTTTAATTCAGTATTAGCAACACCTTTTAATGGATTTAAAATTCTTTGAGGCATCAGATTAACTACTTCAAAATCTTTAATTGTCAAATCTATATAAATTCTTTTTAAATATTCAAATGTGCTGTAAATATCTTGAAAATATTTTTCAACAAATTCTGCTTCATCGTAATTGTAATTAACCACCCTAGTAAATAATATGCCGTGATCTGAAATTACAATTTGCCTTGTTCCGCCAGCTTTTGTTTGTAAAATTAAACAATAAACATGATTTTTAGAATGTTTAAGAGCTTTGTTTTCTTGTTTTTTTACTTCTGATTCAATTAGTTTAAACAAATTAAAAGACTCAATTGGCAATAGGTATATTCCTATAAGTCTATTTGGCATTTCATACAAAAACTCCAACCATTTATTCACTGAATCAGATAAGGCAGTTGAAACAAATATACACTCAGTTTTACTTTTTTTTGGTATTAAACTTTCTAGAAACGCTTGTAACTTATTTTTTTCTTGTTTTTGTTTAACTTTCTCAATTATTATATAATTTTTTAGATCATCTTTACCACCTTCGGCGTTTAAATCTCTACGAATAATTGCTTCTAAATCTTTTCGTTTTATAGTAGTATATGTTTTCTTTTTGTAGCTCTGGTCTATAGTATCAAGAACTATATATATTGGTGAAGATTTATTTTTTTGAAAAATTTTTTTTAATTTTTCTTTATTTTCTTCATTTAATTCTTGCAAAAACTCGCTTTCATAGTTGTTGTTTTTATAGCTAGATACAATTGATGAATAGCTACCAATGGTTACAACAATACTTTTATTAGCCATTTTAAATAAAAAAATAATTTATTAATATAACAAGACTACTTCAGACTTACAGAAACTTTTAGTATATTTATTTTATTGCTACATTTACCAATTTACTATAGCCCCATAAAGAATTTTTGTAAAATCCAAATAACTTTAACATCACATTGCAAACAAATTTAAAAATAAATTTAAAACAATCAACTTAATTAAACCATGATTCTTGGAATAGGAATAGATTTTGTATCAAATCAAAGAATAAAAAATTTATTGAAAGATAATAAAAAAGAGAAATTCTTAAATAGAGTTTTTTCTAAAAACGAAATAATTGAATATAATAAAAAATTAATTGCAAATAAATTAAGTGCTAAAAACTTTTTTGCCAAAAGATATGCAGCCAAAGAAGCATTATCAAAAGCTGTAGGCACGGGAATAGGGCGAGGAATTAATTTTTCTGACATCGAAATAAGTAACGATAAATTAGGAAAACCTCAAATTAAGCTATTAAACAACAAAAAAGAAAAATTAAAAAAATATTTTAATTGCAAAAAAATTTTTTTTCATCTTTCATTGACCGATGAAACTCCTTTATCTGGAGCTGTTGTAATTATTGAATCAAAATAAATTAAATTTATGAAAAAAAGTAATTTAAAAATAATGGTTATTGGCTCTGGAGCTTGGGGAACTTCTATTGCTAATCATTTAGCAAAGAATTCTCACGATGTTTATATTAACTCTATTGATGATAAGGCTATTGACGATATCAATAAAAATAATACTAATAGACAATTTCTTCCGAACATAAAGTTATCTAAATCATTAAAAGCAGGAAAAGAATTAAAACTAGATGTTGATTATGTTTTTTTAGTTATACCTAGCGATATAGCGCCAAAGGTTTTTGAAAGATTATCTAAAGAAAAATTTAAAAAGAATTGTTGTTTTGTTCTATGTTCAAAGGGAGTTGACCATAATAATTTAGAACTCTTAAGTGATTCATTTGAGAGAATAACAAAAAATAAAAATTATGTTGTTTTATCTGGACCAAATTTTGCTATTGAAGTAGCGTTATCATTTCCTACCGTAACAAATATAGCTTCTACAAACAAAAATCTTGCTCAAAAAGTTATCAACATTCTTAATAATGATTATTTTAAAGCAATTTATTTTAATGATCATAGAACTGCTGAAGTATGTGGAATAGTAAAAAATATTCTAGCAATTGGTTGTGGCATAGTAGACGAATTAGGCCTTGGAGTAAATGCAAAATCAGCATTAATTTTAAAAGGAATAAGAGAAATAGAATTAATATGTAAAAAAATTAAAGCATCCACTGAAATAGCTAATCCAGCAGGATTTGGTGATATATTTCTTACCTGCTCATCTGTAAAATCAAGAAATAAATCATTAGGAAAATTACTAGCTCAAGGTAAAAGTTTTGAAAAAAATGTTACTTATGAAGGAGCAAATTCAGCAAAAGTTATTGTTGCTATGGCTAAAAAATACAAAATAAAACTAGAATTGTGTGAAGAAATAAGTAAAATTATTGTTGGAAGCTTTTCTGCAAAAGAAATTTCTCAAAAAATTAAAAAAGCGATTTTGCAATAAAATGATAAACAATTTTGTTTTAATTATAGATTTTGGTAGTCAAGTAACGCAATTAATTGCTAGAAGGTTGAGAGAGTTTGGTGTTTATTGTGAAGTTAAAAATTATAATCTAACTATAGAAGAAATAAAAAAAATTAATCCCCAAGCAATCATATTATCTGGAGGTCCAGCTTCGGTATATGAAAAAAATTCACCAACAATTGATAAAAAAGTTTTTGATTTAAATATTCCAATTTTAGGAATATGCTATGGAGAACAATTAATCTGTCATTTGTTGGGTGGTAAAGTTGAAAAATCTTCAAACAGAGAATTTGGCAAAGCTCAGTTAAACATTATATCTAAATCAAATTTTCTTAAAGATGTAAAAAATCTTCAAGTTTGGATGAGTCATGGAGATCATATTAGTAAAATTCCTGATGGTTTTAAAATTCTAGCCAATACCAAAAAAGCTCCTTTTGCAGTAATAAGTAATGAAGAAAAAAAAATATACGGAGTTCAATTTCATCCCGAAGTATATCACTCAATAGATGGTAAAATTATTTTAAAAAATTTTATTATTAAAATTGCCAAATGCAGTGGCAATTGGAATATGAAAAATTTCAAGGAAACTGAAATTGCTAATATTAAAAAAACCGTTGGTAATAAAAAAGTTATTTGTGGACTAAGCGGAGGAGTTGATTCATCAGTTGTCGCCACTTTAATAAATAAAGCAATTGGCAAACAAATTACTTCAATATTTGTTGATCACGGTCTATTAAGAAAAAATGAAGGTCAAGAAGTTAAAGAAATATTTAGTAAAATTTTTAAATCTAATTTTATTTATGTTGATGCTAAAAAACTTTTTTTATCAAAATTAAAAGGAGTTTGCGATCCTGAAAAAAAACGCAAAATTATTGGTAAAACATTTATCGAAGTCTTTGACAAAGAATCTAATAAAATCAAAAACGCAGAATTTCTTGCTCAAGGTACATTATATCCAGATATTATTGAATCATCCCATCCAAATAACGGCGCAAGCCAAACTATTAAATCTCATCATAATGTTGGTGGACTTCCAAAAAAGATGAAATTAAAGTTAATTGAACCAGTTAAAATGTTGTTCAAAGATGAAGTAAGAATCTTAGGAAATGAATTAGGTCTAACTGATAAAATAATAAACCGCCATCCCTTTCCAGGCCCCGGTCTTGCTATAAGAATAATTGGTGAAATTACACAAGAAAAAATAAATATATTACAAGAAGCTGATTCAATTTATATCGAAGAAATAAAAAAAGCCGGTTTATATAATAAAATATGGCAAGCTTTTGCAATTTTATTACCAGTAAAAACCGTTGGCGTAATGGGTGATGCTAGAACTTATGAATTTGTTGTGGCATTAAGAGCAGTAACTTCTGTTGATGGAATGACTGCCGAAGTTTTTAATTTTGATTCAAAATTCTTATGCAACATTAGCAACAGAATTATCAACGAAGTAAAAGGTGTTAATCGCGTTGTATATGATTATACATCAAAACCACCCGGCACTATTGAATGGGAATAATACCATTTCCAATTTTTAATTAATCACATAAGGTATAAAGATTTAAGTTTAAATTTTTTGCTAAAAATCTCTAAAAAAAATTTTCAGTCGCGCTAACGCGAGCGACACGAGCCTCAGCCGTATGGATATACGACTTCATTTTTTAAATATTTTTATCTAAAAAATTTTTGCTTAAATCTTTAATTAAAAAATGGAAATGGTATAATACCAAATCCCATCT
>Ga0172372_10011079_pt1 | contig 11483 bp, 12 predicted proteins | sample LakKiv5m_2_FD_114544 | JGI IMG/M metagenome (GOLD analysis project Ga0172372, IMG submission 114544) | Freshwater microbial communities from Kabuno Bay, South-Kivu, Congo - kab_092012_9.5m | ecosystem: Environmental > Aquatic > Freshwater > Lake | place: Democratic Republic of the Congo... | reverse complement strand
TGCCAATATGATTACGGTTATACGCCTGCATTTGATGAGCTATGTAGGGTTACTGGAATTTATAAAAGACACTTATAAAGCCTGGAGAAAAATGAATGGACCACCCCTAGCATTTTCTCCTTAGAAAAGGGTGGGGTACTACCCACGAAATTGAAACAGCCTATTTTTGTGCTATGACTCTTTACAGAAAAGGGTTACAGCTAATTTAAACCCGACTTTAGTCGGACAACAATGATTAAATATTAATTCCAAATTGATTGATTCAAGAGATTTGAAACTTGAAGGGGATAAAAATCAAAGGCTTATAGATGCTTGTCAAAAACTAAATGCTTCAAGTTATTTAAGTGGGAAAGCTGCCCAAAGTTATCTGGACGAAGATTTGTTTGCAAATAATAATATTGAAGTAGAATGGATGGATTATTCCCATTTGTCAGAATACCAACAATTATATCTCCCATTTAATATGGGAGTGAGTATTATTGACACAATTTTAAATCTCGGAAACAAAAACATTTTTTCATAAGAATGATTTCGCTAGTAGTTCCTGTTTATAATGATGGCTCGTTGGCTAAAGATTTTTTAGAAAGATTTCTAAAAGTTTTTATCTCATATTTTAATTCTGAAGATTTAGACTCTCATGTGGAACTAATTTTTGTGAATGACGGTAGTAAGAACAATTCTATTGAGGAAATAATTGAACTTTCAGCAACGCATAGATTTGTTAAAGTAGTTGATTTGAGTAGAAATTTCGGGCAGCATATTGCACTTACTGCTGGTTATCAACTTTCAAAGGGTGATTATGTTGGAATGATGAATATTGATTTACAAGAGGACGTAAGCGAGTTCATTAAGCTAGTAGATTTTCTTAAACAAAATTCAAAATACGACTTTGCACTAGGACTTAGAGAAAAGAGAAACGATGGTTTTTTGAAAAAATTTTCCTCTAGTCTATTTAATAAAACACTTAATTTCCTGACAGGAGACAAAACCCCTATAAACTCATCTACAGTAAGGGCGATGTCTAAGACTTTTTTAAATGCTTATTTAGAACTAACTGAGAAGGACAGATTTTTACCTGCCTTAGAAAATTGGCTTGGTTTTAATCATGCATATCTACCGATAATTCACACTGAAAGAAGGAAGGGCAAGTCTTCTTACAATTTAATTAAGAGATTAAAAATGGCTATCAACGCTATTATAACTTTCTCGGACAAACCAATAAGAATAGCAGCGGTCATTGGATTAATTATAACCTGTTTCGGGTTTTTAATGGGTTTAGGATTGATTATTATGAAGTTTTTTTATGCTGAAATGCAGCCTGGATATACTTCTACAATAACCTTAATCATTTTTTTTTCCGGACTCCAATTGTTGTTTTTGGGGTTAACTGCAATTTATGTTGGTAAAATACTAAAAGAAGTTCAAAATCGCCCTTTATACATTATTAAAAAAACTTATAATATTTAAAAAATGAACATGGAAAATAAACTATCAATTGACTTCTTGGAAAGCCATTTGTTCAATATGAGAACATTAGGTTTTAGCGTCTTCAACAGTTATTATGATGTAAAAGTCACTAATGAATTGAGAGAGGCTCTAGAAAAAGAAGTGGAAAATTATGTGCCTTTTGATGCTTCTGAAAGAAGTTTTCTAGATAGGTATCACATGCACGATCTTCTTAATAAAAATATTATATTTGGCAAAACTTTGGAAGATGAAAGGTTGCAAAAGTTAATCGCCCCAATTTTAGGAGACCATTGGATAATGTATGCTTACACTTCTTCTTCTTTACCTCCAAATGGAAAAAATTATGGAAGCAGAATACATGTAGATTGTCCTAGATTTATTCCAAACTATGTAACCAATGCTGGGGTAATTTGGGCATTAGATGACTTTACTTTTGAAAATGGTGCAACGCATGTTCTGCCTGGTTCTCACAACACAGACCAAATTCCAACAGAACAGTTTTTTAAAGAAAATAACATAAGACTAAATTGCAAAGCAGGAGATTTAATCATCTTTAATGCTCGTCTATGGCATGCAGCTGGTATGAATAAAACAGATAAATATAGGCACGCATTAACTATGAATGTATGTAGGCCTTTTATGAAACAGCGAATGGATTGGGTAAGATTTATCCCTTCCACAATTTCAGACCAACTTAATAGTCAGGCTAGAAGAATTATAGGGTTTGATACGAGACTCCCTTCTAGTTTGGAAGAGTTTTTTTTACCAGAAAATGAAAGATTATATAAAGCAAACCAAGAATAAAAATTATGGAAGATCAAATTAAGAAAGCAATAGAAGCCAACATCATTGTACATTCTACAATGGCAGATGAGTATAATTTAAAAGAACCTCATTTCAGACCAGAAAGTATTGAAAGAGTTTCTAAAATCATTGACAGTATTTATTCAAAATTAAAGTATGAAAATGCACTAGACCTCGGATGCGGAACCGGATTTATGATTAACATCCTTAAAAATAGAGCTAAGAAAATTGTTGGTGTGGATGTCACACAAGCAATGTTAGACAAAGTAGATTTGTCCGGTCAAGCTGAAATCGCTTTAATTAATTCAGATACTGGAACTGTGGATTTGCCCCAGAATCACTTTGATATAGCAACAGCATATACATTTCTTGACCATCTATATGATATGAAACCTACTTTTAGAAATACTTATAATAGTCTGAAAAAAGGGGGGATATTTTATGCAGATTTAAGCCCTAATTTCTACTTTTGGCAATCTATTAAGGAACTAGATTTTTCCATAAGCTATGATAGTATTTTGCAAAGAGAAATTAATGCAGTGCTGAAAAAAGACGAAGAAATTGAAAAAGAATTTGGCATTAATAAAGAAGTTTTTACCATGGCCGAACATCAGAAACATAAACTTGGCGGGTTGAATGAAATAACATTGAAACAAGAATTAATGAATTGTGGATTCAGTAAAGTGGAGTTTATTTATCATTGGTTTGTAGGACAGGCTGAATTAATTAATAACGCTGAAATTGATTTGAATGAAAGAAAAACTACTGCAGAACATATGCATAATTATTTAACTCGTTCTCTACCCCTTTCCAGACATCTATTTAAGTATGTTGGTTTTATCGCAACTAAATAAATGAAGATTGCAGTAATTGGAAACGGAGATTTAGCAAAACAATTATTGGGTTTTCTAAACCCTACTATGGAATCTATTATAGTTTATTTTGATGATTTTCATAAACAAAATAACCAAACACATTTTCCCTTTTCAAAATGGAAGGATGAAATTTTTTCTGAGCATAATTTCATCGTTGGTTTAGGATACAAAAATTTAGATGTAAAAAACAAAATTATAAGCGACCTAAATAACTTGAATAGAAAACTGCTTTCATTCTGCCACACTAGTTCTTTCGTTAATAAAAGTGCTAATATTGGTCAATCTGTCTTTGTTTATCCGATGTGCAATATAGATCAGAATGTGACTTTGAATGATGGAGTTGTCTTAAATAATAGTACAGTAGTATCCCATGATTCATTTATAGGTAAATGCACTTATATTTCTCCTGGTGTTACTATTTCCGGGAGGGTAAAAATAGGCGAAAATTGCTTTATTGGTTCAGGAACAACTATTGCTAACGATGTCATCATAGGGAATAATGTAATTATTGGAATTGGTAGTATTGTAACCTCAAACATCCCGGAAAATTTAAGTGTAATAGGGAGTCCTTTAAAAATCTTAAAAAAGCCTTTAATATTAAAATAAACCCAGTTTTGGAATCAATAAATTTTAACAAACCCTATCTATCCGGCAAGGAATACGAATATATTGCCGACGCAGTAAGTTCAAAAAAACTCTCTGGCAATGGCAAATACACCCAACTCTGCCAAAACTTTTTCCAAGAGAAGTACGGCTTTCGCAAATGTTTGCTGACCACTTCCTGTACCGATGCCTTAGAAATGGCTGCGATTCTGATTGATATTAAACCTGGTGATGAGGTGATATTGCCGTCTTATACCTTTGTAAGTACAGCAAATGCCTTTGTGTTGCGAGGGGCAAAATTGGTGTTTGCCGATAGCAGAAAAGACCACCCGGGAATTGATGAAGCTTCTATTGAGGCTCTAATTACTCCAAAAACCAAGGCTATTGTACCGGTGCATTATGCAGGTGTTGCCTGTGATATGGATATCATTATGGACATAGCTAATAAGTACGGTCTTTTTGTAGTGGAGGATGCCGCTCAAGCCATAGATAGTTTTTATACTGGTAGAGATGGGGTAAAACGTGCCTTAGGGAGTATTGGTCATTTGGCTGCTTTCTCGTTTCACGAAACCAAAAATATCATTTCAGGCGAAGGGGGGATGCTTGCAATAAACGATAATCAGTTTACAAAAAGAGCGGAGATTATTTGGGAAAAAGGAACTAACCGATCTTCTTTTTTTAGAGGAGAAGTGGATAAGTATGGTTGGGTGGATGTAGGTTCTTCTTTCTTACCCTCAGAAGTTATCGCTGCTTTTTTATGGGCGCAGTTAGAGAACATTCAAGATATACAAAAGCGTAGATTCAATATCTGGAATACCTATTACAAAGAACTTAAGCCATTTGCTGAAAAGCATGATATAGGAATGACTTTTGTACCTGATTTTGCGTCGAATAATGCGCACATGTTTTATTTGGTTTGTAAAAACTCAGAACGGCGAACTCAACTGATAGATCTTTTAAAGTCGAATAATATTTTAGCCGTTTTTCATTACATCAGTTTGCATACAAGCCCTTTTTATGAAGGCAAACACGATGGTAGAAACCTACCTGAAACAGATAGATATACCGATTGTTTGGTGAGGTTACCGATGTATTATGATTTGAGTGATGAAGAAATTAAACGTATCTGCGAAATTATATGTCATGTTGAATTACCATAGTCGCTATCGGTTTTTGATTTGGCTAGCCATTTTCGTTGTAGTTTATGTTATGGCCTTATTGCGACCCATTCATCAAGATGACGGTTGGTATGCTTCTTTTTCATTAAGATACTTGGCCAATTTCGGCGCGATTAAAAACCCAAGTTTTTTTAGTTTCAGTGACTCAAATGGGGGGAATGATAACCCAGCAGGTTTTTTATTTGCCAGTTTACAGAGTATTTTTTTGTATCTATTCGGTTTTCAAGTAAGTTCCGTTCGCATTTTGAATGCTTTAACTATAACGTCTATCTTGGTACTTGTTCATCAAATTATTTCATTTCAGTTGCCGAGAATGCGTTGGTGGATTACGGTCATTTTAGCAATAAATCCAGTCTTTTACTATCATTTTTACAATAGACCAGAGACGGTAGCTGCTTCATTAATGCTATTAAGCATCTGGCTGCTTCTTTCAAAAGGAAATAAAAATCAATATGTTTTTCTAGCTTTTTTTGCTTGGGGCTTAATTCTCGATACTCATCCGATAGCTATTTTTGGTGTAATCGGAATAGGCGCATGGTTTTGGATTAAAAATTTAAATAAGTCGGTTTACATTGTCACTGGTGGTTTATCAGGACTTGTGGTTATTTTGGTACTTAATCAACTAATAAACGGAAATTTGGGCTTATTTGCTGGTTGGGCAGGTCAGGTACCAGTTAATTTTGGGGATCACTATGTTCCAATCTTAAAGTCAGATTTATCAGATTTTTTGAGAATCGCGAATGGGCGGTTTAATACAATTAAGTCGTTTTTACTACTTAGTGGCATAGTGGTAGTTGGTCCTTTAGCCTTTTACAAACAGAATGGGGTTAGATTAATGCTTCATCCTTTAGTGATCAATTTTTTAGCTTTTATTTTCATTTCAACCATCGGAACTGAGGCAATCAGCAATGGTTTTGCATTATACAGCATTATATCGTTGGTATTACTTTATGCTGCTGTTATAGAAAGCTGGCCTCGCTTATTGAGTTTTAAGTTTTGGTTTATCTTGTTTATTCCCCTGATCGGATGGTCTTTAAAAAGCACGGCATCATCTCTGGTGAGCTACTATGCCTATAAAAAAAACTTTGATGATAAATACCAAGAATTTGGAGATTGTATCGGTAAAAGCTCAAAGATTTTGATGCGGCCGACGTTTGTCTTCGCAACAGCAAACAAAGGGTTGCATTCGGATTATTTTTATGGCATACTTCAAGTCATGCTAGATAATAAGATGAGTTTTGAACAGGCTTTGATTTTAAGAGGATATGATTTCGTTGTTTTAGATGATCGTAACTTGAATGAGGAATTGTTTTTAGATGTTCGTGATAGGAAACTATACGACAACCCAGCTTACAGCAAATACCATAACGTGGGAATTAGTTCAGCAAATTTTAAGCTGCTAATTCAGAATGGGTTTCTCGCGCGGCTTTGTGAGTTCGAGGAGATAAGTCATGGCAAGTCGATATTATACAAAGTAAATAAACCATAGTGCTGTGTGTGGAATAGTTGGAGTTTTTAACTTAAGTGGCGAGCCTTTTGGATTGACAGCGCTCAGAAAGATGGCTGATGCCATTGCGCACCGTGGACCAGACGGTGATGGGTATTACACACATGAGAATATTGCTTTAGCGCACAGAAGACTTGCAATACTTGATGTTACCCCGAAAGGAGCACAACCTATGACCTCTAAAAACGGTGATTGGGTTGTCGTTTTTAACGGGTGCATTTATAATTTTTTGGAATTAAAGCAAGAATTACAAGCCAAAGGACATGAGTTTATTTCGACAACAGATACGGAAGTAATTGTAGAGGGATTGGCTGAGTATGGACCTTCTTTTTTTGAGCGACTTGATGGAATGTTCGCTGTAGGTGCATGGAGTGTTAAAGAACGGGCCCTTTACTTATCTCGTGACAGATTCGGAGTGAAACCGTTGTATTATTGGTTCACAGGAAAAACGCTGGTATTTGGCTCCGAAATTAAAGCAATCATTCAGCATCCAGCATTTCAAGTTAAGCCAAATTTATCTGCGCTTAACGAATATTTCACTTTTCAAAATATGTTTACATTCCAAACTCTTTTCGAGGGAGTTTGGATGCTACCACCAGCCAATACGGTTAAAATCGATGCTTCTAGTACCTATGTGAAGCACCATTCATGGTGGGATTATGATTTCTCTAAAGCAGACAGCAGAATATCCTTCGAAGAAGCCAAAACCGAAACTGAACGACTGTTTAGAAATGCAGTTGCACGCCAAATGGTTGCCGATGTTCCTGTAGGGTCGTATCTCTCGGGAGGGATGGATTCTGGTTCGATAGCCGCACTTGCCTCAGGACATGTAAATCGTTTAGCCACTTTTACCTGTGGCTTTGATATGAGCGAAGTAACAGGTGTTGAAGCCAATTACGATGAACGACGTGATGCTGAGTTGATGGCTAACCATTTCAAAACCGAACACTACGAACAGGTACTGAATGCAGGGGATATTCGATGGTCCTTGCCTCGGGTAGTATATCATCTGGAGGACTTGAGAGTCGGGATGAGTTATCCCAATTATTACATTTCGAGACTAGCTTCAAAGTTTGTAAAAGTTTGTTTACAAGGTACAGGAGGAGATGAGTTGTTTGGCGGATATCCATGGAGGTATTATCGGATATTTAAATCGGTAAGTCAAACTGAATTTTTTAATTTGTATTATGATTTTTGGCAACGACTTGTACCAGATAATCAAAGGGAGCAGCTTTTTACCGCTGCAGTACGATCTAAGGTTGACTTCTCAGAACCTAGAGAAATATTTGAACGAGTATTTACTTTTAACAACACATTGAGATATGACTCTCCAGAAGATCATATCTATAATTCCCTCTATTTTGAGGCAAAAACTTTTCTGCCTGGACTACTATTGGTAGGAGATAAATTATCCATGGCAAATGGATTAGAAGAACGCTTTCCGTTTCTCGACAATGCCTTGGTAGACTTTGCTCAAAAAATACCTGTGCACTACAAGCTAGGAAATCTTGAGAAAATGCTCAAAATAGACGAGAATGATTTTCGCGACAAACGCAAGGTTTATCAGGAATTTGACGATGGTAAGAACATATTGCGTAAGGCGATGATGAGTTTTATGCCAGAACGCATCATCAATCGAAAGAAACAAGGATTTAGTGCTCCAGATGAAAGTTGGTACAGGGGTGAAAACGCCGCGTACATCAAAGAATTGTTGCTTGAGAATAAAACAGTTTCAAGCGACTTTATTAATCAGGACTACATGAAGAAAATAGTTCACGAACACATCAATGATAGAATCAATCACAGATTACTGATTTGGAGTTTCATGAATTTTGAGTGGTGGTGCAGGATTTATTTGAATAATGAAAAAGTAGTATGAATAGAGAAGATCTTCTCATTGGCCAAGAAAAGAAGCTTTTATATTTGTTCAAGGAGTTGACAGTACTAAAAGCAACCTTAGATAACCAGTTTAAGGAAAAATTGAATCGCAATTTGCCATTTGCAGATGTGTTATTCGATAGATGGGAGAAGGCAAAGTTTTTGAATTTCGGAGAGGGAACATCCGTTTATGATAGTTGTCATGTATTTGGGAATGTAGTTGTTGGAAAAAATACTTGGGTGGGTCCATTTACAATACTCGATGGGAGTGGTGGATTACAAATAGGTGATTTTTGCAGTATTTCAGCCGGAGTTCACATTTATTCCCATGATACGGTAAATTGGGCTACAAGTGGAGGTGAAGCCCCTTACGAATTTTCTTCTGTTCAAATAGGAAATCGATGTTATATTGGGCCGCATAGTATTATTGCTTCTGGAGTTGCTCTAGGCGATGGATGTGTTGTAGGTGCCAATAGTTTTGTAAATAAAAGCTTTCCTGCAGGAAGTAAAATAGTAGGTAGTCCAGCAAGATTAATTGATTCGAAATGACCATAAAATATAAAGACCTTCAGATTTGTAGCCGTTGCATTTATGATGATAGAACCCCTGCAATTTCATTTAATCAGGATGGAGTTTGCAATTACTGTGAAATGGTGGATGACCTAAAAGTACAGTATCATACTGGGTTGCCAGATGGAGAAAAACGCATACAAGAAATTATCTCTAAAATAAAAGCAGAAGGGAAAGGTAAGAAATACGATTGTGTAATAGGTGTTAGTGGAGGGACGGATTCATCGTATATGGTTTGGTGGGCGATTCAAAACGGTCTCAGGCCGTTAGCAGTACATTATGACAATACTTGGAACACATCTATAGCAACAGAGAATATTAGGAAAGTTTTGGGCAAACTAAATGTTGATTTATACACACATGTTTGTGATAATAAAGAAGCAGACGACATCTTTAAAGCTTTTTTTATTGCTGGAGTTCCTGAAATAGAAGCGTCTACAGACTTGGCATTAGCCGAAACCATGTATAGGGCTGCGGCGAAATTCAAAGTAAAATATGTTTTTGAAGGCCATTCCTTTTTGGCAGAAGGGATAACTCCTCTTGGCAAAAATTATTTTGACGGTAAGTACATTAAGAGTATTCATAAGCGGTTTGGAAAACTACCAATGAAAACTTATCCATTGATGACTTTCTCTAAGTTTATCAGATGGACCACCTTGTACAGAATTCAAAAGATTAGGCCACTGTGGTACATTATATACAGCAAAGAAGAAGCTAAAGCTTTTCTCGAAAAAGAATTTGGCTGGCAGTATTATGGTGGTCATCATTTAGAAAATCGAATGACTGCTTTCTTTCACGGTATTTATTGTCCTCAAAAGTTTAATATAGACTATCGCAATAATAGTCTTTCTGCATCAGTTAGGACGGGAAATATGGACAGAGAAGCTGCCCTGCACGAGTATTATGGGACTCCTCCTCATATTGAGCCGGAATTATTGGAGTATTTTAAAAAACGACTAGGTTTGAGTGACTCCGAATACGATGCTAAAATGAAGGAAGCTCCTCGTTACTGGGAAGAATTCTCCACATACAAGAAGCGTTTTGAAAGACTTCGTCCGTTTTTCTACATTTTGATGAAAGCTAATTTGGTGCCTCACAGTTTCTATTTGAAATATTGCTTTCCAAAGAAATGATTACGATTGTCAATTACGGGATGGGTAACCTTGGATCAGTGTTCAATATGCTCAAACGTATTGGCGTTGAAGCTCGAATAGTTGATCGCCCCGAAGATTTGCAAGCGGCAAAAAAAATACTTTTGCCTGGAGTTGGGGCTTTTGATAACGCTATGAAACGAATCAATGAAAGTGGTTTCTTAGATGTTTTGAATCAAAAAGCGTTGGGAGAGAAAGTACCTGTTCTCGGAATTTGTTTGGGTATGCAATTACTTACGCGGGGTAGTGAGGAAGGTAATTTACCGGGCTTAGGTTGGATTGCTGCAGATACCATTCGTTTCCCAAACCAAAATGGATTAAAAGTCCCACATATGGGTTGGAATTTAGTTCATCCTGCAACACCAAGTCCTCTAACGGTGAGCCTGCCCGATGAGCCTAGATTTTATTTTGTTCATTCTTACCGTGTGCACGTTGATGATGAAAGAAATAGCATATTTAAGTGCACCTATGGTGTAGATTTCGACGCAGCAGTTCAACATGAAAATATTTATGGCGCACAATTTCATCCTGAAAAAAGCCACAAATTCGGCATGCGTTTGTTAGAAAATTTCGCTCGGATATAATGCTAAAAACTCGTGTAATCCCCGCATTGCTTTTGAGAGACGATGCGCTGGTTAAAACTGTTAAATTCAGTAAACCTGGCTACATTGGAGATCCAATAAATACAGTTCGTATTTTCAATGAATTGGAAGTAGATGAGCTGGTTTTTTTAGATATTGAAGCTACAACACAAACACGTAAACCTAATCTTCGCATTCTTCGAGAAATAGCAAATGAGTGTTTTATGCCGCTTGCCTATGGAGGAGGTTTACATGATTTTGAAACAGCCAAGGAAATTTTTGAAATAGGTTTCGAAAAAGTTGTTTTGAATGCGGCATGTCATACCCATCCTAAAGTAATTGAACAATTGGCTCGACATTATGGTAATCAGGCTGTTGTTGCATCGGTAGATGTGAAAAAGAACTTTTGGGGCAATTACGAAGTATTTACACACTCAGGCTCAAAAAACTCAAAGAAGAATCCGGTAGAGTGGTGCAAGCAACTTGAAGCTATGGGTGTAGGTGAAATTCTATTAACATCAATAGATAAGGAAGGTACTTGGTTGGGATTTGATGTGGAGCTAACTTTAAAAATTAGCGAAGCTGTAGGTGTGCCTGTGATTGCCCATGGTGGAGCAGGTAGTTTAGAACACATTAGCCAAGTGGTTCATCAGGGGAAAGCTTCTGCCGTTGCTTTAGGTAGTATGGTAGTTTACCAACAAAAAGGTTTAGGGGTTTTGGTGAATTTTCCTGATAAAGAGAAACTTTCTAAAGTATTGAATTTATGAAAGTGGCGTTAATAGGAAACATGAATAACAATCACTTTTCTATGATGCGTTATTTTCATGATTTAGGGGTAGAGGCTTATTTATTTAAATTTGCGAATGAAG
>Ga0172372_10011076_pt1 | contig 11485 bp, 5 predicted proteins | sample LakKiv5m_2_FD_114544 | JGI IMG/M metagenome (GOLD analysis project Ga0172372, IMG submission 114544) | Freshwater microbial communities from Kabuno Bay, South-Kivu, Congo - kab_092012_9.5m | ecosystem: Environmental > Aquatic > Freshwater > Lake | place: Democratic Republic of the Congo... | reverse complement strand
TCGACCAGCGCGGTGCTGATCTTGGCCACGCCGGTGGACTGCTCGCCGGTCGCGTGGCTGATGTCTTCGAGTACATGGGCCACGCGCTCGACCGAACCCATGGCCTCGTCCATGCGGCTCTGGGCTTCGGCGGTGCGGGCGGTGCCGGTGTCGACCCGGGTGCGGGACTCCTCGATCAGCCCCCGGATCTCGCGCGCCGCGGCCGTGGTGCGCTGCGCCAGCGCCCGCACCTCGGACGCCACCACCGCAAAACCGCGCCCCTGCTCACCGGCGCGTGCGGCTTCCACCGCGGCGTTGAGCGCCAGGATGTTGGTCTGGAAGGCCACACCCTCGATCACCTGGATGATGTCGCCGATGCGGCGCGAAGAGTCGGCAATCTCCTGCATGGTCTGGGCCACGGCCATCACGGCCTCGTGGCTGCGGCGCGCCACGCCAGAGGTGTCGCGCGCGGCGTGCGCGCCGTCGCGGGCCAGCTGCGTGGTCTGCTGGGTGGTGCCGTTGATCTCCTCCATCGACGAGGCGGTCTGCTCCAGGTTGGTGGCCTGCGACTCGGTACGGCCCGACATGTCCTGGTTGCCGGCGGCGATTTCGTGTGTGGCGCCGCGCAGGTTGGCCACCTCGTGGCGCACGTCGCGCACCACGGTGCGCACCGACACCACCAGCTGCGCCAGGGCCAGCTGCAGCTGGCGGATTTCGTCGCGCCCGTCGACGCGAACCATGCCGGTCAGGTCACCGCTGGCCACCCGGTTGGCCGTCTCGACCACCTCGCGCAAGGGCCGGATGGTGAGGTGACTGGCCAGCCAGGCGCCCGAGGCCACGGTGAGCGCCCCCACCAGCACGGTCACCGCATGCGGCGCGTCGAGCAGGGCACTGGCCACCGGCCCCAGGGCCGACCACAGGCTCAGCAGCACCAGCTGGCCCCGCAGACCCGGCCGCAGCAGGCGGCCAACGGCACCGGCCACACCGGCACGGATCGGCTCGCCGTGCTGCAGCCGCAGCTGCAGGCGGCCAGCCTTTTCCTGCTCGCGCATGCGGACATAGTGCGCCTCAGCCGCAGCCACTTCTTCTTCGGCCGGCTTGGAGCGCACCGACAGGTAGCCCACGATGCGGTCGCCGCTGCGCACGGGCGTGGCGTTGGCGCGCACCCAGTAATGGTCGCCGTTCTTGCGGCGGTTCTTGACCAGCGCGGTCCACGGCCGACCGCTCTCGATCGTGGCCCACATGTCGCGAAACGCCTCTTCGGGCATATCGGGGTGGCGCACCATGTTGTGCGGTTGTCCCATCAGCTCGTCGCGCGTGTAGCCGCTGACCGAGATGAAGGACGAGTTGCAGTAGGTGATGCGCCCTTTGAGATCGGTGACGGAAATCAGCGTCTGGTCGGCCGGGAACTCGTAGGCCTTCTGGGTGACGGGAAGGTTCTCTCTCATGCGGCCTCCGGCTGCGTTGTGGTCTGCAATAGTGGTTGTGGGTGGGGGCTTCGCCAACCGCCCTCGGCGACCTCGGTCAGCAAGGCCGCGCAGGTCTGGCCAGCGGCCTGGAGGTCCAGCGCCTCCACCTGTTCGTTGAAAATGCGAAAACGTTCATCGCGCGCCATCGGATACCGGGCCAGCCAGGCCTCATGCTGGTCAATGGCTTGCATATCGGCCTGATCCAGTGCCAGCTTGAGGGACCGCAGGTCGGCCAGACATGCCGCCCAGGCCTCGGCACCCTGCGCAGCGGGCGCAACCGGTGCGGTCCCGGGATCGGCCTCGGCCAGCGCCGCCAGGGTTTGCTCCAGCGTGTCTTCCAGCGCGCCGATGCGCTGCAGCAAGGCGCGCGTGCCGGCGTCGGCCGGATCGGGCGCGTGCTCGCGCAGCGCCTGCTCCAGCCCGCCACTGAGCGAAGCCAGGTGCGGGGCGCCCACCACCCCGGCGGCGCCCTTCATCTGGTGCAGGGCATCGGCGGCCTCGGCCCACTCACCGCGGGCGGCACGGGCCTGCGCACGACGCCAGGCCTCGCGGGCCGACGCCGGAAACTGCGCCCGCAACTGGGCCAGCAGTTGCGCATTGCCGCCGAGCCGGCGCAGGCTGTCCTGGTCTTCACGCAGGGCAGCGACCGTTGCCCGCGCGCTGGCAAGGCCGGCTGGCGGCAGCGCCGCCACCGGATCCCCGATGAGCGCCGGGCGCCCCGTGAAGCGCAGGATCAAGGCCACCACCTGATCGATGTCGAAGGGCTTGCCCAGGTGGGCGTTCATGCCGGCCTGCAGGCAGCGCTCCCGATCGCTTTGCATGGCATTGGCGGTCATCGCCAGCACCGGCAACTCGCGCAGGCCCAGCCCCTCGCGGATGCGCTCGGTCGCCTGCAGGCCATCGAGTACCGGCATCTGCATGTCCATCAGCACCAGGTCGAAGCCCGCCGGCTCGGCCGCCAGCGCGTCCACGGCCTGCTGCCCGTTTTCAGCCAGTACCACCGTGGCACCTTCGCGCCGCAGCATGGCCAGCGCCACTTCCTGGTTGAGCGCGTTGTCCTCGGCCAGCAGCAGGCGCAGCCCCTGCAGGCGTTCACCGGCGGCCGCCACCGGGGGCAGCAGCGCCATCGGCACCTCGCCGGGCAAGGCTTCGCGCAGCACGATGTCAAAGCCGAAACAGCTGCCACGCCCGAGCTCGCTCTGCAGGGTGATCTGCCCGCCCATGAGAGCCACCAGCCGCTGGCTGATGGTCAGCCCCAGGCCCGAACCGCCGAAACGGCGCGCGGTGGACGCCTCGCCCTGCGAGAAGCTGTCGAAGATGCGCAGTTGCTGCTCGGGCGCGATGCCGATGCCACTGTCCTGCACCTCGAAGCGGATGCGCACCTGCCCTTCGGGTCCCGGCAGGCGCTGCCAGCGCAGACAGACCGCACCGGTTTCGGTGAACTTGATGGCATTGCCCCCGAGGTTGATCAGCACCTGCTTGAGCCGCACGGGATCGCCCACCACGACATCGGGCACGCTGGCGTCGGTCTCCAGGCGCAAGTCCAGCGGCTTGTGGCCCCGCGCGCCGGTGAGAATCACCTCCAGCTCGTGCCGCAGGTCGCTCAGGCGGAATGGCACCTCGTGCAGGTTCATCTTGCCGGCCTCGATCTTGGAGAAGTCCAGGATGTCGTTGAGGATGTCAAGCAGCGAGCGCGTGGCCATCAGCGACTTGCGCACCATGTCAGCCTGCTCGGGCGCCAGGGGGGTGTGCCCCAGCAGCTGCAGCAAGCCCATCACGGCATTGATGGGGGTGCGGATCTCGTGGCTCATGTTGGCCAGGAACTGCCCCTTGCTTTCGGCCGCGGCATCGGCGCGCATCAGCGCGGTCTGCAGCTCGGTGACGTCGGAGCGCAGCACCACCCGGTGCCCGTCGGGCGTGACCCGGTCGGTAAAGCGGAACCAACGTCCGTCGGCGGTCTGGCGCAACCGGTCGGCCTCATGCGCGGGTGCCACCCGCAGCACATCCTGCACCCACTCGGCTTCGCGGCCCGCCGCATCCGGAAACACCCAGCTGCGCGCGATGGCCTCCAGCACCGCCACGTGCGACAACCCCTGCTGCGCCGGCATGTCCGGTGGAAACCAGGCCGCATAGGCTTCGTTGAAATAGACCAGGCGCTGGTCGGGGTCGAACAGCGCGAAGGCTTCGCCCACGGCGTCCATGGCGCTGTGCAGGATGCGCTGCTCCTCCCGGATGCGCTGCTGGGCCTGCATGTGCGGCGTGTAGTCCTGCACCGCACCCAGAATGCTGCGCGGCATCGGATCCTCGCCCTCCGTATCGGCGTCGCGCAGGCTGGCCACCAGCCGCACCCAGCTGGCCTGCGCGCCGCTGGCCTGGCGCAGCGGGGCCAGCAGGCTCACATCCGTGCGTTCGCCGCGCGCGAGTTCCTGCAGCTGGTTGCGCACCAGCAGGCGGGCCCCGGTGCCAAAACAGCGCCAGAGCTCGTCGTAGCCCGACACCTCGTCCTCGCGCACCCCCAGAATCTGGCGGCATTCGGGCGTCATGACCAGCGGCCCCGCCTCACCGGTGACCGACCAGCCGCCCACACCCGCGAGCAGACTGGTCTGGCGCAGCAGCGATTCGCTCTGCCGCAGCTCGATCTGTGTGCGCCGCAGCGCCGAGACATCGGACTGGATGCAGATGAACTTCTCGATGCTGCCATCGGCCCCCAGAAACGGCGCCACCAGACTCTGCACCCAGAACAGCTGCCCGTCCTTGCGGCGGTTGCAGATCTCGCCCTGCCAGGGCAGGCCGCGCGAAATGCGCTTCCACATGCTGCGCCAGAACGCCGGCGGCTGCCGTCCGGAGCCGAGCACGCTGAAACGCTGCCCCAGCAACTCGGCCTCGCTGTAGCCGCTGACCTCCACGAAGCGCTGATTCACCCGCTTGATGCATCCCTGCCGATCGGCCTCGGCCACGATCACGTACTCGTCGAGCGTGTTCATCAGCGCACTCTGGTGGCGCAAGGCGCGGCGCAGCGCCTCCCGGGTCCGCACCTGAACGTCGATATCGATCAGCACCGCCACAAAGCCGCAACGCAGCCCTTGGGCATCGCGCTGGGCCGTCAGCACCACCCGCACCCAGCGGTCACGCCCGTCGCGGTAGCGGTGCAGCAACTCAATGTCGATGTCCTGGTGTTCGCGCACCGCAGCCCGGATGCGGGCCTCCGTCACCGGATCTGCATTGGGCGAGCGCAGCAGCCGGCTGGGCCGGCGGCCGCGCACCATGTCCAGCGGATACCCGGTGTCACGCTCGAAGGCCTGGTTGCACCACAGCACCGCCAGGTGGTTGTCGGTCACCAGCACCGGGCTGCCGGCATGCTGGACGGCGCGCTCGCGCAGCGCAAGTTCGGCCGACACGTCGGCCATGGCCTCCTGGGTGCGCCCCATCAGCCACCACTGCCACCCGCCCGCCACCAGCAGCGCCACGCCGGCGGCGACAAAGGCCTCAACGCCGTCCCCGCCGCCGCGCTGCAACAGCAGGCCGACCAGGGTCAGCAACGCCCCCGTGGCCAGTAGCACGCCGGCCACGGGCTGGGATCGGCGCAGCACCGGGTGCACCATGATTTAACGCAGCGGACGCTGCAACAAGGCCGACAGGGCGTCCACATCCAGTGGCTTGACCAGGTAGGCGTCGGCCCCCATCCGCTGGTAGTAGGCCCAGTCGGGCCCCAGATCGTCGCCACTGACCAGGATCACCGGCAGCGCCGGGTGGGCCGGTCGCAGCTGCTGCAGCGTCTCCACCCCATCCATGCCCGGCATGCGCAGATCGAGCAACATCAGATCGAATGTCTGGCGTCCCAGCAGGTCCAACGCCACCGCACCCTGGTTGGCCAGGGCACCGTGATGCCCGAGCGAACGCAGCAGCCGGGCCGCCACCCGCAACTGCATGGGGTCGTCATCAGTTACCAGAACCCGGAGCGCGCGCACATGTGTCATGACCCCATGCTAGGCGGACGCCGCGCCGGCAATCACCCGAAAAGACCGGCCGGCACCGCGCATATCACCGCCAACACGCGGGTTTCCCTCCACATCCGCAGCGCGGACAGTGAACAATTCAACACTCACGAGTGCCCTGCCCGCCCGGTCCCGGGCGGGATTCACAGCTTCCGGCGGTAAAATTGCAGTACTTTTGTAAACAAAGAACGGCCAACAGGGGTGTACCCTGAACGTCTGCTGCGCAACCGGTGCCACCGCATGAAATGCCGTGTCCAATGGAAGCCCTGTCCCGTTCCACTGCTTGCGCCCTGCCCCCATATGCTCCAACAAAAACGTTCCCGACCGAACTGGTTGTCCCTGGCAAAGTACCTGTTGGGCGGCGTGCTGCTCGCGGCCGCCGGCCTGAGCCAGGCCCAGGTGGCCTACGGCATCTCGCGCACCCAGACGTTCATCATCAACCCCGCCAACGGGGCAGCCACCGCCCCCGTCGTCGCCAACAACTACGCGGCACAACTGGGCTACGAGTCCTCCGCCATGGCGGTCAGCCCCATCAACGGGCTGCTCTACATGATCGAGCGCACCACCAGCACGCTGCCGCGCATCGGCACCTGGAACCCGCAGACCGGCGTGGCCACCAACCTGGGCGCGGTCGGCTCGGCCGTGTCGGCCGACATCCTGCGCTCCACCTTCTGTCCCGACGGCCGCTGGTACATCGCCGGCAATGGCAGCTCGGGCGGCGCCGGCTTCGAGATCTACCAGATCAACCCCAATACCCGCGCGCTGGTGCGCACCATTGTGGCCAGCAACATCCCCACCTTCGGCTCGGGGGACATTTCCTGCGTGAGCAACGGCGACCTGTACACGCTGGCATCCGACAGCAACCTCACCACCTCGGTCTACCGCCTCTACCGCCTGACCAATGCGCAGATGGTTGCGGGGGGCACCCAGTCCTCCACCATCCTGGGCACGCTCAACGTCAACGCCAACGACGCCCCCAACGGCCTGGTGGAAATGCCCAACGGCTCGGCTGGCTGCACGGTCTCGCCCTGCCTGTTCGCCTCGGGCACCCCCAATGGCCAGTTGATCTGGCGCATCAACAGCTCCACGGGTGCCGCCACCACCGTGACCACCGCTTCCGGCGCGGGCCTGGTCGACCTGTCGCGCGAATTCCCGCGCGACGTCTCGGGCGCCAAGACCGCCACCCCCACGGTCGCCCTGCAGGCCACCAGCATCACCTACACCATCACCGCCTCCAACGCGGGGCCGGCGGTGGCTGGCTCTGTGACCATCGCCGACACCCTCAACCCCAGCGTCTTCAACGTCGCCGCCGCCACCTGGACCTGTGCCGTCACCAATGCCGGTCAGACCACGGCCGTGCCCACCGCCTGCGGCGCGGCATCGGGTACCGGCAACATCAACACCTACGCCAACCTGTCGATCAACAGCTCGGTCAGCTACACCGTGCGTGCGCCCCTGCTCAGCAGTTTCGCCGGCACCGCCACCAACACCGTGGCCATCACCCTCACCGGCACCACGGTCGACGTGACCCCCAGCAACAACGTGGTCACCGTGACCAGCACCGTCTCGCCGGCGGGCAATCTGGCCATCACCAAGACCAATGCGGTGAGCACCCTGGCCGCGGGCCAGACCACCAGCTACACCATCACCGTGAGCAACAGCGGCCCGGGCAATGCCACCAACACCCTGGTGACCGACCCGGCCACCCCCGGTCTGAGTTGCACCAGCGTGAGCTGCGGCGTGGGCAGCGGCACCGCCGTGTGTCCAGTGGCCCCGGCGCTGAGCATCGCCAACCTGCAGGGCAGCGGGGTGGCGATTGCCAGCTTCCCGGCCAACTCCAGCCTCAACTTCCTGGTGCAATGCACCGTGACAGCCACCGGAACACCCTGACAGGCCGCACGGCAAGACCACAAAAAACCCGCCTCGGCGGGTTTTTTTGTGGCCCTGCGCAGCCCGCTCAGGCGTGCAGGCGCGAGGTCTTGGGCAGGTGCGACATCAGAAACTCCATCTGGTCGGCCAGGATGCGGCGGTTGCGCAGGATGAAGTCCTCCCACAGGCTGGGCACATAGGGCGCGTACAGCAGCGGCATGTGCGCCTGCTCGGGCGTGCGGTTGCCCTTGCGGTGGTTGCAGGGCTTGCAGGCGGTGACCACATTCATCCACACGTCGCGGCCGTTCTGCCCCAGCGGCTGAATGTGCTCGCGGGTCAGCGCCTCTTCGTGAAAACGCCCGCCGCAGTAGCCGCACAGGCAGCGGTCGCGGGCGAACAGCTTGGCATTGGTCAGCGTGGGCCGCAGCTCGAAAGGATTGATGTTCGGCACGCCTTTGGTGCCGATGATGGAATTGACGGTGATGACGGACTGGCGGCCGGTGATGGCGTTGTGCCCGCCACGGAACACCGCCACCTCGGCCCCCATCTCCCAGCGCACCTCGTCCGCGGCGTAGTGCAGCACCGCCGCTTCCAGGCTGATCCACGACTGCGGCACCCCTTGGGCCGACAACTTCAGAACCTTCAAGACCTACCTCCTGTTGAGAACAACCGGACCATCTGTCTCTGCCTTGCACCATCGACCCGGGCGGTCTTTGGCGCGTGTGTCAATATAGCGCGCTTGTGTGACAGACCGCTGGCTGCGGGGCATAACACCCGCGCCTGAAACATCCATGAAGATCCTCAGAGGGCTCGGCAACCGCGTCGCCACCAGCGGTTGCGCCCTGACCATCGGCAATTTCGACGGCGTGCACCGTGGCCACCAGGCCATGCTGGCCCTGCTGCAGAACGAGGCCCGCCACCGTGGTGTGCCCACCTGCGCCATGACCTTCGAGCCGCACCCGCGCGACTTCTTTGCCGCCGTGCACCGCAAGCCCGAACTGGCGCCGGCCCGCATCGCCACCCTGCGCGACAAGCTCGAAGAGCTCGAACGCTGCGGCGTGGACCAGTGCGTGGTGCTGCCCTTTAACCAGCGCCTGGCCTCGATGCCACCCCAGGCCTTCATCGACGACATCCTGGTCAAGGCCCTGGGTGTGCGGTATGTGCTGGTGGGCGACGACTTTCGCTTTGGCGCCCAGCGCGCGGGCGACTACGCGATGCTGGACGCCGCCGGCTCGGCCCAGGGTTTTGACGTCGCCCGCATGCAAAGCTACGAAGTGCACGGCATCCGCGTCAGCAGTTCGGCGGTGCGCGAAGCGCTGGCCGCTGGCGACATGGAACGCACCGCGGCCCTGCTGGGCCGGCCTTATGCGATCAGCGGCCATGTGGTGCACGGCCGCAAGCTGGGGCGGCAACTGGCGCAGAGCACACCCGGCGCGGGCGATGGCTTTCGCACACTGAACCTGCGCTTTTCCCACTGGAAGCCGGCCGCCAGCGGCATCTTTGCGGTGCAGGTGCATGGCCTGCTGCCCGCGGGCAGACCACCCATCCCGGGAGTGGCCAACCTCGGCGTGCGGCCCTCGCTGAACCCGGCAGACATCAACGGTGGCCGGGTGCTGCTGGAGACCCATTGCCTGGACTGGCCGGCCGAGCTGGCGGCCAGCCTGCCCGGCGGGGAGGCCTACGGTAAAATCATCCGGGTGGAACTGCTGCACAAACTGCACGACGAGCGCAAGTACGACAGCCTGGACGCCCTGACCCGGGGCATCGCACAGGACTGCGACGACGCTCGCGCGTTTTTTGCCTCGCTGCACGCCCAGACGCGCCGCCAGACCACGCGCGACCGAATTCAAGGCTGACCGCCCTCCGGTCGCCGCCCTTCGACAGGCTCAGGGCGAACGGTTGCCCTCCACCGCCTGCCCTTCTCCCGATCGGGCTGAGCCTGTCGAAGCCCCCAGCGAGATCCCACATGTCCGACCAGAAAAATTCCGCCAAGTCCGAGGCGAAGAGCGACAGCACGGGCGGCGCCTACCGCGCCACCCTGAACATGCCCGACACCCCCTTCCCGATGCGCGGCGATCTGCCCAAGCGCGAGCCGGGCTGGGTGCAGCAATGGAACAGCGAAGGCCTGTACCGCCGCCTGCGCGACGCGCGCCAGGGTGCGCCCCTGTTCGTGCTGCACGACGGCCCGCCGTATGCCAACGGCAAGCTGCACATCGGCCATGCGCTGAACAAGGTGCTCAAGGACATGATCGTCAAGAGCCGCCAGCTGGCCGGCTTCGACGCACAGTACATCCCCGGCTGGGACTGCCATGGCCTGCCGATCGAGAACGCCATCGAGAAGCTGCACGGCCGCAATCTCAGCCGTGACGACATGCAGGCCAAGAGCCGCGCCTACGCCACCGAGCAGATTGCCCAGCAGCGCGAGGACTTCAAGCGCCTGGGCGTGCTGGGCGACTGGGAGCGGCCCTACCGCACCATGGACCCGGCCAACGAGGCCGGCCAGATCCGCGCCTTCAAGCGCGTGATCGAGCGCGGCTTCGTCTACCGCGGCCTCAAGCCCGTGTACTGGTGCTTCGACTGCGGCTCATCGCTGGCCGAGTTCGAGATCGAATACGCCGACAAGAAGAGCGACACGCTGGACGTCGCCTTCGAGTCCGACGACGCGGCCGGCCTGGCCAAGGCCTTCGGTCTGGCGGCCCTGCCCGACGGCAAGCAAGCCTTTGCCGTCATCTGGACCACCACCGCCTGGACCATCCCGGCCAACCAGGCGCTCAACGCCCACCCCGAGCTGGAGTACGCCCTGGTGGACACGCCCAAGGGTGTGCTGCTGCTGGGCGCCAGCCTGGTCGAGAAGTGCCTGGAGCGCTTCGGCCTGAGCGGCAACGTGCTGGCCACCGCCAAGGGCGAGGCCCTGCGCGGCCAGGTGTTCCGCCACCCGCTGTACGACCTCGACAGCGGCACCGGCAAGTACAGCTACAAGCGCCTCTCGCCGCTGTACCTGGCCGACTACGTCAGCGACGGCGACGGCACCGGCATCGTGCACTCGGCGCCCGCCTACGGCGTGGACGACTTCAACAGCTGCGTGGCCCACGGCCTGGCCTACGACGACATCCTCAACCCGGTGCAGGGCAACGGTGTCTACACCGAAGAGCTGCCGCTGTTCGGCGGCCAGCACATCTGGAAGGCCTGCCCCGTCATCATCGACACCCTGCGCGAGCACGGTCGTCTGATGGCCACGCAGGCCATCACCCACAGCTACCCGCACTGCTGGCGCCACAAGACGCCCGTCATTTACCGCGCCGCCGCGCAATGGTTCGTGCGCATGGACGAGGGCGAAGGCGTCTTCACGAAAGACAAGGCGCCCAAGACCCTGCGCCAGCTGGCGCTGGACGCGATCGACCACACCAGCTTCTACCCCGAGAACGGCAAGGCCCGCCTGCGCGACATGATCGCCAACCGGCCCGACTGGTGCATCTCGCGCCAGCGCAGCTGGGGCGTGCCCGTACCCTTCTTCCTGCACAAGGACTCGGGCGAGCTGCACCCCAACACCATGTCCATCCTCGACCAGGCCGCCGACATCGTCGAAAAAGGGGGCATCGAGGCCTGGAGCCGTGTGACGGCCGAAGACATCCTGGGCGCCGACGACGCCGCGAAATACACCAAGAGCACCGACATCCTGGAAGTCTGGTTCGACTCCGGCTCGACCTTCTGGCACGTGCTGCGTGGCAGCCACGCCAAGGCCTACCCCAACGGCGCCAGCCACGCACAGGGCCCCGAGGCCGATCTGTACCTCGAAGGCCACGACCAGCACCGCGGCTGGTTCCACAGCTCGCTGCTGCTGGGCTGCGCCATCTATGACCGCGCGCCCTACCGTGGCCTGCTGACCCACGGCTTCGCCACCGACGGCCAGGGCCGCAAGATGAGCAAGTCGCTGGGCAACACGGTGGAGCCGCAGTCGGTAACCACCAAGCTCGGCGCCGAGATCGTGCGCCTGTGGGTGGGTGCGACCGACTACTCGGGCGACCTGAACATCGACGACAAGATCCTGGCCCGCGTGGTGGACGCCTACCGCCGCATCCGCAACACGCTGCGCTTCCTGATGGCCAACACGGTCGACTTCGACCCGGCCCAGGATGCGGTGCCGCTGGACCAGATGCTGGAGATCGACCGCTA
>Ga0172372_10011074_pt1 | contig 11488 bp, 11 predicted proteins | sample LakKiv5m_2_FD_114544 | JGI IMG/M metagenome (GOLD analysis project Ga0172372, IMG submission 114544) | Freshwater microbial communities from Kabuno Bay, South-Kivu, Congo - kab_092012_9.5m | ecosystem: Environmental > Aquatic > Freshwater > Lake | place: Democratic Republic of the Congo... | reverse complement strand
TTAATGAATTCAAATGGAGAAAGTGTTTTAGAAATGATTTATTCTCAAATTCGACTTTTAAATAAAGATTTATTGCTATTGAATTTGAATGATGATGTTAAATATTTTCATCTAATTGATTCGAAAACTATTCAATTAGCTCCTTCTAAAGATGAATAAATTTTTCTATTTGATTGAGAAGTACAGGTATGGTATATTAGCCGTAGTATTTCTTTATTTGGGGATTTTTGTTTATTTACAGCTTACTACTTATCAAAAAACTTATATTGTTGAGGTTTGGGATGAACGTGCTGAATTAAGACCAGAGGAAATTAAAATTAAACCTGAAAACATCGAGTTTGATAAAGCTCCATCAGAGGTTAAAAGTATTACAAGGGATGTTAATGATCTACGACAAAAATCTTTTGATGATTGGGATGAAAATAAAACAATTGTAAAGAACTCATCCTCTAAAGTTGAAAATTCAGTTAAAGAGTTGGAAAAGAAGTTTTTTAGTGAAACTGGTGAGGCTCAAAAAAGAGCTAAAATTCTTGAGGAGACCCAAAAACTAAAAGAAGAAAAAAAGTCCAACTTAACAAAAAAAAACACGACTGAACCTGAGATAAAAGGTGGGTCTAAAAGTTTTGCAGGTAATGTAATGGTTGAATGGGAATTAAGTGGTCGTTCACCGCATCAAAATAATAATTGGTATGTACGAAATCCCGGTTATACGTGTGGACAGGGTGCTGATGGTGTTGTTGTTGTTAAGATTAAAGTGGCAGCGTCTGGAAATGTTATTTCTGTTACTTATGTTTCAAGTATGAGTAGCTCAGCGAATCCTTGTATGATTGAACAAGCCAAAAAATATGCTTCAATGTCTCGTTTTATGTTTAGTGCAGATGCTCCTCCATCTCAAGAGGGTACTATAAAATATACGTTTGTTTCACAATAATTTATACGACTATGAGTAAATATCCATGGATTACAATTAAAGAATATTCAGATATAAAGTTTGAATTTTTAGATGGTATAGCTAAAATTACTATTAATAGACCAAAAGTCTATAATGCTTTTCGTCCTGAAACCAATGTTGAAATGATTGATGCAATGAACATTGCTCAAGAACGTCAAGATATCGGTGTTATTATTTTAACAGGAGCAGGTGACAAGGCATTTTGTTCAGGTGGTGATCAAAATGTGAAAGGTGTGGGAGGCTACATAGGTACTGATGGTGTTCCTAGGTTAAATGTGTTAGATTTACATAAATTAATTCGATCTATTCCTAAACCTGTAATTGCTATGGTGAATGGGTACGCGATTGGTGGAGGGCATGTTTTACATGTTGTTTGTGATTTAACAATAGCTTCTGAGAATGCTAGATTTGGACAAACTGGCCCTAAAGTTGGAAGTTTTGATGCTGGATTCGGTTCTAGTTATTTAGCTCGACACGTTGGACAAAAGAAAGCACGTGAAATTTGGTTTTTATGTGAACAATACACTGCTAAAGAAGCAGAGGAGATGGGTATGGTGAATAAAGTGGTTGATTTAGAAGATCTGGAAGATACTACGATTCATTGGTGTAGAACTATTTTAAAAAGAAGCCCCATGGCAATTAGAATGATCAAACGCGGTTTAAATGCTGAATTAGACGGTCAACGTGGATTAATGGAATTTGCAGGAGATGCTACTTTAATGTATTATTTAATGGAAGAGGCACAAGAAGGTAAAAAAGCATTTTTAGAAAAGAGAGAGCCTAATTTCCAACAGTTCCCTAAATTTCCATAATTATATAACCATTACAGTATAAATTCAAAAAAAAAAGCGACATGATCTATCAATTATGTCGCTTTTTGGTTTTTTATTATTCTCCAAAATAACCAAGGAAAATAGCGTTTAATATACACTACTAATACCTCTTTATTTCCAATGTAAACTTCCTTTTTTTGATTTTTTGTGGCAACTAGAATTTTATGTACACAATCTTCAACAGACATTCCTGTTGATTGATTATGATCCATTATGTTATGTGTAGATCCTTTTCCCGTTAAAGCGTTTTTTGAAATATCAGTGTTTATTTTTCCAGGACAAATCAAAGTAACTTTAATGTTGTTTTTTAATTCTTCGAGTCGTAAACTTTCATAATAGCCATGCAATGCGTGTTTTGATGCACTGTAAGATGATCTTAAGTAAAAACCGAATTTTCCTGCAATACTTGATGTAATTATTAATTGTCCACTTTTTTGTTTTCTTAATTGAGGGAGTAATGCTTTTGTTAATGCAATGTTTCCGAAATAGTTAATTTCCATTATTCGTCGTTCTACTTCTAGTGTAGTGTCATACGCTTCTGACCGTTGACTAATCCCTCCATTATTAAAAAGTATATCAATTGATGAATATTGTTCTAGAATACTTTCTACTTTAGAACTAAAAGTTTCATGTTTTTCTAAATCTAAGGGCAAAACAAAATTGTTAGAATTGCTTTTTAATTGGGAGGAAACTTCATTAAGTTCATTAATATTTCTACCTGATAAAATCAGGTTTGCTCCAAATTCACTTAGTTGTATAGCAAGTTCTTTCCCTATACCTGAGGAAGCTCCAACTATCCATATTGTTTTTGATGAAAAATAATCCACGTTTACTTTGAGTTAAAATACAGATGGTGGTTTTCTAAATTCGAGCTTTGCATCTTGTAATAATTTTCCATTGGCAACTAGTTGCAGTAAAAAACTCTTATTTGTTCCAATTGGTGTAGTGAAAAAAGAAAGATTCCAGCAGTGAAGATTTCTTGTAATTGTAATTCGTGCGTTGGTTACAGATTTTGTATTAAAATCATAATTTAGTGAGCTTGCTAATTTCCAACGTTTAGTAAGATTTACATCACCATCAATGTATATTGTTTGAATAATTTCATGGTCTTTTTCTTGAATTGAGGTTTTATTTAAATTTCTAGAGAATGATAATACGTGTGAGAAATTCATTTTCCAAGGAATTTCAAAGTCTATAAATTGTTCTGGATGCAACGCATAATACCTCATTTCTGAGTTCCAAGTCCCATCAAAAATCTTCTTATTCTCCTCAATTTTTCTTCTGAATTTTTCGGAGGTGATTGTTAAAGTGGTATTAATATTAGCATTTGTTATTCGACCAAATTGTTGTTGATTTTGAAGAGCAAATTTCTTTAACGTTTTTTTTGTGATTGGATCCCATGCATATGGACTAAAATTGGATGATGCTACAATATTAATGTATTCAATCGGATTTATTCTTAGTGCAATTCCTATATCAGATAATTGCATACTATCTTTCTTAAAATCATAACTACCATTAAAGCTTAGTCCATCAATTATTCGTGTCTTTTTAAATCCTGTGATAGTATCTTTTGATGATTTTCGTTTTAATTCAAAAGTATTGGTGATATTAAATTGAATAACACTATTTCCTTGAGAAGAACCGTCTTGATATAAACTTCGTTCGTAAGGTGAATAGAAGATTACTTTATTTAAAGTATCTTGATAATTATCAGTTAGTTTAGTTGTTTTAGGACTGAAATTATAAGAAACACTTGGTGTGATGATATGACGTAATAAAGGAGACTTTTTTCCAATAAATTTGTAGTAGGAGTATATTTGTGATGTTAATTGAGTTGCGGCACTTACTCTTTGGAAACTACCATAGGATTGAACTGTAGTCGTTGTTAGTTTTTTAGTAGAAGTGTATTTGTTTTCAATTGGATTAAATGTATTAACAGTCTCAAATCTTTTATCGATTTTTTGCAAATTAATTGAATGCGAATAATTTAATGATGGTGTAAATGAAACAGTGTTTTTGAATAATTTAAATGTTGTTGTTACTGTAGAGTTTTGAGTAATTCCATTTAGAAATTTATTTTTAATTTCATTGAATTGTTTCTTTTTTAAAAGACTATCTTCAAAAGTAACTTGATTTTTAGCTTCTAAATTGTAATTCATACTAATTTTTTCATACCATTTTTCTTCACCTATTTTTTTTTGATTAATTAATTTCAATGGATAGAACCTAGTAACATTTGTGGTAAATATTGGAGATGTTAAATCCATCATTTTAGTTGATGTATTTTGATTGGTTGAAATCTTCAGCCCCATTACTACAGGTTTATTTGGAAAGCTTCTTTGTAAGTTAATGTCTGATTTAAATGTGTTTGTAAAGAAATTGCTATTTAAAGGATCAAGAGTGTTTTTTGAGTTGTTGTCAGAAATAAAGTTCACATTTGAATTAAAGTTCCAATAAGGATTGGCTTTTCCGTCTTTTTGGTGTGACCAAGACAATGAATATTTGTCTGTTGTATTGTTTTCAGGAAAGCCAGAATTGTTTTGTTGAAACATTAAATTGAATCTTCCATTGAATTTATATTTAATCTTATACTCTGTAAGGTTTGAAATAGAATAACTACCACTTGAGAAAAAATTCGATAAAAATGTTGTATGAATGCTGTCGTTAATAGGTATGTAATAACCTAAATCAGAAACTCCGAATCCAAAGGTAGATGTTGGTGCGATTTTAGGAAATAATAATCCATGTTTACTATTGTTGATCTTTTTCTTTTGTTGCGGAATGACTATAAATGGTAATCCTACAAAAGTTGGGATTTCTCTAAAGTGAACTTTCATTCTTTTAGAAATGATTTTCTCATTTGGAATGAGTATGGCATTGTACAGATGAAAATGAAAATGAGGATGTTCTAAATCACATGTTGTAAATTTACCATCTTTAAAGTGAATTTGCTCATTAGCTTGGCGTTTTGCTACACTCATTTGAAGATAATTCTCTTCTTGCTTTACTTGAACTTCTTGTATAAAACCTTTTTTTGTTTTCAAGTTGAATCGTATACTTCCAGCTTTAGTTTCTTCACCGTCTTTTATCAAAATCGGAATACCTTTTTTGATGCTATCTTTTGTGTATGAATAAGTAGCGAAAACTTCTTCGTTTTTTATGTCAAAGGTTATGAAGTCTGCGGTTAGTTTTAATCCGTCATAATCAAGTTTTGCGTCACCGTACAAAAATATTTTTTTGTTTTTTACATCATTGTAAATAGAATCTTTTGCAAAATAAGAAGCCTTACTTTTGAGAGAATTATCATTTGTGTATATAGTGTCTTCTTGTGCGTGCATTGATAAATAACTAAAGTTTATTAACAATACAAAGAAGAAAAAATGATATGTCGCTTTATTTTGAGACAATACTTATGATTAATTTCGTTTTTTTAAATGTATAAAACTATGCAAAGCTATAAAATTCGAGAGATAGGTCAATACAAATTACACCTTTCCCTTCATATTTTAGTAGTTTTTATATTTTTAAACGGCTACAATTGGTCTCAGGGAAACGGATTGGGATCAATAAAAACGATTTGTATTGATGCGGGTCATGGTGGAAAAGACCCAGGTTGTCATGGTGCATCAGCAAATGAGAAATCAGTTTGTTTGAGCATGGCATTAAAGTTGGGTGCTAAAATAAAAGCAAATTATCCTTCTGTAAATGTGGTGTACACTAGAGACAAAGACGTTTTTGTTGAGTTGGATGAAAGGGCTAAAATCGCAAATAGAAATAAGGCTGATTTATTTATTTGCATTCATGCCAATGCAGGAGCGTCAAATGCTTATGGTACAGAAACTTATGTGTTAGGTCTGCATAAAACAGATGCTCAACAACAGATTGCTGATCGTGAGAACAGTACAATTTATCTTGAAAATGATAAGGGGTTTAAATATAAAGATTTTGATTTAAGTCCAGATGCAATAATAGGTCGACAATTACAATTATCTGTTTTTTTAGATCATTCAATCAATTTTGCTTCTAAATTACAAACTGAATTTAAACGTCTAGGTAGGTATGATCGAGGAGTAAAACAGGCTGGATTTGTTGTGTTGTTTAAAACCACAATGCCTTCAGTTTTGATTGAAACTGGTTTTCTGACCAATAAAAATGACGAGTCATTTTTGAAAGAAGATGTAAATCAAGATAAAATGGCACAAGCTATGTTTGAAGCTTTTCAAAAGTATAAAAAAGAACTTGAAGGTGTTGATAATATTAAGGGAGTGTATAAACAAGAAGAAAAAGAAAGTGTGACAAATGATCAGAAAAAAAATGAGAATACAAAAGATGCTCAAATAGAACAGAACTCTAGTACGAATTTAGAAGAAAAAAAAGTAGCTTTGCCTATAATATTTACTGTACAATTGGAATCTTCAGATAAAAAATTAGAATTAGATATTAGAAGATTTAAGGGTAAAGATGTTTATGAATTAATTGATGGTAAGTTATTTAAGTATTACACTGGGAAAATAGAAGGAGATTTTGAAGAAGCAAATAGACTCAAAAATTTAATGAGGAATAATGGATTTGATAACGCATTTGTAGTAGCTTTTGAAAATGGAGTGAAAATATCACTTGAAAAAGCAAAAAAAATCGCAAAAAAAATGTAAAAGTTTTGAGGTATACAAGAGAAATTAAAATTGGTGTCATTTCCGTTTTCGCAATACTTATTGTGGTAAGTGGTGTGAACTTTTTAAAGGGAAGAAATTTTTTTGGAGGTGATAGTGTCTATTCTGCTTATTTTCCGGAATCTGCAGGTTTAGCCCCAGCAAGTGATGTATTAGTGAACGGAGTAAGTATAGGTAAAGTCTTGACTGTTGACTATCAGCCTCAACAACCGTCACTTCTTAAAAAAGTAAAAGTATCATTTACAGTAACTAATAAGGATATTCAGTTGCCCGTGGGTACAGTGGTTAAAATTGCACCAAAAGATTTATTCAGTAAAGCAATTGTTCTTCTTTTTCCAACGCAAATTTCAAAAGGGTATTATTCTAAAAATGCAGTTTTAAAAGGAGAAATAACAAAAGATATGATGGAGCAAATTCAAGAATATGCAGATCCAATTTCTAAAAAAATTCAAAAATTAATGACTAATGTAGATCATGTTGTTGCATCGTTTGCTGATTTTTGGGATACCACAACTACTTCTGAAATACAATCGAGCTTGGTAGAAGCAAAATCTGCTATTTCTCGATTTAACAATCTTTCTTTTGAATTAGAAGGTATGGTCAAAGAGGAAAAGCAGCAATTACATGAAATTTTTTCAAATGTTGCGAATATAACTGCTAACATAGAAAAAAGTAATAAGGAGATAGCAGCAATCATTGGGAATTCAAAAAAAATAACCGATGATATGGTAACTTCAGATTTTAAGAATGTTATTTCAGATGCGAATAAAGTTATAACTGTATTAAATAAATCATTGGAAGATGTTGAAAAAGGAAAAGGTACGTTGGGTAAATTTTTAAAAGATGAAACTTTTTACAATGAATTATTGTTATCTAACAAAAAAGTACAATCTTTATTGGATGATTTACAACAAAGACCTGAAAGATACATTAGGGTTTCTGTATTTGGTAGAAAATCTAAGGGGTTGAAATTGACTAAACCTCAAGAAGATAAATTAATTAAGATATTAGACACAATTAAATAATTTAATTACATGATTTCAAGTATATTATTTTTATTTCTTTTCATTGCCGGATCTTTTTGGTTTACTAAAAATGCGTTGAAGGTTCGTTTTAATGTACTACTAGGAAGACCTATTAATCGTTCAGATAATAAATCAGAACGCTGGAAAACAATGTTATTGGTAGCGTTTGGACAAAAGAAAATGTTTACAAGACCCCTGCCGGCTATACTTCATTTCTGTTTATATGCAGCATTTGTTATTACACAAATTGAACTAATTGAAATTATTGTAGATGGAGTTTCAGGAAACCATCGATTTTTTTACAACTCACTCGGAAGTTTTTATACATTCATGATTAGTTTTATTGAAGTGCTATCTGTATTATCTTTTATAGCTACTTTGATATTCTTGTCAAGAAGAAATTTGATTAAAGTACCACGATTAGTTAAAAGTGAGCTAAATGGATGGCCTAAATTAGATGCTAATTTTATTTTAATTGCTGAATTAGTTTTAATTACTTTCATTTTTATGATGAATGGTGCGGATGAAGTTTTGTACAGCAGAGGTTTATCACATGTAGGTGAAGGGAGTGGTAGTTTTGGTTTTGCAATTTCACAAACTGTTGGACCATTATTTTTTGGTAAAATTAATAGTGAAACTTTAATAACAATTGAACGCATTGGATGGTGGGGGCATATTGTAATGGTTTTAGGATTTCTAAATTATTTGCCTTATTCCAAACATTTTCATATAGTATTAGCATTTCCTACAACTTGGTATTCTAATTTAGAGAAAAAAGGACGCTTTACAAATATTCCTGAGGTAACAGCAGAGGTTAATAAAATGCTAGATCCTACCTTAGATCCATTTGCAACAAATGGGGATGAGGCACCACCTAGTAGATTTGGAGCTAAAGATGTTACAGATTTAACATGGAAAAATTTATTAGATGCTTATTCGTGTACTGAGTGTGGAAGATGTACTTCTTCTTGTCCAGCAAATCAAACTGGAAAACTTTTATCACCTCGTAAAATAATGATGGATACAAGAGATCGTTTGGTTGAAGTTGGTAATGGAATTAGAACTCAAGGTAAAGAATTCAATGACGGTAAAAGTTTATTAGGTAATTATATATCTGAAGAAGAAATTTGGGCATGTACTTCATGCAATGCATGTGTTCAAGAATGCCCAATAAATATCGATCCTCTTTCAATTATAGTTGATTTAAGAAGATATTTAGTGATGGAAGAGTCCAAAATGCCATCTGAATTGACAGGTATGATGACTAATATTGAAAACAATGGTGCACCATGGCAATTTTCACCTGCAGATCGTGGTAACTGGATAAATGAATAGAAAATTAAAAATTACAACATGGAATTAATTTCTTTAAGTGAAAATGGTCAGGCTTTAAGCCCTGTTTTACCAGAAAATGTTAAAAATTATTTAATTGATATTGATGGAACTATTTGTGATGATATTCCAAATGAGGAACCTGAAAGAATGTTAACTGCAGCGATATATCCTGAGGCTTTAGTGACTTTAAATAAATGGTATGATGAAGGTCATATCATTACCTTTTTTACTTCTAGAACTGAAGAACACAGAGATTACACTGAGCGTTGGTTAAAAGAACATGGTTTTAAATATCATGGGATGCTAATGGGTAAGCCGAGAGGGGGTAATTATCACTGGATTGATAATCACATGGTTAGAGCGACTCAGTACAAAGGTAAGTTTACTGATTTGGTTGATAAAAAAGTGACTATTCAAGTTTTTCAAAAGTAACATGGATTCAAATTTTAAAGTATTGACAATGTCCGAAGCTCTTTCAAAAGGGGAGCAGGTTGATATTTTGTTTTGGGTAGGTTGTTCTGGGAGTTTTGATGATCGCGCAAAGAAGATAACAAAAGCTGTTGCGAAAATTCTACACAAGTGTAATATAAAATTTGCGGTATTAGGCGCGGAAGAAAGTTGTACTGGTGATCCTGCTAAAAGAGCTGGAAATGAGTTCACCTTTCAAATGCAAGCATTAATGAATATTCAAGTTCTGAATGGCTACGAGGTGAAAAAAATTGTAACTGCATGTCCACATTGTTTTAATACTTTAAAAAATGAATACCCAGAATTAGGTGGTAACTATGAAGTAATTCATCATACACAATTAATTCAAGAATTAATTAACCAAGGGAAATTGGGACTTGAAGGAAGTCAAACTTACAAAGGGAAAAAAATCACTTTTCATGACCCATGCTATTTAGGGAGAGCAAATGATATTTACGAAGCACCAAGACAATTGATTGAAAAATTGGATGCTGAACTGATTGAGATGAAGCGTTGTAAGACGAATGGTTTATGTTGTGGTGCAGGCGGAGCTCAAATGTTTAAAGAGTCTGAAAAAGGAACGAAGGAAATCAATGTCGAAAGAACTGAAGATGCTTTAGAGACAACTGCACACGTAATTGCTACAGGATGTCCTTTTTGTAATACAATGATGACTGATGGTGTTAAGAATTTCAACAAAGAACAAGATGTTCAAGTATTAGATATTGCAGAACTAATAGCAAATGCAGCAGATTTATAATTTATTTCCAAATTTTTCAGATTCAAGTAGAGTTTGGATTTATACATCAAATAGAGCAATAACTTCAATTGAATCTGATTTTGTTCAAACTAATCTAGAACTTTTTTCTAGTGAATGGAAAGCTCATAGTCAACCACTTAAGGCAAAAGCTTGCATGCTCAACGAATTTACAGTAGTGTTTGTAGTCGATCAATCAATTACTTTAGCTTCAGGGTGTTCAGTTGATTCCTCTGTACGTTTTGTAAAAGAATTAGGAAAAGAACTTGAAATCGATTTTTTTAATCGATTAAATGTGTTGGTTAAAAATAATATTGACAGTTCTTTATACTTATATCCTTATCGAAAATTGAATGAATTAACTTCTCATTCATATTTTAATCCTTTGGTTGAAACACTTAAAGATTTAAAAGAGAATTGGTTGATTGAGTTGAAATAGCTTTTGTAAACAAATATTTTTTATTAAGTTCTAGTTATAAGGTAGAATAAATTATCTTTGCAGTAAAAAAGCATGTTATCTAAGAAGTCTAAATATGCAATAAAAGCTTTAATTGCTTTGGCTGAAAATTTTTCTACTAATACGCCAATGCGAATTTCAACCATTTCTGAACAACAAAAGATTCCAAGAAAATTTTTAGAGGCAATTTTAGTTGAATTGCGAAATAATGGAATGGTTCATTCTAAGATGGGTGCTAATGGTGGTTATTATTTAGCAAAGCATCCAGAGGAAATTGTATTGAGTAACATTATTCGTATTTCAGGTGGACCAATCGCTATGCTACCTTGTGTTAGTTTAAATTTTTATGAGTCATGTGAAGAGTGTGTAAATGAAGCAACTTGTGGTTTACATGATGTAATGTTAGAAGTACGAGAAGCAACAATTCGTATTTTGTCAAAAACAAGTTTGTCGGATATGCTTGAGCGAGAAAATAAACTTAGAGCTAATTTATTGAAATAAATTCTTTTTCAGTCTTTTATAGTTAGCAATAATTTGTTGCGATTTCTGCTGAATTAAGACAAAGTGGTATTCCACCACCAGGATGCACACTACCACCACAAAAGTATAAACCTTTAGTGTGTGTAAAATTTGGATGTCTAAAAAATGCTGCTAAACGATTATTTGAACTTGCTCCATACAAAGCGCCTCCAAAACTAGAAGTGTTTTTTTCAATTCTGATAGGATCCAAGTAATCTTCGGTTACTATATGTTGTTCAATAGATATGTTTAAAACACGATCAATTTTTTGAATGATAGAAGTTCTTACTTTTTTTCTTATATCTTCCCAATTTTGACCACTATTGTAGGGTACATTTACCATTACGAACCAGTTTTCACAATTTTCTGGCGCATCATTTATTGCTTTTTTGGATGTTATATTGATGTAAATAGTAGGATCGTTACAAACCTCATTATTATTGAAAATGGATTCAAATTCGTGTCGATA
>Ga0172372_10011073_pt1 | contig 11489 bp, 10 predicted proteins | sample LakKiv5m_2_FD_114544 | JGI IMG/M metagenome (GOLD analysis project Ga0172372, IMG submission 114544) | Freshwater microbial communities from Kabuno Bay, South-Kivu, Congo - kab_092012_9.5m | ecosystem: Environmental > Aquatic > Freshwater > Lake | place: Democratic Republic of the Congo... | reverse complement strand
CGCCCCCCCCGTCCCTCGGGGGGGTGGGGGGGGAGCCAGGGGATCCTCGCCCAGGGGGGCCGGGGCGGGCGCGGGGGGGGGCGCCGCGGGGGGCGGGGCGGGAGGAGGCGGCTCGGCCTCCGAACCGCAGGCGAGAAGGGCGAGCGACAGCAGCATGTACGGGAGATATCCACCCGCCGGAGGTTTTACATGCGGCCCGGGCTCGAGGTGCTGTTCGACGACATCGGCTGGTTGAAGGGGCGCCGGGTGGGGGTCGCGTGCAACCACACGGCCGTGGACCGCTCCCTGGACCACCTCCTCGACCGGCTGCGCGGCGCCGGAGTCACCGTCCGCCGCGTCTTCGCGCCCGAGCACGGGGTGCACGCGACGGCCCAGGACATGATCGCGGTGGACGGGGAGGACGGCGAGGCGGCGGTGGTCTCGCTCTACGGAAAGGACGCCGAGTCCCTCCGCCCTCGCCCCGAGCTCCTCGCCGACCTCGACGTGGTGCTCTTCGACATCCAGGACGTCGGGAGCCGCTACTACACCTACCAGGCCACCCTCGGGTACCTGATGGAGGTCGCGGCCGTCACGGGCACCCAGGTGGTGGTGCTGGACCGCCCGAACCCCATCGACGGCGTCTCCGTGGAGGGGAACCTGGTGCAGCGCGGCTACGAGAGCTTCGTGAGCGCCTACCCGCTCGCGGTGCGGCACGGGCTCACCATGGGCGAGCTCGGCCGCTACTTCCGGGAGGTGCTCGGGATCCGGGCCGACTACCGGGTGATCCGCGCCGAGGGCTGGGACCGCAGCACCTGGTACGACCAGACCGGCCTCCCGTGGGTGTACCCCTCCCCGAACATGCCCACGCTGGAGACGGCGACGCTGTACCCGGGCCTGTGCCTCATCGAGGGGACCAACCTCTCCGAGGGCCGCGGAACGACCCGGCCGTTCCACCTGGTGGGCGCCCCGTGGTTGGACGCGGCCGAGCTGACCCGCCTGTGCCGCCAGGGCTGCCTGGACAACGGCGTGGAAGGGGTGGCCTTCCGCGCCGCCACCTTCGAGCCGCGGTTCCAGAAGTTCGCGGGAACCCCCTGCCACGGGGTGGAGATCCTGCTGACGGACCGGTACCGCCTCGACAGCTTCCTGCTCGGGCTGGTGGTGCTGGAGGCGGCGCTCCGGGCGGCGCCGGCGCACTTCCGCTGGCGGACCGAGACCTACGAGTTCGTGGACGACCCCATCGCCATCGATCTCCTGTGCGGCTCGGCCGAGGCGCGGGTGGGGCTCGCATCGCGCATCCGGCCGCGGGACCTGGTGGAGGGCTGGAAGCCCACCCTCACGCCCTTCCTGGAGGCCCGGGAGAGCGTGCTGCTCTACTGAGGCTTCGGTTCCAGCAGCGTCGTGGCCAGGTCCAGCACCTCGAAGCCGGGCGCCGGCTCCAGTCGGAAGACGGTCTCGGGCGGGGAGGCCGGCTCCCACTTCTCGAAGCGCAGCGCCACCTCGGCGCCGAGCGACGGGACGACGACGGTCAGGGCTTCGGGGGTGCGTCGCCCGGGCTCCACCTCCACCTTGAGCGCGTACTCGGGGCTCTTCCCGGCCTCCAGGGTGCGCAGGGCGCCGTTGCACGCCAGGCTGGCCGCCACCCAGGCCCCCTCGGGAGAGGTCCAGCGGGCCGCCCCGCCCTCCGCGGCGCCGAGCGCGCCCGGCAGGGCCCCGAGCAGGACCAGTCCCACGTCGGTCGGTCCGAGCCCGCCGCCGGAGGCCCGGGTGAGCAGCTCCGCCGCGTCCGGGGCGGCGTAGAAGCGCTTCTTGCCGGCCACGTAGGCCGACAGCGCGGCGCCGTCGGACGCCACCACGAGCTGCGGCGGGCCCACCGGCCCTGAGACGTCGAGGCGGAACCGGCCGGCGGGGTCCACCAGGAGGTTGCCGCGCGCCTGGACCTGGTCCTCCCGGGTCCGGATCCCCACCGAGAACCGGCCCAGCATCGGGCCGTCGGCGAGTCGGTCCAGGCGGAAGGACTCCACCGTCGACGCCGCGGGGACGCAGTCGCCCACCCCCGCTCCGGGGCGGTGCGCGCAGGCGAGGAGAAGGAGGAGGCTCATCGGCGCTCCAGACCCCGCAGGAGGCGATCGGCGTCCGCGGTGCGCCCCAGCTCGTTCCAGACCGCCGCGAGCTTGCGGGTCAGCTCGACGTCGGCCGGAGCGTAGCGCCGGGCCTCCTCCCAGACCGCCGCGGCGACCGCCGGGCGTCCCAGGGTGGCCTGCACGTCGCCCAGGGCCACGAGGAGCCCCGGGTCGGCGGGGTGCCCCTCGAGCGCGGCGCGCACGAAGCCGTCGGCCTGGGTGAGGCGGTCGGTGGGTGTGCCCGGTCGGGCCAGCACGCGCGCGTACACCCGCGCCGCGTCGGGCTCCGTCGGGTCGAGGCTCAAGGCCTCCCGCATGGCGATGAGCGCGTCGCTGCCGGCGCCCGCCGCTCCGAGCGCGAGGCCGAGGGAGGACCGCACCCTCGCGTCGGTGGGGAAGCGGTCGGTAGCCCGCTCCATCCAGCTCACCGACTCGGGCAGTCGACCGGCGTCGCGGAGCAGGCTCCCCCCGAGGATCCAGGTCTCGGCTTCGGTCATCGGGGTGGCCCGCAAGGCCTCGAGGGCCCCGTCCAGGTCCCCGACCCCGGCGAGGGAGCGCGCGCGGGTCCGCGCCCGGGCCTCGGGCCCGAGGCCGGCCATGTGATCCACGGCGTCGAGCATGGCGGCGCGATCGTCGAGCGCGGCGCAGGCGGCGACCAGCGCGCCCAGGAGGGCGTAGTCGTCGGGTCGGGCCGAGAGCGCGGCCTCCGCTTCGGCGCGGGCGTCGGCGGCGCGCCCCACCTCGACCAGGAGGCGCACCCGGAGAGCCTGGGCGTCCACCCGGTTGGGGCCGGAGTCGGGGACGCGCAGCTGGGCGAGGGCCTCCCGTGGGCGTCCGAAGGCGCGCAGGGCCTTGGCCCGGTGCAGGCTCAGGTCCTGGGCGGGCGGCTGACACTCGGCCGCCGCGTCCAGCGCCGCGAACGCCGCGGGGCCGTCCCGCAGCGTGGTGGCGGCCTCGGCGATCCAGAGCTTGATCTGGGCGTCGCGCCCGCCGAGGAGGCGGTCGAGCGAGACGAGCGCGTCCCGGGCGCGGACCGGATCCTCGGCCCGCTGCGCGAGGTGGACGGTGCGCAGGAGCAGGTCGGTGTCGGAGAGGCGGAGGCGGGTGAGCAGGCCCAGGGTCTCGAGCCCCTTCCGGTACCGCCTCGAGCCGGTGACGGCGGCGACGAACTCATCGACGAGACGGGCGTCGTCGGGGGTGTCGCGCAGGGCCTCGGCGAGGTCGTCCACCGCGCCGGCGAGATCCCCGACCTGGAGCCGGGCCCGGCCGCGCTCCCGCAGCCACCCCCGGTCGGTCTCGGGCAGGGCCGACCACGCGGCGACGGAGGTGGTGGCGGCGGAGGTGTCGCCCGCTTCCAGCTCGCTCCGGATCAGGGGGTCCCATGCGCTCGACCCCGCGCCCAGCTCGGTGGCCCGGCGCCACGCGGCTTCGGCGGCTGCGCGGTCCCCCAGGCGGGCGCTCACCTCGCCCAGGGCCGTCCAGGTCTCGGACAGCTCCGGGCCCAGGCGCACCGCCTCGGCGACCCGGGCCCGCTCGACCAGCGGCTCGGCGCCCTGCGCGCGCGCCAGCTCGGCGAGCGCGAGCCAGAGCCAGGGCGAGTCCCGGTCGTGCAGTCGAGCCGTCTCGAGCGCGGCGTTGGCGGCCGCCGTGTCGCCCTGGGCGAGGGCGAGCTGGGCCACGAGGTACTGGTACCGGGCGCGGGCCGGCGTCGCCGCGGGCTCCGCAGGCGGGAGACCCGTGGGCGCGAGCTCCGCCGGGGCGTAGACCCGGGCGGCGCAGCCGAGGATCAGGGCAAACCCGTACGCCACAGCGCCTCCGCTGCCCGTCGTACGGGAATTCGGCCCAGGGCGACACACCCGACCGCGGTGAGCACCGCCACCCCGCTCCCCGCGGCCACCGAGGCCCGCGCCCCGACCCAGAGCGCGAGGAGCAGCGACGCCAGGACGATGGCGTTCACCACCAGGGCGAGGACCATGTAGAAGACGGCCGCCGGACTGGTGGCCGCGCGCGCCGCCGAGTCCGCCTTGAAGTCCGGCCACCACGCGCCGATCGCGAGGGCCAGCCCCGAGAGCGCGTAGCCGACGAAGAGGAGGGCCACGCCCTCGGCGAGGAGGAGCTGCCACCGGGCGCCGAGCATGAACCCGCTCCCGACCACCACGATCTCGCCCACCAGGAGCATGGGCAGGAGGCCGAGCGCACCCTTGGCGCGCAGCCAGGTGGTGGGGTCCACGGGCGCGCCCCGGGTCACCCACCAGGCGCGGCCCTCCCGGCTGACCGCGCCGTACTGGAAGCGGGTGGCGATGGCGGCCATGACGAAGCCGCCCATCCCCAGGTTCAGGAAGGACATCGCCTCCTTCATGAACTGCAGGTATTGCCCCTGGAAGCTCGTGAAGGGCAGGAAGTAGATGCTCACCAGGTAGATCGCGCAGATGCCTCCGAGGAGGAACACCTGGGACCACTGGGAAGGGTCCCGCACGAAGATGCGCAGCTCCTTGGCCACCACGGGGCGCCAGGCCGCGGGGAGGGGCCACACGGCGCGGTCGAAGCCGGTGGAGGTGTAGAAGCGGGCCTCCCGCGCCTCCTGGGCGCGCGCCCAGCCCCCGTCGAAGCCCCAGGCGGTGGCCCACCGGGCGATCGCGGCGCTGGCGAGCACCCCGGTGGTGAGCAGCGCCGCCTCCGTCCACGGGAAGGGGCCGTACACCAGCGTGGCGCCCAGCACCTCCGAGGCCCACCGGGGCGGGAAGAGGATCGGGCGGGGGGAGTCGAGCTGGGCGAGGTACTGCGCGACGGTCTCGAACTCCTGGGCGTTGACCAGGCGCTCGGGGCGCAGCGTGCGCACCAGAACGAAGAGCGAGGCGACCCCCAGGACGCCCAGCAGCACCATCAGCTCCCGGGTGCGGCGGGCGGGGAACACGTTCACCAGCACGGTCGCCACCGTGATGCCCACGTTGGCGGCGATGATCAGCAGCGCGGGTACCGCGGTCGCGAGCGCGACGTAGTACCCCGGGCCCGCCCCGCTCTGGATCCCGTAGGCCAGGAACACGGGGACGCCGAAGAGCAGCATCATCCAGCTGGACTGCACCAGCGTGTCCAGGAAACGGGCGTAGTGGAACACCGGGCGGGACACCGGGAGCGCGAGGACGAGCTCGAGGTCGTCGGACAGGTAGTAGGTGGAGAGGGCGGTGATGACGTTCGAGAAGCTCAGGAGCACGAACAGGCTGGCGAGGAACATCTCCAGGACGTTCCGGGCCAGCACCGGGCCCACACCTTCGAAGGACCACGCGAGCCCGACGAGCCAGTGGATGAGGAGGAAGAGGCCCACCCAGAAGAGGAGCCCCACGGCGAGGAGCGTCAGGTAGAGCCCGCGCTGGGCCCCGCGGGTGGCCACGTTCCAGAGCTGGCGACTACGCGGGCGGAGCAGCAGCGCCAGCACGCCGAGGGCGCCCGGGCCGGCGGGCGGGCTCACTTCCCGTCGTCTCCGGGGGCGGTCCAGGCTCCGGCGTTCTCGTTCCGCCCCTTGGCCACCGTCGCCCGGATGTAGGCGCGCAGGAGCGCGTTCCGCTGGGCTCCGCCCATGAGCGCGCGCATGTCCTCGTAGAGCTGCGGATCGCGGACCAGGAGGCCGAGCGTGCCGTCCCCGGAGTTCACGGCCGAGGTGACGCCGTTGATGTTCGCCACGGTGGCCTGGAGGTCGTCCATCAGCGCGGCCTTGCCCGGGTCGTAGAGGAGCGCGTGGGCGAGCGAGTCGCCGGTGCGGATGTCCGTCATCAGCCCGTCCAGCGCGTCCGCCGCGTCGGAGAGGCTGCGCGTCAGCTTCTCGCCCTCCTCGCCGTACACCATGGCGTGCGCGAGCCCCTTGCCGGTCCGCACCTCGCTCGTGATGGCCTTCACGTCCGCCACGATCCCGTCGGCGTTGGCGACGATGCTCTTCACCCGCGAGGCGGTCGCCTTGTCGTAGAGAAGCACGTTGAGCACGCCGTCGCCCTCCTTGGCGTCGCGCAGCATGCCCTCGATGGAGGCGAGCGAGTTGGCGATGCCGGCCTTGGCCGCCTCCTCGTCGCTGCCGATCATGAGGTCCACCTTCTTCGAGATGCTCGCGGCGTTCTCCACGATCGAGGTCGCCTTGTCCGCGTAGGAGAGGACGTCCACCGACTCGGCCGAGGTCAGGAGCACGCCGTCCGTCAGCATGGTCTTCTTCGGGTCGCCCACCGAGAGGCTCACGTACATGTCCCCGAGCAGGCCGATGCTCGAGATGGAGGCGACCGAGTCCTCGCGGATCCGGCCCTGGTACTCGCTCTTGAGCTTGAGGAAGACGTTGATCTCCTTCTGGGGCGGGGGCTCACCGGGCTTGCGCTCCGGCCATCCCCCTTCCGGCTCGGGGGCGAGCGACTCCGGGGCCGCGAAGTCCACCCGGGTCACCATGCCCACGTCGATGCCGGCCAGGCGCACCACCGCGCCCGCCTTGAGGCCCTTCACGTCCTTGAAGCTGGCCTGGAGCGCGTACTCCGGCCGGAACGCCTCGGCGCCCCCGGACAGGATGAACACGGCCGCCCCGATGATGGTCAGGAAGATGACGACGAAGAGCCCGACGCGGAGCTCCTGGATCAGGTTTCGTTCCACAGCCGGAGTGTAGCTCGGGGACCTACTTCACGCGGATCTCGCGGGCCTCCCCCCCTCGAACGCCACAGAACCGGACGTGGCCGGCGTCGACGAGAAAGGCGTCCGGCGCGAAGACGTAGTCCGCGAGGGTCGGATTTGCGGCGACGAGCCGTTGGAGGCGCGTCCAGCGCCCCTCGGCCCGCTTCTCGTCGAAGTCCGTCAGGCGCGCCGGTGCCGCGGTGCGGAGATCCCAGGTGACGCAGGCCAGCGTCTCCGCCGGGGGGCAGCAGCTCCAGGTGCGCACCCGGGTGGAGAGGAAGGGGCCGTCCTGGGCGACCACGTCGATGGTGCGGGCGGCCTCGCCGCCGACGGTGCACCAGTCGTCGTTGTGTTCCCCGTCGACCACGTCCGGCGGCTCCACGGCCCACACCGGCCGGCCTTCGTAGCTCAGGTTCTCGGCCTCCCAGCTGCACCAGGTCCCGTCGTGGGTGAGCCGCTCGCGCCGCTCGGTGTGGACGTGCCAGCGCCCGGCCACGGGGTCGTGCGGGGGGGTGTGGAGGCAGGCCGCCAGCAGCAGGAGCACGGCCGTCGCCTATCGCGGGAGGGAGTCGACCAGCTGGTCGAGCATCCGCAGCGTCATCCCCCAGATGAAGGCGCCGCCGAGCCGTACGCACGGAAGCTCCAGGTCGTAGCCATGGCCCTGGTAGCGGAACTGGCCTCGGCCTTCGCCGGCCACGAGGCGCTCGGCGTCGAGGAGGTGGATCGCGGCCACCTCGCGAGGATCGGGGACGAAGCTCGGCCAGGCGCCCACCCGGTAGACGAACGGGAACACGCCGAACTCCTGCTGCGGATCCCGGATGGGGCTCATCTGCAGCGGGAGCGCCCCGAGGAAGCGGGCGGGCGCGAGGTCGAGGCCCACCTCCTCGAAGGTCTCCCGCTCGGCGGCCTGCCGGGGCCCTCCGTCCCCCGCCTGCTGACGCCCGCCGGGGAAGGCCATGTGGCCCGACCAGGGATCTCCCTCGCGCTCGGCGCGTTGGATGAACAGGAGCCGATCGTCGGGCCCGAACACGAGCGCGACCGCGGCGCGACGGCGCAGCTGGGGCGGCTCGGGCACCTCGACGGGAAGGACAGGATCAGACACCGGCATCACCCTCGTCTTACCGCGGGGCGTGCTAAGAGGCCGTCGCCTCGGCGCCTGCCGGCGGGGCCGGCGGGTACGCGCCGTGGAGGAACGTGGCGGATCCGCTGGACATCGACCTGCGCGGCGACATCGACGGTAGCGCTCCCGCGAAGCGGGGCCCGGGCTGGTTCGAGGAGGTGGTCAAGGGCTGGGGGCCTCCCGTGCTCCTCGTCCTCGTGCTGCGCTCGATCCTCATCGAGCCCTTCCAGATCCCGTCGGGGTCGATGGTGCCCACGCTCGCCATCGGGGACTTCATCCTCGTGTCGAAGTTCGGCTACGGCCTGCGGGTCCCGTTCACGAACACCGAGATCGTGCCGTTGGGCGAGCCCGAGCGCGGCGACGTGGTGGTGTTCGTTAAGCCCGACAGCGTCAGCGAGGATCCGCTCTGCTGGGTGAAGCGCATCCCCCGCACCTTCACCTTCGACATGGTGGACGCGATGCCCGGGCCCCGGAACCCGTGCTCGATCGACTTCATCAAGCGCATCGTCGGTCTCCCCGGGGACACGGTGGAGGTGCGCGACAACGTGCTCTACGTGAACGGGGAGCGTCAGGAGCGGCAGCCCGCCGGCCCCTACAGCTACCCGGACCCCGCCCGGAGCTTCCGGCGCGCCGGTGGGCGCTGCGAGACGGTGGAGAACGCGATGTTCACCGAGACCCTCGGGTCCGTGGAGCATCCCGTCCTGCAGAGCGCGGACTACGTGCTCCGGGTCTCGGACACCCCGCCCACCACCGTGCCCGAAGGCCAGTACTTCATGATGGGGGACAACCGGGACAACTCGCAGGACAGCCGCTTCTGGGGCTTCGTCCCGCGGGAGATGATCCGCGGCAAGGCCATGTTCGTGTGGCTCTCCTTCGACCCCTGCGAGGACGGGTTCCCCGGCCTCGGGCGGCTCCGCACCGAGCGGATCGGGCACGGCCTGAAGTGAGCCCTCAGGGCAGTACGTAGACGAGGTGCTTGAGGTACGCCGTCTCCCGCATGCCGGGGAGGATGGGGTGGTCGGGCGCCTGGCCCCCGCGGCGGATCAGGAGCGCGGTCCGTCCCGCCGACCTCAAGCCCCCCTCCACCGCGTCCTCGAAGCGATCGGGCTCGATGTGGTGGGAGCAGCTCGAGGTGAAGAGGAGCCCACCCGGGGCGACCAGGGCGGCGGCCAGGGCGTTCACCGCCTTGTAGGCCCCCAACGCCGCGCCCGCCGACTTCCGGTTCTTGGCGAAGGCGGGAGGATCCACGCAGACCCGGTCGAAGCGCCGCCCTTGTCGCGCCGCCTCCGCCATCCAGGTCCGGGCGTCGGCCTCCACCGCCTGGAGGCGGTCGCTCGTCCCGTTGCGGGCCCCGTTGGCGAGGATCAACGCCACCGCGCTCGCGGAGCTGTCCACCGCCACGGCCTCGCGCGCGCCTCCCGCCAACGCCGCCAGCGCCCAGCCGCCCACGTTGGCGTAGACGTCCAGGACGGTGGCGTCCCGGGCGCGGGCGCGCAGGAAGCTCCGGTTCTCGGCCTGGTCGAAGAAGAACCCGGTCTTCTGGCCGCGCAGCACGTCCGTGCCGAGGCGGACGCCGTTCTCCTCGAACTCCACCTGGTCGGGCACCTCGCCCCAGGCGACCTGGGCCTCGCCCGCGAGCCCCTCGAGCCGCCGCGCGCTCGCGTCGTCCCGCGCCACGATGCCCCGCGGCGTGTGGACCTCGCGTAGCGCCCGCACCAGCGCCTCCCGCCGGCGCTCCATCCCGAGGGTGGTGATCTGGGCGACCAGCACGTCCTCGTAGCGGTCCACCACCAGCCCGGGCACCCCGTCGGCCTCGCCGGCGCACACGCGCATGGACGCGCGCCCCGGCAGCGCTCGCTGCCGCCAGGTCCAGGCCCGCTCCAGCCGGGCCGCCCAGAACGCCGCGTCGTCGAGGTCCACCGGCTCGCGCGCGACCATACGGATGGTGATCAGCGAGTGCGGGTTCGCGTAGCCCACCCCTCGGGGCCGTCCCCGCTCGTCCACCACCGTCACCGCGCCCCCGGGCTCCAGACGCGCGACGGGCGGGTCCAGGACGTCGTTGGCGAAGATCCACGGGTGCCCCGGTCGGAGTCGGGCGCGTACCTGCTGCATCCCGGTGGGCTATCCTCTCCGGCGCCCGTGTCCGAACACCTCGAGACCCTTTACCGACGGCTCCTCGATCGCTTCGCGCACCACGCGCGAACGCGTCGGGCGCTCCACTGGACACAGGCCTTGGTGCACGAGGCCGTGCGCGACCAGCTCCACGTCCGCGCGGCGATGCTCTCGTACTGGACCCTCGTGACCCTGGTGCCGCTGCTGGTCCTGGTCTACGCGGTCCTCGGGCTGCTCGGCGCCGACGCCGCGGCGCCCATCGAGGGGCTCCTCGCCGACGTGCTCCCCGCCAACGACGATCAGCGGGGCCGCATCCTCGCCTTCGTGCACGAGCTCGTGGACGGGGTCAGCCTGGGCACCCTGGGGGTGGTCGGCGTGGTGGTGGTGCTCTTCACCGCCTCCCGCATCTACTTCTCGGTCGAGGACGCCTACAACGCGCTCTGGAACACCCGGGCGCGCCGCAGCTGGGCCATGCGGATGGTGCTGTTCTACACCACCCTCACGCTCGTGCCGCTCCTGATCGCGGCCGGCTTCCACTTCAGCACCGACGTGGCCGGGGGGAGCCTCACCAGCTTCTGGCTCCCCGTGCTGATCACCACCGCCGCGTTCGTCGGGGCCATCCGCCTCCTCCCCGACACGCGGGTGGACTGGGGCCCGGCGCTCGCCGGCGGGCTCGTGTCCGCCGTCGCCTTCGAGGGTGCGAAGGTCGCCTTCGGCACCTACCTGGCCCTCTTCTCCAGCACCTCGGTGATCACCCGCCTGTACGGCTCCCTCGGCTTCCTCCCCATCTTCCTGACCTGGCTCTACACGCTCTGGATCATCGCGCTCCTGGGGGTGGAGCTCGCCTACTGCATCCAGCGTCGGGAGCCGCTGGTGGCCGCGGAGGAGCTCCGGGTGCTGGGCGACCCCAACGCCCGGTGCCACGCCGACGCCCTCTTCGCCACGCAGTGCCTCCTGGTGGTGGCCCGCCGGTTCGCGCGCGGCGACGGGCCCACCCCGGAGGTGGACGTCACACGGGCGCTGGACACCGACGCGCGGCTGGTCCGGTACGCGCTGGAGGTGCTGGAGGACGCCGGCATCCTCGCCGAGTCGCCGCGGGGCTACGTGCCCGCGCTGCCGCTCGACGCGCTCAGCCTGCGGGAGGTGATCGTGCGGTACCGGGCGCAGACCCGACCGGCCACGGCCGCGGGCGCGACGGGGGAGTCGGTGATCGACGGGCTCCTCGCCCCGGGCGCCGGTCGGCTCGACACCCCCTTGAACGCGTTGGTCTGAGGTGCGGCGCGTCCTCCTGGTCGGGCTCCTGCTGGCCACGCTGGGCGTCCTCGCCGCCCCTCTCGCGGTACGCCCCCTCGCCGCGCGTTGGGGGGCCGAGGTGGGGGAGGCCGGATGGTGCGCCGACGGGCTCTGCCTCTCCGGGCTCCGACGCGGCTCGGTGCAGGTGGAGCGCGCGGTGGTGCGGTGGGACCGGTCGGTGGATCTCGTGGGGGCGCGGGCCAGCCTGGGCGACGGCGGCGGGTCGG
>Ga0172372_10011071_pt1 | contig 11494 bp, 4 predicted proteins | sample LakKiv5m_2_FD_114544 | JGI IMG/M metagenome (GOLD analysis project Ga0172372, IMG submission 114544) | Freshwater microbial communities from Kabuno Bay, South-Kivu, Congo - kab_092012_9.5m | ecosystem: Environmental > Aquatic > Freshwater > Lake | place: Democratic Republic of the Congo... | reverse complement strand
TAGTGAGCAAAATGCTCCGGAAGCAGACACGCGTACTTTTGAGTGCCACGCTTGATATATACAGAGGTTGTTGTGTCATTTTTTCTTTGTTTCACAATGAACAGACAGATGAAACAGCCTATCGCTGCAGTATTACCTTGCGAATGGCCTGTCCGGTATCCGATTTCAGTTTCACGAAATAGACACCCGGTTGCAGCGGTACGCCATTATCAGACGTTCCCTTCCATTCCAGGGCGTTGATGCCCGCAAGCCCGGCTCCTTCGAACCAGGACACCATTTTACCACTCAGGTCTGTAATAGTGACAGAAACGGTTGACGCCTCTGGCAGACTGAACCTGATTTCTGTTGACTGGCTGAACGGGTTGGGCCTGACGTCGAGACTGAGCAGTCCGGACAACTCTTCGGTATTGCTCAGCCCGCTGCAGGTGAACGGCAGGGGTACATCCACGCTTCCCTGGTGATTGTCAGCAGCAAAGAACATGGATTCATTCAGTTCGCATATCTGGCCGTTGTCTCCGTTATACAGTTTGAAACTGATCGGGTCGCCGCTGTCATTTGCATAGTAAGTGAGGAAGAACAAATAGCTGTTCAGCGGTTCAACAAACAAAGCCTGAGCCGAGCCGCGTACCTCGTTGCCCGAGAAAGCACCCAGTTCCATGGAAGCACCAGTCAGATTCACGCCGTTGGCACTGATCATTCCGATCAGTGTGGCACTCTTTTCATACTGTGATGGATCTACCGTCCAGAAAGACGGCACAATACCCCCGCGATTCGCCGCAGGACTTTCTTCTCCTTTCAGTCCCTGAAGCGGATAAGTCAGTTTGGCATTCGACACTCCGGATTTATTCAGTTTGAGCTGATATCCGTTAGGCGGCATCATGTAGTTCAGGCTGCCCACCCACCCGGTGTAAACAGGCGTAACGATGTACTGGGCAAAGCCCGACCGGCTTTTCACCAGGTCTTCAGCCTGTATCCATCCGCCGGAAACGAGACCGGAGAATGCGTTATTGACCGACAACGAATAAGAAGGCAGGTACCCTATCCAGTTCCATCCGGTTCTGACATATACCGACATGGTATCGGGGAGCACCATACCCAGCATCTGAATGGTATCCGCCTTGTCGGAGCGGTATTGATACAGCTTTCGGTTGTCGAACGTAGCCAGGCTGCCTACCCACGCGGAGTTGTAGTAATTGGCAAACTGCGTCTGACTCTTGATCAGGTCATTGGCCGGGTATTTCAGGCTGCTGAGTACAGGATTGATTGCCGGATTTGAAAACGCCAGGTTGAACGATATCCAGTTCCATCCAGGACTTATTGGTATTTGCCGGAGGACCATACTGTTGGTGGTAGCCGTGGCCGGGTTATTTGTTACGCCGGTAATACCATCGGGAGTAAAGGTGTAACTTTCCGCAATCGTTCCGTACAGCAAACAGGTAGATGCGTCCCAGATTTGCAGACTGACTGGTTTGTTCAGATCCGAAGAGGAGCCGTAAATCGTAATATAGGCGAGATAGACCTTGTTGTCTGGCAAACTCACCTGCGGGACATACTGAACATTGGCACGCCCGCGCAGCTGTCCGCCGATGAAAGCGCCTACAATATCCTCCACATCGCTGGAAACGGTGCCCTGAACATTGAGCTTCACTACCATGTTCATACTGTTCTCGAACTGCGACGGATCAAGATCCCATTCCGGCGGTTTGCAAACCACACGCACACCGATGGGTATGCGTTCGTCGCCGCCCATAAATGCCAGGGGTGGTGCCACACCGGGAAGGGCGCGGAGTGTCACCGAATCGCGCCAGAACCCGAACGCCAGCGAGGAGTCAGCAGTAAATACGATGGGGCGTATTTCATTGGGCGCAAGTGTGCCTGCGTTGGGTACCGCGCGTATCCAGTCGGGATAGTCACGGATTTCAAACGGGACAGGATACCCGGCACCGTTGAAAATGTTGGCTACCACGAATCTGGTTTTGTCAGCAGGCTTGGTCATACCCACCGAATCGGTAAGCCACGAAAGTTCATTTCTGTTCACATATATTTCCGGGATTCTGTTAAGCCATTTCATAGGCTGAGGGCCGGTGGTGTTACCTGCCAGGTCTTCCAGATTTTTCAGCTCAATCCGCAGTAACCTGTTCTCAACATATTCATTCTGGATTTCAGGTATGATGAAAATCTGGTTCTCATAAGCGGTCACCTTCGTGGGTATGAGCTGGCTTGTTGCGGCATCGAATACGTCAATTTTGCCGAGGTTATTGAAGAACGGCGGCAAAAATTTGCTGGTATTGATGGGTTTGTCAAAAGTGAACGATATCTGATCGCCCACTTGGTACACCCCGTCAGCCGGTTCCATACTCACGATGGAGGGCGGCTGCCGGTCAATACGAATATCAATTACTTTTGAAATTCCGGGCTTGTCGGCAGCAGATCCGGTACACTCGGCCACAGCCCTGAGCTCATATTCCCCGTCGGGCTGTCCGGCTGTTTCCCAGAAAAATTGTGTGAACCCGGTTTCCAGTACAGATGGTTTGGGGTTGGGCAGATCGTTAAAACCAACCCAGTTCGGGTTATATCGTTCCTCCAGCGTAATCCACGCCCCGTCACCGTTCTTTCGCCGGTACTGTGTACGCACCAGTTTAAACAGCGACTCATCCAGGTTGTATTCCGATACGGTTATCTGCTGTTCAGTATCGGGCGACTGAAGTATGACGTAATTCTGCTCGGGCGAGGTAATGGACACTTCGCTGCACGGGCGGATAAAATGTACACTGATGTACTGCGCTGAATAAGAAATAGCATCATCATCGGGCAATATTCCAAGACTATTAGCTCTTGTATCTTCACATTCAGTGAATAGTACTACTTCGAGACTATCATACTCGTACTCGACGGGGCCCCGTTCTACGGTCAGAGTAATTGGAATAAGTACTGATGTATCCACATTATTCTCTGAATCAAATGGAATTGCATAATAAAGATTTTTATCCAACGGAGCGCCGTTCACCTTGATTTGTGCACCGGATGGGTTAGATTCCGGACCAGCTGTAAAGGCATAAGTACGAGTCTTCAATGTCTGGCTGTTATTCGCCAGAGTGAAAAGGAATACTGCCGGATCATTGGACGGAACGTTGATTACCGTTGGTGTACTTCCATCTCGGAAGGATAGTCGGCAACCGTCCATGTGAGCCGTTCCGGGCTCCCAGGGACAAGAAGACTGACCCGACCGGGTGATAAAAGTGGGCGTATGATATTGCGGATCCCATGCTACATCTACAGAGAATGCGTCTTCGACGTCATTATCGGCAAATACGTAACCTACCGTTCGGGAGTACGTATTGGTCGAGTCTCCGTCTGCTTTAGTCCGGGTGAAATCATCCTTTGAATCAATTTTAAGTTTTACGCCAACACCCAGCACTTCGAATCCGATTTCCTGTCCGAAACCAATACTTCCGCCGAATACCTGTTCGAGACTTTCCGCCGCCGTACTGTCAAGCGTAGAACTGTATTCGTATGTCACGCCGGCATCCCAGGAATAGTTGCCAATAAATCCTTCACTGGCAGTTATTGTGGCCTTGTTATCGTCTATGAAGCCCTGCCAGGCCTGATACGACATGCGACAAAGGTTGATACTGTCCTGATAAATTGCCGATAAAGCCGGATCATTGGCGTATTGTTGCTGTTGGGATTCGTAAAAATCTTCCAGATCAATGAGGTAAGGAATGATACTGTTATTAAGCATCCATTCAGAGTACATATAGGTGGTAGCACCTCCCGGTTGAGTATTAATTACTCGTTCTGTTTTCACCATACATGAATCCGGCTCGTACCTGACAACTGTAGCAAAGCCGAATACCATATTGATGGCGGTACCTACATACACATCACCGCCCTGTGCACTGCCTACAACCAGTTCATCATCGCTGGTAGAAATGGTTTCCGACAGGGTAATGCAAACATCGGTAGTATTCTCTTGTGTGCTACCGAATTTGATGGAGCCCGATGCTGTTGGGCCTACTTTTCCCTCATTAGTCTGCAGAATACCTACACCGAGCGGCGCCAGTACCAGCGTAACATCCGGTGCCAGGTCGGTCTCTATTTCAAAACCTGTCTCATTGACCGCTTCAAGACTCCATTTCGACGATGTGCAGATAGTGGTGCCAGCTTCGATATACGCATAACTGGCATCGCCAGGCGGATCCCGGAGGATAAGTGTCGGTATGGTCGGGGTGATAGATGTGAACGTATTTTCCCGGTTGACAATGCCTTCAATCAGAGCTTCAAAGGAAATACTGCTGCTTTGACCTTCCTTCGATTTTCCGATAATCTGTATCAGTTTGGTATAGGGAGGGGTTGGCGCTGGCTCCCCTACCCTGAATTTGTATTTCAGTTTGTGCAACTGATTACTCCTGCTCAATACGGTGTCCAGTACTTCTCCGGCCAGCAAATTGATAAACCGGAAGTTGGCCGTGTCCAGTACACACACGCCCTCATCAATTTCCACTCCGTTGAGATATTCCGGCTCGTACTGCTCGATCAGTTGTACCTCTATCTGTTCAAGATCGCCCGATTCCAGCACAATTCGGTTGCAACCCTGAACGGGCTCCAGACCCGATGCCAGTTTGACTTCCGGTTTGGCAAAGTATATAAAGTCAATCACAGTATCACGCTCGCTCAGATCAATTCGGCTTCCGCCCTTCGACTGATAATATGCCTTGATTACAGGATCCGAGTGTTCCACTACTGCTACCGTATAATCAGACAGTGCAGGTACTCCGGCAAATGAGTATTTCCCGTCCTGCGTATATAGCGTATCTGTACGTTCGTAACATTCATTCAGCGACTGGAGTTTCACCACGCAACGCGTTCCCTGACCTTGTCCGGGCGGATACTTCAATACCGACTTTCGGCAATCGCCACCGGCTACCTGACCCGTTACCCGGCGTGTGGTATTGTCTATGAACACAATACCCGTAATGGGTGCTGTTATTTTGTTGATTTCCCAGTATGCCGGTGTAAACGCATGATCAGAAAAAACCGGCTCCAGTGTGGCCGATTTTCCGGGTTCCAGGTCCAGAGAATACTTTCCCGTAGAATCGGTGAATATCTGCGGGGTATAGCTGGCTCCGTTCACCAGAATTTCCACATTCGACGCAAAACAGTCGGAATTCTGGTAACGCACATAACCGGTTACATTCAGCAGGGATTTATCCGTAAAATCTGTCTGATCCACCGACGTTACGCTCGGATTGAGGGTGAGCAGCCGGGTTGCCGGTACAAACTCATGCGGTTTTGTATCCGGGAACTTGACATAGGTACTCCACTGGCAATTATATGCATTTCCATATATAAGTGGCAGTGAACCCGCGTTATGCAACACATCTCCATCACCCTCATTCAGCGCGAAATAGACCCTTAACCCGGATTCCTGCAGAGTTTTGGTCAGCGAAACATGGCTGCGTATGGTACCCGTATCCAGAATAATGTTATACACGGCAAACTCGTCTATAAGCCCTGTGAAGAAATTGGTGTAATTGTCCGAATTTTTATAATCACCCGAACCGCTGTAATCGGCACCCAAGATCCAGCGGGAGGTTGAATCTGACCAGTTGCCCATAACCCCGGGAAATACATTAACCGACGATAAATCACCGTTCAGATAGGTTCTGACGGTTCTTGTAGCCGGCCCGGTACTGTCAATTGTAAGCATAATATGTGTGTAGCCGGCTGGTACTTCGCCCAACACCGCCTGCTGACCCGAAGCCAGCCTGAGCACCAGATCACTTACAATGGGATTCTGTATATTTTGACTCAGCGACAGTGAAACCTGATTGGTACCGCGACGCTTTGAAAAAAGTGTTTGCGTCCCTGTCTCAGGCCCGTCGTTGTAAACCCAGGTCTCAATGCTTGTCTGGGGAGTCAGCGAAAAATCGGGAAGTACAGCATAAGACTTGCTGGCAGCAGCAAACTGAAGGGCCCAGTTCATATAGAAGGCCTTGGAAGCTCTTGCCGTAAATGTAGTTCCAGTACCATAACTGGCGCTCTCAATGGCGTAAAACCCGGAACTGTTGGTCAGCGCCGCTGTCAGCACGTATGGAATGTCAGTACGTTCGGTACCACTTGTATTGTAGGCAGCCGTTGAAAAGGTGGCTCCACAAAAGTATAGTTTCACGCGTTTGATGAGATCGAAGGACTTGTCGCCCAATTGCTCGTCAAACTTCCAGTAATACTTCAAATCGGCCGTGGTAGCTGAAGCCGTTGTGGTCATCACCGGAATCAGGGCTACTTCATCCAGGCGCCGGTGATAGATTCTGAGCTCGTCTATGCTTCCTCTCCAGTCGCCTCCCGTACTGCCGATATCACCCAGGTACATAAAGTTGCTTTTAACAACCGCCGTACTCACGTTCTTCAGCGACTTGAGTTCACCATTCAGATAGACGCGGATTGAACCGCCGGAGTTGGTAACGGCAATATGATGCCATTCGGTCTCAGTTCCTGTTTTGTAGGTAATTTTGGAGGAGCCTTCCTCGGCGCCCAGGTACACCTGAATACCATCGCTGTACCCCTTTATTGTTAGTCCGTAATTGTTAAATTCCAGCACATTTCCCGTGAATTGACCCTTGTTCTTTATCCAGAAAGTAACCGAATAGTCCTGCGACCCCGTGAGCGGGAAGAAATCTGTACCGGAGGTTGTATCCACCACCACTCCACCGCCCGCTGCCGGACTTCCGTCTATCAGCATGGAGTAACCCTGCAGAGGGGTCAGCGACACCAGGGCATCGGTTACCGGATTCGAGCTTGATGTGGATACCCAACCGGTAACGGTACCATTCGGAACCATGAAGCCCACTGTTTCGCTCGGGCTCCCGTCGCCGTAGTCGTTGGAAGCCCTGACCGAATATCGGTACGCGCGGCCGGCGATTACGTTGAAATCATTGTAGTTGAAAGTACCCGGGTCCATGAGGGCCAGATATATCCCGTCGCGGTACAGTTTATATCCAAGGGTTGCAAGCGGCCCCAGCGGATTGGGCGTCCAGTTAACCTGAATACGATCAAGGAATTCTCCCTGAGAGGCCGTGATGGTTACGGGTAGCGGTGGCACAAGAAACTGCGACCAGCTTCCGCTCACCAGTACATTGGTCGTATTCAGTGAACTTTCGACGATGGGCTGCCCGACACTGCCACTTACCCGGTACTTCGAGTTGTAGGAATTATTGGTGTAGCCGTAATTCAGGTATGCTTCGCTACTAAAATCGTTTTCAGATGGAGGAAGACAGTCTGTTGACTGACTAAAGAGGGCGGTGCCGGTGGCAGATATGGCCAGTATGACACAAAAAATCCGGATAATCATTGGTGTACAGTTTTGTTGCATGCTGAAAAAATAGCTTCCGCCTAGTTGTTGATCCGGATGTAAATCCAGAAATTAGTGTTCACTGGCCGGGTTTCGGAGCCCGCACTATTAATGTTATGTCCGTGTGCGCCACTGGTAGAAGTAGTGACCTGACCTGTCGTGCCGTTGTCATTACTCGAAACGGTATTATCGCCAGTATTACCATTGTTGGCCGTACTGGCACCCCGACGATCGTAACTGTGTCTGTGATTTCCGGCTGTAGCAATAGTGTGGGTATGTGTGGTCAGCGAACCGTTCTGCAATGTTCCGACTGGAGTGGATGAGTCGCGTTCCGGATCAAGATTGCTGCTGTTTTTCGGTTTCCAGTACTCAGTGCCGGCAACCGCTGTAAAATCCTGTGTGCGTATGAATTGTCCGCCGGCGTTGGGAAGTGTGGTAATACCATAGGTCTGACGGAGCACATCTGAAGAAGACAGCGTGCGACCATCCAGCGGTACCCAGCAATCGCCATTGGCCTCTTTGAATTTATCCGGTGGAAGTATGGAGTACTTGACGTCGCCAACAGCACCCGAGCACACCACCGTACGGGTGTTGTAAACAAAAAACGAATAGGGTGAATAGCTGAATTCGGTACGTGGCACCAGGTCCTTGCTTCCAACACGGATATTCAGATATACGGGACCGGTAAAATTCTTCGGATTCATCGGCGTCACAGTACCCAGATTGTGCGAAAAAACACCGCCAGCCACACTCAGAGTGATTGTCTCCGACCACTGGTTGGCGGGTACGTTGGGATCCGTAGCGCCTATCTTGAGCAGCTTGTCACTGTTGGCTGTACCAGTCGCTGAACTCCAGAAGGAAAAAGTGAAATCGTAGTCGCCATCGGCAGACGGTTCTCCGGATGCCAGCTTTAATATTCCCTGGTAGTTGATATATGCGTCCTGCTGGGCTGTTACAGACTGACTGACAAGCAGCAATCCGGGAATCAGAATGTATCTGAGCAGTGAAATGAAATATTGATGATTTTTCATGCCTTGAGATGTTTGATGTTGATGTCAACACAATTGGAGGTGAATGCAGGATTACCGCTTATGGGCAGTCCACTGACCGGTTTAATCAGTTTATCCTGACATAAACCCAGAGATTCAGGTTCGATGGACGCGTTTCTGTACCGCCGCCATCAGAGTTGGCATTTATTGTATGGGTGTGGTTACCTGCATAGTAACTGTAACTTTTACCAACAATAGCTTTGTCGCTGCTTGACATTTTGGTTCCATCAGCAGGACCACCGCTTCCAACCCTGACCAGGGTATGGTTGTGCGAACCGGCATTCGCTATTGTATGAACGTGTGTCTTGAAAGCACCGCCCTGTATTGTTCCGATGATTGACGCTGAGGTACGGTCGGGATCATAATCGCTGCTGTTTCTAGGTTTCCAGTACTCTGTACCACTCGTTACGTCATAGTCCTGGGCACGGAGAAATAATCCGCCGGCATTGGGCAGGGTCGTAATACCCAATGTGTACAGGGCATCTGTTTGTTCCAGCGGACGGCCATCCAGCGGAACCCAGCACTCTCCGTTGGCATCCTTGAATTGTTCGGGAGGAAGAATGGAATATTTCACATCACCCACCGCACCAGAGCAGATGACGTTACGGGCGTTATACACAAAAAAGGAGTACGGTGAATAGGTAAATGCCGTACGGGGTAACTGATTCTTCCCCTCCACCATTATATTAAGATATACCGGACCGGTAAAATTGGCCGGATTCAGCGGGGTTATCGAACCCAGATTATGTGAATACACCCCGCCGGAGACCGTAATGGTGGTCGTTTCCGTCCACTGATTTGAAGGAGTGTCGAAGTCGGTGGCTCCGGCCTTCAGCAACTTGTCTGTATTGGCCGTACCAGTGGGAGAACTCCAGAAGGAGAAAACAAAGTCATAGTCGCCATCGGCAACCGGCTCTCCCGTTACCTTCTTCAGAATACCCTGGAAACTGATGGAGGCATTCTGACTTTGGGCTGCGGCAAACTGAACGGTTAATAAAAGTACCGCTGAGAGCAGGCTATTCCGTATTGTTGTGTATGAATGATTTTTCATGATGTTTGTCGTTTGACGTTGAAAGCAGACAAATTAGAGCTTGTTCAGGTTCGTCAGTTTATCCTGATATACACCCATAAATTGAGGTTTACCGGCCGGGTTTCACTGGCATTCCCACCATCCGAACTCGCATTCATGGTGTGTGTGTGATCTCCGTCTGTCGAAGAGGTACTGGAGCTCACATCCGGGTTATTGGGAGCTTCCACCGAATTGTCACCAACGTTTCCGTTGCCATTGATTGACTTTCTTGCTCTTCTGTCGAGTGTATGGCTGTGATTACCATCAGTATTTGTCGTAGTGTGTGTGTGCGCCTTGAAATCACTGGTTTGCAAGGTACCCGGGGCCGTTGACGAGGTTCGGCCGGGATCCGCATCGCTGCTGTTCTGTGACTTCCAATAGTCAGTGGGTGATTTCGATGTAGTCCAGTTAGTTCCGTTGGAACTCGTCATCACACGATTTCCCATACCACTGCCCGCTACTGCAACAAACAATCCGTTGCCGTTGGCAACTCCGCTCCACGAATTTTCTGAAGCCGCATTCCGGCTCGTCCAGGTTATGCCATCGGGGCTGGTCATCACACGGTTGCCGGTACCACTGTTTGCCACCGCGACATACAAACCGTTGACGTATGTGATACCTGTCCAGCTGTTTGCCGCCGACGCAGTCCGGCTCGTCCAGGTAATTCCGTCGGGACTGGTCATCACGCGATTACCCGCGCCATTGTTTGCCACGGCCACATACAGGCCGTTGCCATACGTGATACTTTTCCATTCGCTGGCCGCCGCCGCAGAACGGCCTGTCCACGTGATTCCGTCAGGACTGGTCATTACAAGATTGGTGGCACCAGTGTTTGCCACTGCAACAAACTGACCATTGCCATAGGTAACTCCGCTCCAGTTATTGTTCGACGAAGCCGTGCGAATGGCCCAGGTAATACCATTGGAACTGGTCATTACACGGGCTGTAGTACCCGTACTTGATACTGCAACAAACAAACCGTTACCATACGTGATACTACTCCAGCTGTTATCCGTGGCCGATGTACGGCTGGTCCAGTTAATTCCGTCCGGACTGGTCATCACACGGTTGCCAGTACCACTGTTTGCCACGGCAACATACAGGCCATTGCCATACGTGACACTACTCCAGTTTCTTTCGATATTGGAATCACCCGTGAAGTCCTGCGCGCGGATGAAGGTGCCTCCCACCACAGGGAGGCTGGCTACCCCATACCCTGAGAGTGCATCACCAGAAGCCAGTGTACGGCCATCCAGCGGTACCCAGCAATCGCCATTCACATCCTTGAATTTATCGGGTGGCAATAATGAGTACTTGATGTCTCCTACAGCTCCGGAACAGACGGCCTGGTACGCAGTACTTACAAAAAATGCGTAAGGAGAATATACCAACCCGGAGCGAGGTACGAGATTTCTGCCCCCGACAATGATGTTCAGATACACCAGCGCCTGAAAATTAAGCGGATTAAGCGGAGTCACCGATCCTAACTGGTGCGAATAAATACCTCCCATCACTTTCAAAGTCACAGTCTCCGACCACTGGTTCGCTCCAATATTATAGTCGGTGGCTCCGGCTATGAGCAGCTTGTCTGTGTTGGCAGTGCCATTCAGCGAACTCCAAAGCGTAAAAGTGAAGGTGTAATTGCCATCGGGTACCGAAGCCCCCGATGCTGTCTTCAGTATACCCTGATACAATATCGTGGCACTCTGTGCCGCCGCATCGTTCTGTAGTAAAAACAACCCCGATATCAGGAGGTATTTCATCAGAAATGTGAAGAGTTGTTGTTTCATGAAACTATCGTTTTTGTTTTTTAAAAGTCAATAGAAAAATACAGACGGAGGATTGGAATGTTCCGAAAAGGCATGTGAGTGACCTGACCTGCCGGTGAGCAAATCTAAGAGCTTGTTCAGGATTCTCTGCCGTTGGCAAAAACAGGCTGATTTTTTGTCAGTTTTTGCGTTTTTGAAGGCGCATAGCCGGTGCTACGTAACTGAAAAAAGGTGAAAAATGGCAGAAAATGAGCCG
>Ga0172372_10011070_pt1 | contig 11495 bp, 21 predicted proteins | sample LakKiv5m_2_FD_114544 | JGI IMG/M metagenome (GOLD analysis project Ga0172372, IMG submission 114544) | Freshwater microbial communities from Kabuno Bay, South-Kivu, Congo - kab_092012_9.5m | ecosystem: Environmental > Aquatic > Freshwater > Lake | place: Democratic Republic of the Congo... | reverse complement strand
GAAAGTTATTGTCTATGATTTAAAATTGGAAGATGGTGCTCATGTATTTTTCTCTAACCGTGTTGGCTCTCATAATTGCGGTAGTGCTATCGCTAGTTCGTCGTTGGTCACAGAATGGGTCAAAGGCCGTAGTCTAGAACAAGCAGGAGAAATTAGAAATACACACATAGCGGAAGAATTGGCTCTCCCACCTGTAAAAATTCACTGTAGCATTTTGGCAGAAGATGCTATCAAGGCTGCAATAAAAGATTATCAAAATAAACAAATTAATGTCAACTAAAATCAATACTAAGGCGTTAATAGTAATGTAGCAGTAAATACTGCTACTTTTTTAAAAGAGGAAATTTTAATGAAATCAGTTATCGCAACATTAATCGCTATGGCATTTGCCGGCAGCGTAGCAGCACAAACCGCACCTGCTGCTAAGAAAGAAGAAAAGAAAGCAGAAGCTAAACCAGCCGCTGCTGCTCCTGCTGCTGCCCCTGCTGCCCCTGCTGCTAAGAAAGAAGAAAAGAAAGCAGAAGCAAAGAAGTAATACTTGTCCGACGGTTTGCTCCTACCACAGTTCGTCGTGATTTAGAAGATGTCGAATATGTAGTTTTTGATGACAGCATAGCACGTAATTTAAAACGACTACGCATAGTCACTGAAGATGAATTCGAATTATCAACAAGAGTAAGATTACGTCTGTGGTTGGCAAGACAACGGGCACTGCGTAAGTTCGATGAAGCATACGCATAAACAAAGGACCTTCTGGTCCTTTTTTTACTTGATAAATATATAACTATGATTACATTAACTGAACGTGCAGCTAATAAAGTAAAAACTAATTTAGAACGTCGTGGTAAAGGTATTGGTATCCGAGTTGGAGTAAAAACCACAGGATGTTCGGGTCTAGCTTATGTTTTAGAATTCGTGGACTCGGTCTATGAAGGCGACCGTATTTTTGAGTCCAACGGGGTTTATGTCTACGTAGACGGTAAGAGTATGGCCTATCTTGACGGTATTGAAATGGATTGGGTAAAACAAGGCCTAAACGAAGGATTTGAATTTAATAATCCAAATGAAAAAGCCAAATGCGGCTGTGGAGAAAGTTTTAGTGTCTAAGCCTTGGAGTAGGTGGGATACTAAACTTTGGATCAACCAATTAGAAAATCGTATTGAAGATATTGATTATTACCTAAATCAAACTGTAGAATACTGCGAGGCTAATAACATAATAAACAATGAATCAGTATTTACTTTGAGTTTTCTTACAGTATTATGGGTCAGCTATATGCGAGAGGAACCTATAAGTCGTAGAGAAATATTTGAAATATTAAATATTCAAAATTGGGAAGATTTGCCAGATTCTCCAGTAGAATTAGGGAAGAAACTAGCAGATTTTGACCTACAGGACTTACTAAATCTAGTAAGTAAACAAATACCAGCAATATAGTCGCTTTTAGTTGACATCTGATTGCAGTTCTACTACAATAAATAAAAATACTATAGGAGATACTATGTACAAGTACAAACTTTGGGTTCGTATTAATGAATATCAAACAGTCAATACCATTGTATACGCAGAGAATGACCTTGCTGCCAAAATGTTAGGAGAAGCACAATATGGCGTTGGCAATGTATTAAACTATACAAGGGAAGACTAATGAGTATGCATCTTGAAGGTCCGTGGCTCAGCACTACTGGCAAGCGTAAGGGTAAAATTAAATTCCGTAACGCTGATGAGGCACGGAAGGCAAGGGAACTTGAGGCGGATTGGCATGCGCTTCAAAAGAAATATGGTATTGAACAGGAGCAACGTAAACAGCGAGCTGCCATGAATCGTACTGTATATCAGCCACCAAAGCTGAATTATCGTGGAATGGATGCTCCACGTATCCCTAGCCTAAATAAAGGTATGGACAGTGCGTCTGCAACTAAGGCAGCACCCAAAGTCTATACCGGTACTAAAATTAAGGGTATTGGAACCATGCATAAGAGTAATGCTGTGCCCATCTTCACAGATGATGAGGCCAAGGATATTGCTCATATGCGTAGATAGCCTTAATTATCCAGCGTAAAGGAGACAAAAATGATACGCATTGTTAAAATGCTAGCCATCCTTATTGCCGCTTTTGGTTTAGGATGGATAGGTTATAAAGTTATTATGTATAAGTTGGATGATAATAAGGAAATCAATATCAAAATGGGTGCTGTCAAACACACGCCAGCTGAAAGTATGACAAGACAGTTGGAATGTTTGGCTCGTAATGTATATCACGAAGCAGGCACAGAACCATTTGAAGGTAAGGTAGCAGTAGCACAAGTAACATTGAATAGAGCAAATAGTGGACGATTCCCAGCAGACCTATGTCAAGTTGTTTACCAAAAAAATGTAGTATACGAGAAAGTGCTTTGCCAATTTAGTTGGTATTGTACCAACCCTACTAATCGTACGCCCAGGCATAGTGACACATATCAGGAAAGTTTAAAAGTAGCCAAAATGGTTTTACTTGAAGGTTTTAGATTACCCAGTTTGGAGGAGGCCATGTACTTTCATGCCAAATATGTTAACCCACGTTGGGATCGTAAACGGGTAGCAGTAATAGGTCAGCATATATTTTATAAGTAGGAGTAAACATGAAAATACATTGGGATAAGGTACTTGAACTTTTCAATTTTAAGGAAATGGCAAGTAATCTAGTAGAAAATATTGGACATATCAGTGCAGAAACACTAAATTGGATAGCCGTAATTTTGATACATATGGCCACTATTCCTACACTTATAGCCATTCTTACAGGGCTTACTGAAAAGATGCCACCTGTAGATTTAGTTGGATTGGTTTGGTTAGGCTTGTTTATGTTCTTTCTCCGTAGTGTGATTGCTAGAGACATGCTCAATATTATTACAATTGGATTTGGATTCTTTGTTCAAGCAACACTTATGGGATTGATCATTTTTAAATAACCAAAATTGCTGACAAAAGGCAGGAACGATTGTATAATTTGACTTGTAGTAAAACATTAACCCACAGACATAGAGGATGATATGCAATTTTTAGCAGGTACTATTTTTGGTATTGTTATTGCCACAATCGGTTTTAGTGGTCTAGCAAGTATTGGTGACAAGGGTGTTCAAAAAGTACAGGAAGTGGCCAAGGAGGCAGCAAAATGAAAAAGATTTTATTGATTCCAGCATTTGCTGTTCTTGCTGCCTGTAGTGGCATGGAAAAGGTTCCTGAGCGTTCAAGTTATGCTCAACCAGATTGGTACCAAAAGTGCGCTCAAGAAGGCCGTGAAGGTTGGTTTTGGATGGCTAAAGATTTTGTATATGCTTGTGGAGCAGGTGAAAGCCAATTCGCTCAGGCTGCTGAAGAACAGATGTATGCCATCGCTCTTAACAACTTTGCCAAGCGTATTAATGGCCGTGTTAACAGCGAAACCAACATTGAAATGACTGATAAGAAGCGTACTACACGTACCAGCATCAGTTACAAAGTCAGTGATACTACCGTAGTCGATCATGTTCAAAAGGAACAAGGTAGATTTACCATGGGTGGTCGCCATTATACTTTCGTACGCTTAAAAATGCGTAAGGAAACCTTTGATCGTCTCATTCAAGAAAATCGTGACCGATGAGATCTATTAAACTAGGCCTAGCAGTATTAGGTGTAGTATATTTGGCGGGGTGCGCCAGTGCCCCTCCAAAAACTGCCCGTCAATACTGTTATACAAGCAAGGACATTACTGTACAGGATGGCGAGAAGGTCAAGAGCCAAACACAGGTCCGTTGTAATGATGATCCAATTGAAACTATACCTATTAAGAAAATGGGTATAAGTCCAAAGTGTTTTGAACATCCGTATCAACATCGTTTGCCTAATGGGCGTTTAGTACAAGGAATTAATTATGTTTGCCAAAAAAGGGATGGTAGTTGGGAAATTATTGACGGCCGCGGCATTAATCGTTAGTACACCGGCAGAGGCTCAATTACGTTGGAGCGAAAGTGCGTACAGCATTATTAACTCTTTTAACAAAATGTTTGATAGGTTGAGTGAAGGTGATCAAAGAAAACATACACAGGCTGTACTCACAGCCGTGGCTAATTTGGATAATGGGGAATTCGTCCGTTGGTACAGCGATGACAGTTATAACCATGGCATTGTGGAAATTGTGGCTACTAGTCAGTTAAGTGGTAAGTTATGTCGCAGAGTATACAGTACGGTTATCACTGAAAAAAGCCGTGAAAATAAAGAATATTGGGGATGTATGGGCAGTGATGGTACTTGGAATTTTTTCAGGTAGTCATTATATACAAATGTATTAAGGAGGATATTTTTATTAAATAAATATCTAATATGGTCCTAGCATTCTTAACATTCTTTACTGGCATAGCAATTAGCGCAATTGCCATATATTATTCAGTCCTAGGGCTGGCTAGCATATTCAGTGCTGCCGCCCTCAGTGTTATCATTATGGGCACTGTACTAGAAATTAGCAAATTAGTCACTGCATGGTGGCTTAAGGCTAATTGGCATCGTACGCCTTGGAGCCTAAAAGGATATCTAACAATTGCTGTGGTAACTTTAATGTTCATCACTAGCATGGGTATTTTTGGATTTCTAAGTAAAGCACACAGTGATCAAAACCTAGTTGGTGGTGATGTACAGGCCAAATTAAGTCTTATTGATGAAAAAATCAAAATAAGCAGAGAAAATATAGATGGAAACCGCCGTCAGTTAAAACAACTTGATGAAGCAGTTGATCAGGTTATGGCACGTAGCACTAATGAACAAGGTGCTGACCGTAGTAATCAAATACGCCGCAGTCAAGCCAAAGACAGAGAACGACTATTAAAAGAAATTGAACAAGAACAGAAAAAGATCACTGTTCTAAATGAAGAGGCTGCTCCAATAAGAGCCGAAGTACGTAAAGTAGAAGCAGAAGTTGGACCTATCAAATACATAGCAGCCTTTATATATGGAGACAATCCAGATAGCAACTTACTAGAAAAGGCAGTTGTTTGGGTTATTATATTAATTGTGTTTGTATTTGATCCACTGGCAATATTATTATTACTGGCGAGTCAATACAGTTTCCAATGGGCTTTTGCTGAACGTAAAGAGAAGGAAAGTCTGTGGGCCAAGATCAAAGAAGAAATGCGTCCCAAAGATAAGGATGAAGAACTTCCAAAAGACGAGCCTAAATACGAGAAAGATGATGGGCCAATACCTGAAGAAGTCGTAGAACAAATTAAGGAAACTGCACCTAAGCCAGCAGAACCAAGTAAAATATTAAGTTATCTTGATAGACCTGGTGTATTTTTTAAATTTGGTGTCAAGCCAAAAGAGGAACCCGCACCCGTAGAAGAAACTAAGGTAGTAGAACCAGAACCGATTATAGAAGTCAAAGTTGAAAAGCCTGTTGTTACACCAGAACCAATTTTAACAGTTGATACTACAGAAGTTAAAGTAAATCAAACTCCAGTGCTAAGTAAAGAGCCAATAGTAAGTAAGGTTGAGCCTCCTAAAGAGGATGACTTAGAATCTGAAAAAAAAAAGTAGCAACTGATAATGAAGATCGTGTTATACTTGTAGAAGATGAGGAAACTGTTTATCTCAATAGTTTAAAACAACGTGAAAAAGAATTGATGAAAAATTGGAAAGATGCTAATCCAGATGATACAATTAAGCAACAACTTAAATTAAAAAAGATGGGATTGATTGATCGCTTACCATGGCAAATAGATGAGCTAGAAATTATAAGAGCACGAAATGAATCTAGGAAAAATTAACGTAATTACCCCACCTGATAAATTATTCAATAATAATCCTAGTATACTATTAGTAAAACCAACTACTGATACTAAACAACATTTTCAAAAATACATTAGCAAAGTAGTTCAAGAAATTAATATTTTTGTCTACGATGAAAATGAAACAGATATGGATTGGTTATTAAGTGTACACAGTTATGTAGATGTTACTATTATTGATGTTGATAATTGTGATATTATAACAAGACAATTTATTACCTTCATGATAGCACAACCTGATACATACTATATTACAAAAGATGAGATAACACCATTCGGTATTATTTCAAAAAGTAGAATTTATGATTTGGACGCAGTTCCATTTTTTAAAATAATTGAAGACCCAGAAGAAGGTGAAGATGAACAATTTTAATGGTAGACGAGTAGAATTAAGAGAAGGTGAAGATATTAATCGTGCTCTACGCAAGTTTAAAAACAAGGTAGAGGATAGTGGTATAATGGACGAACTAAGAAAAAGAGAGTTCTTCGAAAAACCAACTACTGAACGTAAACGTCGTCATGGTGCCGCTGTTAACAGGTATAAAAAGAAATTAGAAAAAGAAAGATTACCAACAAAGCTTTACTAATTTACTTAATGCCTGTATAATAGGCATTATGGCTAAACATTTAATGATAGATTTGGAAACATTGGCAACCACGCCAAATGCTGCAATATTGAGTATTGGCGCAGTTACCTTTGATCCCAACAGCACTGTTATCTATGATGAGTTTTATCATAGAGTTGAACTAGAAAGTCTAGAAGGAATTAACACCTTCATAGACGATAACACTATAGAATGGTGGAGCAAACAGGATTTTGATGCACAGCAAGAAGCATTCAATCCAGAAGGTAGGATAGATGTTAAAACTGTTCTAGATGACTTTTATAAGTTTTGCATGGGATCAAGTAAATTTTGGAGTCATGGCAGTACTTTTGATATCATCATTTTAGAACACTATTTTCGAGAACTTAACAAACCATATCCTTGGAAGTTTTGGGAAGTTAGAGATACTCGTACACTTTTTGACTTAGGCATGGATCCAGAAATGCCACAGGCTAATAAACATCACGCTCTTGAAGATGCACGTAGACAGGCCATAGGTGTACAAAATATGTTCAAAAAACTGGGAAGAAAGTTTGATTGAAATAAATAATAGTGGTGCTTAACTAAGACCATTTAATTCTTGCTTAATTTAAGGAGATACATATGAGTAAGGTAATAGGTATCGATCTCGGTACTACTAACAGTTGCGTCGCCATTATTGAAGGCGGCAATCCCAAAGTAATTGAAAACAGTGAAGGAGCACGTACTACTCCTAGTATAGTAGCCTATACAGATGAAGAAATTCTTGTAGGTGCCAGTGCTAAACGTCAGGCTGTTACTAATCCAAAAAATACAGTATATGCAGCCAAGCGTCTTATTGGACGTAAGTTTAAAGAAGAGGCTGTACAAAAAGATATTAATCTCATGCCATATCAAATTATGGAAAGTACTAATGGTGATGCATGGGTCAAGGTACAAGGTAAGGAGTTAGCACCTCCTCAAATCAGCGCAGAAGTATTGCGTAAAATGAAAAAGACTGCTGAAGATTATTTAGGTTATGATGTTACCCAAGCTGTTATTACTGTTCCGGCCTATTTTAATGATAGTCAGCGTCAAGCTACTAAAGATGCTGGCCGTATTGCTGGTTTGGAAGTTCTTCGAATCATTAATGAACCGACTGCTGCCGCGTTGGCTTACGGCGTTGATAAGACGGATAAAGCAGATCGTAAAATAGCAGTGTATGACCTAGGAGGTGGCACTTTTGATGTTAGTATTATTGAAATTGCTAACCTTGATGGTGATAAACAAATTGAAGTATTGAGTACCAATGGTGATACATTTTTAGGTGGTGAGGATTTTGACCAACGCATTATGGATTACTTGGTTGATACTTTTAAAATGGATCAAGGTATTGATCTTACTAAAGACGTATTGGCACTACAACGTCTAAAAGAGGCTGCAGAAAAGGCTAAAATTGAACTAAGTAGTAGCCAACAAACAGATATTAATCTACCATATGTTACTGCTGATGCTAGCGGTCCAAAACATATGAATCTAAAACTTACTCGCGCCAAATTGGAAAGCCTTGTAGAAGATCTAATTGAACGCAGTATTGAACCATGTCGCATTGCTATGCGAGATGCAGGTGTTAGTGCTAACGATATTGATGAAGTTATTCTTGTTGGTGGTATGACACGTATGCCTAAGGTACAGGACGCTGTAGAAAAGTTATTTGGTAAAGTACCACGTAAGGATGTTAACCCAGATGAAGCCGTAGCAGTAGGTGCTGCTGTACAAGGTGCTGTACTAAGCGGCGAACGCAAAGACGTATTGTTATTAGATGTTACACCATTGAGTCTTGGCATTGAAACACTTGGTGGAGTAATGACCAAGATCATTCAAAAGAACACTACAATTCCTACTAAGGCTAGTCAAAGTTTTAGCACTGCTGAGGATAATCAACCTGCTGTTACTATTAAGGTATTCCAAGGAGAACGTGAGTTTGTAAAGCATAATAAACTACTAGGTGAGTTTAACCTAGAAGGTATTCAACCACAGCCCAGAGGTATGCCTCAAATTGAAGTAACATTTGATATTGATGCAAACGGTATTATTAAAATTAGTGCTAAGGACAAGACTACAGGCAAAGAAAATAAAATTACCATTAAGAGTGATAGTGGTCTAAGCAAAGATCAAATTGAAAAAATGATCAAAGAAGCAGAGGCCAATGCAGATGATGATCGTAAGCAGCGTGAAATCGTAGACCTACGTAATCAAGTTGATGCACAGATGCATACAATACGTAAGGATATGAAGGAAGTTGAAAGTCAGTTGTCACAGGATGACAAGGATAAAATTGAACAAGCCATGGCCAATGTTCTAATTGAATTGACTAATGGCACTAAAGAATCAATCACTCAAAAGTTGAGTGACTTGATGGCTGCTGTTCAACCTATCTATAAACTTAAAGAAGAACAAAGTCAACGTAAGGATGACAACATTACTGATGTTGACTTTAAAGAGGTTAAGGACGCAGCCTAATATGTTGACACTTGATATTAACTGTGTTAACATATATAGAGTGGTGCTCGGGTGAGGCCACTATTAATCTTGCTTAATAAGGAGAAATTTTATGACACAATTAGCTAGAATGGACACAGCGGCTTTGAATAGAGCGCTGATTGGTTTTGATCGTATCTTTAACACAATGGAACGTAGTTGGGGTAATAGTATGGCCAATAACAATTATCCTCCCTATAACCTAGAACGCAAAGGTGATATCTATACTATTACCCTAGCAGTAGCAGGTTTTAGTAGAGATGAAATTGATGTAAGTATTGATCAGGACCAATTAATCATTACTGGTGAAAAAACACCAGTAGAAACTGATGGAGATATTGAGTATCTTCACAGGGGACTAGCATATCGTAGTTTTGAGAGAACATTCGCTCTTTCAGAACATATGGAAGTCAAAAGTGCTGATCTTAAAAATGGATTACTTACTGTAGTAATCGAAAGAATCATTCCAGAAGCATTGCTTCCAAGAAAGATTCAAATTAAGGAAAGTTAAAATCAAGGGGGAGGAAACTCCCCCACTTAAATGGAGTATAAAATGGCTGTTGATACCGAAACTACTACAGATATTGTTCTTGATGAAAAGATTAAAATAGATATCCGCGAGCCAAAAAAATGGAACGTGGTGTTTTTAAATGATGATCATACTCCTATGGAATTTGTAATCAGTATACTAATTGAAATATATAAACATACTGATGAAACAGCAAAAGATATTACATTACTTATTCATGAAAAAGGTAGCGGTATTGCTGGCACTTATACCTATGAGATTGCAGAAATCAAAGTGTTTGAAACTAAAAATCTAGCTATGGCTAATGGGTTTCCACTACAAATTAAATTAGAAGAAGAATAAAAATTATAGCCCTTTTACCTCCTAAGTAAATATGCTTAGGAGGTTTTTTTTATGAGTTTAAGAGAAATTACTAAGGATCTGCATCACGAAGCAGAAACAACTAAATTTGCTAAATTACTACTAAGTGGTAAGATTAGTAAAGAAGATTACGCAAATTATCTATACCAATTATTGCCCATATACGGACCAATTGAATTTGGTAATCGTATGTTAGGTCACTTTGCTAACATACAGGGTATTGAACGCTTACCAGCAATATATCAAGATTTTATGGAATTAGCTGGACCAGAACATAAGTTTGTTTGGCTACCACAGACCCTAGCCTATCATGACTATTTGGTCCAGCTAACCAATGACCTAGAACGTAGGCACTTACTTAAGGCACATTTATATTGTCGTCATATGGGTGATCTAAACGGTGGCTTAATTATTAAGAAACAAGTAGCACATATTAGCAGTGGTAAGTTCTATGAGTTCGCCAATCCTGATCAACTTAAAGTAGCAATCAGAGCCGAACTCACAGATCAGTTAGGTGATGAGGCTCGTGTGGCCTTTGAATGGGCCATTAAGATGATGAGGGATTTATACAATGGAGAGTAAAGTTTGGGACGCTCTAATTAATGTACAACATTTACTAGAGAAAAGTTTTGAACGCACTGGTACTGAAGCATTTGAGCCAGGTATGGATAGATTTAATCAACCAGGATGGGTCAATCGTGTTTGGACCAGTGAAGCATATCGTAGGGCTCACGTAGATGTTGTAGATGCTAGAGAGAAAAAGGGGTTGTGGATGATGCATTGTTGCGTATTTCCACATACACATAATCCTGCTCCAATCTTTGGGTTCGATGTAATAGCCGGTAAGAACAAAATTACCGGCTGTTTTTATGACTATAGTCCTACAGGTGATGCTAATCATCCTATGTGTGAATGGTTTGCTAACGAAGTAAGTAAGATGGAGTGGCGTAAGGAAAGAGCACTGCCAGATTGGGCCACTCGTATATTCAGCAAGAGCATGGTAGCCGCAGGAAATGTCCAGGACGAACACGAACTAGATCAGATCATAGAGATGGCTCGTAAGGGTGTGGATCATTACTTAACTACAGTAGGTGAAACTAATAACACTGTACTAAATACCAGCGAACAGCAAAATTTCTATGCACAAAACCAAAAGATGAATCCACATACGCCTAAGGTAATGACCAGTTTGGGATTGAATGAGGAAGATGTGCGTGTATTCATACAGGAGTGTTTGTTCCCAGAGTTAAGGTAAATACTTGACTATGCGATTTAGAGAATTTAATTCACTAGTATCAGAAGGTTCTGCTCCTTCTATGATGACTCTTGCCCAATTAGAAAAGGGCAATGGTAAGTATATTGATAGTATTGTAGATGCAATATCTCGTGAGACAAACTTAAACTTTTATATTAAAAAAGAATATTACAGTGGTGTTATTAGAAATGCCGAAAACGTGGCTGACGAAATATTATCAGCCTACGATCCCAGCAAAGTTGAATTTGAGTTCGTAACTGCTGATGGTGAAGTCATGCAGGCACGTGTATCGCAAATCATTAAAGATGAAGCAAGCAAGGGTGCCTTTACTTTTAATTTAGGTAATGTAGCTGAAGCTATTATGGGCAGTGCTATGACTGCTAAATTTGAAAAAGAAGGTGGTAAAGTCACTGCTGATGATATTAAAGATGTGGGCATACGACTATTT
>Ga0172372_10011069_pt1 | contig 11496 bp, 12 predicted proteins | sample LakKiv5m_2_FD_114544 | JGI IMG/M metagenome (GOLD analysis project Ga0172372, IMG submission 114544) | Freshwater microbial communities from Kabuno Bay, South-Kivu, Congo - kab_092012_9.5m | ecosystem: Environmental > Aquatic > Freshwater > Lake | place: Democratic Republic of the Congo... | reverse complement strand
CTCCCTGCAGATGGAGAACCGGCTGATGGCGTCCCTCGGGTATCCGAGCTGGTTCGTCGGGCTCGCCGTCCCCGTCGGCTCGCTCCTGTTCGTCGTCCGCGCCGTCGAGGCGTGGGCGCGGCACCGGCGGGCGGCCTGATGGATCCGAACGTCCCGATCCTCCTGTTCGGCTCCTTCGGGCTCCTCCTCTTCCTCAACTTCCCGATCGCGGCGGCGCTGGGGATCTCGAGCGTCCTGGCGATCACCGTCTTCGACCTCGCCCCGCTGGAGCTCCTCCCCCAGCAGCTCCTGAGCGCGACCGACTCGTGGACCCTCCTGGCCATCCCGTTCTTCACCCTGGCGGGGAACCTTCTCGCGAAGACGGCGATCTCCGAACGCCTGATCCGGCTCGCACGGATGGTGGTCGGACAGTTCCCTGCCGGGCTGGCGATGGTCGCGGTGATCGTCTCCATCTTCTTCGCCGGCATCTCCGGCTCCGGTCCCGCCGACACGGCGGCGTTGGGGGCGATCCTCATCCCCGGGATGGTGGCGGCGGGGTACGACCGGCGCTCCGCGGCGGCCCTGATGGCCGCCGGCGGAGGCATCGGCATCATCATCCCCCCGTCGATCGCCCTCGTGATCTACGGCGTGGTGGCCAACGCCTCCATCTCGAAGCTGTTCATCGCCGGGATCCTGCCGGGGGCGCTGGTCGGCCTCTCCCTGTTCGCCGTCTCGTACCTTCTCTTCGGGAAGGACCCGAACATCCGCGCGGAAAAGCGGGGATCCCTCCGGGAGATCGGCGCGGCGTTCAAGGACGCCGCCTGGGGGCTTCTCGCCCCCCTCATCATTCTCGGCGGCATCTACGGAGGCATCTTCACCGCCACGGAGGCGGCGGTCGTCGCGGTCGTCTACGGCGTGATCGTCGGCTTTTTCATCCACCGGGACCTTACGCTCTCCGACCTCCCCGGGATCCTGATCGACACCGGGGTGACCACGGGGGTGGTGATGCTGCTCGTCTGCACCGCCTCGGTCTTCGCCTGGGTGCTCAACACCTCGGGCGTCGCCGCCGCGGCCGCCTCCGGGTTGATGCATCTGGCCACCGGGAAGACGGTCGGACTGCTGCTGATCAACGGGGTCCTCCTGGTCGCCGGTTGCTTCATGGACGCCATCTCGATCTTCTACATCCTGCTGCCGATCCTCCTGCCGGTGGTCAACGCCCTCGGGATCGACCTCGTCCACTTCGGGATCGTGATGACGGTGAACATGGCGATCGGCCAGATCACACCCCCGGTCGGTGTCAACCTGTTCGTCGCCTGCGGGATCGCCCGCATTCCGATGAAGGAGATCTCGCGGGCCGTCCTACCGATGGTCGCCGCCCAGGCTGCGGCGCTCCTCGTCATCATCTTCTGGCCCGACCTCTCGCTCTTCCTCACCCGGTTCATGCGGTAGGGCAACGGGGAGGGCACGCGCGGCGGAGCCGCCGCAGGAGGCGGGGCGGAGTGTAAAGCGCAGCCGTGCAGGTTCATCGCACGGCGAGCCACGAACGGAGCCGCGTCCTCCGAGGCGGCGCAGTCGGGGGGCTTGCTTTTTTCTTTTTAGGGGGCGCTGTGGTATCTTTTCGCCTATGAGCCAGGGGAATTTCATCCTCCGGGAGACGGAGTACGAGGCGTTGCTTTCGATCCTCCGAAAGCTGCTCGCGGACTCCTCCGCGAAGGTCGTCTTCCTGGTCGACAAGAACGGAACCCTCCTCGCTTCCGCCGGGGATGCCGTCGGGTTCGACACGACGTCCCTGGCCTCCCTCGCCGCGGGGAACATCGCCGCGACCGGAGGGCTCGCCAGCCTGATCGGGGAGAAGGAGTTCTCCATCCTCTTCCACGAAGGGGAGCGGGACAACATGCACCTCTCCGTCGTGGCCGAGCGGCTCATCCTCGTCGTCGTCTTCGGCCGGCGTTCTTCGGTCGGCCTGGTCCGTCTGCGCGTCCGGCAGGCCACGGCGCGTCTCGCCATGGTGATGGAAGCGGCGCTGGCGGCCGGCGAAGCGGAGTCCGGGGGGATCGAGGAGTTGACCGAGGCCGACATCGAGAGCCTGTTCAAGTGAGATCGCATAAATTATTCCCGGGCAGGCGCTGATGTCGTTCATCAACTACTCTTCCCGCGAGATCAACTGCAAGATCGTCTATTACGGCCCCGGCCTGTGCGGGAAGACGACCAACCTGCAATTCATCTACAAACGGATGAGCCCCGAGTCGCGCGGGAAGATGATCTCCCTCGCCACCGAGTCGGAGCGGACCCTCTTTTTCGACTTCCTCCCCCTGTCGCTGGGCGAGATCCGCGGCTTCAAGACGCGCTTCCACCTGTACACCGTTCCCGGCCAGGTCTTCTACGACGCCAGCCGGCGGCTCATTCTGCGAGGCGTCGACGGCGTCGTTTTCTGCGCCGACTCGCAGCTCACCCGTGTCGACGCCGACGAGGAGTCGATGGAGAACCTCCGGGTGAACCTCCGGGAACAGGGGTACGATCCCGACCGGCTCCCCATGGTGATCCAGTACAACAAGCGCGACCTGCCGAACGTCGCCTCGCTGGCCGAGCTCCATGCGCTCCTCAACCGGCGCAACGTCCCCGAGTTCGAGGCGTCGGCCGCCACGGGGGTCGGGGTGTTCGAGACGGTCAAGGCGATCATCAAGATGGTTCTCATCGACCTGAAACGGGGCGGGAGGTAATCCGCCGGTCACGCTGCGCTCAGTGGCTCATTTCGCCCTCGCGGAAATACTCGATGAGCGCGCGCTCCACCACGATCTCCCGCGTCACGCGGCAGTTGCGGCAGAACTCCGTCAACTGATCGGCCAGCGCCGCCGGCAGCGTCACCGTTACCGCCACCGGTTTTCTCTTCCCGCTCCCCTGTTCCCCGCCCGTCTTCCCGCTCATCGGTTATCCTTTCGTCCGGAAATGCTGATATAGCAGCGAACCCAGCTCCTTCGCGTCGGCGACGTCCGACCGGACCCCCTCGTGGACCAGGGAGCCGTTCCGGAAAAGGACGTGCCGGTCGAGGAGCCGGAATGCCCCTTCCACGTCGTGCTCGGCGAAGAGGATCGTCGCCCGCCCCTTCAACGTTTCCTCGATCACGGAGAGGAGCCGGTCGCGGACCTCCCGGGAGAGCCCGAGGAACGGTTCATCCATCAGGAAAAGCGTCGGTTCCGCCACCAGCGCCCGCCCGAGGATCAGCATCTGGCGCTCCCCGCCCGACAGCACCCCCGCGGGGGAGCGCGCTTTTTCCGCCAGCGCGGGGAAGAGGGAAAACACGCGCTCGCACGCCGCGCTCCACCGGGAGGAGGGGAGAAGCCACGCGCCGGCCTCGAGGTTCTCGAGGACGGTCATCCGCTTCGCGACCCGCGCGCGATCGGAGACGTACCGTATCCCCCGCGCGGCCCGCTCATGGGACGGAAGCGTCGTCACGTCCTCGCCCCGCCAGGATATTTTTCCCCGCGTGGCCGGGACCAGGCCCGCCACCGCCTTGAGGAAGGTGGTCTTCCCCGATCCGTTGGCGCCGAAGATCGCCACCGCCTCCCCCTGCCGCGCGGTGAGGGAGACGTCCCGCACCGCCACCACCTTTCCGAAGGCGACGGTGAGGTCGCGCACCTTGAGGGTGGAGGTTCCCGCGGGCACTATTTGGTCCTCTCCCGCACGATCCGCCCCTCCTCGAGCACGAGGATGCGCCCGCAGAGGGTTTTCAGCAGCGGCGGATTATGGGAGACCAGCAGAAACGCCGTCCCCTCGTCGCGGTTCGCCGCGCGCAGCAGCGCCGTCAGATCCCCTTCGTCCGCGGCCGAAAGGGCGGAGAAGATCTCGTCGAGGATCAGAAGCTTCGGCCGGCACGCCAGCGCCCGCGCGAACTCGAGGCGGCGGAGGCACCCTTGGGACAGCTGGGCGCACGGCACGAACCGCTGGTTGAACAGCCCCGTCCGTTCGAGCAGATCCTCGACCGGTCCCTCACCGTCCTTTCCGGAACCGCCTCCTTCCTTCGATCTCCCCGCGTTGACGGCGACGTCCAACGCCTCGTGGAGCGAGAGGGCGGGGTACGGGTGGGGGATCTGGAAGGTCCGCGCGATGCCGAGCCGGTACCGGGCGTCGAGGGGAAGCCGGGTGATCTCCTTCCCGTCGAACCGGACCGTGCCCGCGTCGGGGAGAAGAAGCCCCGAGAGAATGTTGACGAGCGTGGTCTTTCCCGACCCGTTCGGGCCGAACAGTCCCACCGGCTCCCCCGGGGCGACCGACAGGGTGACCCCGGAGAGGACCCGCGTGGCGCCGAACGATTTCGAGATCCCTTCCGCCGACAGCAGCGTGTTCTCGTTCACGGTGTTCCCTCCCCGTTCCGGTTCCGGCCGTTCGGGCGTGGCGGCCGCGGTCCCGCTTTCCTGCCGAGCCGCGAGGCCAGGGTACGCGCGGTTCCGACGACCCCCCCGGGGAAGAACCGCAGGGTCACCAGCAAGGTCAGCGCGTAGAGCAGGACCCGCGCGGAGGAGGGCAGGGACAGCCCCTGGAAGAGGACGTGGAGGACAAGCGCCGCGACGACGGGCCCCACGATCGTCCCGCGCCCCCCCACGGCGGCGAAGGTGGCGGCCTGAAAGGAGAGTTCGAGGGAGAGGTCGACCGCCGTGGCGCGTCCCACGTGCAGGGCGAACCCCGCTCCCGCCGCTCCCGCGAAGGCGGATCCGACGGTGAATGCCAGCCGCCGTATCCGGGCGATCGGGACCCCCGACGCCTGGGCTGTGATCGGGGACCCTGCGACCGCGCGCAGGATGAGCCCCGCGCGCGAGCGCGAGAAGCGCAGCATGCCGTAGGTCGCCAGGCACAGGAAGACGAGGGTGGCGTAATACGACGAAAACGGGGGCGGGTCTTGCCACGGCAGGGTGACGGGGATCCCTCCCTCGCCGCCCCACGCGTACCCCCCCGGCCCGGAGAGGAGGGTGTTCCCGACGGCCGCCTCGTGCGCGATCTCGCCCAGGGCGAGGGTGAGCAGCGCCACGAACGGGCCGGACAGCCGCGCCGAGAGCGCCCCGATCCCCGCCCCGACCACGGCGGCCAGGAGGACCGACGCCGCCACCGCCAGGGGGAGCGGCCACCCCGCGAGGCTCGTGAGCAACGCGCAGGCGTACGCCGCCGCCCCGAACGGGAGGGCGTGCCCGAGCGTGATCTGCCCCGAGATGCCGCCGACTACGTCCCACGACGCCGCGAACGCGGCCAGCAGCAACCCGGTCGTGAACACGTCGAGGAAGAACGCGTCGGGGGAGGAGAGCGGAAAGAGCAGGAGCAGGCCGATCCCGGCCGCCAGCCAACCCCCGCGGAAGGAGACCGCGTCCCTCAATCCCGCCTCCCGGACAGCGCGACGATTCCCTCGGGGCGCGCCGACAGGAGCAGGCAGACGGCGGCGAGCAGGGCGATGTACGACCACTGGGGGGAGAGGAACCAGGCGCACGCGTTGCCGAAGATTCCCAGCCCGATGGAGAGGAGGAAGATCGTCGGGACGGAGTCCATCCCGGCGACGATCACCACGACCAGGGAGAGCAGGAGCGGGGCGCGCCCCATCGTCGGCGTCACCGCTCCGGAAGGGGAGAGGAGGGCGCCCGCCGCGGCCGCCATCGCGCAGGCGCCGCCGAACGTCAGGTAGCGGATCGTCTCCACGTCCATCCCGAGCGAGCCGGCGATCTCCTCGTCCTCCGCGATCAGGCGAAGCGGCAGCCCGGGACGCGCGGAGAGGATCCATTGAAGCCCCCCCAGCAGCGTCGCGGAGGAGAGGAACGCGATCACCCCCCATCGTCGGACGACGAGCCCGCCGGGACCGATCCATGGAGCGTCCGCCTCGATCGAAAGGGGATGAGGTCCCCAGACCATCTGCGCCGCCTGCTCGAACAGCAGGGCGCACGCGAGCGTTCCCACCGGCAGGGCGAACGGGTGGCTTCGGACCGGGTTGACGAAACTTTTACCGAGGAAGACACCGAAGGCGAAGGCGATGACCGCGGCGAGAGACGCCGCGGCGAGCGGAGTTCCGACCCCCCGCTCGGCGAGCGCGTAGGCGACGTAGGCCCCCAGCGTGAAGAAGGCCCCGTGGGAAAGGTTGATCACCTTGACCACGCCGAGGATCAGCGCCATCCCCGCCGCCATCAAGGCGTACGTCCCGCCGGCGAAAAGGCCGTCGAGGAGAACCTGGGAAAGGGGGGACGCCACGGAGCGGTGTGCTATCGCAGGGGGAAGACGATCCTGGCGCCGCCGCGTTCCCAGCGCACGAAGGTTCCCCGCAACGCGCCGGGCTCGGTTCCCCAGATCGCCTGGTGGGCGGTGTCAAACCGGTAATGGCCCGCCGCTCCCGCGAACGTCCCGTGTTCGAGGACCGGCACGACGGCTTCGGACGCGGCGCTCCCCGCTTTGCGCCAGGCGGCGGCGAGCACCATGACGGCGTCGTAGGGAAGCGTATCGCTGTACCCGACGGGCGGCGCCCCGTACCGGCGCTCGTACCGCTCGACGTACGCCGTCGCGGCGGGGGAGACGCCGCGCCACGCGGCGGCCTGCACGTAGACCGGGGCGGAGAGCGGAACGGAGGCGGCCAGCCGGACGTCCCCCAGCGCGCCGCCGACGGAGAGCGCGGGGAGCGCGGGCGCGACCTCGCGGAGCCGCTTCAGGAAAGAGACGGAGTTTCTTCCGGGGTCGGCGAGAATCACGATGTCGGGAGAGGCGGCCGCCGCGGCGACCGCGACGGTATCGAAAGCCGGGTTCCCCGGGCTGTAGTAGGCGGTATAGGCCGGCGTGATCCCCCGCGGGGCGACGAGCCGATCGAGCGTCTCTCCCAGCTCCCGGTTCCACCGGATCCCGGCGCCGACGAACGCGTACCTCCGCACTTTCCGGTCCGACAGGAACGCGCCGATCATCTCCGCCCATTGGGGGAGGGAGTATCCCACCCGGAAGATGTACCGGTACCGCGCGTACTCCTTCCGCACCTTGTCGGTGATCTCGGCGGTGGCGGCCACCGGGACGAGGAGCACCGTCCGCTGCGCGGCGGCGACCTCCATCGCCCCCACGGTTTCCTCGGACAGGTAGGCGCCCACGAGGGCGGCGACCTTCTCCCGCGAGACCAGACGCAGCGCCTCCGCCTTCGCCACGTCCACCCGTCCCTGCGTGTCGCCGACGACGATCGTCACCGGTTGCCCGAAGACTCCTCCTTCCGCGTTGACCTGTTCGACGGCGAGTTTTGCGGCCTGCACGAACGATGTTCCTCCGGCGGCGTACGGCCCGGACAGGGGAGCCAGCACTCCGATCTTCAGCGTGTCCGGACGCGACGCGGCGAAGGCGGGATTCGCGGAGAAGACGATCGAAAAAAAGTGAAGAAACAACATCGCCGGACCGATGAGACGAAGTGGAAAGCGAAGAAGGGATCTTGAAGTTGCCATCACGGTGCGCCCTCCTGGAGCGGCAAGGTTAGCGAAAAAATACGGTCTCAAATATACCATAAATCAGGGGATTTATTGCTTCCCCCGAGGAGCGGACCGTGCTAAAATTCCTCGGCTTGCACCTGGATGAAATGGAGAGACGTTTCTGATATGAGGCGGTTTCTGACAGCCCTTGCCGTGCTGGCCGTGCTGGCGGCGATCCCCGTCGTCTCGCTTGCCGACGCCACACACGTGGTCCGGAAAGGGGAGACGCTGGCGAAGATCGCGCGCGCCCACCACACTTCCGTGGCGAAGATCCGGGAGGCGAACGGGCTCGAAGGAACCCGGCTTTCGGTGGGAACGAAGCTCGTCCTTCCCGGCGCCAAGGCGCGTTCGAAGCATCGAAAGGTCCGATCCGGGAAGAAGGGGAAGCGAGTCCACGTGGTCGATTCGACGCCCGCCGATGCGCCGTCGGCCGGTGCGCAGCTTTCCCTCGTCGATCCGCAAGGGGCTCCGTTGTCCATCGAAGAGTGGAAGCTTCCCACCGAAGCGGAGCTCGCGGAACTGGCCCGGGCGGTGAAGGCGCCTGACGCCGCGTCCCCGGCCGTCGCCGCGACGTCGTCCCCACCCCCGGAGGAGACCGGGAAGGCCGACGCGTCGATCAAGGAACGCCTCCTGCGCGTCGCCCAGCGGATGCTCGCCGTCCCGTACCGGTTCGGCGGCAACACGCTCTGGGGGTTGGACTGCTCCGGATTCGTGCAGAAGACGTTCGCCTTCCTCGACCTTGACCTGCCGCGTTCCGCGCGCGAACAGTTCCGCGAGGGGACGAAGGTGGCCAAGTCGGACCTCTCCCCCGGCGACCTCGTCTTCTTCCGCACCTACGCGAAATACCCGTCGCACGTGGGGATCTATCTCGGCGACAACCGGTTCGTCCACGCCTCGTCGCGCGACCGGAAGGTCACGATCGACAGCCTCGAGACGCCCTACTACGTGAAGCGCTACATCGGCGCCAAGCGCCTCCTCTTCGAACAGAACGACATCGAGAACTGACCTACTTCCACAGGCGGGACAAGGTTTCGCGGCGGGCGTCGGCGTCGGGCTCTCCCGCGAGAAACTCCTCCGATAATTTGCGCAGCAGCGCTTCCGCCTTCCCGGACGGGTCGGGATGCGGGATCCCGGGGTGGCGCAAGATGACCGACGGTGTCCGGAACCGGACGACGTCGCCCGTCTCCGGGTCGAGCTCGACCTGCAGCGCGTACCCGAGGCCGCTCGCCGCCGACCGCCTCGATCCCCGCCTCGTCCAGGGCGTCCAGCGTGTTGTCCAGTCCCTCCATCCCGAAATCGAGGGAATGGTTGTTCGCCACGTTGTCCCCCGCCCGCGCGGGGGAGACGGTGAGGAACGCCAGCAGCAGGATCAGCGTGAGGAAAGTTCGCCGCATCATGCGTTATCATACCAGCCAGGAGGGTCCGGCGGAGTCGGGCGTCACAACCAGTGGTGGAGGCAGGATGGCGTTTGACACGACGCGGGTCGGCGGGTTCGGCGAACCCCTGCCGGAGCGCGACATCCTCGAGGGGTTCGACCGGCTGATCGCGGCGGACCGGCTCTTCGGCGCCGACCTCGACTCGTCGACCATCAAGAAGAGCGGGAAAGGGACGCCGTTCCTCGTCCGCCGGCACCCGTCGCACCACCGCATGCTCGCGCTCTGGCGCGACCTCTTCGCGAACCGCGTCTTGCCGCAGGGCCTTCTCGACGCGCTGGCCCCCGAGGTTCTCGGCCTCGCCCACGGCGGCGGGCTCCTCCTGTTCGGGAAGGACCGGGTCCTCTACGACTGCGACATCGTCCGCGGGAACGAGGGGGTGGGCCACCTGACGCTCTCCTTCTACCGGGAGCGCGAGCCGGTGTTCCGTTTCCTCCCCTTCCCGCGCCGTCCCGGCCGCCGGATCGTCTACATCGAGGGGATCTCTCTCCTGGCGCAGAGCACCGGCTACGCCTCGTCCCTCTTCCGCCACTACGAGCGCCTCTTCCACGACCTGGGTTTCCACCGCTTCCGGCTGAAGGCCTCCCTCTCCGTGGGGAAATATTACTGGGCGAAGGAAGGGTTCGACTGCGAGGACCGGCTACAGTTCCGCGAGATGCGGGAGAATCTCCTGGCCCTCGTGCGGCGCCTCGCTCTTCCCGTCGAGGAGCAGGAGGTACGGCGGCTGAACCACGCGAGCATGGTGGCGACCTTCCGCCGGGACCTGACGATCCCCGTCTATCGGAACGCGGACGGCTATTACGCCACCGTCCGGGATGCCTCGCACGCCGAGGAGATCCGGTTTCCCCTCGGCAAGGCGTTCCTCCTCTGCTCCGATCCGTGGGACGGGTACAAGGTCATCTACACCGACACGCCGCGCCGCACGGGACTCGTTTGGTCGGAAGGGTACCTCGGCCACGAGTCGCGGCCGGGACACCCGGAGAGCCCGAAGCGGCTCGAGGCGCTCGGGAGCGCGATCCGGGAGGAGGGGATGCGGGAGAGCCTGATCTTCCTGGAGCCGTACGTCCCGGCGATGGAGTTCCTCCACGCGGTGCACGACCCGGCGTATCTCGAGGCGTTCCGGGGGGCGGCCGCCCGAGGGGACCGGCACTTCGCGGTCCGGGATTGCGCGATCTCGCAGGGGAGCTACGAGGCGGCGCTGCTGGCGGCGGGCGGGGTGATGGCGGGGATCGACGCCGTCCTGTCGGGGCGCTCGGACAACGTCTTCTGCGCGGTCCGCCCGCCGGGGCACCACGCGGGACGCTCCACCGCGATGGGATTCTGTTTCGTGAACAACGTCGCCGCCGGGGCCCGCTATGCTCGCTCCGCCTACGGTATCGGGCGCGTCTACATCCTCGACTGGGACGTCCACCACGGGAACGGTACCCAGGCGCTGTTCGACGAGGACCCGCTCACCTTCTTCTGCTCCCTCCACGAGCACCCGTCCTTCTGCTATCCGGGGACGGGGCGACGCCTGGAGAGGGGGCGGGGAGCCGGGCTGGGGGCCACGCTCAACGTTCCCCTGGCGCCGCATGCCGGGGACCGGGAGATGATCGAGGCGTTCGAGCGGGAGGTCGTTCCGTCGATCGAGGCGTTCCGGCCGGAGCTGATCCTTTTATCCGCGGGGTTCGACGCGCACCGGGACGATCCGATCGCCGGGATCGAGTGCACGGAGGACGCCTACGTCCACATGACGCGGCGGGTCCTCGAGCTGGCCGACCGGCATTGCGGGGGGCGGGTCGTCTCGGTGCTGGAAGGCGGATATCGCACGGAATCGCTGGTTTCCTCGGCGATCGCGCATATTAAAACGTTGCAGGGAAGGGAGGGTTCGCCATGTTCGTCGGCCCGAGGATGAAACGCGACCTGGTCACCGTCACGCCCGGGGCGACCCTGGAGGAGGCGGCACGACTGCTCACGGCGCACCGGATCCATCACCTGCCCGTGGTCGAGGAGGGGAACCGCCTCGCGGGGATCGTCAGCGACACGGATCTGCGGAATGCGACCCTCGACGGGATGTTCCGCGGTGCTGACAGCGGGGATTCGGGCCGTCCCGTGACGGTTGCGGAGATCATGACGCGGGAGCTGGTGACCCTCTCCCCGGGGGACACGCTGGACGATGCGATGCTCATTCTCTCCGGGCAGAGGATCGGCGCACTTCCTGTGGTCGAGGGGGAGCGCCTGGTGGGGATTGTCACCAAAGCGGACATCCTCTCGGCCCTGCTGTCCACTCTCGACATCGAGGGGCTGGGGGTGCGGATCGAGGTGGTCCTGCCGCGGGAAATGAAGGAAGTGGCCCGGCTGGCCGCCGTGCTCGCCGACCAGGACGTGGAAGTACGCAGTCTCGTGATCGCTCCCCACGGCGCGGACGGGTACGCCGCGTTCGTCCGGGTGGCGACGATCGACGTCGCGTCGGTGCGGAGCCGTCTCCGAACGAAAGGGTTCACCGTCGGGGAGCTGTCGGATTTCTACGAGGGAGGTTGAAAAGGGAACGGCCCCTCGAGAGGGGCCGTTCCGGATCTGCTTGCCCTGCGTAGCGGCCAAGCCGCGATGATGGGCCTGCCCTACGTAGCGGCGAAGCCGCG
>Ga0172372_10011066_pt1 | contig 11497 bp, 12 predicted proteins | sample LakKiv5m_2_FD_114544 | JGI IMG/M metagenome (GOLD analysis project Ga0172372, IMG submission 114544) | Freshwater microbial communities from Kabuno Bay, South-Kivu, Congo - kab_092012_9.5m | ecosystem: Environmental > Aquatic > Freshwater > Lake | place: Democratic Republic of the Congo... | reverse complement strand
GTGAGCGGCCTGCAACTGTGCCAACAATTGCGGCAACAACCGCAACACCAGCATTTGAAAATTGTTGCCTACACCGCCCATGCGATGCCCGCCGACGTGCAGTTGCTGGAAGCTGCGGGCTTTGACAAGATCTTGCTCAAGCCAATTCGCAGCCACGAGCTGCTGTCGGTGCTTACCACCTGAACCCCTCAGCCAAACGCAAACCCAGACAAGGTGGTCTCGAGGACCCGGTCTGAAAACACCTTGCGCCCCAGGTCTTGGCCTGCGGCACCGGCCACAGTCATCAAGGGCAGCAAATGTTCTTCAGCAGCCGGCGGATGGCAATCTCGGGCGTGCGGTGCTTGCGCCCAGTCTGTCAACAATTGATCGCGCTCGGCTGGTTGAGCCGACACCGCCTTGGTGAGCCAGTCGTCAAACACATCAGAGATGGGGCTGTACTTAGGGTTGCCGTAGGCCCGCATGTTGTGAAAGCTCATGCCACTGCCAATGATCAACACATCCTGTGCTCGAAGACATTGCAACGCACGACCTGTCTTCAAATGCACTTGCGGCTCCAGGCTGTTGTGCAGGGACAATTGCACCACCGGAATATCAGCTTTGGGGAACATCAACTTCAAAGGAATGAACATGCCGTGGTCAAAACCTCGCTGTGCATCTGCCGCACTCGGGATGCCCGCTGTATTCAGCGTGGCCACAATCTCGGCGGCCAAGCTGGGGTGACCAGGTGCCGGGTAGGTCAGCTCATAAGTGTGCGGCGGAAAACCGAAATAGTCGTAAATCAAAGCGGGCTGTGCGCCGCTGGTCACGCCTACATGCGGTTCGAGCCAATGCGCAGACACCATCAGGATGGCCTTGGGTTGGCGCGGCAAACTGGTGTGCAGGTTTTTCAAAAAATCCGCCATCTTGTGCCACGCATCGGGCGGGTTCCAGTCCATGAAGAAACAAGGACCCCCACCGTGCGGGATGAACCAGGTGGGCATGGGGCTGAGATGAGAAGCGTTTGACATGCAAAATCTTGCACAGGGTGAATGCAGATCATAGCGGTGATATTGCAGGTCGAGCGCCATCTTGCGGTGCGTTTGAGACCCCTGTTCTCCGAGTGATTTCAACGCCCCCAATGGGTTGGAAGACCAAGCACCTCCATAAAGAGCAATCAGTCACCAATCCGTTGCACAACCTGTCCTGTACCCTACATAGCGTCAACCACTTTGCAGAAATCTTGCGGGCTGATCCCTGCATAACTGCCCTTCACATGGTGAATCACGGACGCATCCAAGTCCGCCTCGATGGTCAAAGTGAACGTGAATTTAGCAGGGTGAAAAGACACCGCGTTGTTGAACTCCAAGGGAATCGACACATGGTTCAATTCGCAATCGCGGCGCACGATGTTCACTTCGATATGCCCGCCCTTGGCCAAGCCCAGCCAATAAGCCTTTTGCACCTGCGTTAAACCAGTCTCCAATTCGGGTGACCAGATTCGGCCATTCAGGGCGCGGTACACCACATAAATATTGCCTTGGTCGGTCAATTCATCTTCGGTGTAAAGCGTTGCCAAATCCTCTTCCACCGCATAAAAGATTTCGGGCAGTTGCGCCATCAGGTTGGATTGCTGCAACACCAAGTCGATCATTTTTTGAATCGACCGCTTTTCCACGTCTGGGGGCACTGTGCTCATGGGGGCCTTTCAGAATGGGCTGGGCATGTCTTCGCCAGCGTCAGCGGGCTTGGGTGGCTTGGCGCAACACAGCCGCATAGCTGGGGGACAGTTCCATCTGCGCAGCCAGTCCGCGCTGCACCAATAAACGGTGGGCCGCAGGCAGTTTCCAGCATGGCACAAACACATACAAATGGTGTTCGAGGTGGTAGTTGACCCAATAAGGTGCAACCAGTGCACGCTCCAGCAGGTTTGCTATGGTGGTTCGGGTATTGCGCAGTCGGTCATTTCGGTCGCTGGTCACCGCGTGTTCAGCGATGTTGCGAACCCGGCTAAAGAGTTGAAACCATGTCAAAAGTGGCAACACCCACATCCACACAAACAGCATGGGTTGGTCCAGCCCCCACAACACCAGAAACAAACTCAGGTTACTTAGCAAAAACGCGCGTTCATGGCGCAGCAATCGCCAGAGGCGTTGCCACAGCGTGCCGTCTTGGCCCATGCCCGCGCGAAATTGGGCTAAGCGTTGTTTCAGGCCTGTTTGGCCGCTGAGGTCACGCCAAACCTTGCGACGCAGTCCAGCCGAGGAGATCGGAAAAGGGGCAGAAAGCACCAGATCCGGGTCGTTGTCTTGTTGGGTGTGGCGATGGTGAGTGAGGTGATAGGGACGGTAGTCGTGCATGTGCGAGCCGACTGCGCCACCTGCAAGCCAGTGGCCAACGGCATCGTTCCATCCGGCATGACGCATCAACACACGGTGCGCGGCATCGTGCATCAAAATACTCAGGCCCAACTGCCGCCCGCCGATCAATGCGCTGCACACCAAAAAAGTAAAGAGATTAGGCCAAGCGGCAAACACGGCTATGCAGACCGCCACCATGGCCCATGCATGAATCACCAACCCCACGCCCCACAAGTTGGAGCGTTGCCTCAACCGCTGGTCTTCTTGCGCGGTCAATGCACAGTCTTCGCGACGAGTCTCATCATCTTGAAGCAAGGGGTCAACGAGGTCAGTTGTTGGTTTCATGGATAAGGGGGACTATTCTTGGCGTTGGCTCTTGCCTAATTGTCCCTGACATCGGCTACAGGGTTGCTGCCGAAATCCGCTCTTTGCAAATAAGCCAGCAATTGCCTGGCGGCCTCCTCGGGTGAGGTGAGTGCGCCGTTGTTTTTCAATTGCACAAACATGTTTTGATCTGGAAAACCAGCACCTTTGGCGCTGCGCAAATCGGTTTGCATGTCTGTGTCGATCACGCCCGGGGCCAGTGACACCACTTTCGCTGGATGGCTGTGCAAGGCCTCATCCAGCGCCAAACAGCGTGTGAAATGGTCAAGCCCGGCTTTACCGGCGCAATACAAAGCGCTGGCAGCCATGGGGCGGCGACCCAAGCCGGAAGAAATATTCAAGATCTTGCGCGGCATCTGCCATTGGCGCGTGTGCTTTAGAAAAACCGCGCTCAACAACACCGGCGCTTGCAAGTTGATAGCCAGCCCGTGCAGCAAACTGTCAAGAGGTGCCTCATCCACCGGCCCCAAATGACCGATCGCGCCAGCGTTGTTGATCAAGGTGGCCGAAGCAAATTCTTCGGGATTCAGTGCGTCTAACCCATGCGACAGCTTCTCAGCCACAGCTGCCGGTTGCGCCAAGTCAGCTTGCCATTGCACCAAGTGTGCGCCTTGTTGGTTTGCAAGGGCTGTTAATTCGTCGGATTGGCCACGTGAAATGCACAACACCCATTGGTCGGCATGGCAAAGTTGCTTGGCCATGGCCAGCCCCATGCCGCGTGACGCGCCGGTCAGGATGGTGAAATTTCTTCTCATGCAGGTGCTCCGGAAATTCAGCAGATTGTGGATTAAATTTGTCCACCGAAAAAATCACGGTTTCGGTCGTTACCGCGGCTGAGAATACAGGAGAGATCGGGGTTCTTATTCATCCTTGCCCCTTAGATCGAAAGGTAAAACAATTTACCTTGGATAAATCAGCCCTGTTTGTATCGCAGGTGCTTGGTGGGTAGGAAATGAAAACGCCCCTTTCGGGGCGTTATATTTGCAGCTGGCGGAAACGAAGGGATTCGAACCCTTGATGAGGCTCAACACCCCATACTCCCTTAGCAGGGGAGCACCTTCGGCCACTCGGTCACGTTTCCAGGTGAAGCAAATTATGCCTGATTCTGCTCCAAGTCAAAGGCTTTGTGCAGGGCGCGTACCGCCAACTCCAAATACTTCTCGTCAATCACCACCGAGGTTTTGATTTCGCTGGTGGAAATCATCTGGATATTGATGCCTTCGCTGCTCAAGGATTCGAACATTTTGCTGGCCACGCCCACATGGCTGCGCATGCCGATGCCGACGATGGAGACCTTGCAAATCTTGGCGTCGCCCAGCACCTCGGGGGCGCCCAGCTCGGGCAGGACCTTGGTTTTCAGCAGGTCCATGGCGCGGGCATGGTCGTTGCGGTTCACGGTGAAGCTGAAATCGGTCAAACCACCTTTGCTGATGTTTTGAATGATCATGTCCACCTCAATATGGGCCTCGGCCACGGTGCCCAAAATTTTGTAAGCAATGCCGGGTTTGTCGGGCACGCCCAGCACAGAAATTTTGGCTTCGTCGCGGGTGAAGGCGATGCCAGATACGATGGCTTGTTCCATTTGTTCGTCTTCCTCAAAAGTGATCAAAGTGCCGGATTTGGCTTCCTCTTGGATGTCAATGTCCCAGGGCGTGAAGCTGGAAAGCACGCGCAACGGCACTTTGTACTTGCCGGCAAATTCCACCGAACGGATTTGCAACACCTTGCTGCCCAAGGACGCCATTTCCAGCATTTCTTCAAAACTGACGGTGTGCAGCCTGCGAGCCTCGGGCACCACGCGCGGATCGGTGGTGTAGACACCATCCACATCGGTGTAGATCAAGCACTCAGCAGCTTTCATGGCGGCGGCCGCGGCCACGGCCGAGGTGTCGGAGCCGCCCCGGCCCAAGGTGGTGATGTGCCCGTTGGGGTCCACGCCTTGGAAGCCGGTGATGATGACCACTTTGCCGGCACTCAAATCGGCACGCACCCGTTGATCGTCAATCGACTCGATGCGGGCTTTGGTGTAGGCGTTGTTGGTCTGAATCGGCACTTGCCACCCGGCGTAGCTGACCGCGGACACACCTTCGGCTTGCAACGCAATGGCCAACAACGCTGAAGCCGCTTGTTCGCCGGTGGCGGCCAAGGCATCGAGTTCGCGCAAATGGGCGTCGGTGTGGGCATTGCCAGCCAGTTCTTTGGCCAAGCCCAGCAAGCGGTTCGTTTCGCCGCTCATGGCTGAGGGCACGACCACCATCTGGTGACCGGCTTTGGCCCATTTGGCCACGCGCTTGGCCACGTTTCGGATGCGTTCGGTCGAGCCCATGGAGGTGCCGCCGTATTTGTGAACGATGAGAGCCATCTTGAAGAGATTTGCGTCTGGAAAAGCTAGAAATTGTACCAACCGAGCACTGCGCCATCGCGCCGGATAAAGCCCCTGCCCACTTTGATGTCGATCTGATGGCCACGGGTTTGACAGGCCGCAATTTGCATCTGCAATGCCTGCAATTGGTTGGTGCTGACCTGCACACCGATTTGCCGCAGCCAATGGCGCAACACATTGCTTTGACGGGCCGGGCTGAGTGTTTGCAAGTCTTTGATGCGCGGTGGACACCCGGTGTGCTGCAAGTCTTGCGCAGCCAATTCGTTCAACAGACTTTGCGCCTGCGCCGCATGCCGTGCACTGCGGGCAAAGGTTTGTTGAAACGCAGGAAAGGCTTCCTGCAACGCAGGCAACAACTGGTGCCGGATCTTGTTGCGGGTGAATCGGGTGTTGGTGTTGCTCGGGTCTTCCACCCAAGCCACGCGCAGGACCTGTAACCATTCGCGCAAAACCGATCCCGGCACAGCCAACCAAGGCCGGTGCAACACCAAGCCTTGACGTTCTATCCGTTCGGGCATGGCCGACAGCCCTGGCAATCCAGCACCGCGCGACAAGGCCAGCAACATGGTTTCCACTTGGTCGTCCGCGTGCTGGGCCAAGGCCACGTCACGCACGGTACCACCCCAGTGCTGTTGCAAAGCCTCAGCCAAAGCCGCATAGCGGGCCAAGCGGGCCGCGTCTTCCGGGCTTTCACCGGGTGCGTGTTGGGCGTTCACATGCTGCACCACCAGGGGCACTTGAAGTTGATCGCAAAGTTGTTGGCAGTGGCTTGCAAACAGGTCAGCGGCGCTTTGCAGCCCGTGGTGCACATGCACCGCCCTCACCTGCCCGGGCCATTGCTTGGCGCAGGCCAACAGCAGTGCCGAAGAATCCGCGCCGCCGCTGAGTGCCACAGCGAAAGGCAACGAAGGAAGGTAATGGTCAAGAGACAAGGCCGCAGGCAGTGCGGCTTGTCTTAAAGCATCAACGAGCGTCAGCTTTGGTGTCGTTGAATCGGCCATAGTTTTGCAGCCGTTCATAACGCCGCTCGAGCAACTCTTTGACTTTCAAGTCGCTCAGCTGTCGCCATGCATCGTTTAATCCACGCTTGAGTTGAGCGCACATTTGTTTGGTGTCACGGTGGGCACCGCCCACAGGTTCGTTGACTATTTTGTCCACCAACCCCAAGGCCTTCAAACGGTGTGCGGTGATGCCCAGCGCTTCAGCTGCATCCGATGCACGGTCTGAGGTTTTCCACAAAATGGAGGCGCAACCTTCGGGGCTGATGACCGAGTAAATAGAGTATTGCAACATCAGCAACTGGTCGGCCACGCTGATGGCCAAAGCGCCGCCCGAGCCACCCTCACCAATGATGGTGGTGATGATGGGCACTTGCAACTGCGCCATTTCAAAAATGTTGCGGCCAATGGCTTCAGACTGGCCACGTTCCTCGGCATCGATGCCAGGAAACGCCCCGGGTGTGTCGACAAAGGTGAACACGGGCAGTTTGAATTTCTCGGCGGTCTTCATCAAGCGCAGCGCTTTGCGGTAGCCCTCAGGTCGGGTCATGCCGAAATTGCGGGCAGTGCGCTCTTTGGTGTCGCGGCCCTTTTGCTGGCCAATCACCATGCAGGCATTGCCATTGAAGCGCGCCAAGCCACCGACGATGCTCAGGTCATCGGCAAAATGACGATCACCGTGCATCTCGACGAAGTTGGTGAAGATGTCGCCGATGTAATCCAGGGTGTAGGGACGCTCGGGGTGGCGGGCAATCTTGGTGATTTGCCATGGCGTCAAATCAGCGTAGATGTCTTTGGTGAGTTGCAAGCTCTTTTTGGAGAGTTGGTCAATCTCTTCTGAGATGTCCACTGCAGACTCCACTTGCACGTATCGCAGTTCTTCGATCTTGGTTTCGAGTTCGGCTATTGGTTGCTCAAAGTCGAGGAAAGTTTTTTTCGCCAATCGGGTCTCCTTGTTCGCCAGCCCTGCGTCGTGTCAATAAGCCACGGGTTGAGGGTCGAGCGAGCGCCAAATATACCAAGTTGCCACGCTGCAATAAGGGGCCCATGCCGAGGCCACTTCGCGGGCATCGCTGCGGCTGACGGCTTCGCCTGAAAAATAGTTGTGGCTGATGCCATTGATGAGCCCCAAATCATCCAACGGCAACACATTGGGTCGCAACAAATAAAAGATGAGAAACATCTCGGCGGTCCAACGGCCAATGCCACGGATGGCCACCAATTCGTCGATGATGGCCTGGTCATCCATGTCGGCCCATTGGCGGGTGTGTACCGTGCCATTGGAGAAATGAAGGGCCAAGTCCACCAGGTATTCCACCTTGCGAGCCGACAAACCTGAAGCCCGCATGTCGTCCACCTTCAGCTTGAGCACATTGGCAGGGGTCAGGCTTTTGCTCAGGGCTTCGAATCGGTCCCAAACCGACTGCGCGGCCTTCACCGAAATTTGTTGGCCCACGATGCTCCGGGCCAAGGTGACGAAGGCGTCGCCCCTGGACTCCAGACAAACATCACCAAACTGAGGGATGAGGCGGCGCATGACCCGATCTTTTTTGGCCAAGTGTTTGCAAGCCTCTTCCCAATAGGCGGGCTTGATCAACTTGACTTGCAAAGGGCGCGTTGCCATCAAGCACGCTCCCATTGGGTGCCCTGAGGCGAGTCCTTCAACACAATGCCCTGGACCAATAAATCTTGCCGAATGCGGTCAGCCTCGGCAAAGTTTTTGGCGGCTTTGGCTTGGGCGCGCTGGGCGATCAGCGCGGCAATGCGGCTGGCTTCATCGTCCGCAGATGCGCCTGCTGCTGCATCCGATTGACGGGCCTTGCCTTGCAAAAAGTCTTGCGGCGCTTGCTGTAACAAGCCCAACACCGCACCCAAGCTTTTCAGCAAGCCGCTCAGGGCTGAGGATGCGCTGCGATTGACTTCAGCTGCCAACTCAAACAACACGGCCACGGCTTCGGGTGTGCCAAAGTCTTCGTCCATGGCGGCTTTGAAACGTGCTGCATGGGCTTGTGTCCAGTCGATGGCGATGTTGTCGGGCGCCACCGCATGCAACGCGGTGTAGAGCCGCTTGAGTGATGCGCGGGCATCATCAAGGTGCAAGTCGCTGAAATTCAGAGGGCTTCGGTAGTGACTTCGCACCACAAAGAAGCGCACGACCTCCGGCTCGTAGTTTTTGAACACATCGCGGATGGTGAAGAAATTGCCCAGGCTCTTGGACATCTTCACGTTGTCCACATTGATGAACCCGTTGTGCATCCAAAAGGAAGCCATGGGCACACCGTGGGCACCTTCACTTTGTGCAATTTCGTTTTCATGGTGTGGAAACTGCAAATCGGCTCCACCACCGTGGATATCAAATGACTCGCCCAGCAATTCACAGGCCATCGCTGAACACTCGATGTGCCATCCGGGGCGGCCAACACCATAGGGGCTGGCCCATTTCACATCAGCAGGTTCATCAGCTTTGGCAGACTTCCACAACACGAAGTCCAGCGGGTCTTCCTTGCCCTCCAGCACAGCAACCCGCTCGCCTGCATGCAGTTCATCCAGAGACTTGCCCGACAACTTGCCGTAGCCGACAAACTTGCGCACCGCGTAATTCACGTCCCCATTGGGCACACGGTAGGCCAAACCTTTGTCTTCCAACGTCGAAATGAGGTACAACATGCTGGGCACATGGTCGGTAGCGCGGGGTTCAACGCTGGGGCGTTCGACACCCAAAGCGTCCGCATCTTCATGCAGCGCCGCCACCATGCGGTCAGTCAATGCACGGATGGTTTCACTATTTTCAGTGGCGCGGCGGATGATTTTGTCGTCGATGTCAGTGATATTGCGCACATAGGTCACTTGGTAACCCGTGTGCTTGAGCCAGCGTTGCACCACGTCGAAGGCCACCATGGAACGCGCATGACCGATGTGGCAAAAATCGTAAACCGTCATGCCACAGACATACATCCGCACATGGCCTTTTTTCAGTGGCGCAAAAGCTTGCAATTCACGCGTGAGCGTGTTGTGAATGCGAAGTGACATGGTCTGAGCTTAGGCGGGAAAAGCGCGACAGGGCGCGTAAGGTCTCTCTACTACAATGAACGCAGTATATCGAGACAGACCTATTTTGCATTCCGCTAGCTTGCCCTTTACTTTTGTTCTAAACAAACGCTTGTTGACAAGTCTCGTGTTGTCAGCTTGTTTGGGCTTGGTTGGCTGGGAGGTCCATGGACAAACCTCCAGCTTGCAAAACTTCAAGGGCACGCCACACGATGAAGTGCAAAAAAGCATGGTGCAACGCAATTGGCCTGAGGCTTTGAAGCAAGTAGAGGCATACCTGGTGAACCAACCCCGCGATCCTCAAATGCGGTTTTGGCGGGCTCGACTGATGCAGCAATTGCAGCGCAACGAAGAAGCGCTCGACATTTACATCCAGCTGGCTCAGGACTACCCCGAACTGCCAGAAGTTCAAAACAACCTGGGGGTGATGCTCGCCGCCAAGGGCAAAATCGACGAAGCCAAGGCGGCTTTTGAACACGCCTTGATGAACAATCCGAATTACGCCACCGCGCATGAAAACTTGGGCGACGTGCTGCTGCACTTGGCAATGCGATCTCTGCAAAATGCCCAAAAGTCAGGCGGCGGCTCACGCGCCTTGTCGACGAAATTGCAAGCCCTTCAACCTGTTTTACAAATCACATTGAGTCCACCATGATCTCTTCACGCCGCATTTTTGGGGTCGCCCTGTTGGCCTTCACGGGTCTTTGGGGAGCGCAGGCCCAAACCGCCAACCCCCAAGTGAAATTTGTCACCAGCGCCGGTGAATTCGTCGTGGAACTTGCGGCTGACAAAGCCCCCGCCACGGTCGAAAATTTTCTGGGTTATGTGCGTGAAGGGCATTACAACGGAACGATTTTTCACCGGGTCATCAACAATTTCATGATCCAAGGCGGTGGTTACGACACCAAATACCAAGAAAAAGCCACCAAAGCGCCCATCAAGCATGAGGGTGCTGAAGTCAAATCCAAAGGCGGGCCGCGCAACACTGTGGGCACTCTGGCCATGGCCCGCACCAATAACCCGCATTCGGCCTCAGCACAGTTTTTCATCAACGTGAAGGACAACGATTTCCTCGATCACCAAGCGCCACAAGGGCAAGGCTGGGGATATGTGGCCTTTGGCAAAGTGGTCTCGGGCATGGATGTCATCAGCAAAATCAAACAATTGCCCACCGGTCACGGCGGCCCCTTCCCCACTGACGTGCCCCAAACACAGGTGGTCATTCAATCTGCAACGTTAATCAAGTAACCATGTCCAACCCTCAAGTCGAACTGCACATTCAAGACCGCGGCATCATCACGCTCGAACTCGACGCTGACAAAGCACCGAAAACCGTTGCCAACTTTTTGCGTTATGTTGAAAACGGTCACTATGACAACACCATTTTTCACCGTGTCATTCCCGGCTTCATGGTGCAAGGGGGCGGCATGAGCCCGGGCATGAAGGAAAAAAAAGTTGACAGCAAAATCGACAACGAAGCCAACAATGGATTGAAAAACGATTGCTACACCGTGGCCATGGCCCGCACCAACGATCCACACTCTGCAACGGCTCAGTTTTTCATCAACGTCAAAGACAACAGCTTTTTGAACCACACCGCGCCCACCGCTTCTGGTTGGGGCTATGCGGTGTTTGGCAAAGTAGTGTCTGGCACCGATGTGGTTAACCACATTTGCGACGTGCCCACAGGCCGCCATGGTTTCCACGACGATGTGCCCCAAGATGATGTGGTGATCAGCAAAGCCATCTTGCTGTAAAGGTTCATGGCTGCGTTTCCTTCACAGCCCATTCTTGCCAGTGAAATAGACGGTCGGTCTTGGTCGCACATTGAATTCCTCTCAGATGTGCACCTGCAGCGCAGTGAAGACGCCAGCTTTCGTGCTTGGCGTCAATACATGCAATGCGTCCAAGCGGACGCTTTGTTCATCTTGGGTGACTTGTTTGAGGTTTGGGTGGGCGACGACTTGCTGAATCACCCGCAGGGCGCGTTCGAGTGCGACTGCTTGCAAATCATTCAAGCCACTTCACAACGCCTGCCTGTCTTTGGCTTGGTGGGCAACCGGGATTTTTTGATGGGCGCGCAAGCTTGGGCCGACAGCGGCATGCAAGCCTTGTCAGACCCTTGTGTGTTGCTCACATCGCAGCACAAGGTCTTGCTCAGCCACGGCGATGAACTCTGTGCGAGCGATGTGGACTACCAAGTTTTTCGCCGCCAAGTGCGGTCTGAAAATTGGCAACAAACTTTCTTCAAGCAGTCACTGCCCGATCGCTTGAGCATGGCGCGTGGTTTGCGCCAGCAAAGTCAAGCGCGCAAAGCCCAGCAAACCATGTGGGTGGATGTCGATACC
>Ga0172372_10011062_pt1 | contig 11499 bp, 8 predicted proteins | sample LakKiv5m_2_FD_114544 | JGI IMG/M metagenome (GOLD analysis project Ga0172372, IMG submission 114544) | Freshwater microbial communities from Kabuno Bay, South-Kivu, Congo - kab_092012_9.5m | ecosystem: Environmental > Aquatic > Freshwater > Lake | place: Democratic Republic of the Congo... | reverse complement strand
GACGCCGCAGCAGCTCGAGAAGCGCTTGCTGGAGGAGTTCGGGATCTACACGGTGGCGATCGACAATGCAGGGGTGCACGGCGTGCGGGTGACACCGCATGTGTACACGAGCACGGAGGAACTGGAGCGGTTGGTGCAGGCGTTGGAGAAGCTGGCGGGGTAGGGGAGTGGGCGGCGTCGCTCCCGGGCGCTCGGGACTCAGGACCGTCGAAGACTCACTCCATGACGGACTGCAAAGTCCCTTCCACGGGCTGGCAGGAGCTCAGTTCAGAACTTTATACTCTCAGGGCTCGCGTCGGAATCCGCCGCTGTGCCCCAGACCGTGGGAGCAAGCTTTCCGGCAAGGCTCGAAGACCGGAAACCTGCATGCCCCTCTCTGCTTCGCACCATGGATCACCAGTTGCTGGCACCGCTTGCCCTCTGGCTTGGCACCCTTGCCAAGGATCCACATCAGGTTTTTCTCAAGCGCGCCCGAACCCGATGGATGCAGCCACCCACAGCAGCATCGCGTCATCTGTCTGGAGCATCACCGACGACGTGCTGCGCATGGCTCAAGGGTCGCTACTTTTCTCCGCATAACGGATCCATGGCCCTCAAGAAATCCGACCTGTACTCCTCCCTCTGGGATTCCTGTGACGCGCTCCGCGGCGGCATGGATGCCAGCCAGTACAAGGATTACGTCCTGTTCATGCTGTTCCTCAAGTACGTCAGCGACAAGTACGGCAACAGCAGCGTCTTCGCTCCGCCGGTCGTCATCCCCAAGGGCGCCAGCTTCCAGGACATGGTCGCGCTGAAGGGCAAGCCCGGCATCGGCGACAAGATCAACACGCAGATCATCCAGCCTCTGATCGATGCCAACACGCGACTTGCGCGCAGCGACTTCCCGGACTTCAATGATCCCAACAAGCTGGGTGAAGGGCAGTCGATGGTGGACCGCCTGACGAACCTCGTCGGCATCTTCCAGAAGCCCGAACTCGATTTCTCGGGCAACCGCGCCGACCACGACGACATCCTCGGGGACGCCTACGAGTACCTGATGCGGCACTTCGCCACCGAGAGTGGCAAGAGCAAGGGCCAGTTCTACACGCCCTCCGAAGTCAGCCGCGTGCTGGCGCACGTGATCGGCATTTCGCCGCACAACACCAAGGCCTCGACCACCGCCTACGACCCGACCTGTGGTTCCGGGTCGCTCCTGCTCAAGGTCGCGGCGCGCGCCGGCAAGCACATCACGCTGGAAGGCCAAGAAATGGACGTGACCACCGCCGGCCTGGCGCGGATGAACATGATCCTGCACGACTTCCCGACGGCCAGCATCCTCACGGGCAGCACGCTGTCGGATCCGAAGTTCAAGGACGGCCCACAGCTGCGCACCTACGACTATGTCGTCGCCAACCCGCCGTTTTCCGTCAAAACGTGGACCGTCGGCCTCACGCCCGAATCCGATCCCTACCAGCGTTTCGCCTGGGGCGTGCCGCCCGCCAAACAAGGCGACTACGCCTTTCTGCTGCACATCGTCCGCAGCCTGAAAAGCACCGGCAAAGGCGCCTGCATCCTGCCCCACGGCGTGCTGTTCCGCGGCAACGCCGAAGCCGCCATCCGCCAGCAACTCGTCCGCTCCGGCATCCTCAAGGGGATCATCGGCCTGCCGGCCAACCTGTTCTACGGCACCGGCATCCCGGCCTGTGTGCTCGTCCTCGACAAGGAAAACGCCACCGCGCGCACCGGCGTGTTCATGATCGACGCCAGCAAGGGCTTCCTCAAGGACGGCAACAAGAACCGCCTGCGCGAGCAGGACCTGCACAAGATCGTCGACACCTTCAGCCGTCAGGTCGATGTCCCGCGCTACGCGCGCATGGTGCCGTTCACCGAGATCGCCGACCCGAAGAACGACTTCAACCTCAACCTGCCGCGCTACATCGACAGCACCGAGCCCGAGGACCTGCAGGACCTCGCCGGCCACCTGCGCGGCGGCATCCCGGAGCGCGATCTCGACGCGCTGAACGCCTATTGGCAGGTGCTCCCCGGCGTGCGCCGCGTGTTGTTCGACGCCTTCGACTCCAACGGCGGGCGCAACGGCTATCTGCGCCTCAAGCCCGCACTCGCCGAGGTCAAGCCCGCCATCTTCGGGCATCCGGAATTCGCCGCCTTCCAGCAACAAGCCACCCAAGTCTTCGCCGCCTGGCGCGTGGCCACGTCCAAGCACCTCTCCGCCTTTGACAAGGACGCACACCCCAAGGCCCTGATCGAAACCATCGCCGAAGACCTGCTGACGGCCTTCCGCAAGGCGCCGTTGCTGGACGCCTACGACATCTACCAGCACCTGATGGACTATTGGTTCGAGGCGATGCAGGACGACTGTTACCTCATCGCCGCCGACGGCTGGGTCGCCGCGCCCGCGCGCATCGTCGAAACCGACAAAAAGGGCAAGAGCAAAGACAAGGGCTGGGCTTGCGATCTCGTCCCCAAGGCGCTGATCGTGGCGCGCTACTTCGCAGCCGAGCAAGCGGCGCTCGACACCAAGCAAGCCGAACTCGAAACCACGACCGCTGCGCTGGCCGAGCTTGAGGAGGAACACGGCGGCGAGGAAGGCTGTCTCGGCACGCTGGACAAGATCGCCAAGGCCGAGGTCACCGCGCGGCTCAAGGAGCTCAAGGCTGACAAAGAGGCCAAGGACGAGGTCGCCGTGCTCAAGCGTTGGCTGGATCTGTCAGACCAGGAATCCACCCTCAAACGCGCGGTGCGCGACCTGGATGCCGCCCTCGACCAGCGCGCCCACGACCATTACCCGAAACTCACCGCGGCCGAGATCAAGACGCTGGTGATCGACGACAAATGGATGGCCCGCTTGGCCGACTCCGTGCGAGGCGAGCTGGACCGCGTCTCACAAACCCTCACCAGCCGCATCCGCGAGCTGGCCGAGCGCTACGCCGCGCCGCTGCCGCAGCTGACCGCCGAGGTGGATCGCCTCGCCAAGACCGTCGCCGCCCACCTCGAACGCATGGGGGTTAAACCTTGAACTTCGACCACCTCGTCCACCTGTGCCAACGCACCCACGAGGAAATCCAGGCCCGCGCCGTCCGCGCCGTGGACCTGTCCTTGGTCGTTCGCAACTGGCTCTTCGGCCTCTACATCGTCGAGTTCGAACAAGCTGGCGCCGACCGCGCGATCTACGGCCAGCGCTTGCTCCAGGCGCTGGCCCTGCGCCTCAAAGACCACGGCATCAAAGGCGCCGCTTCGACCAATCTGAAGCTCTCGCGCCAGTTCTACCTCGCCTTCCGCCAGATTGGTCAGACACCGTCTGACCAATTGCCGCTCGAGCTGAACCCGATCCAAGTCGACGCCCTCTACCGCCGCTTCCCGCTGGGCTGGTCCCACTACGTGGAACTGCTGACCATCGACAGCGAGCCCGAGCGCCGCTTCTACGAAATCGAGTCCGCCTCCAACCATTGGAGCGTGCGCGAACTGCAACGCCAGATAGCCACCAGCCTCTACCAGCGGCTCGCCCTCAGCCGCGACAAGGAGGAAATCCGCCGCCTCGCCGCCGAGGGTCAGGTCGTCGAAAAGGCCGCCGACCTCATCAAGAACCCGCTGGTGCTGGAGTTCCTCGGCCTGGAGGAGCGGCCGCACTACTCCGAAGAGCAGCTGGAGTCCGCCATCATCGACCAGCTGGAGTCATTCTTGCTCGAACTCGGCAAGGGCTTCCTCTTCGAGGCTCGTCAAAAACGCTTCACCTTCGACAACGACCACTTTCGCGTGGATCTCGTCTTCTACAACCGCTTGCTGCGCTGCTACGTCCTGATGGACCTCAAGCGCGACAAGCTGACGCATCAAGATCTCGGGCAAATGCAGATGTATGTCCATTACTTCGACCGGTATGTAAAGCTGCCCGACGAGCTGCCGACCGTCGGCATCGTGCTGTGTCACCGCAAGAGTGACGCGCTGGTGGAGTTGACGCTGCCGCACGAGGCCAACATCTTTGCTTCAAAGTACGAGCTGTACCTGCCCTCGAAGGCCGAGCTCAAGGCGCGGTTGGAGCACATTTCCGCCAGTTTGGAGGAGGGCCAGCGTGAGTAGGTTGCGATACCGCGTGCACATGTCTGTGGCGGCCGGAGGCAGCCGCAAATTCGCCTCGTTCGCCGCCCATGTGGCCGCACCCAGCTCACAGATGGAGGCCGTATGGAAGTGAAGCCCGGCTACAAGCAGACCGAATTCGGCGTCATCCCGGAGGAGTGGGAGGTCGCGCCTTTATCGAGGGAAGTCGAGCGGCTGGAAGCTGGTGTCAGCGTCAATTCTGTTGATGAAGACCTCCGAAGTTCCGCGCACGAGCAGGCAGTCCTGAAGACCTCGGCCATAGCTGCCGGGGAATTTCTTCCGCACGAAAGCAAGAAGATTGCTCCCCGCGACATTGGGCGCGCGAGGCTGAATCCCCGCTTCGACACAATTATTATCAGCCGGATGAACACGCCCGACCTTGTCGGGGAGTGTGGCTACGTGTTTGCAGATTTTCCGAACCTGTTTCTTCCCGACCGGCTTTGGATGACACGCAACCGTCCGGGAAGCAAAGCCTGCGTCAGATGGCTCAACTACCTCTTGAGCAGCAGGTCATACAAAACCCGAATCAAAGAACTGGCTACTGGCACGAGCGGGAGTATGAAGAATATCGCGAAGGATTCCCTCCTCGCGATGCCCATTGCATACCCCCCGCCGCTCGAACAACGAGCCATCGCGGAGGCGTTGAGCGATGTGGATGGGCTGCTGGGCGGGTTGGACCGACTCATCGCCAAGAAGCGCGACCTCAAACAGGCCGCCATGCAGCAACTCCTCACCGGCCAAACCCGCCTCCCCGGCTTCCACGGCGAGTGGGAGGTGAAGCGGCTGGGCGAACTTGCGGAAATGGGCAGTGGCGGAACGCCGACAACTTCCGTTCCCGCCTTCTACGACGGAGATATCCCGTGGGTGTCCATTTCCGACATGACCAAGGAAGGAAAGATTATTGTCGCAACAGATCGCAATCTCAGCCGAGCAGGATTTGCCAGTTGCGCCGCACAGATGTTCCCAAATGGAACTGTACTTTACGCCATGTATGCGTCGCTCGGGGAGTGCAGTATCGCTGGCATTCCTCTTTGCTCCAGTCAGGCCATTCTCGGCATTCGTACTCGGTCCATTCTAAACAACGATTTTCTATATTATTACCTGACCTCGTTGAAGCCGATTGTGAAGTCGCTTGGCCAGCAGGGCACACAGGCAAACTTGAACAAGGGCATGGTTCAGGATTTTAGGCTGCATTTGCCGCCCCTCCCTGAGCAAACCGCGATCGCGACGGTGCTGAGTGAGATGGACGGGGAGCTGGGGAAGCTGGAGCAGCGGCGGGAGAAGACCCGCGCCCTCAAGCAGGCCATGATGCAGGAACTCCTCACCGGCAGAACGAGGCTTGTATGAAGAACTACTACCGCGTCATCCTCGGCCGCAAAAGCGCCCACGCCCCGGCTTGCTTCGACGGTGGCTTCATCGGCGCCGACTTCAGCATCAAGGAAGACCTCACGCGCAACTTGCCCGACGAGTGGCGGACCTTCAACCGCCAGTTCATCCCTGTGTACCTCGCCGCGCGTCCCGACAAGTCCAAGATCGGTGCGGGGCTGGCGTGCGGGGCACTGTGGACCTTGGCGAAGGGCATCCGACCGGGGGATCGCGTGCTGTGTCCCGATGGATCGGGTTCGTACCGCGTGGGCGAAGTGCAAGGCGAGTACTACTACGCGGCAGGTCAGGTCTTGCCGCACAGGCGCAAGGTGCGGTGGCTGGAGACTGCGATCCCGCGCGCGTCGATGAGCGAGGCGTTGCAGAACTCCTCCGGCTCGGCGGGTACGGTCAGTGATATCTCTGGGTATAGGCAAGAGGTGGAGGCTTTGTTGGGCGACCCCTCGGCGCTGCCGGCCGCTGGCATCGTGTCGCGGGATCCGAATGTCGAGGATCCGATCGCCTTTGCCATGGAAAAGCACTTGGAGGCCTTCTTGGTGGCTAATTGGGCGCAGACGCTCTTGAGCCGCGACTTTTCCATCTACGAAGAGGATGGAGAGCCGGTGGGGCAGCAGTACGCGACGGACGCGGGCCCGATCGATTTGTTGGCCATCAGCAAGGACAAGCGTCGGCTTCTGGTGGTCGAGCTGAAGCGCGGGCGGGCAAGCGATGTCGTGGTCGGGCAGGTGCTGCGCTACATGGGGTATGTCAAGGAACAGGTGGCCGAGGAGGACCAAGTGGTGGAGGGCGTGATCATCGCGTTGGAGGACGACCAGAAGTTGCGCTGGGCGTTGTTGGCGGTGCCGTCGATCTCGTTCTTCCGGTATGAGATCAGCTTCAAGCTCGTGAAGGGCTGACGGGACGGGACCATGGGTGAGCAGCCTAGATCCGAACGCGCGACGCAGAACCGCGTCGTTGCTTTGTTCACCGGTCCAGAGCGACCGGGGAGTCTTGGGTACCGCTACCTCGGCGAGTGGGCCAAGCGCGAGAGCAACCGTGCCGTGGAAACAGGCCTCCTGCGGGATAATCTGCGTGCCAGGGGGTATTCGGAGGCGCTGATCTCGGCGGCCCTGCAGAAGCTGGAAGCGGCTGCCGACACGACCGGGGTCACGCTGTACCAGGCCAACCTGCGCACGTACCAGCTCCTGCGCTACGGCGTGCAAGTGCAGATCGCCGTCGGCCGCGCGCACGAGACGGTGCATCTCGTGGACTGGGACCGGCCGGAGCGGAACGACTTTGCGCTGGCGGAGGAGGTGACCCTGAGAGACGGGTACCAGCGTCGACCGGACATCGTGCTGTACCTGAACGGTCTGGCGCTGGTCGTGATCGAGTTGAAGCGCGGATCGGTGGAGCTCGCGGAAGGGGTGCGGCAGCTCATCTCGAATCAGGAGGAGATCTTCAACAAGGCGTTCTTCAGCACGGTACAGCTGGTGCTGGCGGGGAGCGACTCCCAGGGCTTGCGCTACGGAACGACGGGCACGCCCGAGCAGTTCTTCGTCGAATGGAAGGACGAGGCGGCCGACGAGTCGCCTTTGTCGCAGGGCCACCTGCTCGACCGGCCGTTGGCGCAGTTGTGCCGCAAGGAGCGGCTGCTGGACCTCGTCCGCGACTTCATCATCTTCGACAAGGGTCAGAAGAAGGTTCCGCGACCGCACCAGTACTTTGGGGCAAAGGCTGCACAGGAACGCATCAAGCGTCGTGAAGGCGGAGTGATCTGGCACACGCAGGGCAGCGGCAAGAGCATCCTGATGGTGCTGATCGCCAAGTGGTTGCTCGAACACGACCCCGAGGCTCGCATCCTGGTGGTGACGGATCGCGATGAGTTGGATCGGCAGATCGTGGGCGTCATGCAAAACGCCGGAGTTGTCGCCGGCGGGGCCGGTTCCGTCCGCATCGCGTCCAGGGCCGACTTCGTGGAGAAGCTTAGCGCGCCCGTGCCGCGGCTGCTGTGCGCCTTGCTCCACAAGTTCGACTCTGCGGATCTGCAGGGACCGCCGCCGCGTGTGAGCGGGAGCTTCTATGTGTTTGTGGATGAATGCCACCGTACGCAGGGTGGCGACATGCACAAGCAGATGAAGCGCTGGCTGGCAGGGGCTGTCTTCATCGGTTTCACCGGCACGCCGCTGCTGCGCAAGGACAAGCAGCTGACGCGCGACGTGTTCGGGACTTACATCCACACCTACAAGTTCCACCAAGCGGTAGCGGACAAAGTGGTGCTAGATCTGAAGTACGAGGCTCGCGACGTGCCGCAGCGATTGTCCGGACCGGAAGCGGTGGACCGCTGGTTCGAGCAGAAGACGAAGGGTCTCAACAACTTCCAGAAGGCGGTACTGCGAAAGCGGTGGGCGACGATGGAAGAGCTGATGAGCGCGGGGGAGCGCAAGCAGCGGATCGTCGCCAGCATCATCGAGGACTTCAGCTTGAAGCCGAGGCTGAACAGCGGGCGCGGCACGGCGATCCTCGTCGCTCCGTCGATCTACGACGCATGCCATTACTTCCGGATCTTGCAGAACACGAGCTTCGGTCCGTATTGCGGACTCGTCACATCCTACGAGCCGAACCACAACGCGATTTCGCGCGAAGCCGCCGGCAGCGACGAGCGCTACAAGTTCGACACGTACACGCAGCATGTCCTCGAGCCTGGGCAGACCACCACGCAGTACGAGGAGGATGTCAAGCGCCGCTTCATCCACGAGCCTGCGAACATGAAACTCCTGATCGTGGTCAGCAAGCTGCTCACGGGTTTCGACGCGCCGAGTTGCACGTATGTATATCTCGACAACGAGCTGCGCGACCACAACCTGTTTCAGGCGATCTGTCGCACGAACCGGCTCGATGGCGACGACAAGGACTATGGCCATATCGTCGATTTCAAGGAACTGTTCGGCGACGTGCAGCAGGCGATCGCCGTGTACAGCTCCGACGAGCTGGACCTCGACGAGGCCGGTGGTGGCGGCGACAACGTGCCCTTGAAGGATTGGCTGCAGGAGGGGCGGCGCAAGTTCGAAGAGGCGCGCGAGTCGCTGCACTACTTGTGCGAGCCCGTGGCCGCTCCGCGCCAGGTGGAGCAGTACTTGCGCTATTTCTGCGGCGACTCGTCCAAGCCGGGCGCGCTGGATGAGACGGAGCCGCTGCGCATCGCCTTCTACAAGGCGGTGGCGGTGTACGTCCGGGCTTTCGCGGGCATCGCCCAGCATCTGGCGGAAGCCGGTTACTCGGACTCGGATGCGCGGGCTAGGCACCAGGAGGTCGAGTACTACGGTGAGCTGCGGTCGGCGATCAAGAAGAACGCGGGGGAGGAGCTGGACGTCAAGCCGTACGAGGCGGACATGCGGCACCTCTTGAACACCTACGTGCAGGCGGATCCCGCGGCAGCTCTGGGCGATCTGGGCGAGTTGTCCCTCACGGAGCTGATCGTCAAGACGGGCATCCACGATGCAATCGCCCGCAAGTTGAACACCAAAGGCACGTTGTCCAAGCAGGCCGTCGCCGAGGGGATCATCAACAATGTCCGCAAGACCATTGTTCGGGACAAGCTGACCGACCCGTTGTTCTACGAGCAGATGTCGAAGCTGCTGGACGATCTCGTCAGGCAGGGGCGCGAGGACGCTGCGGCGTACGAGGAGTTCCTGCGCATGGCCGAACAGCTTGTGCAGCAGCTGGAGCGGAAGGGTTCGGACAGCGCCTTGCCCGCCGCTTTGCGGGGCAAGCGCGAGGCTTCGGTCATCTACAACAACTTGCCTTCGATCTTGGCGCGAATGGCTGACAATGTCGCCGAGCAACCGCCTGATTACGGCCACGACCGTGTGAGTCTGGCAATCGGCATCGACGATGTGATGCGCGAGAAGGCTCCGGCTGGTTGGCGCGGTGACCAGTCGCGCGAAGCCCAGGTGCTGAACGCCCTGGCCCCCCTGCTCCGGAGCGATCGTTCTGCGACCTTGGCGTTGTTCGAGCTGGTCAAGAACCAGCCGGGGTATTGATGGCGGAGACGATCCAGGTGGGCGACATCGCCATCGAAGTAACGCGAAAGGACGTCAAGCACGTGCATCTGTCGGTGCATCCGCCGAGTGGGCGCATCACGCTGGTGGCGCCGCAGGCAACGCGTCTGGAAGTGGCCCGGGCCTACGCCGCCTCAAGGATCGGATGGATCCGCGCCCAGCAGGCGAAGCTGCGGGGCCAGGCCCGCGAGACGCCACGCCAATATGTCGAGCGCGAAAGTCATTACCTATGGGGGCGCCGGTACCTGTTGTCGGTTGTCGAGCAGGACGCGAAGCCGGGGGTAAGTCTCGGCCACCGACGCATCACGCTGAGCGTTCGTCCCGGCAGCAGCGGGGCAAAACGCGAAGCGGTGATGCAGTACTGGCAGCGCTCCTTGCTGCACGAGGCCGTGCCCAAGCTGATCCGTAAATGGGAAGCACGAATCGGCGTTCAGGTTGCCGGTTACTTTCTGCAGCGCATGAAGACGAAGTGGGGCGGTTGCAATCACAGGAAACGGACGATTCGTGTGAATACCGAACTGGTCAAGAAGCCCAAGGATCTTCTTGAGTATGTTGTCGTCCATGAGATGCTCCATCTGGTTTCGCCTAGACACGATGATGGGTACTTCGCCTTGCTCAGTCGTCACTATCCAAGCTGGCGGGAGGCACGGGCGGAGCTGAATGAGCTTCCCCTTGCAGTTGAGGCTTGGCCAGAATGATCGAGGGGAGGAGTACTCTCCAGCTTGAGCAGCAAAGTGCTTGGAAAGCGTGATGTTGCAGCCGGATCCAGTCTGGAAATGCGGCTCGAGGCGCTGTCTGTGGCGATGTACATCCTGTAGCCATCGTGCGGATGGCGGCCTGTGCGAGTCCAATGTGCTCACAGTATGGTGTGAAGGCGTGGCCTTTCCGTCGTAGCGGAGTATCTCGGTCTAAAGGCGCTGTGTCGTGTCTCTGAGGTGTTCCATGTGTATGTCCTCGAACTTCATCCCGAAGTAGTCGCTACTGGAGGGGGCTGAGCAACCTCCGTGCGCATGGAGCCTCCTACCACCACTGCTCGCCGTGCTTGTTGCGCATGAAGGCTGTGTCCGGGTTGATCGGACAATCGGAGGCGTTGTTGCTGCCCTTGCCGCTCTTCGGCTTGCGCGCGGGCGCAGACTTCGAGGGTTTCTCGACGTGCGCTTCGCTGGACTGCGCCCCCTCCACTGGTCCGCGATCTTTCTCGCTGTCGAGCTTTCGATCGCACTCCGGGGAAGCGAGGTAGCCGCCGGGGTAACGCTTGGCCTTGGGCGGTTGGGTGCGTCGCGCGCGGGCACTCGGTTGCGCTTCCTGATTCGCCATCGACTGCGGCTGCGGCGGAACCTCCGCTAAGGGATGCCCGCCCTCCTGCTGCGGACGACAATCCGCCGGCGTGCGGCCGGGCGGGTAGAACACCGGTCGCGGTGCCGGCTCACCCTTCTTCCACGAGAATCGAATCAGCCGCTCGAACGGATCGGAATCGCGTGCTTGCTTCGCGCGCTCGAAGGTCTGGCGACCGCGCAGGGAATGGGGATCGGGAAGGCTCATGGGAAGCGCTTGAGGGGTTTGGGTAGTCGAGGAAGGGGAAGCGGACGAGGTGCGGCGCTGGAGCGGATGGGGCGGGTGGGTGCACACCCCGCGCTCGTGCTGCCGACGAGCCGCGGGCGGGGGAGGCCGCCTGCGCTCTCTAGGAAATTGTAAATGGTCGGGCGCCGGCGGGGAGGGGGTTGCGCTTCGAAACGGCCCACGGCCCGGATGACGGTCAGAGCTGCGTCAGGGGGTCGGGTGAAGGAGGCCATGAGCTCAGTCCCTCGCGCTGAGGTGGATGGCCAACCGGAACAGGAACCGGAAGGCGAGCATGGAAAGGACCATGAAGAGCAGGGCTTGGGGCGGGCGGAGGCCCAACAGCGATCCGATGCCCGCAAAGAGGAGCAGCTGGAGTATGTGGAAGAGGTAGACCTTGAGGCAGCCGGGGGAGGAGTCGTGGTTCATG
>Ga0172372_10011061_pt1 | contig 11500 bp, 11 predicted proteins | sample LakKiv5m_2_FD_114544 | JGI IMG/M metagenome (GOLD analysis project Ga0172372, IMG submission 114544) | Freshwater microbial communities from Kabuno Bay, South-Kivu, Congo - kab_092012_9.5m | ecosystem: Environmental > Aquatic > Freshwater > Lake | place: Democratic Republic of the Congo... | reverse complement strand
TTCTCCTCTTACTTCAATACGAGGTGAGCTCGGGAGGATTCGCATAGCGGCCGAGTGCGCACGCTTGGAAAGCGTGTGTAGGGAAACCTACCGAGGGTTCAAATCCCTCATCCTCCGCCAGAATCCGCTTAACCTGGAAATGAAACTACACTGCTTTACTTACCTCTGGGGGCTAAAGCGTAAAGGTACCAATAGATATATTTAGGAAGCGATCTTAAGAGTGGAAATTTGGAAATACCTGATTCCCGTTCGATCCAAATAGTTGGAATCTCTGCGATTGGCCTCCTTGCCCTTCGTGCTTTTGCCACCAGCTCCAATCCAATTTCAAAACCATGAATAGATTCGATTTCTATAGATTTTAGGAAGTCTGCAGAATAACCTCTAAAATTATTCGTGGAATCTCTTGTTCCGACTCTCTTCAGTATATGCAGCGATAGACCCGCTGCTCGACTCAATATTCCTTTGAGAAGAGGTGAGTTAATTAGTTTTCCCCCATGCATGTATCTTGAGGCCGCTGCTACGTCAATACCACGCTCGACAAGCATCACTAGGTCTACAATTTGCGAAGCATCATCACTTCCATCTGCTGAAGTGACAACTATAGTTCGACCCCGGGAATTCTGAATTCCTGATCGAATGGCGCCCGCTGGGCCAGGAAATAAATCATTAATCAATAAAATGAATCTAGGATCCATGCTTTGGAATTCTTGAATTATTGATACCGAAGTATCTGAAATTTCATCTACAACTACTATGCACTCAAATTCTATCTCTAAAGTTTCAATGATTCTTGATAAAGTTTTCTTTAAAACTTCCCCTTCATTGTAGGCAGGTATCACCAATGAGCAACGAATTTCCATTTAATTACTCCGACTTTGAAATGTAGAAATCATCATAAATCTTCGCAAAGACATGGCTAACAGTCTTCACTTTGTAATAAGAAAACGCATTCAAGAATTCCTCAACTCCTTCAGGTCGGCCTAAAGCTCCCTCTATGCTCCGTAATCCAGTTTCTTGCCTCTCAATCTGTATCAAGTTTATCTGTTTTTGCTACAACAAAGTGGTAGCTCCTTTCAAAACTTCCAATTCATGACCCTCTGTATCCACTTTTAAGAGGTCAATTCTGTCGATCTTTTCTTTAGACGTAAAATCACATAAGGAAATTGTGTTTACAGTTAATGCTGTATACATCGTATCGACAGAAAACAGGAGTACTTTACTTTTCATTTTGTGATAATTTGATTCTAAATTTGGTTTATCAAATGTCGAAGTCACATCAAGTTTTGCTTGCCAGAATGTGCGTACCCCTGACATGGAGCTAACCCCCAAATTATAGAGCTGAGCGTGTTCTGCAAGTTTTCTTTTAGCAATAATGAAGGCATCCGGTAAAGGTTCAAAGCCATATATTTTTGCTTTAGGAAACCACTTAAGAAATAGGATAGTTGATTGTCCACGATTAACTCCGACATCTACAATTACTAGAGAGCTGGAATCCAAATGTTTAGCCATGATGGTGCTTTTGAGAAATTTTCCTACGAGCGGCCAGAAAAAAACTTGTTCGAAGATATTTATTGCTACCCCGACAATTCGAATATACTGTCTAATCATGTCATTACTATACGTGAATTACAGATAAAAATGTAGCAAACCTCAATATGCGCCAGAATTAATTTCTTAAGCTAGGTGTCCCCTTTCTGATTTCAGAACTTTCTTTAATTGTGACAATCCTAACTGAACATTTGCGATTTGTGAAAGATTATTAAATGTCACTTCATATTTTAGAATCTAGAGCCAAACTTTTAATGAAGGTTTAACCATTGATAAATCTTAGTTTTTAATTAGCAAAGAGCATGGAACTTTTACGTACCAATCTTCTCCGCTCGGAAGAATTTGGAGCTTTGCACTCCTATTATTGGAATTTGTACAAAGTTTGAATGCCTTTACTGTCTCTTCTCTCCATTGGGGACCTGTGATTCGATACGCATTTGGTGACCAGCTTAGAATCCAAGTGGCAGAAATTGATGCGCAAAAAATCCAAACAGTTGAATTCCTGCTCTTTGGTACCGTCATTGTGCTTGAATATCTGTCAATAATCACCGTGGCAGCCATTAACAGACAAAGAGCTGGGAATACTCCATATCTGGGCTCTGAATTGAATATAATCCCCACTGTGAACCAGTAGGATAAAGAACTAGCGAGCAATTGAAATAAAATAATCCGAGTCTTTAGTAAACTTCTTTGATCTGTTACCTTTTTGGTCAAGAGTTTTCGATATACAACAATCCAAAAGCCTAATATTACCGCAGCTAAAACTGCACGGCCCCATAATTTAGCCGTAAACAAATCTCCAGTGAAATCCGAACTAGAAACATGGCCCCACCCTGGTATGAAAGTGGATCCTATGACTCGATCTAAGAAAAGATAGGTAGTTTTGATGACCGAGTGTTCTTGACCAATACTTCTAGCACCTTGCGTTAAATACACTACTGTAAAAACTATTTGTATTGCCATTGAAGTTAAGTATGCCTTTGAATAAAGTGATTTGTTTATACTAAGAGTAAATTGAGTCTGGACTTTTTTCAGATTGATCAAAGCTGGCAAACAAAATATGCATAGTGGGTCTGATAGACAAGCAAGAATGATTAAGAGGACTGAAAGCAAAGATGTTTTTGAACTTTTTTGGGAAGAGATAAGTACTATTAGGACCACGAAAGGTAATGTGAAGTGTAAATTTGCTAAATTTGCTAGCGAGTCAAAATTAGCAATTGGGATAAGGGCTACTCCTACTGCTGTCAATACTCTTAAAGAAGTGTTGGAAACTAAGGTTCTGAAATGATAAAATAGAGTCACAATACAAAGAGACATAACAAAGGTGGCAATCATGAAATTTACAATTGTCACATACTCAATAGGAAAATAGCTTGTGATATTCCCGCCAATACGCCCAAGTAAACATAAGTATCCAGCAGCTGGGTCTTTTAAAGTGTCTACAAAAGACCCCTCTACCGCTCTTTGATAAAATACGGATCCGTCCTCAGCCCAAAAGGACTTGTAGCCCATAGGTATGCGAACGGCGTAAAGAATTGATATCGCAAGCCATGTAACAAATATAGAGATGCACTTCATTAGTAAGCGGAACTGTTCATTTCTCTCTGTGCTAATTGATTTGGAATAGAATCTCACGCTAGAACTTTAGGCTAAAAAAAGAGCAGATTCTACTTCATCAACTAGTTTTTGACTGAAAAGTGCATCTTCTAACACTGGTAGGGACTTATTTGAAGTCCCCCTAATCGCTTGAGCAAGATTAAAAAATAAGTGGCTTGATGCTAGTTGTCGGCTATCCAACTGCTTCAATGGGGACCCCAATAATTTAGGAGTTGCAATCTCATCTGGGGTGGAATATTTGCGAACTCCATCTTTCTTGAGAACTTCAAGGGTTAATTCTTTCGATCCAAAGGGGGGGCGATGATGCGCGTAGGCTTCTCCCTTGGTTCCAATAATTCTCACGCCGTGACCAAAGGGTCTAATACGAGTACGGGAAATAATGCAATCAATATCAATTCTTCCAAATACCCCCGAAAAATTGACGTCTTGAATGTCTATCGTTGTTATATTACTTTTGAAGTTATGCGATTCCTCTTCTTCTCTGCTTGTCTGAGAATAATTTAGAGCCTCTATAAAAGATAAATAGTCAAAAACATGACTACCAAAATCACGCAAAACCCCACCCCCCAAATTCAATTTGTTCCGCCAGGATTCCATGGGAGTTCTGGACGCTCCGGAAGTTTCCCATTGAATTTCTACGCGGGTAATTTCGCCAATTTCGTTACTTACAATTTGGTGTCTCAACCATCTAATCATTGGATCAAATCTAAATTGATAACCTACTGTAAACAGTTTTTTACTTTGTCTAGATGCCTGCAAAATTCTCCCTGTTGACCCAAAATTCAATCCCACGGGTTTCTCACAGTAGATATTCTTTCCTGCTGCCAATGCAGCGATTGCATATTCCTCATGTGTTGAAGGGGGGCTCGCAATTAGAACAACCTCTATTTCACTATTTCGAATCAAATCTTTTGGGGTGGTAAAGAAAACTTCCCTTGATTGGGATGCTTCAATGCTTGAGTTCTCATTGACTCCAGGTTTGGTTGCCACGCAGACAACTTTGTAATCTGGTATCAACTCTAGGACAGGCAATAAACTAGTTAGCCCATACCCTGCTCCAATTATTCCGACACTAATAGGTTGGTTTGAGTTTGAGGGTGCCCCAGTCTCAGCCATAGTTTCCCGCCCTCGTATAAATGGATTTTGTGGATCTTTAACTATTCTATGAAACATTACCGCTTAGTCAATGATTCCAGTTAAGATTCGTGCGCGATTACCTAAAGGATATGAATCGAGGAAATGTGGAGTTTAAGGAAGAGGTCTTCCAGCTCAATCCTTGGGTTAATCTCGTTAAACGTTATATTCCTGACGAAATTGAACCGTATGTGCATTTCTTAGCACAAGATTACGTAACGGTCATTGCTATAAATAATGGTCGCCTTGCTTTAGTAAAGCAGTTCAGGGTCGCGTTAAATATAGACACCATTGAATTGCCGTCTGGATTGATTGAGATTGGCCAGCTACCTTTCCAAGCCGCGATAAGAGAATTAAGAGAAGAAGTTGGTTTGATTCCGTGCTCTGAACCAATTGTTTTCCCAGTGCAATATGTAGATTCAGCTAGACTCAGCACACGCGTTCACACATTTTTCTTTAATGAGACAAATGAAGATCCAACTTGGATTCCCGAGAGTGGAATTTCTCGGACGTGGGTGAATATAGATGAGATTCAAGGAATTTTGGAAAGCGGAATGCTCACGATTTCAAGTCATAGCGGAATGCTCGCGCTCTTGAAAACTTTGGAGGTGCTTTAAGTAATGTTAGACAGTGAATTCAAGGATAAAGACGTCGTTATTATGGGGCTAGGATATGTTGGCTTAACTTTCGGAGCCTACTTAGCTGAACTGGGTTTTAAGGTCCATGGAGTTGAGATTCGAGATCTCGTTCTTAGTGCGCTTGAATCAAGAAAGTCTTTTTTTTGGGAACCAGGACTTGATGAACTTCTTGTCCGTAATATTGAAAATGGTAATTTCAGTTTTTCGCGGGCGATACCAAAAGTAGAGTCAAATAGAGTATTCATTATCACGGTTGGAACACCTATTGATAAACAAAAGAAAGCAATTCTAGATTCAATTATTAATGTGAGTGATCAGGTTTCTCATGCAATGACTGATGGCGACATGGTAATTCTACGTTCAACGGTTAAGTTGAATACAACCACCTCTATAGTCACCCCAATTCTCAAGAAATCTGGGAAGGATTTCGACCTAGCCTTTTGTCCAGAAAGGACTCTTGAGGGTGCAGCCCTCAAAGAATTGGGCTCCCTTCCACAGATTGTGGGCGCAGGATCGCAGCAATCTCGCGTTCGTGCAACTAATTTCTTTCAACAAATAACCTCGAGTGTCGTAAACGTCTCAAACATTGAAACTGCAGAAATGATAAAGCTAGTTGATAACATGCAAAGAGATGTCTTTTTTGCTGTCTCTAATGAGGTTGCTCATCTTTGCAATACACAGCAAATAAAAGCCTCAGAAGTTATATCGGCAGGAAAACTCGGCTATAAAAGGACAAATCTCGCCAACCCAGGGCCAGTAGGAGGGCCATGCCTGGAAAAAGACTCTTATTTGCTTGCTGAATCAATTGGGGAGACACCTGCTACCGCAAGAATTGCACTAGCTGCTCGTTTTACTAATGAAAGCGTTATGTCTGAGGCAGCAGGATTCATTTCAGATTGGATTAAGCGACACTCTAATGAAACAAAAATAAAAATCTCGATATTAGGGATGGCATTTAAGGGAATCCCCGAAACAAATGACATGCGAGGAACTCCAGCGATTGCATTGATTGATTCGCTTATCAGCTATTTTCCGGACTCTGAAATTTACTGCTGGGATCCGGTGATAACAGTGAATGAGCTGAAATCATTTGGATACAAATCTACGTTCGACCTTCAAGAATGCATAGATAGTTCTTCAGCAATAATTTTAGTCAATAACCATCCAGAGCTTTCCGCGTTAGATCTCAATTCAATTTCTGCATCAGCAAAGAAGCCAATGTTAATTTATGATTTTTGGGGAAGAAGTGACCATAATTTTGTTTTCGAGGGATTTGGGCGATACTTTTCATGGGGTAATCATTTTATAAGTGATCGAAGTAAGGAGATAACTAATTGAAGACTTGCCTTATAACAGGTGGAACAGGTTTTATTGGTTCTGCGCTAACTCGGTTAATGTTGGAAAAAGGCTACTTAGTCAGGGTAATTGACGACAATTCTCGAGGCAACTTTCGACGCCTAACAGATGTTATGGGCTCTTTAGATGTACGAATTGGTGATATTCGGGATCAATCTCTGGTTAAAAGCGCGCTAAAAGGTACAGACATCGTCATTCATCTTGCCTACATTAATGGAACGATAAATTTCTACGAGAGACCGCGAGAAGTTCTTGATGTGGCCATTTTAGGCATTCAAAATATTTTAGCTGGGATGGAAATACATGAAGTCCCTGAACTCTTTCTAGCATCTAGTTCTGAGGTGTACCAAAATCCTAGGGTATTTCCAACCCCTGAAGATGTACCTTTAACCGTTCCAGATCCTTTTAATCCGAGATATTCATACGGCCTTGGGAAAATAGTGCAAGAATTCTTGAGTATCCATGCGGGTGGCTTTCTGAAAAACTTAGCAATTTTTCGCCCTCATAATATTTATGGTCCAGATATGGGTTTTCAGCATGTCATTCCTGAGATATGCGCAAATATATCTCAGGAAAAAAACGGTAAAGTGACTCTCAAAGGTGATGGCCTTCAAACTAGAAGTTTTTGCCATATTTCAGATTTCGTCAACGGATTTGAATTGATTTTGGAATCGAAGCTTGGGCGGGAAACGTTTAATATCGGCACTCGGGAAGAAATCACCATATCTCATCTTGCCGAAGTGATTTCAGTGAGTTTGGGTAGGGAAATTATCTTTTCTAGTTCAGTTGCACCACTTGGTGAAACAAACCGGCGTGTACCTGATATAGCCAAGTTAGAAAAATTAGGCTTTAGGCAAACGGTTGCCATCAAGGATGGTGTTAAAGAATACTGTGACTGGTATCTTTCTACTTTACTCTAAGGAGAATTTGTGGCGCTAAATCTTGTTTGCCAGGTATGCAGGTCCACCAAACTGTCCTCAGTTGTGGATCTAGGATTCACGCCTTTAGTTAATACGTTACCAGACGTAGACTCTGCAATTCTCCAGGATTCTGTTTACGATTTGGCACTAATCCAGTGCAAAACTTGCACATTGATTCAATTGCGCTTTACTCCGGAGATGAAAGATGTGTTTCCTGAGTCTTATCCCTATCTCTCGGGACTAACCGCACCACTGGTCCAAAATTTTGAAAATCAGGCCAAGAAAGTCCTCTCTTTTATGTCCACAAATATTGACGAAAAAGATTTGAAGGTTCTTGATATTGGTTCTAACGATGGTTCTTTGCTATCGCGATACAAAGAACGAGGGTGTCTCGTTTACGGAATTGAGCCCACGCAAGCTGCTGATGCTGCAAATCTAAAAGGTATTAAGACAAATAAAGCATACTTTGATTCACAATCGGCAGAGAAGTTAATTGAGGAATTTGGAAGAGTATCACTTGTAACAGCTACAAACGTTTTTGCTCACATACCTGAGCCTTTACAAATTCTTGATAATATTTTACTTGTTCTCAATGAAGACGGGATATTTGTTTCTGAAAATCATTACTTTCCAGATCTCGTTACACAATTACAGATAGATACTGTTTATCATGAACATTTGAGATATTACACAGTGACTTCAATTGAGAGTCTCTTGGAGGCAAAAGGTTTCGAGATAATTCATGTCGAGGCAATTGCAAGTCATGGTGGTTCCATCCGTGTCTGGTCTGCTCGAAAAGGTGTCCACAAAAAGGATAATTCATCAGTTGAATTTAAGAGTGCGGAATATAACGCTGGAATTTCTGATGGAGCATTCATCCCATTCTTTCAGGATTCTGTTCTAGCTTGGCGCAACAAGCTACGCGTATTGATTACAGATTTAAACACCAATGGAGCAACTATCGGAGGGATTGGAGCTCCTTCAAGGGCCGTGACGTTAATCTCTTACTTAGGGTTGAATCACAATGATCTCATTGGAATCGGAGAACGAACTGGTTCAAAGAAAATTGGTCAAAGAATTCCAACCACTAGAATTCCAATAATTGACGAGAAAGACCTGCTTGAAATGCAACCTTCACACTTGCTAATACTTTCTTGGCACATGGGTGAATTTCTAATGGACAATCTCAGAAAGAGTGGTTTTAAGGGAGATTTCATTTTGCCTTTGCCGAGCCCATCTATTGTTAAGGCATAGCACCGATTGTACACGCTTGGAAAGCGTGTGTAGGGAAACCTACCGAGGGTTCAAATCCCTCATCCTCCGCCAAAACCTGGGCAATCCCCCAGAAGTTACAACCAATGAAAATTCTAGTGCAGAATCAAATGATTCGCTCACTGTCCCTGACGTGCCAATCAGTAATGGATACCTGACCAAAATCATCGCGGAAAGAGCGCCCAGACTTCATCGCGCCAGCGACCATTAATGAAATTCAAAAGGCGTTATTTGGAAATCCTTTGGAAGAGGTTGTTCGCTCCGCCCCTGTGATTCAAGAGAAGATGCTGGCACCTGAATCAACAAAAGTCATAAAGCTAGATGGTGGCCGTGTATCGCTTGTTGACGCCATACAACTCTTCAGATGGACATCTAAAACTCGCTTTGTTTGGCAGCTAGATCGATCTTCAATCACTCTGATCGCTTAAGAAGATGGGGATTTAGCATTTGATGCATCAAATCAAATTCTGATTCCTATGAACCTTCGTCGTCGACTAAACATAAAGTCAGATGAGCAAGTCCTTGTTCTTTCTGATTCTTCACCTGTGGCCAATTTCCAGATAACGCCAATCAAATACATAAATACATTAAGGAAGCAAAATAATGAATAACTCACTAAAAGAAACTATCCAAGCACTTCGTGAAGCCTGTCCCAATCTTTCCGATATGGAGCTAGCTCAACTAGCATTAGGTCAATCTGTTGGCAAGAAAGCACAAGAAGGCGGAGGCTGGCTCACTTGGGTTTTTGCAACTGAAGATATTTCAAAGGTTGAAGAGAAGTTCGGACGCAGCACAATCGAAGGTCACCGCACACGTCCAGATGGAAGCGATCTTAAGTGGAAGCAAATCGGAGTCAACGAAATCACCGATCCTCGCGAACTTCCATTCTTTATCTAATGGCTAACGGCTGATCACCCATCACAAGATGGAAAAGCTGTTGCTGCTATTGAGAAAATTAAAATCGCCGATACTGACCATCTTTCTGACTCTTGGTTTAAGACTGAGATCCTTGGTGGATTGAACGGCGCAGATGTTGAGTTCGTTGATCCGTCTGCCAATGATGGCGAGTATGGAATTGTTGCGGTGCAATGAACGACACCTATGGGATCTGTAGTTCTCGACTAGTTTTGCTTACAATTTGATTGTCGTTGTAATTTATGACGATAAGTATGTTCCTATTGAATCCAGTTGCACTAGACTCAGAAAATGATTCTTGGAGTCGGGATTGATATTGTAAACATCGATCAATTCGAGCAAGCTTTAGAGCGGACACCTGGCCTAAAGCTGAAGTTGTTTACCGAAGCGGAACGCATCAAATCAATCCAATCACTGGCTGCGAGGTTTGCTGCAAAAGAAGCTCTAGTGAAGGCTTTGAATGCCGAGAGTGGAATTCTGTGGCATGAAGCTGAGATTGTGAATTTGGAAGGTGGAAAACCAGAGTTTGTTTTTTACGGGGAGCTTGCAAATCTAGTTGATGGCGCGAATGTGCATCTTTCAATTTCCCATGATGCCGGAATAGCAACTGCAATAGTAGTTATTGAGCACTGATGATGAGAGCGGTAGCTTTCGTTTGAAAGATAATACAGAAGTTGATACTGAAATGAGTCGCTTGAAATACCTTATAGTGTCCCGATGTAGATATTCATGATGAGTCTGCTAGTAGTTTAGCTTTTATGTATAATCGTAGAGCAAACTTTGGATAAGAGAAAATCTTTTAATTATCTTTCACAATAATTTGTTCATGTGAGTAGGTTCGTTACTTGAAATGTTATGGATTTCTTGGACAACCTCGTATGATGCTCTAGTAAAACTTCGCAAAACATGCCTGCCGCAAGGTGTAAGACACTAAGAATCACTGCGGAGTGACTCTAGGACACCCAAGGAATAAAGACTAATTTAATCTTTTCTCTTGGATCTGACTACGAGCATGAATTGACTTACACTATATTTGTGACAAGCAGATCTGAATTGTGGAGATGTATCGGGATACTTACAGAAGATGTGTGGTCTCAAGAAATCTCCTTAAGACTTTAAGGAAAAGATAATAACGATTTGCCATTGAGACCTTATAATTATCCCCATGGGGAAGGTAGCTGTTACAGGTGGAGCTGGATTTATTGGCTCCAACCTGACTCGGCGTTTAATTTCTGAGGGGCATGATGTCGTGGTTTTTGACGACCTATCCACCGGGCTTTTCTCTAATGTTGATCAATCGAACTGTACTTTTATCAATTCATCGATAACCGACCCCAAAGCACTGCAAATCGCCCTTGAGGATTGCCAAACAATTTTTCATTTAGCAGCAAGAGGCTCGGTTCCCCGCTCAATTAAAAATCCTGTGGCAACCCATGACGTCAATGCAACAGGTACGCTAAATGTCTTGGAAGTAGCCCGATCAAGGGGGCTCACGTAATCTTTTCATCATCATCATCGGTATATGGCCGCAATATGCAGCTCCCTAAAGACGAGTCAATGTGGCTCGGCCCAATGACACCCTATGCAGCAAGCAAACTTGCTGCCGAAGGATGCGTACAGGCATATGCATCGACATATAAAGTGTCGACAACCCTTTTGAGATTCTTTAATGTCTTTGGTCCACGTCAGCGTCCTGACCATGAATATTCTGCAGTTCTTCCTAAATGGATCTGGCTAGCTATGCATAACCAGCCTATTCAAGTCTTTGGCGATGGCACAGCCTCCAGAGACTTTACATATGTGGATACAGTCTTGGATGTCGCAATGACCGCTATGAAACAAAAAGTGACATCAGAAGGCGCGATCAACCTTGCCTATGGAAATCGGATATCACTCAATGAAACTATTCATTTACTGAAACAACATTTCCCCGATTTGGAAGTGAATTACACCGTTGATCGCCCTGGCGATGTTAAGGAATCACAAAACTCACCTAAACTCCTCAAGAAGCTATTTCCTGCAGTCCAGCCAGAGGGATTCGAAGTCGCACTATCTGAAACTGTTACTTGGCTCAAAGAGTTCGGCCAGAGCGTTGCTAAC
>Ga0172372_10011056_pt1 | contig 11504 bp, 9 predicted proteins | sample LakKiv5m_2_FD_114544 | JGI IMG/M metagenome (GOLD analysis project Ga0172372, IMG submission 114544) | Freshwater microbial communities from Kabuno Bay, South-Kivu, Congo - kab_092012_9.5m | ecosystem: Environmental > Aquatic > Freshwater > Lake | place: Democratic Republic of the Congo... | reverse complement strand
GCCGCGATCTGCCGGCGTCGGTGCGCATGCTCGCGATCACGCCGCGCGCAGCTCCCCCCTTCGCCGATGCGCCTGCGGCGACGCGGGCCGGGCGGCGCGTGCTCGACACGCTCGCGCGGGTGCGCGGCGCACTCCGCACGACGCGCTACCAGCACGTGACGGCCGTGCGGGAGCGCGAGGGGCTCTTCGCGTGGGATTGCTCGGGCATGGCGGCGTGGGTGCTCGCGCGATCGGCTCCGCGCGCGCTCTCGGCCATCGCGCGGCCGCGCCCGGTGGCGCGCGACTTTCATCGCGTGATCGCGAAGGCGCCGCTCGGCCGCGGCCGCGGTGGCTGGCAGCGCCTCGCGCAGATCGGGGAGGCGCGCCCGGGGGATGTCTTCGCGTGGGTGCGTCCTTCCGACTGGCCGCGCCGCAACACGGGTCATGTCGGCTTCGTGCTCGCGCCCCCGGTCGCGGTGCCGTGGCTCGAGGGCGCATGGGCCGTGCGCATCGCGGACGCGACGAGCGCCGCGCATCAGGACGACACGCGCGAGAGCGACCCGGATGGCGGCTATGGCGAGGGAACACTCATGTTCCTCACCGACCCATCCGGCCGCGCGACGGCCTATGCGTGGTATGGCACCTATTCCGAAGCGGTCGTGATGACGGATATCGTCTTCGGGCGCCTCGTGCGATAGGCACATATCGGAAAAGTTCCAGAAAACACGGCACCTGATGCGATCTCGGCGTCACTGAGAATCCCATTCACGAAACCCACGCTTCTGCCATCTTCCTCACCCCTTCATGTGCACCATCGTCCTGCTCGTCGGCGTGCATCCGCGCCATCCGCTCCTCGTCGCTGCGAACCGTGACGAGTTCCATGCGCGGGCCGCGCACGGGCCGCGTGTGCTCATCGAGGCGACGCGCGCGATCGGCGGGCAGGATGTGCAGGCGGGCGGCACGTGGATGGGTGTCACGGCACATGGCCTCTTCGCCGGGCTCACGAATCAGCGCACCTGGCATGCCCCCGCTCCGGGCCTGCGTTCGCGCGGCGAGGTCCCGCTCGGCGTGCTCGCATGTCGCAGCGTCGACGAGGCGCACGACTACGTGCGCGCCCTCGACGGGCGTGAGTACAACGAGTTCAACCTCGTCTATGGCGACGCGACGCGGCTCTATTGCGCCTATGCGCGGCGGGACGCGCGCGCGCTCCGCATCGCGCCGGTGCCCGCGGGCGCGCACGTGCTCTCGAACGACGAGCTCGACGCGCCGACGCTCCCGAAGGCAGGGCGCGCGCAGCGGGAGGCGATGCGTCTCGCGGCGGCGGCTGCGGAAACACCGCACGGGGATGACGAGCGCATCTTCACGGCGTTGTCCGGGCTGCTCGCGAGCCACGAGCGCGCGCCGCTCGACGCGGTGCAGGAGCCGCCGCTCGGGTCTGCAATGAGCCGCGCGCTCGCGCAGGAGCTCGACGCGCTCTGCGTGCATGCACCGGGCTACGGCACGCGCTCGGCGACGTTGCTCTCGCTCGCGCCGGGCCGCGTCGCGCATTACCTCTTCGCGCCCGGCCCCCCATGCACCACGCCATTCCACGACCACACCGCGCTGCTTTGGCCATGAGCGCGCTGCATGCGCGCCTCGCGCTCGTCGGTGCGTGTCGTCGGGCGCGGCGATTCGGGGCGTTGTTTCTCGCGGCATTCGCATTCGGATCTGCGAGCTGTGACAGCTGCGCGGACGCCGAATCCGCCTCGCGCGTCGACGCCGGACATGGCCCGAGCCCGTGGGTCGTGCGCAGCGAGGAGACGCTCACCATCGCGCTCGCCGAGGCGCACGACGAAGCGGCGCGTCGCCGTCTGCGCGTGCTGCTCGTCTTCGTCGGCTTCGGCGACCCGGACAGCGAGGCCGTCGTGCGGGCGCTCGCCTCGCCCGCCGCGCGCGCGGAGCTCTCTGCGCGCTACCTGCCCGTCTACGTCAACGTCGGCCGCGACTGCGATGGCCACGTGCGGCTGCGCCACGCGCACGATGTGCGGCGTCTTGCGACGCTGGTCGTTCTCGAGCCGCGCGGACGCCGTGTCGCGCGGCAGACGTGGTCGCCGGTGAGCGATGCGCGTCCGCTCTCTGCGGAAGTGCTCACCGCGTGGCTCGCCGCGCCCCGGGGCCGCTGACGACGACGCGCGCAGAGGAGGTGTCTCCCCGCGCGCGTCATCCTTCCTTCAACGTTCGAAAGAGCGTGCGCGCCCGTGCGCGCCGTCATCACGTCGCCGGAGGCGGGTCGGGCGGGTCGTAGAGCCCGCAGATTCCGGCGACGCAGATGCCGTCGCGGCACTCGTCGCTCTCGCAGGCGTTCGAGTCCGTGCAGGCAGCGCCCACCGGAGCGAGGGTCCGCGGCCGGCAGGTTCCGCGGTCGGGTGTCACCTCGCAGAAGCCGCTCACGCATTCGCTGTCGTCGAAGCAATCAGCCCCGTCGGCGCGCTGGGGCGAACAAACCATGCCATCGCAGATGGTGCTTGCGCAGTCGCGGCTGCCCTCACATGTCGCGCCGTTCGCGAGGAGATCGGCGCAGGTCCCCGTCGTCGCACCCGTCGCGACGTTGCAGCGAAGCAGGATGTCCGGATCGTCGAGCCCCATGAACGGCGCGCTGGTGTCCGCGCAGAGGAAGGGCATCCCCATGCCGCATGCTGCGCCGCGTCCTGCGAGCCCGATGCAGATGCCGCCTCCCATCGTCTCCTGACAGATTCCGTTCGCGCATTCTCCGCCGATGGGCGAGCGGGTGTCCGTACAGGCCGCTCCCGGTGCCGCCGTGCCCCGGAACACGCCGCCGAACATGAGCACGTCGGGGAACGTCCAGCCGAGCGTGAGGAGTGGATTCTCGCAGGACGTCGAGGCCCGTACGCGCGCGAAGAGTGCGCCTGCGGCCGCAGCGTCATAGGTCACCTTGCCCGCGTCGATGCGTGCGCGGGCTTCGCTGCCGAGAATGCCGTCGGCACGACCGCAGGTATCCGCGAGGTCGGCGCGACATTCCGCGTCAGCGGTCGGGCTGCAATTGCAAGCCGCGATGCGGTCGCAGAACGCATCGACGAACTCCGCGCAGAAGTCGTCGCTGGCGACGGGCGGGCCGCTCGGGGTGCGGGAGTCGTCGTCGTCGCCGCAGCCGACGAGCGCGAGCGCGGCGAGAAGTGAAGTGGCGGTGAGTGAAAGGCGCATGCGTCGTCGTGCTCCTCGCGCGGCGTGGCGCGCGTCATGGTCCATGCGCGCGCGGAGTGCGCGGCGCCGCGAGTGTCGCGCGGACCGCATCACTGAGCAAAATCGCCGCGGATTCCGTGCGTTGCGCTCGCCTATACTCGCGCCGCCATGCCCTCTCGCATCGTCACACTCCGCTTCGTCGCCTCCGGCACCGCAATCCTCGCAGCGCTCTGCGGCTGTGGCGCCGCACCTGCGCCTGCACGTTGCCCTGCGCCGGTCGTGCCGGCTCCTGCGTCGCCGCCCGCCGCGTCCGAGCCCGACGCCGGTGCGCCCGCTGCGGCAGCCCCCACGCCCGTGGCCGAGGCGACCCTCGTCACCGAGGGCATCCCGGAGGCGAGCGCGGCCTTCCGCGCGGACCTCGCGCCGTGGCTCGACTCACGCAACGCCTTCGTCGAGTCCATCACGGACGATGGCAGCGCGATGCTCGTCTCGACGCGCTTCGCGAACACCTACCAGCTCCACGTCGTGCGGCGGCCGGGCGGTGCGCGCACGCAGATCACCTTCCTCCCCGAGCCCGTCGAGGGCGGCACCTTCGTTCCGGGCGCGCCCGGCGCGGTCGTCTACGCCAGCGACGTCGGCGGCAGCGAGGACACGCAGCTCTACCGCCTCGAGCTCGCGACGGGCGCGACCACGCGCCTCACCGACGGAACCAGCCGCCACCTCGGCTTCGTTTTCGCGGAAGCGGGCGATCAGCTCGCGTTCTCGGGCAATGCGCGCAACGGCCGCGACATGGATGTGTATGTGAGCGACGGCCGCACGCAGGCGTCGGCGCGCCTCGTCGTCGAGGGCACGGGGCAGTGGACGCCCGAGGCGTTTTCGCCCGATGGGAAGAAGCTGCTCGTCGCCGAGTACGTCTCGATCAACGACTCGCGGCTCCACCTCGTCGACCTCGCGACGCGGCAGGTCACGCGCGTCACGCCGCCCGAGCCCGTCGCCGCCTACCGCGCGGCCGTCTTCTCGCGCGATGGGCGCTCGCTCTACGTGACGAGCGATCGCGAGGGCGACTTCGTCGAGCTCTACGAGCTCACGCTCGCGACGGGCGCGTTCCGCCCGCTCACGCGCGATCTGCCGTGGAACGTCGAAGAACTCGCGCTCTCACCCGATGGCCGCACGCTGATGTTCACCATCAATGAAGACGGCTACGGCTCGCTGCGTTCGCTCGACACGCGCACGCGCCGCCACGCGGCCGTCGCGCTCCCGGGCGCGCCGCGCGGCGTGATCAGCGGGCTGCACTACGCGTCCCGCGCGGACCGCCTCGCCTTCACGCTCAACGCGCCCACCGCGCCCGGCGATGCCTACACACGGGATGGTCGTACGGGGCGTGTCGAGCGCTGGACGGAGACGGAGGTCGGCGGCCTCGAGCGCACGCGCTTCGTCGCGCCCGAGCAGGTGCGCTTCCGCAGCTTCGACGGCCGCGAGATCCCCTGCGCCTACTACCGCCCCGCGGGCGCAGGCCCGTTCCCCGTCGTGCTCGACGTGCACGGCGGCCCGGAAGCGCAGGCGCGTCCGCTCTTCAACCCGGTGCGGCAGTACCTCGTCGCGCGTGCGGGCGTCGCGGTGCTCGTGCCGAACGTCCGCGGCTCCGACGGCTACGGCAAGTCGTATCTGCTCCTCGACAACGGCGAGCGGCGCGAGGACTCGGTGCGCGATCTCGGCGCGCTCCTCGACTGGGTGCGCACGCGCCCCGAGCTCGACGCCGCGCGCGTCGGCATCCATGGCGGCTCGTACGGCGGCTACATGGTGCTCGCCGCGCTCGCGACGTATCCCGAGCGCCTGCGCGCGGGCGTCGACATGGTCGGCATCGCGAACTTCGTGACCTTCCTCGAGAACACCGCGCCGTACCGCCGCGATCTGCGCCGCGCCGAGTACGGCGACGAGCGCGACCCCGCGATGCGCGCGCTGCTCACGCGCATCTCGCCGGTGACGAACGCCGCGCGCATTCAGAGCGCGCTCTTCGTCGCGCACGGCGCGAACGACCCGCGCGTGCCCGTCGGCGAGGCCGAGCAGATCGTGCGCGCGGTGCGCGGCAGCGGGCACGACGTCTGGTACATGCTCGCCCGCAACGAGGGCCACGGCTACGACAAGAAGGAGAACCGCGACGCCTTCGCCTCCGCGTGGGTGCGCTTCTTCCTCGACAAGCTCGGCGTGCCGCCGCGCGACTGAACCGCGGCTCAGTCGTCGCGGGTCACGCGCGAAGGCGTGGACGGCGCGCGGTTTCGTCGTCGCATCGGCTGTGCACGAGGCGGATGTGGCGAGCGTGCTAGCGTCGCGCGGTGGACCGCGAGCAGCTCCGCCTCTGGCGTCAGGCGCACGCGCTCGCGGCGTCTCGCGTCGTCGCGGAAGCGCGCGATCTCTCTGCGCGCGAGCGCATCGCGCACGTCGAGTCCCTGCGCCGGGAGGCGGTACTCGCTGGCTGGGAAACCACTCAGTCCGACGAGATCTCGCAGGTCCGCGCGCGGTTTGCGCTGCTGCGAGAGCGTCTGGGCGCACGGTGAGCGACGACGCGGGTGACCTCGCGCGCGCTGCGGCCGCCGTGGCCCACTGGCTCCGGCGTAGCGGTGTGCCCGGCGCGTTGATCGGAGGGGTCGCTGCGGCTGCGCTCGGCCGTCCCCGCGCGACGCGCGACGTGGACGTCCTCGTCTGGCTACCCCTCACACGGGATTGGCCCGCGGCCGTCGCCCGACTCGCGCCCGACCTCGTGTTTCGCCCCGGTGGGAGCCTCGCGTTCGCGGAGGCGTCTCGCGTGTTGTTGCTCCGGCACGTGGCGACCGGCGTCGATGTGGACGTCGCGCTCGGCCTGCTCCCCATCGAGCAGGAACTCGTGGAGTCTGCGAGGTTGTCGGAGGACTCCGGGCTCGCGCTACCGCTGCCGCGCCCCGAGCATCTCGTCGTGATGAAAGCGCTCGCCGGGCGTCCGCGCGACCTCATCGACATCGAGGGGATTCTCGAAGTGCAGCCTGCGCTCGACCGCGCCTGGGTGCTTCGCGTCGTGGCGGAGCATGCCGATGTGCTCGAGATGCCCGAGCTCGCAGCGGCCGTCGAGGCGTTGATGGCGCGCGTTCCCGCGCGTTGACTCCGCCTCCGGCGGTTTCGAGCGCGCGACTGAACCGCGGCTCAGTCGTTGCGGGTGACGCGCGAAGGCGTGGACGGCACGGCCCGGGCTCCGCGATACTGCGCGCCATGTCCTTCGATCTCCTCGTGGTGAATGGCACGCTCGTCGACGGAACGGGGGCGCCCGGGCGGCGCGCCGACGTCGGCATTCGCGATGGAAAGATCGCGGCGATCGGCGACCTCGCGGGTCAGCCCGCCGCGCGCACGCTCGACGCCGCCGGCGCGCTCGTCACGCCGGGCTTCGTCGACCTGCACTCGCACTACGACGGGCAGGTCTCGTGGGATGCGGACTTTCTACCCTCGTCCGCGCACGGCGTGACGACGGTCGTGATGGGCAACTGCGGCGTCGGCTTCGCGCCGTGTCGCACCGCCGATCGCGAGGCGCTCATCGCGCTGATGGAAGGCGTCGAGGACATCCCCGGCTCCGCGCTCGCGGAAGGCCTGCGCTGGGCGTGGGAGTCCTTCCCCGAATATCTCGCTGCGCTCGACGCGGCGCCGCACACGATCGATTTCGCCGCCTACGTCCCGCACGACGCGCTGCGCGTCTACGTGATGGGCGAGCGCGCGATCCGCGGTGAGGCCGCGACCGACGACGACATCGCCGCGATGCGCGCGGAGCTGCGGCGTGCGCTCGAGGCGGGCGCGGCGGGCTTCTCGACGGGGCGCAGCGACAACCACCGCTCGCGCAGCGGCGCAGCGACTCCCGCAGCCGAAGCGAGCGCGCGCGAGCTCGCGGGGATCGCGGAGGCGTTCATCGGCCTCGAGCATGGCGTGCTGCAGGCCGTCTCCGACTTCGACATGGCCGCCGGCAAGGAGCGCTTCGACCCGGAGTACGACGTGCTCGAGGCGATGGCCGCGGCCGCGCCCGGCCACGCGCTCTCGATCTCGTGCATGCAGCGCGATCAGGACACCGACCAGTGGCGGCGCATCCTCGCGCGCGCCGAGCAGTCGACCGCGCGCGGCATCGTCACGCGCCTGCAGGTCGCGCCGCGCGGCATCGGCGTGATCCTCGGCCTCGAGGCGACCTTCCACCCGTTCATCGGCTACCCGAGCTACAAGGCCATCGCGCACCTGCCGCTCGCGGAGCGCGTCGCGAAACTCCGCGAGCCCGCATACCGCGCCCGGTTGCTCGCGGAGAAGAGCGAGAAGGTCGCGGGCGACGGCTCCTCGGTGCCGCCGCTCGCCGACACGCTGATCGCGATGATCGACATGATCGCGTTCCGCATCTTCCGCCTCGGCGAGAATCCCAATTACGAGCCCACGCCGGACGAGTCGCTCGGCGCGCGCGCGCTCGCCCGCGGCGTGAAGCCGCTCGAGGAGATCCTCGACGCGATGCTCGAGAACGACGGGCGCGAGCTGCTCTACTTCCCCGTCTACAACTACTGCGGCCTCAACCTCGAGGCCGTGCGCGAGATGCTCGTGCACCCGCTCTCGCTGCCCGGCCTCGCCGATGGCGGCGCGCACGTCGGCACGATCTGCGACGCGAGCTTCCCCACCTTCCTGCTCTCGTACTGGTGCCGCGACCGCGCGACGGGACGCATCCCCGTCGAGCGCGCCGTGCAGATGCTCGCGAGCGACACCGCGCATCACCTCGGCCTGCGCGATCGCGGTGAGCTGCGCGAGGGCCTCCGCGCCGACCTCAACGTGATCGACTTCGAGCGCCTGCGGCTGTTTCGCCCCGCGCTCGTCGCGGATCTACCGGCCGGCGGGCGTCGGCTGCTGCAGGGCGTCGAGGGCTACCGCGCGACGGTCGTCGGCGGGGTCGTCATCGCCGAGCACGACGCGCTCACGGGCGCGCGCCCGGGGCGGCTCGTGCGTCTCGGCGTGGCGTAGCGCGTGACGCTTGCGCTGCTCGCGTTCGTCGCGTTCCTCGGCTTCACGGTCGAAGCGACGGCGGGCTTCGGCGCGACGCTCGTCGCGCTCACGTTCGGGGCGTGGTTCCTGCCGATCGACCGCGTGCTCGTGTCGCTCCTGCCCGTGAACCTCCTGCTCTCGGGCTATCTCACGCTGCGCCATCGGCAGCACGTCGACGGGCGCGTGCTCGCGCGGCGCGTGTTCGCGTGGATGGTGCCGGGGATGCTGCTCGGCATGGCGCCCGCTGCGCTCGTGCACGTCTGGCCCGCACTCGCGGGCGGTGCGCGTGCGGGCGACCTGATTCGCGGCGTCTTCGCGGCCTTCGTCGTCGTGCTCGCCGCCGTCGAGCTGTGGCGGGCGCGTGAGGGCACCGCGACCGACACGCGCGCGCTGCCTGCCCCTGTCGCCGCCTCCGCGCTCGTCGGGGCCGGGGTCATCCACGGCCTCTTCGCGTGCGGGGGTCCGCTGCTCGTCTACGTCGTCGGGCGCGAGCTCACGGACAAGGCGCGCTTCCGCGCGACGCTCTCCGCCGTGTGGCTGCTGCTCAACGCGGCGCTGCTCGTGCCGCGCGTCGTCGTCGGCGACCTCGATCGCGACGCGCTCACGGGCAGCGGCGTGATGGTCGCCTCGCTCGTCGGCGGACTCGCGCTCGGCGAGTGGCTGCACCACCGGCTGCCGGTCGCGCGCTTTCGCATCGCCGTCTTCGCGCTGCTGCTCGTCGCGGGTCTCGCGCTGCTCGTCCGCTCGCTGCGTGGCACCTGACTCGCGCGTCCGCATTCGCGCGGTTCGCTGACTCGCCGGTCCAGTATCCGACGACGCAGTACGTACCTCTCGCTCCGCGAGAACCGTGCGTTCCCGAGCGAAAAAGCGAAACGCCGCGCGTGGTGCGCGGCGTCTCGTGAGGAAGCTGCTGCGCCCGGAGGCGCGCGGAGCTCACATGCTCATCGTCATGCCGGCGTCGCCCGTCATGGGCGCCGGGCACATCGGGACCGACGAGTTGAAGCAGGTGCCCGTGCCGCGGTCACAGCAGACGGGGAGCGTGGGCGTGGGGTTGGGCGGGCAGCTCGCCTGGCAGTCGGCGTCGGTGCTGCACGTCGGCACGCAGCGGCGCGTGGGGCCGAGGTCACGGCCGGCATCGACGGGGCCGGTGCCCAGGTCGACGGGTGACGGGCCGAGGTCTGTGCCGGGGCCGAGGTCGGTGCCGGGCACGAAGCCATCGGGGCGCGGACCGGAGTCGCGGACGCCGAAGTCGAGCGGTGCGGGCGTGCGCGGCGCCTCGCGCCCTCCGGCGCAGGCAGCAACGAGGGTGACGAGCGCGAGGACGAGGAAGGAAGTGGCGTGACGCATGACGATTCCGCCACACTGCCGGAACGTTCCGTGGCGATCAAGAGCCTGCGCGCGTCTTCATGAGTCTCCTCACGTCGAGCCCCGACCCTGAGCCATCTTCCCCACCCCCGGAAGATCCCGGCGCAGGCGAGTCGCCCATCGTCCGCTGGCTCGCGGCGCGCATCCCGCGCAGGGCCGGTCTGCCGCTGCTGCTTCTCGCGGGGCTCGCCGTGTTCTGGCCGACCTTGTGGGGAGGCTTCGCGCTCGACGACGATGTCCACGCCGCGATGGTCGCGGGCACCTACCCCGCGCCGCGCGCGCCCTGGGACCTCTACAACCTCGTGGACGACACGAGCCGCGAGGCGCTCCGCGCGAGCGGGGCGCTCCCGTGGTGGACGAGCCCGGACCTCACGATCCGCTTCTTCCGGCCGCTCGCGTCGGCGCTGCGCTGGGCCGACTACGCCGTCTTCGGCGACGTTCCCTTCGCGCATCACCTGCACTCGTTTCTCTGGTGGGTCGTCGTCGCGCTCGGTGCACGGGCGCTCTATCGGCGCTTGCTCCCCGCGCGCGCGGCGGCGCTCGCGACCGTCGCCTTCGTGCTCGCGCCCTGTCACGCGATCCCGCTCGTCTGGCTCGCGAACCGCGAGGCGCTCGTCTCGCTCGCGTTCGGCGTGTGGGGCCTTCTCGCGTACCTCCGCGCACGCGAAGAGGGCGGTGTCGGTCGCGCGCTCGTCGCGTCGCTGCTCTTCGCGGGCGCGTTCGCCGCAGGAGAATACGGCCTCGCGCTCACGGGCTACGTGATCGCCTTCGAGCTCGTGCGCCGCGGTGATTCGCTTTCGCGCCGTGCGCTCGGGCTACTGCCCTTCGTCGTGCCGCTCGGCGTCTATCTCGCGCTCCGCAGCGCGCTCCATTACGGGCCGGTCGGGTCGGGCTTCTACGCGGATCCGCTCCGCGATCCGGCGCTTTACCTGCAATACGCGCCGTCGCGCTTCGTCGCGCTGCTGCTCGACGGCTGGTTCGCGCTCGATCGCGAGACCTTCTTCGTCTCGCTGTGGACGGCCTTCTTCGTGCTCGTCTCGCTCGTCGGGCTCGCCGTCGTGCGGCTCGCGCTGCGCGTGGCCTACCGCGATGCCGATGCGGAGGTGCGTGCGCGCATGGTCTGGCTGCTGCTCGGCTCGACGATCTGTCTCGCGCCGCTGCTCGCCGTCGTGCCCTCGTCGCGGCTCGTGGGCGTGAGCGTGCTCGGGATCGCGCCGGCGGTCGGGCTCGTCGTCGCGCGCGCGTGGCTCCCGGCATCGTCGCTGCCGCGTATGGGGGGCCTCGCGGGACTGGCCGCGACGCTGCTCGCCTTCGTGCACCTCGTGCATGGCCCAGCGAGCGCGTGGCTCACGGGCCAGGCGTACCGCGATTCCACCGCGCGCGAGTCGGCGCATCGCGCGGAGCTCCTCGCGAAGGTCGGTGCGCCGGGCGACGCGCGCCTCGTCGTGATGCGCGGCGGCGCGAGCGCGCCCTTTCATCTGCCCTTCTCGCTCGACGCGGCCGGTCACGTCCTGCCGCGCAGCGTGAGCGTGCTCGCGCAGACGGGTCACGTCCTCGCGCGCCGCCCGGGCCCCAACACCCTCGAGCTGATCGCGGGGCGCAACGACACGCTCATCCCCCTCGGCGAGGCGAACATCTACCGCGACCTGCACCGCACCTTCACCGAGGGCGAGGTCATCCCCTTCGCGGAGGGGCGCGCGACGGTCCGCGCCCTCGTGCACGGCTGGCCGCGCATCGTCGAGTTCGAGTTCGACCACGACCTCGACGCGACGCCGCTGCACTTCACGACCGAGACGTTCGGCGGCTTCGTCGACGCCCCGCCGCCCGCGATCGGCATGGGCGCGCCCTTCGATCCATGACCCTATCGCCCGGCTTTTCGTCGATCCCTGACTGTTGAGTCAGTCCTTCGCGCGTCAGGCCGCGAGCCGCTGGCGGATGCGCAGCGCGGGCTTCTC
>Ga0172372_10011055_pt1 | contig 11504 bp, 26 predicted proteins | sample LakKiv5m_2_FD_114544 | JGI IMG/M metagenome (GOLD analysis project Ga0172372, IMG submission 114544) | Freshwater microbial communities from Kabuno Bay, South-Kivu, Congo - kab_092012_9.5m | ecosystem: Environmental > Aquatic > Freshwater > Lake | place: Democratic Republic of the Congo... | reverse complement strand
TCCCTTGATTGCGCCTTCGGCTTCAAACACCCCACGACCCCGGATGCTTTCACGGTAGTCAAAGAGCATGCCTGTGAAGGCAGCCCAATCACTCCACTGTGGAGACTTCCCCAAGAATCGGTAGGCTCATATTCATGGCTTGACCCATTCACCAAAGGCCGTGTGCAAGCAATCCCCTGCCATTTCTACAGCATGGATCGGATCGTTTCCCTGTGTCACCAGATCCACATCCATTCCTTGATAAGTGCCCTTTATGATAACTTGCCACTGACCAGGAATATCCGGGCATTCCTCCACTTCAACCGTTAGCCGGGTCAGGCTTTCCGTAAGGCTTTCCGTAGGGCTTTCAGTCTCGCCTTCCATTTACTCACTCTCCTTTGGGAAATAGTATCCTGCTTTCATCAGGCAATCCCAAGGCCACTCCCCTTGAGAAAGGATTGTTGTCTTGCAGGTTTCTGGTCCCTCTTGAAGCAAAAGAGCGGTTTGTGCGGAACGGTATGCGGTATGGAAATCAATTTCTCCAGACACCAGTTTGTTGTAGACCTCTCCTGACAAGGGAATTGCGAGATAAACAGTCTCCTCTCCAACCTTGTTTATGAAGGGCATCAGGTAAATTTGCCCATTGAAGTCAACAATGTGGATTGCCCCAAAGTACAAACAATGAAGGAATGTGGCATTCCAAAAATATTTCATCTTGTCTCCTGTTCAAATCCTAACCTGTCGGGATCAATCCCCCAGATCAAAGTGGTTTGCTAATTCCCGAAATGTCTCCCAATCACCATAACGAATATCTACAGCAACATCCTTCCCAGAAAAGTCGATCCCCGTCTTTCTTTTCGATGGTTTGACCCACTCATCATTAGATAATTTTTCCCAACCATCAGGCGGATCGTCCACTAAATCTTGCACAGCCTTGACACCACCATGCTTAAGGGCGTTGTCAAAGATTCTATAAATCCCAACCGATAACGCTCGTTCAATGTCATTCCAATAAAGACGAAACCCATCCTTTGATACCCGCTCCCGACTGTCCTGATTTTTAACTATTGTAGGACGGGTAAACACCACCTCATCCCCTTCTATCTCAGCATCCAATACACCTAATGCCAGGATAACCGTAGAGGTATCTATGTTGTGAGATTTGGCCAGATTCTTCAGAAAGTCCTCTGGCCACTCATGGCCAACCCATTCCCGTAAGGGCCTCTGTAGTGCGCGTATCAATGACTTCATAGGTTCCATGTACAAACATGGCTCCTATTTGTCAAGAATCGCTATCAGGCTTTTCATGCAAGAGGTTTTCCCCTAAATGGCAGGAAAGCTGGCTCTTAGTAAGCATCAATTCATCCCTGCTAAATGAGAGAATATCGGATTCCGAATAGTAATAGGTGGCCATTTGTTTATGCGCCCACTTCATCGGAGGATCGCTAAACCCATCCCATCGGTATCCAAGTTTTTCCAGGGCTTGTAATCCCCATATCCAGGCTTGACCTTCATACAGGGTAACGCTAAACCCGAATCTCAATGGCTCTGCTTGCGTATGCCCAAGCTCATGAAAGAAAGCAAGCAATTCGCACTCAGGATCATCAAACGCATACAGCGTAATTTCCTTCTCTACTTGAGCTGCGTGATTCCCTGCATACCAGGGACTTTCTTCTTTTGGTGCCCGTCGCCAGGAAACGCCGTATTTCTCAGCCATTTCATCGTACACTTTGGAAAAAGCATCAAAGCTCTTGAGATACTCTTTCTGTAGATGAGCCTCCAAGAACGCTTGAGCCTCTTGCAAGGATGACTTGCTCTGAAGCAGGCAAGACTCAGGAAAATCCCGCTCCTCACGCGCATGCACAAAATAACAGAACCAACCGTCACTCCAAGTCCCATCATCCGGGGAAAATACCTCTCTTTTCAAGGTCAAGAGATAGGTGTTTACACTGTTCCTAAGCCGCTTCCAGCTAACCAGCCCGAAAGGTGTCTCTATCTCTTTCGTCCAGGGTTCAAAGCGGTAAGGCGAAAGTAGCTTTGTCTTAGGATAAACGATATCCACCGCATAAGGCGGGATACCACGATACCAGACTTGATCTTTTGAATCCAAGTTTGGATCGCTATTCTCGTCGATACCCCCCTCCAAAAACAGGAGCGCCTTTGAAAGGTCAACGGGTGTCCAAGTTGCCCGATCCACCATCAGCAGATCAGACGCTTTCCCAAGCTCTTGACAGGCCAAGTTATCATGCTCATCTTGATTCAAGACAAGCGTGTTTGCCCCTTCTGGGGCGATCAAGCGTACCGTATATTTTTCAGACATATCCTCTCCAAGAAATCAATTTCCAAGGGCACCGCGCCATCTGCCTACAAAGGTGTTCGATAACGCATCCACAACCACAACTTTAACCACCCCTTGCGGAGTACGGACATAGCTGGGTGCCCAGCAACCACTATCCAGAAAGACCGTCAGGCCATATTTCTGCATCATGGCTTCAACAAACTTGATTGTCGGCTTTCCGCTCACTGTGAAACTGTAAACGGTATTCGTTGCCTCGTTTGCAGCATGAAAAACCGTAGCCCCCATGACCATGCCAAATTTGGAGACAAATAACTTGGCTTCTTTCGCAGAAGCCGTCCGCAAAACTGGCATTGGACTGCGGCTGAACCAATAAACCGGAGCCTCAAAGCTCCCCTTGTAGACCATGACCATGCTGGAATAACCAGTCTCCTCTTTCCAGGCTCTCCCAATCTTGGAAATGTACTCCCCTACGACTTCCCGGTTATCGACTTGAACCGGGGTTTCGTATACCGACTCAATCGATTCAACGATATTGCCGGTCACATGAGAAGTAGAGGCGATTTCGATGGTCAGCATGTTGTCTCCTTTTGACTCACTCAGTATAACAAGCCAGCCATCAAAAATGATCCCTTCCCCAGAGGCTTGACAATCCCTTGACAGAATCAGTAATGAATCCGATTCCGATGATGACACGCAGGGCATGAGAGATAATAGCTTGTATCGCTATCCCCATAAACCTGATAATGCTCCGATATAATCTCACTTTCAAAGTATGTACAAGTAAACATTACTTCATCCCTCCAATTTGGTTTTCAAGCTCGACAAGGGATTTTTCAATTCCTTCAAGCTTTTTGTTTGCCGCTTTCACGGCTGACTCTACCTTGATAAGCCCTTCCTGAGCTTTGTCAAGGTTTTTATTGACATTCGCCATTAGATGATTGAAGTAGCTTTCCATATCCATAATGCTCTCCTGTTGTCCCGTTCTCTGTAACAAGATTGGCCTGAGTGAGAAATCAATTTCTTGTCAAGGTTCTGTCAAGTCAGGTTCAGATCAAGGCAACGTGAACCCTTCCGATTCTTCGACTGCTTCATAGGTAGCGTGAAAGATGTCCGGCTTACAAGGATATACCTCGCCTGCTACACCACGAATAATGTAGTCACCAGCCGTTGCAAGCATATCTCCCTCTAAGGTATGTATAACAAGGTTATAGCTCACATTGTTGCGAAGCAGGATTTCCATAAACACCTTGTCCGGGTAGAAATCCCGAACACGCTTAACCCCCTCGTCTGTGCCATCAAAAGCAATCGCTTTTACAACCACAGGCTTTTTACGATACATTCCAGTCATTGAACACCTCCAAACTCAGCATCAATGCGATCTATTGATTGCCGAACCAAGGTGTGCTGCAAAACCGGCTCTGGATAGATCCCAAGGCTTTCCGCCTCAGAGAGAAAGGCGATCCGCATTTGATCCAACAAGGTACGAATTTCCTGATCTGTTATCGTGTACGGAAAGAAGCCGGTCACACGAAAGACACAGTTTCCAGGCTCAAAGACAAGCTCTATTCCATCGGAGCTGGCTGTAAACGTCACAACCGCTGGTACACAATCCCAAGCCATAATGATCCTTTGGATCAGCAATAGCTCATGCTCAGTGAAAATATTGAAATCCATAAAAACCTCCTATTTGTAGCTCGATATATTTGATCGTTACTGGACTGTTTCTGTGTCCAGTTTCAACACCCTACACTCCCCGTCTACAGTAAGATACTGCCAGATACACACGTTTTCCCTTGTAGACTGATAAATATTGTTCTGACCATCCCACTTACGAGCATCAGCAGAGATTTTATCCCCCTGCTTCAAGGTGCATTCAAGAATGCCCTTCAAGCCATACTGTACCGAAAGCTCGGTTTCGGGTGTAGCCACTGTAATAGCCAGATTATCACCAGTTTGAGTAATATCCTTGACGGTAACCTGATTTTTGTTTGACTGAACAAACTCATACAATTCAAACATCGACGCCCCTTGTGCTAAGAAAGGTGTATCCGATTTCATCTAATCTTTCATCTTGATCAGGTTGGGGTATAGCTCCTCCCATACCTCCTCAAAGGAAATCTTGAACCCCTTGACATACCCTTCCTGATCTACCTCAAAATCAAGGTAATCCCCACCATGCGAAGGCAGGAAAGAAGGCACATAGCAATCTTGTAGCAGGTAGTCATAGAATTGACTTCCAAGATACCCACTCACGATGTATCCCCCCATATCTACCAGCTTCAAGCAGACAGACAATTCTCCATATTGCCAATTCGGGATCTTCAATTGCTTGTCTGGGGTGACACCAAATACAATTCGATGCCCAGAATAAGGCGTGCTGAACACTTTGCAGACCTTATCCACATCCCCCGATACAACGTCCGAATCTCGGAATAGAACCAGAATCTGAGTTACATCAAACTCAATCAGTGTGTTTCTCATGCTTTTCTCCATACCTCAGAGTGACAAAACTCTATATCGACTTTCCTTAGACATTCCAAACGACGCTCCCCTTTGTCAGTCTGGATGGTGTAGGAAATTGATTTCTTGTCTGTTGCTAAAACTGGTTCAGCAAGAATCGCATCCCCCACTTCAAGGGTTGTGACACCAATCTTCTCTGAGAGAGGCTTCCATTCTTGTGCGTGAAACCTCACCACGTTCTCCAAACGAGAGACAGGCGTATAGCTCATCAGTGTAATCCGTAAGCTATACTCAGACACAAATATTTGTGTCACTCGGAAAGGAAGTGCAGTCTCTCTCAGCCACATCAAACACTCTGAGGCAACTTTGCCTCAAGCTCTTTCAAAATGTCAAGGGCTTGACCAACACTCTCCTGTGCGAGCTTCAAACCACCTTGATCCAGGTAAAATAAGCCTCGCACAATCAGGTAAACAGCCTTGTAAATCTTGCTGCTGTAAGGTTTCTTTTCGATGTAGGACAACTGCCAGAATTGGCCGTTTACCTCATCCCCCTGAGAGATAAGATAGCCAATGGCAAATTGGTTATCCGCCCGTGAGTAAGAAACAGACTGGATCTTGATCTGCTCTTTACACAAATCAATCGCACGTTTCAGAGTTTGAGTCCAAGGCTTTACCTGCCAGATTGGCATGGCCTTTTCTGCCTCAGCTACCGCTTGGGTTAGCAAGTCCAGAATCTTTGATTTTTCTGACATTTTCACACTCCCATGATGTTGTTCATGTGGTTTTCGATCTCCTGATCACGCTCGGCTTGCCAAGCGTTGAATAACTCTTTCACTTCAGCCCGAATAGCCGAAGGACAGCGTTCTGCTACAGAGTCCCAGGTAAACCCCCGGAAACGCCAATTGAAAGGGTTGCCCCAATGCTCCCCTTTTCGATGCCAGCGGATCACTTCTGGGCCAACCCACTTCCCGTCTTTCTGGAAGCCATGCCGGACCTCCTCAAGAAAGACTGATCCACTCCCCGTCCTTACGGGGGAAAATACCTGATTCAGCCCAGCATCAGGATCGCCAGTAGCCCTTGCTTTTTACAAAGTCCCAGCCCTCTGGTGCGGTTGTACGAATATGGCCAATGATCGCTTTGACCTGTTCACACAGAGAATCGATCCACTCCTGAAAGGTAGGGATCATTTTTCAGCCTGCTTACAGAGAGCTTTCATTTTTAGGAAAGGCTCAGCGCCACCAAGCAAGTCCTCCATCCAGGGTATCCAGCTTTCCGGCATTCCCTCTTGGGTTAGCTGATCCAGAATGAATGAATCAGACCCATTCAGATCAATTTCTCGACCATCAAGGTACTCTTTGACAAGCGCCTTAGCGCGATCAGCCCATTTCATATAGGTGCGGACCTCGATCAGTAGGGGCAAGGCTCCCGTTGCGTATCCGCTACTGGTGTTTGTCAGCATATCCCTGGCGTTTTCTTTCAGAAGCGCGAAGAACCGGGTATTTCTTGCCAGATCCTTACGCATACTCTGCGCCCACGCCAACATATCAGTTGGCTCCATTTCCCGAACCACCGCAATTTCTCGCAATTGCTCATCCGAAAGCAAGAGGTAAAGCAGCGAATATTGCGACCAATACGCCTGTTGAACCTCCCGACCGGGGGAGATTGTCTTTAGCAGATCAAACATTGTAGCCTCAATTGGTTAGTGCGAGGGATGCCAGAAGGGGATTTCCTGCGGCTCCTCAAGCTCTGAAGGTTCAAGATCATCTTCATCATTGTTGATGATGATATTGGTTTCCGGCCACTTGACCGGAATAGTTTTCATGTATTCCAGTACAGCCGCACCCGAAATTGCTCGGCCAATCTCCCCGTTCTCCCCTTGAGGGGAGGAATTAACGATACTGTTGGGGGTTAGCTCCCCATCGTCTACAAGATAGACGATCCGGGGAAGGGTTTTAAACCCCCAATTTACAAGCGTTTGTACCGTCAAGTCCATACTGGCTCCTTTCGATGCCCTTATCATAACAGGTTTGAGAAATCAATTTCTCTCAAACCTGTCAAGGGGTTGTCAAGTCTCAGTGTGTTGGTAAATCAGCAGGAAGTTTTGATCCTGCACATAGACCCGCTTCTGATTGAATTTGGCCCCAAGCTGTTTGGCCACCGTTACCGCATCCGATACGGATGGGATTCGATGCTGAATGGGTCCATAAATGTCTACCCGGATCGCAGGCTCACTATGAATTGATCCAGCGTGAGGATAGATCAAGCTGCCTTCGGTAAGGCGCATACGGGCCATATCCAGACAGTCTACTTCACCAGGGCTGTGTACCTTGCCGCTTGCATCGTAGCCCTCCTGTAGCCCGATATAGGCCCGAACAGAGAGACTATCGCGCTTCACGATTCCTGTGCCATTCGTCTGAGCAGCTACATACGCCACCCACTCTTTCAACTCCTCAAAGACCGCCACCAGATCCCGCTGAAAGTAAAGCGGATTGGTATTCCCGCAATACGTCCACACCCCATTGACTTGCCCGATAAACCCAGCCAGGAAATGATCCGGGTATTTATCCTTGTACTCCGGAGTTAGAAACAACCGATTCAGCACATGAATCGGATTGCTTGGAAAGGTAATACTCCACTCAAACGATGGAGCATTAGCCACGATGTGATAGGGGTTTGTAGGGCTTACAGACATGATTCTTGCTCCTCTCCATCAATGGAGTAGCGGGTGAAGGTCAGAGGGGCTTTCGCCTCTTTCAAAGCAGAAAGCACATACGGAAAATGGATTTTATTGTAAGTGCAAATGAACTCAACGGAATCGCCAAAATTGCGGCCCCACCGGTCATATAAGCAAGAGCAAAATGATTGCTCAGGCTTCCCTTGAAGCCCACCATTAGGGGAGTGGTAGATCCACTCCCCATTGATCCGAGTGATCAGGATCGTATCGTTGCGAGACACAACGATATCCTTCCCAATCAAAGTAACCTTGAACATTTTTTTCTCTCCTGTTGACTCACTCTCTATAACACTTCCAGAGGGGGAGAGAAATCGATTTCCTGTCAAGAAAGCGTCAAGAATGTATCAAGGCATCTTCAAGGGTAGCTCCAAGATAGCCTTTAGACCTTCCATTCCACAAAGGGCCATTTTGCGATCATCGTTGAAAGCTCATCATTAATTACTTCTTGAAACATATCAGGGGTTACACGACGCTTCAGAATGGCCTGTTCATACCAGCCAACAAGCTCGTAGCCCTGTATTCCAAGGGACTCAACTACTTTTTTCTTTGTGGTGTACTGATACTGCCAGTATCCAGTAGTTCTGGGGATCGGCCTCAGTGACCTCTTAATCGCTTCCTGTACATCCTTAAGGAAGGTATCTTCAAGGGTGGTTGTGGAGCTGGTTCCACAACCGATGTACTGGTAAATAGTAGCCTTGTGCAACATGGTCATCGGGTTGAAGGTAATGGCAATTCTCGCAAACCCTCCCTTGATCCAGCACATCCCCACCATGACAAGACGCTCTGGGGATCTGTGAGGTTCTGGGGATGGCATTCCTCTTTCCAATAGATCAACTCTGCTTGTGACATTCTGACTCCTACCCTTTCGGGCTTTGATTGAGATTTTTGTATACCTTGCACACTAAATTGTGTGCTGCAAGCACCGTGTCTTTATCCTGATGGCCAACCGTAGGCACCATTTCCCCACACCCCAACGGACACAAATTGTACGATGCAGCCCGAAGGGCATGTGGCCATAAGGATGGATCGTCACAAAATGTTTGATCTGTCTCTTGCTTCATGCGAGCAAGAATTGCTTTCTTCTGGTGTTGCAGATCGTTGATTGTAGTGTCAATGTCTGCTATTACTTGCAGATCCCCTGCAACATTCGGGTAGCTTGCAAGATACTTTTCCAATAGCTCTGGGGTAAATTCGTCCTTGTCAGGAAGTGCATATTCAAGCGTTGCTGCCTTGAATCGCAGGTATCCCCATGCCCATTCGGGCCAGCTTATCTCACGGGCTACACGCCAGACATCATCCAGGCTCAGATCAAACATGGTTCCAACAGGAAACACAAATTTTGGTTCCTGGTAAAACCCTTCTGGTGGTTGATGTGGCGGGTAACCAAGCTCATCCAGCAGAGCCTTGATTTTCTCCCGGTCAGGGATGGGTTTCATTCATTATTCTCATCTTCATCATCTTCAGCCATACCTGTACCGTTACAGGTAGGGCAATCCTCCGGGTCACAGCTACCGCAAGAACACTGTTCCCAACCGCGTCCCTCACAACGCCAGCACTTGACCAGCTTGAGGGTAGGTTTTGCTTCAGCTTCGATCTGGATATTCTCACTCATGTTCTCTCCTACGCTCAAATCATGTATCCCAGGCTGATCAGAAACGCCCTCTCGGGCTTGTCAAGAATCTGTAAACTCAGTCCTTCCAACAACTTCAGAGGTTCGTAAGACCTCCAGAAATCAATTTCCCATTTGAGAGAGCAACAATTCCACCATGCGCTCAGATACTCTCTCCTCAAACTGCTTATAGTATGTTTCTTTAGCGTTATGGAACGTCATGGAAACATCATAGCCAAAGACGATCTGACCTACCCAATCCCAATATTGGCTTCCCCACAACAGGGTGGCGCTTCCATGCACCAAGTCAATCATCAGGCGTGGTGCGATATATCCCTCCCCCGCTACTTCTATAAAGCGTGTCATAAAACGCTTCATGTTCTCCATATAGGGGGGTTCATCTTCTACCGGAATCAGATCCTCATCGGTTAGAAGCATATCTTGATCAGGCATATTTCATCCTTTTCTCAGTCCTGATTGAATGCCAGAAGGAACGGGCACTCTGCATCATGGGCTATAAATGCTTTCATGGTTGAAAATACTTGGAGACACAGATCACATTTCATGTCTGCATCCCCCTCCTCATCCAAAACACCCTTCCGGGTTAGAAAAGCCCTTCTGGCTCTTGCCCTTGAAGGATTTGCTAATGTAGTTGCATCTACACCAGCTTTAGCCCTTCGACTCACAGGTTACTCAACATAGTGAGCAACCCACAGATCATCTTTCTCCTTGGAGAATTCAACCCCACCGGGAAGGAATTGAGCAGCCCAGATCCCCGGATCATCTGTATCTACCGAACCAGAAGCGGTCAGGTAGTATTGGCCATCACCCAGCTCGTACTCATAAATGTAGTAAGCCCAGCCCTCGTCTTGAGGGTCTTGGGAATCCCATGCGATTTCAACCCGCTTCTTAGCCATCCCGACCTCCTTTGTTTCTTTTCCATAACCGAACCCACTCAGTCTGACCTTCCTTTCTCTGTCAAGAAAGTGTCAAACCGAACAGGAAGCATCATTGAGTAGTTCCCCACCACTAATGAAAACCCCGGTTGAATCCTCAGCGCGGTTTATCCCAGCCAGATCCAATTCCATGAATTCCTCACGGGTCATATCAAATTCCAGGGATACCGTCCTTTCACCGCAACACTCAGGATCACCGCACTCATTCCCCCAAGTGACCTTAACGGCCTTGTCGAGCAAGCTAACATTCATAAGCTCATCTAAAAACCCTGCCGTAATCATCAAACACCTCCCATAGCCTTCAGTTTGTTTTGAAAATTCGCCAGTCGCTTAGCAGGCGACTTGAAACGGTCAAGAAAAGGAACCTCTACCCAGAACCAGTCCGGGCCAATCTTGACCAACATCTTGCCATGACAATACCCATTATGGGTTTCATCAAACCCAAGATCCCCAACCCCAACCCGAAGCTGGGCAACAAGGGGGACCGAGCAGCGTTCCCGATACCCATTCGGACCAATCCGATCCAAGTAAGGGGCCGGACGCCCCTTAGGATAATGGCGATACCAAGGGTCTTTCAGACCCTCATTGTTGTCCAGCTTGTACAGGACAACAAGAATGGCAACAACCAGAGCAGAAGCGATAAAGAGAGCCAGGGACATTCGTTCTTTCCTTTTGACCCTCTTACTATAACCCCTCCCTGAGCTTTGGAAATCAATTTCTTGTCAAGGAAATGTCAAAGAAAGATCAAGGCTCAGGGTTCAACGGGTTTACATAGTCCTTCAAGAGCTTTTGTCTCCTCAGATACTCCACAAGCAATACCGTTTCATCCCGCTCAGCTTCCGATACACCCGGATCTGCAATCCTGTCCTCAAGAAATTGCCGGGAAGCCGTGCCCATTCCCTTCAAAATGCACAGCAAAGCCTCATGCTCAAACATATTCTCTGGTGGCACATAAGCCGTTGGTGATAGCTTTCGCACCCCATAAGGGTACGGAATGAATTTCAGTTGTCTGCTTCTTTCCCGATAAGGTGACTTCGCAAAAAACTTTGCAATACTTGTTTCTTCAACGCTGTATCCTGGGTAAAAGCGTACAGCAGAATTTGCCCCCACTGAAATCTTAATACCTAATCCGTGTATACCCTTGTCTATCTCAAGCTCAAACCTGATCCCTTTCTCATCCCCAAGCAAAGGGAAGTGTTCGATTTCTTCAGTCTGCCAAGCCATGCGATCCGGTAGATACCTCCCAAAAGGCCAACGCCATGCACCAATCTCCTCTGCAAGCGGTTTCCGGACCGATTCATACCATTCACGAAAGGTTATCAGATCAGGCATGCACTCTCCTAAGATACTCGCACAAAAGCACCATACGATCTCGTTCTTCATCTGAAAGATCAGAATTCTTGACTTGATCTTCAAGATATGGGATGGTGCCTTGCCCGTAATGGGTCATGCAATCAAACAGTTCTTC